>OHKI01001159.1_pt1 | contig 9597 bp, 5 predicted proteins | sample 1568771 | NCBI WGS metagenome assembly OHKI01 (sample SAMEA3879540, study PRJEB24766) | human gut metagenome | biome: human-associated habitat; feature: feces | place: USA | collected 1985/1987 | reverse complement strand
ACGGGGCCATGCGTGACGCGCTTACGATCTTTGACCAGACGGTGGCGTTCTGCGGAACGGACGTGAGGTACGAGGAGGTCCTGAAGAACCTCAATGTGCTTGACTATGACTATAGTTTCAATCTGGTGGACGCTTTTCTGGCAGGGGATTACGGAACGGCCTTGCTCAAGTTTGACGAGATTCTCTCCAAAGGGTTCAACGCGCTACATTTCTGCGCGGCGCTGAGTTCTCATTTCAGGGATCTGATGGTGGCGAAGAACGGTGGTCTCGGAGCCTTGCTGGAGTTGCCGGATTCACTGAAGGCGAGATATGAGGAGCAGGCTTCCCGATGCTCGCTTAAGTTTCTGTACGATGCTCTTTCCATCACTTCGGCTTGCGAGGCCGGCTACAAGCAGGCTGTGAATCCGAGGTTGCATATTGAGTTTGCCTTGATGAAGCTCAGTTTCCTTATGAAGGCTCCGGACGCGGTTTCTGTGAAGGCTTCTGTCGGGGCGGCATCTGCCGCCGGCGGTTCGTCAGACTTCCGCGCTTCGCACTCCATCCCGTCACCTGCAAAGCAGACGACACCCGTTCACGAGGCCACGGGCGGCCACGGTCTGACTGAGCCGCAGTCGGCGTCCGCCGCACGGGAACCGGAATCTGAACAGGTCGCTGAGCCTGTCGGTGTGACTGCTGAAAAAAGCGCGGCGACAGCTGAGGGCGCATCGGTGTCCGCTGCGGAGGAGGCTCCGGCTCCGAGGGCGAGAAGAAAGCCGGCCAAGACCGGCGCGTCCCTTTCCCTAAGCTCTATCATTGAGGAGGAAGAGAACAGTAAGAAAGCGGTCAAGGAGACTGTGCAGGTCGCGGATGTGATGCCGGAGGACGCTGCTGTCCTGGAGGCCTGGAAGAGGGTTCCTGAAGAATATGCATCAAGTCCAAGGCTTGCCAACACCCTTCAGAACGCCGAAGTCTCCGTCGAGACCAAGGACGGCTACAAGGAGTTGCTGTTCAAGGTAAGCAACACCTCGCAGGAGAAATGGATCCGGGAGAACCGGTTGATGATTCTGGAAGGAAATTTGCGGAAGAAACTCGGCTCCTCCAGAATCCGCCTTGAAGTGGGTGTCATTCCTGCCGAAGAGACCAGCGCGCAGCCCTACACCGACCAGGAGAAAGCCACAGTCCTGATGGGACAGAACGAAGAGGTCCAGAATCTTGTCAAGGACTTTGGACTTGAGACAAAATAGTGATTACTAATAAGATAGAAAGATGAAACTTCGTTGCGAGAACCTCGTTAAGAAATATGGCATCAGAACCGTCGTCAAAGGCGTTTCGATGGAGATCAATCAAGGAGAGATCGTCGGATTCCTCGGCCCTAACGGAGCCGGAAAGACCACAAGCTTCTACATGATCACCGGGCAGATCGTCCCGAACGCCGGACGTGTCTTCCTTGACGACGAGGACATTACAGAGCTTCCTATGTACAAGAGGGCTCAAAAAGGTGTGGGGTACCTGCCTCAGGAGGCCTCGGTGTTCCGCAAGATGTCAGTGGAGGACAACATCATGTCGGTGATGGAGATGTCTGACATGCCGAAGGCCGAAAGGCAGGAGAGGCTTGAGGATCTTATCAACGAGTTCAATCTCTCGAAGGTCCGCAAGAGTCTTGGCATACAGCTTTCCGGAGGCGAGCGCCGCCGCTGCGAGATCGCCAGGGCCTTGGCCATTGATCCGAAATTCATTCTTTTGGATGAGCCGTTCGCCGGCGTGGATCCGATCGCCGTGGAGGACATCCAGTTCATCATCGCCAAACTCAAGTACAAGGACATCGGTGTCATCATCACAGACCACAATGTCGGTGAGACGCTTGCGATCACCGACCGTGCCTATCTCCTTTATGAAGGCACTATCCTCCAGCAGGGTACGCCGGAATCCCTTGCCGCGGACGAGGATGTGCGCACCAAGTACTTGGGTTCGGGTTTTGTCTTGAAGAAATCCGTCTCCGTCGAAAGGGCCAAGGCCGAGCATGCCGCGTTGGAGGCTGCCAGATTGGCCAAGGCCGCTGCTTCAGAAGTTCAAGGCTGAGTCCGTAGCGGAAATCGGGCAGGATTTACTGCATTGTCCACTCGGCTCCGTCTTTCGTGTCTTTCACTGTGATTCCCAGAGCTTTGAGGTGGTCGCGGATGGCGTCGCTGGCCGCCCAGTCCTTCGCCGCCTTGGCCTTGGCGCGTTCCTCAAGCACCATGTCCATCAGTCCGGAGACAATCTCCTGACCTTTGCCGGATTCGGCGGCGGACTCGTCCTTCAGGCCGAGGACACCGAACACGATGTCATCAAAAAGCTGCGTCAGAGTCTCCAAATCACCCTTGCTCAGTTTTAGTTCTCCAGCCTTGGCGGAGTTGACAAGGCGTACCGCGTCGAAGATGTGCGACAGTGCGATCGGCGTGTTGATGTCGTCACAAAGCGCCTCATAGACAGCGTCAAACAACTTTTTGACCTCTTCGGAAGTGGCCGTGCATGTGTCGGGAGCCGTGGCGGTGATGAACTCACCGTACTGCATCGCGTCCACAGGATCGCCTTCCGTGCCCTTGGCCGTGTAAGTGATTCCTGCCACCGAAGCCAACGCACGCAGATCCTTCGCCGCCTGCATCACCCTCTTCAGACCTTTCTCGGCGGCCTGCAGTGCCTCGTTGCTGAAATCCAGCGTGCTGCGGTAGTGCGCCTGGAGGATGAAGAAGCGGACGGTCATCGGGGAATATGCCTGCGCGAGTTTCTCGTGCTGTCCGCTGAACAGCTGCGGCAGGGTGATGAAATTGCCCAGGGACTTGCCCATTTTCTGGCCGTTGATCGTGATCATGTTGTTGTGGACCCAGTAGTGGACACCCTGTGTGTGGCGGCTGGCCACATTCTGGGCGATCTCGCACTCGTGGTGAGGGAACATCAGATCCATTCCGCCGCCGTGGATGTCGAACTCGTTGCCGAGATATTTCTCGCCCATCACGGAGCACTCCAGATGCCATCCCGGGAAGCCTTCGCTCCACGGACTTGGCCAGTGCATGATGTGCTCGGGCTCAGCCTTCTTCCAAAGGGCGAAATCGTACGGAGCCTTCTTGTCGCTCTGTCCGTCAAGTGTGCGTGTTCCTTCACGGGTGTCGTCCAGAGTGCGCCCGGAAAGGATTCCGTAGTGGTGATCCTTGTTGTATTTCTCCACGTCAAAGTACACGGATCCGTTGGAGATGTAGGCGTAGCCTGCGTCCAGAATCTTCTTGACGGTCTCGATCTGCTCGATGATGTGTCCCGAGGCTCTCGGCTCGATGGATGGCGGCGCCACATTCAGCAGGCGCATCGCCTCGTGGTAGCGGAACGTGTAGGTCTGCACAACCTCCATAGGCTCAAGCTGTTCCAGCCTTGCCTTCTTGGAGATCTTGTCCTCTCCCTCGTCGGCGTCGTGCTCAAGGTGTCCCACGTCGGTGATGTTCCGCACGTAGCGGACCTTGTAGCCAAGATGCCTGAGCAGTTTGAAAAGGACATCGTAGGTTACTCCCGGACGGGCGTGTCCGAGGTGAGCCTCTCCGTAGACCGTAGGCCCGCAGACGTACATTCCCACGTGTCCCGGTTGGATCGGCTTGAAAAGCTCTTTCGTTCGAGTAAGAGTATTTGTCAGAAATAAAGGTCTCATATTCAGAAATATTAATGTTATTTTACCGCTCTTGCGTAGAGTTCGTACGCCACTCCGAAGTTTATGCTCCATGCGTTGCATGGTGAAGGCAGACTGGTTCTGGCCGCATATAGCCTGAACCTGATGTTGGATTCGGCGTAAACTTTATCGTATGACAGTCTGGTGTAGTACCTTCTGATTTTCCAGTCGAAATCAACACCGGCCAGCATTCTGAATCCAGCCATCTCCTCGTTCTTTTTGCCTTCGGCGGCATCATCGTTGAATCTGTCAATGAATCCGACTCCGATTCCGGCCATCGGGGTCATGGTGACCCTTTTGTTGTCGATTACCGCATAACCGAATGTCTGGTTGATGCTTCCGCCGTTGAAACCGTCTCCTTCCCTCCAGTTGTACTCTGCTTTTGAGTAAGGGAAATCTTTCTTGTAATCCCCTCCGATGCCAAGCAGCCCGTCAAGGTTGAACCTGAAACGTGACAGGGACATCTCAAAACCCCACGTCATTCCTCCCAGAGGTGTGAGATAGTCGGTGCTTTGGCCGAAGAAGAACTCGCTGCCTATTCCGACTCTGACACCTAATCCGAACTTCCGGAAGCGGATGTCTGGTTCTGAGTCTATGAGGACATATTCATCAAGCGCCTTGCTGATTCTGGAACGGTACTGATTGACCACTGTGGTGTCCTGCCCCATTCTGGATGCGGCTTTGAACTCGTTGAGGGCGTTCGTGCCGACGTTGTTGTAGAAGTTTGCAAGAGTCAGGAAGTTCGTGCTTGAAGTGTCAGCCTCGTTCTGGAACTTCCTGCGCGTGAGTTCGATGATGTCAAAGGAGACCTGCATGTACTTCAGTGTCGCCGGAGTGTCGTAACCGGTTCTTATCCAAGAGTTCACATTGTCCATGTAGGCTTCCGTGGCGTCTCTGTGGTACACGAGGTTGCCGTATCTCTTTTTCTCGACGTTCCATCTGATGCCGTAGGTGAGCAGACAGGATTCATTGTCGTTGATAGTCCACATGTCCCGTACCAGAAAATCCTGTAGAGTCAGGGGACCATCATCCCACTTGCGGATGCTGGACTGGTAGTCCTGCGCCTTCAATGCAAATGTGGATGCGGCCAGAACGCAGATGGTTACAAGAATATGTCGGCTCATTTTAAGCATATTTCAAAAGTCAGGTTCGACTTTTGCCGGTCAGACGCTCGTAGACCGTCCTGTAGGCTTCGCCGACATGGCCGTTGTCCTTGCGGAAGCGGTCCTTGTCGAGGCGGTCTCCCGTGGCGATGTCCCAGAAGCGGGCGCTGTCCGGAGTGATGTCGTCGCTCATCACGAGACTGCCGTCACAGAGGTGACCGAACTCTATCTTGAAGTCCACCAGCGTGATACCGATCTCCTTGAAGACCGGGGTCAGGATGCTGTTGACCTGCTTTGTCAATGAATATATCCGTTCAAGTTCTTCCTTGCTCACGAGGCCGAGGGCGACGGCGTGGTAGTCGTTGATGATCGGGTCGCAGAGGATGTCCGACTTGTAGCAGAGGTCGTAGATCGGCTCCTTCGGGATGATACCTTCCTCCAGTCCCAGTCTCTGTGCCATCGAGCCGGCGATCACATTCCTGACGATTACCTCCATCGGGATCACTTGTGATTTCCAGCAAAGCTGCTCAGTGTCAGAGATCTGCTCGATGAAGTGCGTAGGCACTCCTCCCTTCTGCAGCAGTCTGGAGATCTCGCAGGAGATTCCGTTGCAGTAGACACCCTTGTCCTTGATCACCGCCTTCTTGATCTTGTTGAACGCCGTGATCTCATCCGTGAAATGTATGATCACCTTCTGCGGGTCATCCGTCTCGAAGATCTTGATGGACACCCCATCGTGAATTATATTCCTCTTCATTTATTATATAATATATTCTTTTGCCGCAGTTGCCATATGTCGCTTCAGCGACCGACGCTCCGCGCCCTGTACGGGTAAAGGGTCGCCGAAGCGACATATGGCAACCGCTCTCCGTGCCTTGTACGTGTAAAGGTATCGCTGAAGCGACATATGGCAACCGCTTTCCGCGCCTTCTACTATGCCGCTTCAGCAAAATAACTACCCGATAAAATACCTGACGGCGTTTTCGAACAGTGGCTGCTCGAGGTCGGCCTCTATGTTCTTCAACAGGTTCCTCTCGTACCTCTCGCTGTGACCCATCTTCCCCAGAATCTGACCGTTACGGCTGATGATGCCCTCGATGGCATAGTAAGATCCGTTCGGATTGTAAGGCGACTCCATCGTAGGCTCGTCCGTCAGCGGATCAACGTACTGGAACGCCACTTGACCGTTGGCGAACAACTCCCTGGCCAACTCCTCGCTCACAACAAACTTGCCCTCACCGTGGCTCACCGGAATAGCATATTCATCCCCGATCGCCATCCCCTTGAGCCAAGGAGAGTTTGTGGAAGCCACACGGGTCGTCACCATCTGCGAGATGTGCCTGTTGATGTCATTGCGGAACAGAGTAGGGGAGTCTTTGGTCACCTTCCCGAGCTCACCGTAAGGCAGCAGACCCGACTTCACAAGTGCCTGGAAACCATTGCATATTCCTAAAATCAGACCACCACGGGACAGCAGTCCCTCGATCGCCTCCGCGATGTCCTTGTTGTTCAGTACATTGGCGATGAATTTGCCGCTTCCGTCCGGCTCGTCACCGGCCGAGAAACCACCGCTGAGCATCAGGATCTGGCACTCGTCGATGTTCTTCTTCATCTGGGCGATTGACTCGAACACATCCTTGTCCGAAAGGTTGCGGAACACGGAAGTGCGGATCTCGGCTCCCGCCTTGCGGAAAGCTTTCGCCGAATCGTAGTCGCAGTTAGTGCCCGGGAACACAGGAAGGTAAGCGATAACCTTATCGACCTTCGGCCCCTTATATTCAAGATCCGCCTTCTTTGCCTTGAACGGCTTCACACCCTCCATGCCCTTAGGCAGCAGCCTCTTGAAGTCTGGCTTGCTGACTGCGGGGTAAACCTTCTCGAAGAGCGACGCGTTGAAATCCATCATCTCGAAGATGGAAAGTTTGGTCCCGTTCACACGGACGTTGCCGTCCTCACCGGAAGTTACGGTGCCGATCTCGACCGCGTTCTCGAAATCAAGCGCGCTGCCGTCGGTCTCCACCACGATGGAACCATAGCTTAGATTGAACAGCTCGTCCTCCGAAAGGTTGACGTCGAACCCGAACGCGTTGCCGAAGCTCATCTTGCAAAGCGCCTCTGCCACTCCACCGAATCCTACCGCCCAACCGGCCACGATCGTGCCGTCCTCTATCTTTTCCTGAATATGATTCCAGTTCCTCTTGAGCTGCTCCGTGTCAGGCATCCTGTCAGCGAGCGGAGTATGCTTCACGAGGTAGAGGCGGTCTCCCTCCCATTTGAGTTCCGGAGAGATCACCTTGTCAGCCTTTACCGGAGTGATACCGAACGCGATAAGGGTCGGCGGTACGTGGATTGTCCCGTCCTCGGTCTCGAAGGATCCACTCATCGAATCCTTGCCTCCAATGGAAGCCAGCCCAAGCTCCTTCTGCATCTTCAGAGCGCCGAGCAGAGCCGCCGTCGGCTTGCCCCATACCTTCGGATCAGCTGTCATCCTTTCAAAATATTCCTGGCAAGAGAATCTCATTGTCTCCCAATGGCCTCCCGCCGCCACGACCTTGCTGCAAGCCTCGATGAATGAATATGCCGCACCGTGGTAAGGGCTCCAGTCGCAGATGTCAGGGTTAAAGCCGAACGCCATCATGCTGGCTGTGTCGGTATAACCCTTGACCGGAAGTTTCTGCACTGAGACCTGGGTCTCGGTGGTCTGTAGCTCGCCTCCGAACGGCATCAGCACGGTGGAACGGCCGATGGTGGAGTCGAACATCTCTATAAGGCCTTTCTGGCAGGTCACGTTCGGATCCTGCAGGTTGGCGAACATTCTCTCTTTCAGGTTCTTGCCCGGAACGTCGCGGAAGAACGGATCCCTGTCCTCGACCGCTCCGATAGTGGCCTTTGAATAATGCTTCGCACCGGCGCTGTCGATGAACGCTCTGGTGAGATCCACAACGACCTTGTCGCCGTAGAACATCCTCATTCTGGCGGTGTCGGTGACCTCGGCCACATGCGTCACCTCGATATTCTCTGAATGGCAAAGCGCCTTGAATTCCTCCTCGTCCTTGGCTTCCACTACGACGGCCATACGCTCCTGGGACTCGCTGATGGCCAGTTCCGTGGAGTTCATTCCGCTGTATTTCACCGGAACACGGTCAAGGTAGATGTCCAGCCCGTCGGCAAGCTCACCGATGGCGACACTCACTCCGCCGGCTCCGAAGTCATTCGATTTCTTTATCAGTCTCGTGACCTCAGGCCTTCTGAAAAGCCTTTCCAACTTTCTCTCCTCCGGAGCGTTACCCTTCTGGACCTCACTTCCGCAAGTCTCAAGGGACTCCTCTGTGTGTTCCTTTGAGGAACCTGTCGCACCGCCGATTCCGTCGCGTCCGGTGCGTCCGCCGATCATCAGCACGACATCCCCGGCCTTAGGGCTTTCCCTTCTCACATCCCCGGCCTTCACCGCTCCGACAACCGCTCCGACCTCCATTCTCTTGGCCGTGTAGCCCTCGTGGTAGATCTCGCGGACGTGGGTTGTCGCAAGACCGATCTGATTGCCGTAGGAGGAATATCCCTGGGCGGCCTTCCTGGTGATGACCTTCTGCGGGAGCTTGCCCGGAAGTGTCTCGCTGACAGGTTTGTAGATGTCGCCGGCACCGGTGACACGCATCGCCTGATAGACATAGGAACGTCCTGAGAGCGGATCCCTGATGGCTCCGCCCAGGCAGGTGGCGGCCCCGCCGAACGGCTCGATTTCCGTAGGGTGGTTGTGGGTCTCGTTCTTGAACATCAGCAGCCATCTCTCGGTCTGCCCGTCCACATCCACATCTATGAATATGCTGCACGCATTGTTCTCCTCGCTGACCTCCAAGTCATCCAGCAAACCGTTCTTCCTGAGGTATTTCGCCCCGATTGTGGCCATATCCATCAGGTTCAGTCCCTTCTTCTCGCGGCCTGTCTCCGAGCGCATCCTCAGGTACAGGGCCATCGTCCCGTCGATGTCCTCCTTGATGAAGGAATCCTCCACGTCGATGCTTTCCAATTCCGTTGTGAATGTCGTGTGGCGGCAGTGGTCGCTCCAGTAGGTGTCCAGAATCCTGAGTTCGGTCTCGTTCGGATCCCTGCCTTCCCCGGTGAAATATTTCACAACCTCGGCGAGGTCGTCGGCGTTCATCGCAAGGCCCATCTTTTTGCAATATGCTTTCAGATCGTCCCCGCTCATATTCCTGAATCCCTCCAGCACGGGAACCGGCTTGACCGCCGCGTGTTCCGTGTCGGCCAGTTTGCTCAGGTCTTTCGCGCGGGATTCCACCGGATTGATGTAGTAGTGGCGGATCTTCTCAAGCGTCTCCTCGGAGGCGTCGGAGTCCACGATCAGAAGTTTGGAACTCTTTATGCTGATCCGCGCCGTGGGGTCGATCAGGTGCACGCAGTCCACAGCCGAGGCCGCCCTCTGGTCGAACTGGCCCGGCAGGTACTCCACAGCGATGTACTTCGCTCCGTCCAGATCGATCGAATCTGTGACAGAGTCGGTCACAATCTCTCCGAAGACGCTGTAGCGGCTCTTCTCCAGAAGATCGGGCGTGAATCCGAACAAGTCGTAAACATTAAGCAGCCGAAGCGTTTTCAGCTCCAGCTGCAGGTTCTCGTTGAGTTCCCCCAGGAGGCTCTTTGCCTCCACCTGGAACTCCGGGTGTTTCTCCACGAAAATGCGGTAATCGGACATCTTGCAAGTTTTATATAAGACCAACGCAAAGTTAACCTTTTCGGGTCACATTTACAAAATATTAGTAACGTGAAAAAAATAACCTGCCTCAGATTAGGAGAAGATTTTCGAGG
>OHKI01001158.1_pt1 | contig 9600 bp, 8 predicted proteins | sample 1568771 | NCBI WGS metagenome assembly OHKI01 (sample SAMEA3879540, study PRJEB24766) | human gut metagenome | biome: human-associated habitat; feature: feces | place: USA | collected 1985/1987 | reverse complement strand
CGGCGGCTGCCTGTACTACTACAACCCCAAGAAGACCAGCAACAAGTGGATGCTGTCACACGATGTGGTGCTGACCATAGGCGAGCACGCCTTCTTCTAATGGGGCATAACGGCTTTATACGAGGTGAGATGAATGGGCGAAAAAACGCAGAACGCTTTTCAGAAATACATAATACCCGCCATACTGGCCGTGGCGCTCATAGGAGTCATACTATGGGCGGCGCAGCAGAAGGCGCTGGCTGAGAGCTATAAAAACCTGGCAAAGGAAAGCTATGTCAGGGCATACGGCGAGCTTACCGACGACCTTTACGATATGGAGAGCACGCTGTCCAAGCTTACTGCCGTCAATTCCCCCGCACAATACGTTTTGCTGCTGGATGAGGTTTGGCGGCTGTCCGGCTCCGCGGTGAGCCACATGTCCTACCTGCCGGTGTCCCACGTGGACACGGCCGAGCTCAACCAGTTCGTGGTGAGGCTGGGCGATTACGCACATTCGCTTACCAAGAAGGCAGTGCGGGGCGGAGTAATGACGGAGGATGATACAAACACCATACTACAGCTCCGGGACAGCTGTGCAAAGCTGGCGGAGGAATACGGCGATAAGTACGCCAGGGGCGACGTACCCACAGAGGGTATAGATGCTGAGGGCTACTTTGCGGACAACAAGCCTCAGGACAGCGAGGGCATATCGGAGTTTCCCACCCTAATATACGACGGCCCCTTCTCAGAAAGCAGCGAAAAACTCGAACCCAAGGGTCTGTCAGGCGGAGAGGTGACCATGGAGCAGGCGAAGACCGTGGCCAACATAATTGCCGGCGTGACGTTTGGCGAGGGGCAGGAGACGGGAGGAAAGATTCCTGCCTATCAATTCAGTATGAGCAATGAAGACGGCACGTGGGTTGAAGCGGCTGTGACTAAGCAGGGAGGCAAGCTGCTGTGGTACATGAGTCCATGCAAGGGAAATACCGAGGGAAAGCCTGACGATGCTGAGGGTAAAAGATACGCTGACACGGCGCTGAAAAAGCTGGAGGAGCTGGGCTATCGGAACATGACGGCAACCTACGCCCAATATTACGGCGGGGCGGCGCTTATCAACTGCGCGGCCACGCAGAACGGCGTCATATTATATAACGACCTCATCAAGGTCTGGGTAGACCGGGAGACCAATGAGGTGACAGGCGTTGACGCCAGAAACTATCTCTTCAGCCATACCGAAAGGGAGCTGCCTGAGGCCAGCGTCACTATGGCCGAGGCGGAGGGCTATCTTGCTTCCTCGCTGAAGGTTATGGAACGGCAGCTTGCGCTGATACCAATAACGCCCGAGACCGAGCGGCTGTGCTACGAGTTCAAGTGTACCTCGGGCAATGATTCCTATATAGTCTACATAGGCGTGGAGACGGGGGAAGAGGAACAGATATTCAGGATAATCGACAGCGAAGACGGGCAGCTGGTCATATAGCAGCAAAAACGCTTTGGGCCGTTCTTATGCAGAACGGCCCTTTTGCAAGAAAAAGATTGAGAAATTTCATACAAAATTGCCCTGTTTGCCTTGACAAATCGTAAAAAAAGCCGTAATCTAAATAAACCACTTTTTGGCTGGGGAGCTACCATGACGGCAAATACCGAAATAACAGAGCTTATTCGCAGCGAATTATGCCGTTTCCTGCAAGACGCCTGTGCCGGTAAGACCGGCGTAAAATTGGATATGGACAACCCCGCGGCGGAGGTATCCGCCCCATTGGGCTTCGTTACCGGCTATACCGCCCAATTCTGGGCGGAAAGGCTCACTGACCAACTGGGCAGGCACAAGCCGTCCCTTTTTGGCGTGCCGCTGATAGAGAGCATAACCGCCGCGAAAGGCCATGTGGCGTTCCGTATATCCATTCAGGCATATAACGCCATGACCAATCATATAATAGAAAGCTGCAAGCTGCCGGATGTGCCGGATAAAAGCTGCGATGATGTATCCTATGCGCTCATAAAGTCCCTGATGCTTGCGCGAAAGGGCGGGGACGGCATACCGGATACGGCTTCAATAAAGAAAGCTCTGTGGCTCGGCATAAGCGCCGGGGGCTTTTCCGGGGCAAAGCGGGCCGCTTTGAACAGGCGCTGTGCAGCCGCTGTGCTGGGCATATTCGACGGAATGAAAGACGGGGAGAGGGACGCTCTCGCGGCGCGGCTGGGCCTTTTCGGGCAGTGCGCCGCCAGGCTGATTTGGGTTAATTCCCTTCAGGAGGTATAAATATATGTTGATTAAAAGATTTGCGCACTCATGTTTTCTGCTGCAAAGCGAGGGCGGTACCCGTATACTCACGGATCCCTGCGACCCGGCAACCGGCTATAACGTAGGCCCTGTTGAGGCGGACTGCGTGACCGAGAGCCACCAGCACCACGACCACAACTATACCGCAGCGGCAAAGGGCAGAGACGTAAAGGTAATATCAGCCCCCGGCGAGTATACCGTCGGGGACGTAAAGATAACCGGCATACCCTGCTGGCATGACGAAATGCAGGGGGCGAAGCGGGGCGGCAACATCATATTCGTATTCGAGATGGACGGATTGCGTCTTGCCCATATGGGCGACATAGGCCATCTGCCGGACGAAGCTACCCTTAAAGCCATGGGTCATATAGACATACTGCTCATACCCGTAGGCGGCATATACACCGTGGACTACAAGCAGGCGCTGGAGATAGCCTACGCCATAGCGCCAAAGGTTGTAATACCCATGCACTACGCCGCCGACAAGCTGGCCTTTGAGCTGAGCGAGCTTGCCCCGTTCCTTGAAAACGCAAAGAACTGCGCCATACACCGTATGCGCCAGAGCGAGGCGGTCATCACAAGGGAAAGTCTGGGCAGCAACAGGATAATAGTGCTGGACTGCGCCGTGTAGCGGCGTAAGCAAAGCCCCCCGAAAGGGGGCTTTTTTGCGTTTACTGTACGAGACGGGATATTTCAACGCGAAGGACATTCGCAAGCTGGACCAGCTCTATATCCGTAACGAATCGCTTTCCACACTCTATTCGCTGTATTGCATTCTTATCTATATCCAGTCCGCATACCTGCAGCCTGTCCGCAAGCTGCCGCTGCGACAGCTTCAGTCCCTTCCTCAGAGCCGCGACATTCCTTCCGCATAGATTATTCGAGCCGTCCTGAGATTTATTTATGAACATTTTTTTCTCCTTTTGACATTCAGTGATTGTCAATATCAAAAGGGTATGCTATAATTGAAGCAATAATGACATTCACTGAATGTCAAATTAAAGTAATTTTGAAAGAAGGGAAAAAAATGAAAAGATCACTTGCAATGATGTTGGCTCTGATCATGGTCTGCGCCCTGCCCGGAATCGCATCGGCAAAAGGCAACGGCAGCATCGAGCGCGCCGTTATTACGCATGAAGGCGGCTATCTGAAGAATGCCGTATCCATTGATCTGAAGGACATTACATTTGAAGAAAGCGTAAAGGTGGAGCTGTACAGCGACGAAACTCTGCTGACCACTGCCACTCTGAAGGAAGGCAGCTTGAAAAAAAACACGGATTATGAAAACGTGACCTGTTGTATACCTACCGAGGGTGCAGATGATGCCTGGAGCCTGACCCCTTGGATCCCCAAGGACAATGTTGTTCCCAATAAAGCTGTCCTGTTTGTCGATGGAGAAATGTTGCATACGAAGGAGTTCACACTGGATGCAGAAGATTGGGCAGACCTGCCCGGCACTGCGCTCCCCGGCAGCATCGAGCGCGCCGTTATTACGCATAAGAAAGGCGATCTGAAGGATGCCGTATCCATTGATCTGAAGGACATTACATTTGCAGATAGCGTACAGGTGAAGCTGTTCAGCGGCGACACTCTGCTGACCACTGCCACCTTGCAGATTTTGGGGGCTGGCAGCTATTCTTTCCTGACCTGCTGCATTACAACTGGGGTGGCTGACGAGTACTGGGCACTGACCCCTTGGACTCCCAAGGATGATGTTATTCCCAATGAAGCTGTCCTGGTTGTCGATGGCCACGAGGAGGATAGGGAGAGTTTCACACTGAATGCCGAAGCATGGGCAGCCTTGCCCGGCACTGCGTTCCCCTATAGCGGCAGCATCGAGCGCGCCGTCATTACTCATGATAACGGAGTCCTGAAAAACGCTGTGTCTGTTGATCTGAAGAATGTTAACTTTGAGTCCAGCGTACAGGTGCAGCTGTACAGCGGCAAGACCCTGCTGACCACTGCCACCTTGCAGGGAGTAAAACCCGGCAGCTATGGTTTCCTGACCTGCTGCATCGCTACCGAGACTGCTGACGAGTACTGGGCACTGACCCCCTGGACTCCCAAAGATGATGTTGTCCCCAATAAAGTCGTGCTGTTTGTGGATGGCAACAAAATGGACACTATGGAATTCACTCTGGATGCTGCAGAGTGGAAAGCCCTGCCCGGCACGGTGCTCCCCTCTAGCGGCAGCACCACCGGCGGCGAAAGCCACTGGCATCCCCCGGTTACCCCTGCTCCCGTCCCCGTGGTGGTAATACCCCCCAAGACCGGCGATATGACGATATGGCAGAGCATACTGCATTTCTTCGGGGTAATATAAAAAGATAACGGCATGACAAAGCCCCCGCGAATGCGGGGGCTTTGCTTATCCTTTCGTCTTTAGGGGGAAGAATGACGACGGTGCTTACGCTTTCTTTGACTTTGCGCTGCGGACGCTCTCGAGCATTATGCTGCCCAGTATCAGCGCGGCGCCTACCGCGCCCATGACGCCCATTTTCTCATGCAGGAGAACGGCACTCATTGCGGCGGTGGAAAGAGGGTTGAGGGCGCAGAACTGGCTCGCCCTCTCGGAGGGTATCCTGCGCTGTGCTACGGGCTGAAGGGTGAAGCCGAAGCAGCTGCAAACCAGCGCAAGCCCCAATATCGGCAGCCACTCAGAGGCGCAGGAGGGCAGCTTGGGAGCCTCGAATATGAAGGAGGCTATGGTGGTGAACAGGCCGATGAAGCCGACCTGCGCTATGCCTATGAGCATGGGGTCGCCCTTTTTGGAAAGCCTGTCAGTGAGTATTATCGCCAAGGCGTAAAGCATGGCAGAGAGTATGCAGAGCCCTTCGCCGAGGCCGAAGCTGAACCTGCCGGAGCGCAGGGTGAGGGCGCCGACGCCTATGAGGGTAAGCCCGGCGCAGAGCAGAGCCTTTTTGCAGGGCAGCTTCTTATGCAGCAGCGCCTCCATCAGCGGCACTATGACTATTGCGGTATTTTCGAGAAAGGAGGTGGTGGAGGCGAGGGTGTGCTTGAGGGCGAAAAGCTCCGCCGCCATCATCGCGGAGAAAGCGCCGCCTATTGCCATCCCCATGAGCAGCGTCCTGAGGTTCATCCGCTTCATCCGATTGAAGAATATGGCGCAGAGTATCACGAAGGCAAGGCAGAAGCGAACGGAGAGTATGTTGAGGGGGCTCATAGTGGTGAGGAGCGCCTTGGACAGCAGCAGAGAGGTGCTGCGCGCAACTATAACGCCCGCGAGAAGGAACTCCGCAGGGTTTACCCGGCAGCCTATCCTTGCCCTTGCGCTGATGCTTTCCATTGTTTCTGTCCTTTCCTGACATTTTGTCGTTTTCTTTGTTTGACATCATTATATTACTGTTATATATTTGAGTAAAACGAGGATATATCATGGCAGCATTGATAAAAAGTCAAAATAGAGGCGCGATATGGATACAGAGAAGTGCAGGGCGCTGATAGCGGCGCTGGAGCTGGGCTCACTTACCGCCGCGGCGGAGAGCCTCGGCTATACTCCCTCCGGAATAAGCCGTATGATGGCGGCGCTGGAGGATGAGATGGGCTTTCCGCTTCTGATAAGGAACAGGGGCGGCGTCGCCCCTACCGAAAACTGCAAAAATATGCTTCCCCTCATACGCGATTTCGTGTACATGGGGCGGCGCTGCGTGCAGCAGGCGGCCTCCATACGCGGCATAGAGATAGGCAAGCTCACCATAGGCAATACCTACGAGGCCTGCTACGGCTGGCTTGCCCACTTGATCGCCGGCTTTTCGCGCAAGTACCCAATGGTAGAGATAAGCACCCTGGAGGGAACCAGCAGCGAGCTTGCGGCGGCGCTGAGCGAGCACAGGGCGGATTTCTGCGTAATGAGCCGCCGCGAGGGCGACTTCGACTGGCTGCATATAAAGGACGATCAGCTGGTGGCGGTGCTGCCAAAGAGCAGCCCACTCTCCGGCGGCGCGGCCTTTCCGCTCTCGGCTGTAGGCAATTACCCCTTCGTAGCCATACGCCCCGCAGAGGAGACGGACAACTCCCGCATGATCGCCCAGATGGGCATAACCCCGGATATACGCTTCGGCTGCCCGGATGGCCTTGCCGCCATGGCGATGGTGAAGGCAGGGCTGGGAATAGCCATAATGAACCAGCTCATCGTGGACTCGCTGGAGCCGGGCGGCGAGGTGAGGGTCATGCCGCTGGACCCTGAGCAGTATGTGGATATAGGTATAGGAGTTACAAGGAAGGATATGGTATCCCCTGCGGCAGCAAGGTTCATCGCCTACGCGAAGGAGCACATAGAGGAAATGAAGTAAAGAAAAAAGGCTTCCCAATTTAAAGGAAGCCCTTTGCGTTTGCAGCGTTATTCCTCCGCGTCTATGTAGGGCAGAAGCTTGTTGAGGTCGCAGGGCTCACTCAGTACAAGCTCTATGCCTTCCACCCGCTTGTCCTCGAACATCTGGGTGAGCGCTATGTACTGGCACAGGCGGGACTTGAGGTTGAGGCAGTCGCCCTCGGCGGTCATGAGCTCCACCCTGCCGGCGCAGGTGTTTACGGCCTTAAAAAAGCTTGCAGGCTCCGATATATCTCTGATCTTCATTGGGGCGTCCTCCATAAGTTTTTCTGTTATTATACAACAGCTCAGGTTTTTTTTCCACTTCACAATTATTTCAAATTATTATGATGATAGGTACAAGGTCTTATATTACAATTAGCACTCGAAAGGTGAGAGTGCTAATAAGGACCATGGCACATACTACTTACGAAATCATCGGTCCGAGGAGGATTTTATATGGATATTAACAGGTTAACGCAAAAATCTATTGCGGCGGTGCAGGATGCCCAGTCCATCGCCAGCCGCAACACCAACCAGCAGGTGGATCAGCAGCACCTTATGAAGGCGCTGCTCGACCAGAAGCTCATAGCCGAGCTCATCACCAGAATGGGCAAGGATAAGGACGCCTTTGACGCGGCCCTCGACAGGGAAATAAGCAAGCTCCCCAAGGTGACGGGCAGCCGGGAGGCGGAAAAGGTGTACATAACCCCTGAGCTGGATCGCGCACTCAATGCGGCGGAGGATCAGGCCAAGCACATGAAGGACGAGTATATCTCGGTAGAGCATCTGTTTTTAGGCATGCTGGAAGCGCCTAACGGCGCCATGAAGGAGATGTTTAAAACCTTTGGCATCACCCGGGACGAGTTTTTGAAGGTGCTCAACGACGTCCGGGGCGGCGCAAGGGTGACAACCGACAGCCCGGAGGACACCTACGACGCACTTGGCAAGTACGCTCAGGATCTTGTAGAGCTTGCAAGGAAGCAGAAGCTTGACCCTGTTATAGGGCGTGACGAGGAAGTACGCAACGTCATCCGCATACTTTCAAGAAAGACCAAGAATAACCCTGTGCTCATAGGCGAGCCGGGCGTAGGCAAGACGGCAATAGCCGAGGGGCTTGCCCAGCGGATAGTATCCGGCGATGTGCCGGCAAACCTGAAGGATCGCAAGATATTCTCCCTTGACATGGGTGCGCTTATTGCGGGCGCAAAGTTCCGGGGCGAATTCGAGGAAAGGCTTAAGGCCGTTCTTAATGAAGTAAAGCGCAGCGAGGGCAGGATAATACTGTTCATAGATGAGCTGCACAATATAGTAGGAGCCGGACGCACCGAGGGCAGCATGGACGCGGGCAACCTCTTAAAGCCCATGCTTGCCAGAGGCGAGCTGCACTGCATAGGCGCGACCACACTGGACGAGTACCGCAAGTACATCGAAAAGGACCCCGCCCTTTCCAGAAGGTTCCAGCCCGTGATGGTAGACGAGCCCACGGTAGAGGACACCATAAGCATACTGAGGGGCCTGAAGGAGCGCTACGAGGTGTTCCACGGCGTAAAGATACAGGACAGCGCCCTGATAGCCGCCGCAACGCTTTCCCACAGGTACATAAGCGACAGGTTCCTGCCGGATAAGGCTATCGACCTTGTGGACGAGGCCTGCGCGATGGTGCGCACCGAGATGGACAGTATGCCCACCGAGCTTGACGAGAAGCGCCGGCACATAATGCAGCTGGAGATAGAGGAAGCCGCCCTTAACAAGGAAAGCGACAAGATATCCCAGCAGCACCTTGAGGATATCCGCAAGGAGCTGGCTCACGAGCGCGAGGAGTTCGCGGGGCTCAAGGCAAAGTGGGAAAACGAGAAGGACGCCATAAAGAAGGTTCAGTCCCTCCGCACCGAGATAGAGCAGCTTAACGCCGATATGCAGCAGGCCGAGCGGAGCTACGACCTCAACAAGGCCGCAGAGCTGAAGTACGGCAAGCTGCCCAAGCTGAAGGAAGAGCTGGCCAAGGCGGAGGCGGACATGGAGAAGGGCAAAGCGGACGGCCTGCTTCGTGACCGCATCACCGAGGAGGAGATAGCCAAGATAGTGGGCCGTTGGACCGGTATACCGGTCGCCAAGCTGATGGAGGGCGAGCGGGAGAAGCTGCTGCACCTGGACAGCATACTGCATAAGCGGGTCATAGGCCAGGACGAGGCGGTGCAGACCGTCTGCGACGCTATACTGCGCACCCGCGCAGGGCTGAAGGACCCCAACAAGCCTATCGGCTCCTTCCTGTTCTTAGGGCCTACCGGCGTAGGCAAGACCGAGCTTGCCAAGGCTCTGGCGGAAGCCCTGTTTGACGACGAATCCAACATGGTGCGCATAGATATGAGCGAATACATGGAGAAGCACTCCGTGTCCCGCCTGATAGGCGCTCCTCCGGGCTATGTGGGCTATGACGAGGGCGGCCAGCTTACGGAGGCCGTGCGCCGCCATCCCTACTGCGTCGTGCTGTTCGACGAGGTGGAGAAGGCCCATCCCGACGTGTTCAACGTACTGCTTCAGGTGCTGGACGACGGGCGCATAACGGATTCTCAGGGCCGCACCGTGGACTTCAAGAATACCGTCATCGTCATGACCAGCAATCTGGGCTCCAGCTACATACTGGAGGGCATAAAGGACGGCAGGATAACCGAGGAGGCACGCGCCCAGGTGAACCTGCTGCTCAAGCAGAGCTTCAGGCCGGAATTCCTCAACAGGATAGACGACATAGTGTTCTATAAGCCCCTGGACAAGGAGGAGATCTTCAAGATCACCGACCTCATGCTGGAGGATATACGCAAGAGGCTCAAGGAGCGCAGGCTGGATGTGAAGCTTACCGACAGGGCGAAGAACTACCTTGCGGAGACCGGCTACGATCCTCAGTACGGCGCAAGGCCCCTGAAGCGGCTGCTTTCCAGCAAGCTTGAGACGCTGCTTGCCCGCAAGATAATCGAAGGCGACCCCGCCCCCGACACGGTGTTCACCG
>OHKI01001147.1_pt1 | contig 9640 bp, 7 predicted proteins | sample 1568771 | NCBI WGS metagenome assembly OHKI01 (sample SAMEA3879540, study PRJEB24766) | human gut metagenome | biome: human-associated habitat; feature: feces | place: USA | collected 1985/1987 | reverse complement strand
CGCAATTCAATCTCAAGGAAGAAAGCCGAAGCCCCCAAGGGACTTCGGCTTTGCTCATCTTAAGGTTCCGTCGTATTCAACCATGGCGGGATGCTTCGATAAACGATCGGCAGCCGTCTTATAGACTTCGGAACGGTCGCGCCGACCTATTGCAACGATCTCGGCAATCTCAACCATTCCGTCCTCTCGGATTCGGAAAACCATTCTGAGTCCCGCATTCCGCCATTTAATCTTTTTGCAGCCGGCGAGCTCGCCGTGAAGCGGCGTTCCGATTTCATCAGCGCGCGTCTTTAATTTTGCGACGGCAATACGGACGAGCCTGCGCTGGGATCCATCTAGTTTTTGATATTCCTTCTCGACGTCTCGATTCAAAAAGCCGACAACAAAATGCCCGCTCATTCGAAAAGATCCTCGTCGGGAATCGCGTCCGAATCCATCGACTCAAGCTCCGCGAGCTCCTCGGCAGTTAAGGCGTCCTCAAACGGAACAAACTCATGCGGACCATGCTTGACTCGATCCGCAGCGATGCGATTTATCTCAAGTTCATGCAGATACTGCAGCGCGCCGTACATTTCCTCATAGGCAGCATAGTCGATAATCACGGTATCGATATCATTATGATCAGCAATGAACTGAGGCGCGCGTTTTGCGCGTTTACGAATGGCGGATAAGGACTTGCTTGCTTCGGTAGCAGAAACAACCTGGTCTTTTGTAAACACCGGTTTTTCCAGAACGAGTGGGGACATTTTGACCTCCAAAAAATAATCTGGATTATATTTCAAAGTATACTTCAAAAAATAATCCAGACTTTTATTCAAAAGTAAAAAGCCTTATCGATTCTCGATGCTGCCGATATTCTTGAGCTCGATGGAGATGAGGCCGTTGGGCTCGTTGACAAACTCGATGTATTCGGAGTTCGAACCCATCTCGGCCGGGAAGCTGATCTCGATACCCGTGTCGGTACGGATCTTATGATTGCGCACCGCCGCGCGTTCGACCTGTTTGCGCTCCACGGGCACACGCTCAGGCACCTTCTCCTCGGTCAGCGCCGCGCGCACGCTCTCCTTGATAACCGGTTCGTCCTCAAAGACCTCATCGACGATATCCCAAGGCGGCAGTTCCTCGTCATCCTCAACCTTCTCGGCAACGGCAGCCTTAACCTTAGAAAGCGCTACAGCCGTGTTGGCACCGTGCTCCTCGGCGACTTCCTCGACCACACGCGTCACGGTGTCGATGACCTCCTTGCCCGATACCCCCGTGTCGCACTGCAGCAGGCCATCGGGAATGAGCATGCGATCCTCGCCGGCAATCTTGCGCTTCTTATCCACATAGCCGATCTCCATGGTGCTTGCACGCACGATTGCATAGCTCGGCACCTTTTGCGAGGGGTTCGGCAGAATGGCGTAGTGGCGCGCGATGTCGTTGCGCACCTCCCCCTCTTCGCGGCCCACTTCGTGCATAAAAGCCTGCTTGGAGCCCAGCAGCATCACGGCAAACCAGCGGGCATCCTCATCGTCGTCAAAATCGGCCACGAGCACGTCGGTGGACTCGGCTTTCTCGGCTTTGGTGAGCTCGGAGGAGATAAACTCCGCAATCTGCTGCGACAGGTCCACGAACTCGCGCTCGCCAAAGAAATAGCCCTTGAGCTCACCACCAAACGCAGAGTTCTCGGCAAACGTGGCGCGTTTGTTGTCGGCCGAGGTACGAGCGCGCCGCAGGTGCGTGGTTACGAAATTACGCACGGTGCGGCTCTCGATATCGAGCTCGCGCTGGCTCATAACGTTGACGGCAGAGTCAAAGTCCAGGATATGCAGAATCGCGTGATTGATTTTCATATACGGCATTCCGTTCTAGATCGATTTCGGCACGAATCAGTATAGCGGTCGAGCCCGCCCCAGGCGCATCGAAGATTGGTGCATCGGGGACAGGCTGCTTTGCACCAATGGTTAGCGCAGGAGCTCGGACTGCCAAGCCTCGAGCTGTTCTGCCAAGCTCTTGCCGGCAGCGGGCATGTCGATCTGGGGACGTTTGGGCAGAAGCGCACACTTAAGAATCGCAACGATAGTCTGCGAGACAAAGCGTCGCGTATCCTTGTCAAAGCCTTGCGCAGCCTGGAGCATCACGGGTAGGCTCTCGCGCAGATTCCCAGCGATATCCGCAAACCGCTCAGCACCCGTAGCCTCAAACACAGAGAACAACGCATCTACAAAACGCTCGCGCTCGTTAGGCGACACCGCAAGCAGCATCTCGCGAATGGAGCCATCAACGTATCGAGCGCCGGCGGACAGACGCTCGCAGTACACGAAGTCGTGGCCATCAACCACCCAGCTAAAGGGATTATGCTGAAGCAGGCTGAACTCGGTGCTCTCAACGATGGCATAGTCCTCCTGTGTCTCGAACATCATGCCAAAGATCGACGACCGAGGTAGCGTCTTGTCGATTCGACCGGAAAGATCGGCAAAGGCGTCGCCGTTCAGAAACTCCTCGACGAAGCCCGGACCATCATGGGAATATGCCCGTTCGATTCGCTCACGGGCGACATCGGAGCACATCGCCGCACCGTACACCGCAAGGTTTCCACCCTTGGAATGACCTCCGCACAAAAGCGGCCCGTCAATCGCATCCGCCGCCTCGTCTACATAACGCGCCGCGGATTCCTGGGCCGGCACAGGACACCGGAACGCCATGTTAAAGTCCTCTTTCCAGCCCACAATCGTGCTGTCGGTCCCCCGGAAGGCAAGATAGCTAAACCCCGCCGGAAATCGGAACGTCATGGCCGCAAACTGCTCCGTTGTCTCGGCATCACTCACGCTACGATAGCCGCAAACACGAACGCCACGGTAGCGAGGGCTTGCTGCCACGGCCTCCAACAAGGCCCTGCTCCCCTCTGGGTCCCACAAGTCGTCAATCATGTCCCGGTAGCACTCGGCACGCAGCAGCTCGCGTACGTCTAGGCCCTGCCAGTTCGTCAGCTCCGCCATATCACCCGGCAAACGCAAATAGGACAACCACGCAAAGACCAGGCTATCCACCGCGCAGAACGGCCGTTCCTCAAACGGATCAAACGCCGTCTGGGCATAGGTCAAAAAATTAGGCGAATCCGACATGGCCCTCCCATCAACTATGGTGCATTGGGGTGGTGCAAAGTAACCTGACCCCCCCCTTGCACCAAAAAGGCGCCCGGGCCGTGTGGACCCGGACGCCTTCATTGTAACTTTTCGCTCTAGCGAGCTTGATTTAGCAGGAGAAGTCGACGCTGTCGATGATGTCCTTGAGGGCCTTGGCGGAGGCGGTGAGCTCATGCTGCTCGTCATCGTTCAGCGGCACGGGGACGCGGCAGACGACGCCGTCGCGGCCAACGACCGTCGGCATGGAGATGGCCAGATCGGACAGGCCATACTCGCCCACCATGAGCGAGGAAACGGGCAGAACGGTCTGCTCATCGCGCATGACAGCGGTGCAGATGCGCTTGACGGCCATGGCGACGCCGTAGTAGGTGGCGTGCTTCTTCTCGATGATGGTGTAGGCGGAGTTCTTAACGTCCTCGGCGATACGCTTCTCGGCAGCCTCATGCTCCAGGTGGCCGTGAAGCTCGCAGAAGGTGTTCAGCGGAACGCCAGCAACCTGAGCGCTGGACCAAGCGACAAACTCGGAGTCGCCGTGCTCGCCCATGACATAGGCCTGAACGTCGCGCGGGTCAACCTCGACGTGAGCGCCAAGCATCTGCTGCAGACGGCCAGTGTCGAGCACGGTGCCGGAGCCGATGACATGGCCCTCGGGCAGGCCGGACATCTTGATGGCAGCATAGGTCAGAACATCAACCGGGTTGGAGACGATTAGCAGAATGCCGTCGAAGCCGGACTTCTTAATCTCGGGGATAATGGACTTAAAGATATTGACGTTCTTGTTGACCAGGTCCAGGCGGGTCTCACCGGGCTTCTGGGCAGCGCCAGCGGTGACGACGATCATGGCGGCGTCGGCGACATCGGAATAATCGCCGGCGTAGATCTTCATCGGCTCGGCAAACGTCATGCCGTGCGCGATATCCAGGGCCTCACCCTCGGCGCGGTTCTTGTCCACGTCGATGAGGACCATCTCGGAGAACAGACCGCTCTGCATCAGCGCGAACGCCGAAGACGAACCGACGAAACCGCAGCCGACAATAGCGACCTTCTTCTCGTTAACCATTAGAAACTCCCATCTCTCTCCACAAACAAGCCGCCCGGGAACGACCCGAGCGGCTTGCCGTAATCCCAATACATCCAATCGGGACTTTGATTATGCTCCTATTCGCAGCCAAAAATCGACCGTTTACCGAAATTGTTTGCAGAATTCGTAAAATAACTGCACGAAATCGGTTTCGAGCTATTGACGAGTCGAAATAGGTTTCTAATACAGGCCCGCCTCGCGAATGGCCTCGACAGCCAAAGCGATCTGATCGGGCGGCAGGACCAGCGCCATGCGCACGTGCCCCTCGCCCGAAGGGCCAAAGCTCGCGCCCGGCGTCACCACAACGCCGGCCTTCTCCATGAGCTCCTCGCAAAACGCCATGGAATCGGTGCGACCACCGGGAAGCTTGGCCCACACAAACATAGAGCCATGCGCGTTGGGACGCTCCCAGCCCAGGCCCTCAAGACCGTCGCACAGGGCATCGCGGCGTTCCTGGTACTTCAGACGCTGCGCCTCGACCTCATCGCGCGGACCGTTCAGGCACGCGATGGCGGCCTTCTGAATCGGGAAGAACATACCAAAGTCGATCTGGCTGCGCAGCTTGGCAAAGGCAGAGACCACATCCTCGCGACCGACCAAAAAGCCGATGCGGGCACCGGTGACGTTAAACGACTTGGAGAGCGAGAAGAACTCAACGCCCACCTCGAGCGCGCCGGGATACTGCAAGAAGCTGCCGCCGGGCTCGCCGTCAAACACGATGTCGGAGTACGCGTTATCATGGACGATCAACAGATCATGCTCGCGGGCAAAGGCGATAATCTCCTCGTAGACCTCGGGCGTGCCCACCGAGCCGACCGGGTTCGCGGGCAGCGACACGATCATGTACTTGGCATGATCGGCAACCTCGGGATCGATACCCGCCACATAGGGCAGGTAATTGTGCTCGGCAACCAGCGGATAGTATTCGAGCTTGGCATCGGCGATCTTGGCACCCGCCTCAAAGACCGGGTAGCACGGATCGGGAACCAAAATGGTGTCACCCGGATCGAGCAGGGCAAGGCCCAAATGGCCCACCCCCTCCTGCGTGCCGTTGCACGACTGCACCATGGACGGCGTAATGCCCGAAACGCCAAAGCGACGCTCATAGTAATCGCACACGGCCTGCTTGAGTTCGGGCAGGTCGCGCAGGGCATACTTCCACATCTCGGGATCTTGGGCTGCCTGCGTGAGCGCCTCGACCACATGGTCGTACGGCTTAAAGTCGGGCGTGCCCACGCTCATGTTGTAAATGGTCTTGCCCTGAGCCTTCAGCGCGAGAAGCTTGTTGTTGAGCGAGGCGAAGACCTCCGCGCCAAAGCGGTCGAGACGCTGCGATGCCTGCATGGTGCCACCTTTCGATATGAAAAACGCGGCGCTCCGACAAGAGCGCCGCGCGATACGGGCCATCAGATTGCAAAAGTGTAACGCTTGCAACCCCCGTATTGGTTCAATTTAGCCAACCTTAGTCAACTGGATTGAGCGCGTCGATCTGCGCAAGCCACAGACGCGAGCTAGCGTCACTCGGCATACGCCAATCGCCGCGCGGGCTGAGCGTCACCGAGCCCACCTTGGGACCATCGGGCAGGCAGCTGCGCTTAAACTGCTGGGCAAAGAAGCGACGGTAGAACGTACGTAGCCACGTGTGGACGGTCTTGGCGTCGTAGACGCCCTCGAAGCTCTTGAGCGCCATGCGGTAGATCTTGCCCGGCTCAAAGCCAAAACGCAGCAGGTAGTAGAGGAAGTAGTCGTGCAACTCGTACGGGCCCACCAAATCCTCGGTCTTCTGCGCAATCTCGCCGTCGCCCGTGGGCGGCAGAAGCTCGGGGGACACCGGCGTATCGAGGATATCGAGCAAGACCTCGGCAATGCGCCCGCCAAAGACATCGGCGGCATAGCGTACCAGATGGCGCACAAGCGTCTTGGGCACGCTCGCGTTGACGGCGTACATGCTCATGTGGTCGCCGTTATAGGTAGCCCAGCCGAGCGCAAGCTCCGACAGGTCGCCCGTGCCAATGACAAAACCGCCAGCCTGGTTGGCCAGATCCATCAGAATCTGCGTACGCTCGCGCGCCTGGCTGTTCTCGTAGGTCACGTCCTGCACGGCCGGATCGTGCTCAATGTCCTTGAAGTGCTGCTCCACAGCCGCGTGGATCGAAACCTCGCGGAAGCTCACACCCAGGTCGCGAGCGAGCGACTCGGCATTCGACTTGGTGCGATGCGTCGTGCCGAAGCCGGGCATGGACACGGCTGTGATACCAGTGCGCGGCAGCCCCAGTGCATCGAAGGCACGCACGGTCACAAGCAGCGCTAGCGTGGAGTCCAAGCCGCCCGAAAGGCCGATGACCGCAGCCTTGGTACCCGTGTGGGCAAGGCGGGTCTTGAGGCCCGCAGTCTGCAGATCGAGGATCGTCTCGCAGCGCTCGGCCAGGTCGCCGTGGTCGGCCGGCACAAAAGGCGCGCGAGGGAAAACGCGGTCGATATCGCAGGCATCGCGCAAGACAGGTTCTTCGGCCAGCACGCCCTCAAACGAAAACTCAATGGTCGTGGCCTCCGGCGCATCGTCCGCGCGCGTCCATGTCGTCGAGCGACGGCGCTCAGCAACCAGGCGGTCAAGGTCAACGTCGGCGATGGCCATATCGCAGGTAAGCAGTTTGGTCGCGGCGAGCTTGGAGCCGTTTTCGTAGACGAGGTTCTCGCCCGCAAAGACCATGTCGGTCGTGGACTCGCCCTCGCTCGCATCTGCATAGGCATAGGCGCAGTACAGGCGCGCACTCTGATTGGAGATGAGGCTGCGGCGATAGTCTGCCTTGCCGATGATCTCGTCGGAAGCGGAGGGGTTGAGAATCACCGTCGCACCGGCAAGCGCCATCTCGGTCGAAGGGGGCGCCGGTACCCACAGGTCCTCGCAAACCTCAACGCCCAGCACCATATCCTCGGCACCCTCATCACAGCAGCGGTAGACAAGTCCCGAACCCAGCGGAACCGGACCCTGACCGGCAAACTCGACCCACACGGGATCTGAGGGCGCCGGAGCAAACCAGCGGCGCTCGTAGAACTCGCCATAGTTGGGCAGATACTTCTTGGCCGTGAGGCCCAAAAGCTCGCCCGCACAGCACACGGCGGCACAGTTGTAAATATTCTCGGCAACTGCAACGGGAAGACCGATGGTAAAGACAATCGGCAGCTCACGGGTTTCATCGAGAACATGTGCCAGCGCGGTCTCGCAGGCATGCAGCAGCGTGCGGTTATGGAACAGATCGGCCGCGGTATAGCCGGTCAGGTTAAGCTCGGGCAGTACCAGCGCGCGAACGCCGCGCTCGGCAGCCTCGCGAACAGCTGCCAACGCAACCTCGGCATTGCCCTCGACATCGGCAACGCGAATCTGCGGCGATGCCGCCGCCACACGCAAAAAGCCATCAGACTGAGAAAGGTGAAGATTCATAAGAATGCTCCCGTGCGTAGACGCCATTCACAACAATTAGCAAGTCCTATTGTAGTTCAACCGCCGGGTGTAACCGCATCCCACCAACTTGGTGAGCAATTGATGAGTTGATGGTATCTGTTAAATGTCACGTACGATTCACATCTGGTGGGTACCCTGATGGCTACACGAAACGAAGCAGATTTACACCGGGAGGACCCCGTATGACAACCAAGTACACCGACGCGCCGCGCACGCGCGTCATGACGCCGGCATCGCTCAACAACGGCGTACACGAGAACCATTCCATTGGACAGACCATGGCCATCGCGCCCAAAAAGGGCCTGTTCGACGACATTTCCATTCCCCAGATCATCGCCGGCGCCGCAGCTGCCGCCACGAGCGTCGCGCTTGCTTCCAAGATTGGCATCGCTGGTTCAGTAATTGGTGCCGCCGTGAGCTCGGTCATCACCGTTGTGTCCTCGCAGGTTTACCGCCACTTTATCTCTGCCAGTGCCGAAGCCCTCAAAGGTACGCACGCCGCCGACTATCCCGCCGGCGCCTACGAGCCCGTTGAGTTTAATGCCGAGGAGCACCTGGGCGGCGCCGCGACTACGCAGGAGATGCGCCAGATTGCGGGGCGCGCGACCACGGCACGCGTCGCCCCCGACAGCTTGCGCGCCAAGGCGGCGGCAGAGCGCAGCCAGACACAAAAGAAGGTCATCGTCTTCTCGATCGCCATCGCCATCGTCGCGGTCATCGCCTGCGCCGGCGCCATCCTTATCACCACTGCCGGTGAGGGTCTGGGCGAGCGTCCCGAGCCAATCCTGTCGTCGCGCACGACCGAGAGCGATGCAAATGGCAACACTCAGCCGCAGGATCAGCAGGCACAGACGGACGACACGCAAGACAGTCCTACCTCTGCCAATTCGTCCTCGAACACCCAAAACCAATCGCAGGGCACCGATTCCTCTATGGCAAACAGTGGCACGCCGTCCGGCACGACCGACTCAAGCCAAACGACTGACGGTTCACAGCCGAACACGGGAGGCCAGACGAGCGACACCACGTCGGGAACGGGCACGGCAGACAGTAACAACACCAACAGCTCGAGCGGAACCGCTTCCGGCACGGCATCTGATAGCTCGAGCCAAGGCACGGCATCGGGCAACTAAGCACGTTTGCCTCTCATAGATAACCGACCTGTACAACGGGCGCGAATCGAAAGCGGTTCGCGCCCGTTTGCCTTGGGCGCCGCCATGGCGAACGCCATGCGATGGTAAGATGCTTTACATGTGTAAAGAGGAGATTTGCCATGAGCAAGACAATAATTAGGCCCACGCTTTCGCCGGGCAACCACATCTATCTGTATCGCCTGCTGCGCGATGCGATTGGATGTGGCAAGCAAACGTTTATGACGCAGGTCGAGGAGGCGCTCGCCGCTGGCGACATGACCGCTTATGACCTGGGCTTCGAGTCCACGCGCGAGTTGCTCGAGGAACTCGACGACTGCATTAAGCTGACCGTCTTTAAAGGCGGCCGCCTGTATGCCACCGTCATCGCCAACGAGGCCTGGGATACCGCCCTTGCCAAGGGCGAGGACAAGCCCAAGGCTGCCAAGGGCGCCAAGCAGTCCTACAAAAAGAAGAAACGCGGCGAAAAGGACCTCAAAGCCGTGCGCCCCAGGCACGTCAAGCGTCCCGAGCCCGAAGCCATGGTTGAAGCCGCGCCGGAACCCGAGCCCGAGACAGAGATCGAAGTCGCTATTGAGGTAACGGCAGAAGCCGAAACCGAAATCGCCGCCACGACCGATCCCAAAGTCATATCCGAGCAGGAAGCCACTACGGAGCTCAACGAGGCTCCCAAGTCGACAACCGAAGAAGCCGCTGACCAGCCCGAGACGTCTGCGTTCCAAAACAGCGATGTCTTTGGTGACGAGGCCGAGGACGATCAGTCCGACGAGCCCGCCGATCAAGACGCTACCGAGTCGGCGCCGCAGCCCGAGACGCC
>OHKI01001144.1_pt1 | contig 9666 bp, 6 predicted proteins | sample 1568771 | NCBI WGS metagenome assembly OHKI01 (sample SAMEA3879540, study PRJEB24766) | human gut metagenome | biome: human-associated habitat; feature: feces | place: USA | collected 1985/1987 | reverse complement strand
CTTCTCCCGACGCGCCGCATATAATAAGGCGTAAAGGCGATGAACGGAAAAGTACCTGTGCAGGGAGCGAAAGAGAGGGCGCGCCGCCGGCTGAAAGCGCGCCTCGCAAAGCGCAGAGGGAAGTGCATCCGCGAGCTTCGGGGCTGAGGCGGCAGCTTAGGCTCTGACATGGGCGCCGTGTTAAGGCGAAACGAGTGGAGCGTATCTTTTTAGATAGGCTTAAACAGAGTGGAATCGCGGCCTCGCCGTCTCTGATGAAGAGACGGCGGGGCTTTTTTTGACGCAGGGGGGCGGTTCAAATGTTTGACAATCTTCGCGCGGATATCACCGCGGTGATGGAGCGCGACCCGGCGGCAAAATCCCGGTGGGAGGTGCTGCTGTGCTATCCGTCGGTCAGGGCGATGGCGTATCACCGCGTGGCGCACAGGCTCTATCTGCGCGGTCACATGACGCTGGCGCGCTGGCTCTCCCAGCACAGCCGCCATGTAACCGGCATCGAGATTCACCCCGGCGCGTGCATCGGCAAGGGCTTTTTCATTGACCACGGCGACGGCGTGGTGATCGGCGAAACGACGGTGATCGGCGACAACGTGACGCTCTATCAGGGCGTGACGCTGGGCGGCACGGGCAAGGACGTGGGCAAGCGCCACCCGACCATCGGGGATAACGTGGTCATCGGCGCGGGCGCAAAGGTGCTCGGCCCGTTCACCGTCGGCAGCGGCAGCAAAATCGGCGCGCTGGCGGTGGTGCTCAAGGCGGTGCCGCCCAACTGCACGGTGGTCGGCAACCCCGGCCGCATCGTCCGCCGCGAGGGCGTCGCGCCGCAGATTGATCTGGATCACGTGCACCTGCCCGACCCGATTCGGGAGCACATCGTCGCGCTGGAGCGCCGGGTGAGCGAGCTGGAGGAACAAATGCATAACCATTACGGTACAACCGTATTCAAGGAGGATATTCAAGATGATGCAGATTTATAACACGCAGACGCGCAGGAAAGAGGAGTTCAAGCCCATCGAGCCGGGCAAGGTGCGCATTTACTGCTGCGGCCCGACGGTCTACAACTATTTCCACATCGGCAACGCGCGCCCCATCATCGTGTTCGACACCCTGCGCCGCTATCTGGAATACAAGGGCTACGAGGTCAAGTACGTCCAGAATTTCACGGATATCGACGATAAGATGATCCGCCGCGCCAACGAAGAGGGCATTACCGTCAAGGAGCTGGGCGACCGCTTCATCAAGGAATATTACACCGACGCGGACGCGCTGGGCATCGAGCGCGCGACGGTGAACCCGCGCGCGACCGAGCACATCGCGGACATCATCGCGCTGATTGAAAAGCTGATCGACAAGGGGCTGGCCTACGCCTGCGACAACGGCGACGTATACTATAACACGCAGGCGTTCCCCGGCTACGGCAAGCTCTGCGGCCAGAACCTCGAGGATTTGGAGAGCGGCGCGCGCATCGACGTTGACCCGAACAAGCGCCACCCGATGGATTTCGCCGTCTGGAAAGCCGCGAAACCCGGCGAGCCCGCATGGGATTCCCCGTGGGGCAAGGGCAGACCCGGCTGGCATATCGAGTGCTCCGCGATGAACTGGCGCTATCTCGGCGACACCATTGACATTCACTGCGGCGGCCAGGATCTCATCTTCCCGCACCATGAGAATGAGATAGCCCAGAGCGAGTGCTTCACCGGCAAGCCGTTCGCCCACTATTGGATGCACAACGGCTATATCAACGTCGATAATGTGAAGATGTCGAAATCTCTCGGCAATTTCTTCACCGTGCGCGATGTTGCCGAAAAATACGGCTATGAGCCGATTCGCTATCTGCTCATCTCCGCTCAGTACAGAAGCCCGATAAACTACAGCACCGATATCATCGAGCAGTGCATCGCCGCGCTCAACAGGCTCTATACCTGCCGCGATTCGCTCGATTTCGAGCTCAAGAACGCTGCCGACGCAGAGCATGACGGCGATAAGGCGATTATCGACGGATTTGATAAATACAGAGAGCAGTTTATCTCCGCTATGGACGACGATCTCAACACCGCCGACGCCATCGCTTCGATATTTGAGCTCGTCCGCGATATCAATACAAATGTTGTCGGCAAGACCCCCTCAAAGGCGCTTGTTGAGGGTGCGATAGCCATGTTCGACGAGCTGACCGGTGTGCTCGGACTCGTCTATAACCGCAAGACCGAAACTCTCGACAGCGATGTCGAAGCTCTTATCGAGGCGCGCACGAACGCCCGCAAAGAGAAAAACTGGGCCGAGGCGGACAGAATCAGAGATCAGCTCAAGAAAATGGGCATCGTCCTCGAGGATACCGCCCAGGGCGTGAAGTGGCACAGAGAATAAATCTATAGACAAAACGCATAAATTAATGTATAATACTATGTGACTTTTTAATTAAATTGCGGAGGTTGAGTAAGTGAACGATCTGAAAACCCGATTTTTTGACGATGTGGACAAAAACTGTCCTCTTCCGGAGTATCCCCGCCCACAGCTTGTGCGCGAGGATTGGATGTGCCTCAACGGCGAGTGCGATTATGAGATAACCCCGGCGGGCGACGCCTGCCCGAAAGATTTCAGCGGCAAGATAATCCTGCCTTTCGCCATCGAGAGCCAGCTCTCCGGCGTTCAGCGCGCGCTTCAGCCAGACGAGCGCCTTTGGTACAGAAAGAGGTTCACTCTCGACAGCCGCTTTGATAATAAGCGCTGCATTTTGCATTTCGGCGCTGTCGATTGGCAGTGCGAGGTGTTTGTCAACGGCGTCTCCGTCGGCACACATACCGGCGGCTATTGCCCGTTCTCTTTTGATATAACCGACGAACTTGTCGACGGCGAAAATGAACTTGTTGTCAAGGTCTATGACCCTACCGACAAGGGCTGGCAGAATCGCGGCAAGCAGGTTCTTAAATCCGTCGGCTTCTGGTATACCGGAACCTCCGGAATCTGGCAGACAGTATGGCTTGAGCCCGTGGCTCAGAGCCATATAACCTGCGTGCGCCTGACCCCCGATATCGACGCGGGCGAGATAATCGTCTCCTGCACCGGCGAGGGACTTGACGGCTGCACGATAGAGGCTGAGATTTCGCTCGGCGGCGAGCAGGTGTATTCCGGCGAGATGAAACTCAACGCGCATCTTCCCGTGCCCGATGCGAAACTCTGGAGCCCCGAGAGCCCGACTCTCTATGACCTTGTACTCACCGTGAAGAAAAACGGCGAAGCTGTTGATACGGTCAAGAGCTATTTCGGCATGAGAAAGTTCAGCATCGGCAAGGATAAGCAGGGTCTGCCGCGCCTTATGCTCAATAACGAGCCCTATTTCCAGCGCGGCCTGCTCGATCAGGGCTATTGGAGCGACGGCGGTCTGACTTCACCCAACGACGAAGCAATGATATTCGATATCGCCGAGATGAAGCGCCTCGGCTTTAATATGCTCAGAAAGCATATCAAGGTCGAGCCCCTGCGCTGGTACTATCACTGCGACAGACTCGGCATGATAGTCTGGCAGGATATGGTCAGCGGCGGCGAGTATATCGGAAATATCCTTGCGGGTGTTCTGCCGAATATCGGCATCGGCGTCAAGGATAATAAATATAACTGGTTCAGCCGCGGCGAAAAAGAGTGGCGTGATGACTACCGCCGCGAGCTGTTCGAGATGATAGACAATCTCTATAACTGCACCTGCATCGGCTGCTGGGTGCCCTTCAACGAGGGCTGGGGTCAGTTCGACGCGAAGGAGATCGGCGATGCCGTCAAGGCATACGATCCCTCGAGAATCGTTGACCACGCGAGCGGCTGGTATGACCAAAAGGGCTGCGACCTCAAGAGCATGCACAAATATATCCTGCCCATTCGTATGCCCAAGCTTGACGGCAGACCGTTCGTCATAAGCGAATACGGCGGATACAGCATGATTCTCGACGGCCATGTATGGAACAAGCAGAAGAGCTTCGGCTATATCATGTTCAGGTCGAAGGAGAAGCTCTCCGCGGCTTATAAGAAGCTGCATGAGAAGCAGGTCATCCCGCTGATAAAGAAAGGACTTTGCGCCACTGTCTATACTCAGGTCAGCGACGTCGAGTTCGAGGTCAACGGAATGTATACATATGACCGCAAGGTGTTGAAGCTCGACGAAAAGACCGTGCAGGAAGTTAATTCCAAGCTGCATTTTTAAGGAAGAAAGCGACAGATGAAGTCACTGCTTATAAGACTGATAAAAAAACTCGGCGATATGCGCCGCCACCTTCTCTATTACCGCATTTGGCCTGCGGTCTACAGGCGCACGGCGAAAAAGCCGATAGACGAAAAAAAAGTGCTCCTCGCTTCAAACAGCAAAACGCTTCCGGACAACCTGTCCTGCATGAAGCGCGAGCTTGAGGCGCGCGGGATGCACTGCACCGAGATGCTCATCCCCGCGGGAGCGGGCAGTATAAGCGCGAGGGCTGCGGAGTTCAGGCAGAATATCCGCTTCCAGCGCGAGTATGCGACGAGCAAACTCGTCTTTGTTGAGGATGCGTTCTTTCCGCTGTTCGCGAATCATCCGCGAAAGGGCACCGAAGTCATTCAGCTTTGGCACGCGTGCGGTGCGTTCAAAAAATGGGGCTATTCGACCGCCGACCTCAAGTGGGGCGCGGACAGAAAGAGCCTCGAACGCTATCCGATCCATAACACCTATACCGCAGTCACCGTGTCGGCGCGCAATATTATTCCGTATTATGCCGAGGCGTTCAACTGTCCGGAGCGCATAATCAGACCGCTCGGCGTGCCAAGGACGGATATTTATTTCAATCCCGATTTCGTCTCGTCCGCCCGTGAGGAAATTCTCAAAAAATTCCCGCAGATAGGGGACAGGAAGATAATTCTCTATGCCCCGACATTTCGCGGCAACTCGATTCTCAAGTCCTATATGGATCTGAAGCTTGATATCGAGCGCATGAACGCGGAACTGTCCGACGATTTCGTCCTGCTGTATAAGCTCCATCCGCAGACGGCGAAACGCTTTTCGCTCAGCGCCGAAGAGCGCGAAAAATATGAGAACTTCGTGTTCGATATCTCAAAAGATGTGCGAATCGACCTCGCAATGTGCGCGGCTGATATGCTGATAAGCGACTATTCGTCCGTGATTTTTGAATATTCGCTGCTCAGCCGTCCGATGATATTCTTTGCCTATGATCTCGAAGAATATGACCGCGACCGCAGTTTCTATAACAAATATGAGGACTTCGTTCCCGGCCCTATAGTCCGGGACACCGAGGGCATTATTTCCGCCGTCAGGCAGGCGCAGTCCGGCTTCGACAGCGCGAAAATTGAAAACTTCAGAAACTATTTTATGGACGCCTGCGACGGGCACAGCACCGCGCGCATCGCCGAAGCGTTCATGGAAAAATAAGGTGTATCATATGAAAAAGACATTCAAAGCCGCAGCAGCATTCCTGCTCATCCTGGCAGTCGCCATAGGTATGTGCGCGTGCTCGGGCGGAGCCGGAGGCAAAGCGCCCGGCAAAAAGATCGCCATAGTCACAGCGACCCTGTCGCAGAACCCCGAGGAATATCAGCGTGCGGCTCAGCTTGCGAGCGAATATTCCTATGTCGAGCATGTTGTCTATACCGACACGCGCGTCGGCACTTCGGGCATTCTCGATTTCTATAAGCGCGTCAACGATATCGCCTCCGATGCGAGCTACGGCGCGATAGTTATCGCGAGAGCGAATCTCGGAGCCGTCGCGGCAGTCAGAGCGGCAAAGGCAAAGAATCCCGATAAGCTCATCGTCTGCACTGCACCCGAGGAGAATATCCAGACTCTTGCGAAGTCCGCCGATGCCATTCTTGCGATAGACACCGCCAAGGACGCAGCGATGATGGTCGAAGAGGCGCACGGACGCGGCGCGCAGGTCTTTGTCTATTACGCCACCGGCGTTCAGCAGAGCACCCCGAGCATCAAGGAGTCGCGCGAAGCGGCTGAGAAGAAGTGCGAGGAGCACGGCATGACATATAAATTTGTCAACTGCTACGATGTCTCGCAGGCTCTCGGCATAAAGGGCGCGCAGAGTTTCATGAAAGAGGATATCGCCCGCCAGCTCAAGAATTTCGAGGGCAAGAAGATTGCGGCTTATTGCGCCGATATATCTTCTCAGGCGGAGCTTATAAAGAACGCCTGCCCGAACGGCATAATCGTCGCGGGCACAAGCTTCCCGAGCATCTATGACGGCTACACCGCCGCTTTTGATATCGAAGTCGGCAAGAAGTGGGACAACAAGTCTAAGGTGTTCAGCAAGGTCAGAGCCGCGATAAGAGCGAACGGCGGCACGAAGAACCAGTTCATCGTGTGGGACGATCTGACTGCATCTTCAATGACCGAGGCAGCGTTTGAATATGCAAGAGCCACTCTCTGCGGCGAGCAGATTGACATGGCAAAAGCAGTCAAATCGAGCTTCCCGTCGAAGATAAAAGTATCGGACAAACAGCTCGACAAATGCACCTTCATTTACACGGAGGACTACCGCGTATTATGAGAGGAAAATTCATTGTAGTTGAGGGACTTGACGGCTCCGGCAAGGGCACCCAGACGGCTCTGCTTTGTGCTTATCTCAAGTCGCAGGGCAGGAATGTGTATCCGACCGCCGAGCCCACCGAGTCGGTGACCGGCGGCATGATAAGAGATGTGCTCAGCGGCGCAAGGCAGCGCACATCTTCGGAGCTCGCCGCGCTCTTCCTCGCGGACCGTGTGGCGCACAATATGAACCCCGTCAACGGCATAGAAAAGACGCTTGAAGCGGGAATCGATGTCGTGTGCGACAGATATTACTATTCGTCCATCGCCTATCAGGCGGTGGGGGAGGACAGGCAGTGGGTCATCGATATGAACCTCGACTGCCCTGGCATACTCAAGCCGGATATCTGCATCTTTTTCGATGTCGACCCGGAGAGCTGCCACGAGAGAATAGAAAACGGGCGCGTGTATCTCGAAATTTTCGAGCGCGACCCGGAGCAGATAAACGCCATCCGCGAGCGGTATTACAGCGCGTTTGAACTGCTCAAAGACAGAGACAATATCGTCGTCATCGACGCCGCACGCGATATAGATTCCGTCGCCGCCGATGTCAGAAAAGCGATTGATACGGTTATAAAATAACTAATCCGCCCAATTCCGGGCGGATTTTTTCGCTTTGACTCAAGGCGATGATGGAATTTAAATTAGAGAAAGCCATGCAAATTGGGGATTATAACAAAATCTGCACAAATTTATTGGCGTGCAATTTGTGTGGTGCGGCGACTCGGCTCACCGATGCCTCGCAAGCGGCATAAAATCTTCGGAAAAGCTCGTTTTACAGACCGTAGGGGCGAACTTTGTTCGCCTGCTTTTAAAATCTATAATAGCGGTAAGTGACTAAGTGATTACTTCACTCGCATCATCCACAAAACGTCGTGACGCCCGCGCGTCAAAGGGTCGTCGGGTCGCCGACCCCTACAACTCACCCTCCTGAGATTTCACACCGCGGCACTTAGCTTGCGGCTCTCAATTAGTTGCTCGGCACATTCGCCCGCAAACGCGCCGGAGCTTGAACTAGTGTGCAACATCACCTAAGCGCCGCCGGTGGCGGATGAAGCGAGCCTATCTCAGTTAGACTTCAAACACTGCGGCGCGGCTATTGAAAGCTTGATTATAAAAATTGGCTGAAACACTTGCTTTTACTTTGCTGGGGCTCGAGTGATGGACAAATCTCAATTTTGCAATACCGAAAAAATCAAGCCGCCCGGTTGCCCGAGCGGCTCAAATTATTTATTCAGCTTTGGATTAATACATTCCGCCGCCGGCCTGTGCAGCCATCGCTGCGGCGTTTGCCGCGTCTGCTGCCGGGTCGGGCTTGTCGGTGACAAGGCTCTCTGTGGTCAGAACCATTGCCGCAACGGAAGCGGCGTTCTGCAGAGCGGAGCGGGTGACCTTTGTCGGGTCAACAACGCCTGCCTCGAACATGTCAACATATCCGTCAGAAGCGAAGTTGTAGCCGTAGCCGATCTTTCCGGACTCAACGATGTGGTTGATGATAACCGAACCCTCAAGTCCCGCGTTGGAAGCAATCTGGCGAACGGGCTCTTCAAGAGCCTTGAGAACGATCTTCACGCCGGTCTTCTCGTCGGAATCCTCGGTGCTGTCAAGCAGAGCCTTGACAGCGGGGATAGCGTTGAGCAGTGCGACGCCGCCGCCTGCAACGGAACCCTCTTCAACAGCTGCCTTGGTTGCTGCGAGAGCGTCCTCGATGCGGAGCTTCTTCTCCTTCATCTCGGTCTCGGTAGCTGCGCCGACCTTGATGACCGCTACGCCGCCTGCAAGTTTTGCAAGGCGCTCCTGAAGCTTCTCTCTGTCATAGTCGGAAGCGGTGTTCTCAATCTGGGTGCGGATCTGGTTGACTCTGGACTTGATAGCGTCCTTGTCGCCTGCGCCGTCAACAATGATGGTGTTCTCCTTGGAGACCTTGACCTGGCGTGCGCGGCCGAGATCGGAAATCTGGGTGTCCTTGAGCTCAAGACCGAGCTCGGAGGTGATGACCTTGCCGCCGGTGAGGATAGCGATATCCTGGAGCATCTCCTTGCGTCTGTCGCCGAAGCCGGGAGCCTTGATGCCCACGCAGGTGAACACGCCGCGAAGCTTGTTGACAAGGATGGTCGAAAGAGCCTCGCCCTCGATGTCCTCAGCGATGATGATAAGCTTTCCGCCTGCGTGCATGATCTGCTCGAGCAGGGGAAGAAGATCCTGAATGCTTGCGATCTTCTTGTCTGTGATAAGGATGAGAGCGTCGTCAATGACAGCTTCCATCTTGTCGGTGTCGGTTACCATGTAGGGGGAAATGTAGCCTCTGTCGAACTGCATGCCCTCGACAACCTCTGCCTCGGTCTGCGCAATCTTCGACTCCTCAACGGTGATAACGCCGTCGGAGGTGACCTTCTCCATAGCGTCGGCAATGATTCTGCCGATGTCCTCGTCAGCGGAGGAGATAGTAGCTATTCTTGCAATGTCCTCGGTGCCCTTAACAGGCTGAGAGTGGGACTTGACAGCCTCGATAGCGGCGTCAACGGCCTTCTGGATGCCCTTTTTGATGACCATCGGGTTTGCGCCTGCAACAACGTTCTTCATGCCCTCGCGGACGAGTGCCTGAGCGAGCAGGGTAGCGGTGGTGGTGCCGTCGCCGGCGACATCGTTTGTCTTTGTGGCGACTTCCTTTATCAGCTGAGCGCCCATGTTCTCAAAGGGATCTTCGAGCTCAACATCCTTGGCGATGGTGACACCGTCGTTGGTGATGAGGGGAGCGCCGTACTTCTTGTCGAGCACAACATTTCTGCCCTTGGGGCCGAGCGTGATTTTAACTGTGTTAGCGAGCTTATCGATACCGGCCTGGAGAGCCTTGCGGGCTTCCTCGCCGTAAATGATCTGTTTTGCCATGATGAATTACCTCCGATTATTCTACGATAGCGAGAATGTCGCTCTGACGGACTATGGTGTATTCCTCTTTGTTGAGCTTGACCTCAGTGCCGGAATATTTGCCGGTTATGACTCTGTCGCCGACCTTGACGTACATCTCAACTTCCTTGCCGTCAACGAGTCCACCGGGACCCACTGCAACGACCTCAGCAACCTGGGGCTTCTCTTTGGCG
>OHKI01001142.1_pt1 | contig 9680 bp, 7 predicted proteins | sample 1568771 | NCBI WGS metagenome assembly OHKI01 (sample SAMEA3879540, study PRJEB24766) | human gut metagenome | biome: human-associated habitat; feature: feces | place: USA | collected 1985/1987 | reverse complement strand
CTGAACGATGCAAAGTTACGCATATTTTCCCAACTCTGCAAATGTTTTCGCTTGTTTTTCACCAAGATGCCTTATATTTCACCATCTCGGGGCCGAAGGAGAGTATCTCGGCACCGGCAGTGGTAAGGGCGGATGGTGCGGGGATGACGTTGCTACTTCACCTCCCAGATGTCGTTGGTCTCAAGCAGTTCCTCAAAGTTGTGGTAAGGCTTCTGGGCCTTGACTTCTTCCACCTGCTGGTTGACGCAGCTGTCGTAGGTAGGTCCCTCGACATCGCGTATCACGCCGAGAGCCACGGGGAAACCGTGCTCATTGTCCATCATGGCGAGCTTGAGCTGCAGGGTGTTGTCCTCACAGTGGCTGTCGTGTACGAGGATGTCGTCGAGGGTATATCCGTCGCGTCCAATCTCGACCACCTTGAGTCCGAAGCCTTCCTGCACGAGTCCATATTCATGGTTTTCGCCGAAAACCAGCGGCTTGCCGTCTTCCACGTAGATGGCGTTGCGGCTACGACCTTCGCGGGTATAGATGGGAGCATAGCAACCATTGTTGAATATCATGCAGTTCTGCAGAATCTCGCACACCGAAGCTCCCTTGTGCTGGTAGGCACGCTTGAGGATTTCCACAGTGCCGGCACCGTCGTTGGCCACAGCTCGGGCGAAGAAGCGTCCGCGGGCGCCAAAGCAGAGTTCGGCGGGGCGGAAGGGGTCTTCCACCGTACCGTAGGGCGAAGACTTGGAGACGAAACCGCGTGGCGATGTAGGACTATACTGACCCTTGGTGAGTCCGTAGATACGGTTGTTGAGCAGTATCATATTGAGGTCGATATTGCGACGCATGGCGTGGATGAAGTGGTTGCCTCCGATAGCCAGTCCGTCGCCGTCGCCGCTAATCTGCCATACGGCGAGGTCGGGGTTCACTATCTTGGTACCTGTGGCAATGGCTGCCGCACGTCCGTGGATGGTCTGCATGGCATAGGTGTTGACGTAATAGGGCAGACGGCTGGAGCAGCCTATGCCGCTGATTACTGCCGTCTGATAGGGAGGAACGCCCAGTTCGGCCATGGCTTTGTGCAGACTGGACAGGAAGAAATGGTCGCCACATCCAGGGCACCATCGTGGCTGCCCTTTCTTGTAATCGTTGGCTGTATATTCGTTCATAATGACTTCTGTTAAGGGTTAAGCGATGATGTTGTCCTCATAGGTGAGGCCGGTCTTGGTGCGGTTGGGCGCAAGCAGTATCTTCTCAAACTCTTCGGTAAGCTCGCTGACCACAAAGGGCTGGCCTTTCACCTTATTATATTGGTAGGGCGAGAAGTTGTTGATGCGTATACGCAGCAGCGCAGCCAGCTGACCCAGATTCTGTTCGGCCACCACCACCTTGGGATAGCGGTTGAGCACCTCGACGGTATTGTGAGGCAGCGGGTTGACATACTTGAACTGTGCCAGTGCCACCTTGTAACCCTTGCCACGCAGTTCCTTGAGCGTGGAGAGCAGATGGCCGTAGGTCGAACCAAATCCCACGATGAGCAGTTCGGCGTCGTCCTTGTCGCCCTGCACCTCGAGGTCGGGCACTTCGATGCGAGCCACCTTGCGCGAGCGCAGATGGTCCATCAGATCGTGGTTCTCGGGCTCGGTCGATATGCTGCCGGTCTTGCCGTCCTTCTCCAGTCCGCCCAGAATGTGTGTATAGCCTTCCTGTCCGGGTATAGCCCAGTAGCGCACACAGGTTTCGGGGTCGCGCTGATAGGGGGTATACCTGTAGCGCTGGTCGCTGGTGGCATAGTGGGGATGTATCTCGGGCAGGTCATCCATCTTGGGCAGACGCCATGCCGCCGAACCGTTGGCAATGAAGGCGTCGGTGAGCAGCACCACGGGGGTGAGATGCTCCAGGGCTATCTTGGCTGCCATGTAGGCTGCCGAGAAGCAGTCGGTGGGGCTGGTGGCTGCGATTACGGGCATGGGGCTCTCGCCGTTGCGGCCGTAGAGCACCTGCAGCAGGTCGGTCTGCTCGCTCTTGGTGGGCAGACCGGTCGAGGGACCACCACGCTGAACGTCGATGATGACCAGAGGCAGCTCGTCGATGACAGCCAGGTTGATGGCCTCGCTCTTCAGACAGATGCCGGGACCCGAGGTAGAGGTGGCTGCCAGTGCTCCGGCAAACGAAGCACCTATGGCGCTGGCGCAAGCCGATATCTCGTCTTCACACTGCACCGTGATGACGCCACACGACTTGTGCTTGGACAGTTCGTGCAGTATGTCGGTGGCGGGAGTGATGGGGTATGAGCCCAGATACAGCTTCAGTCCTGCCTTTTCGGCGGCGGCTATCAGTCCGTAGGCGGTAGCCTTGTTGCCGGTGATGTCCATATAGCGTCCGGGCACCTTGGAGTGGGTCTCTATGCGATAGGTGGCGGGCACACCGGCATGGGTGTTATGGGCATAGTCGTAGCCGGCATGCACCACGCGTATGTTGGCCTCAGCCACCTGGGGCTTCTTGCCAAACTTATGGTGCAAGAAATCTTCGGCGAGTTCAAGATTGCGGTCAAACAACCAGCACACCATTCCCAGGGCAAACATGTTGCGACACTTGAGGATGCTCTTGTTGTCCATACCCGAGTCTTCCAGACAGTGTTTCACCATCGTGGTGATGGGGCAAGCTACCACGCAGTCGGGGTCTATGCCCAGTTCGCCCAGATAGTCGTCGGTGAGAAAATCGGCCTTGCGCAGGTCGTTGGGACCGAAGCTGTCGGTGTCGATGATGATGGTGGCCTGGGGCCTCGTATACTTGTACTGGGTCTTCAGCGCAGCGGCATTCATCGCCACCAGCACGTCACAACGGTCACCGGGAGTATATACCGTGCCGTCGCCGATGTGCACCTGGAATCCGGAAACACCCGTAAGCGAGCCTTGCGGGGCACGGATGTCGGCAGGATAATCGGGGAAGGTACTGATGTCGTTGCCCACGGTGGCAGAAATGGTAGAAAAGATGTTGCCGGCCAATTGCATGCCGTCACCGGAGTCGCCAGAGAATCTTACTACAACCTGGTCCAACTCTTTGATCACGATGTCTTCTTCCATAACAGGATGTCAAGGTAAAATGAATAACTGTTTTAGTTTTAGTATTTGAATGAACTACCGCCAAGGAACTCGCGCAGCAGACTGGTGGGAGCCAGTTGACGGTAAGAGATAGCATGGAAATAGCGCAGGAACTTGAGCAGGCGGTGTGCCTCGGCATATTCCTCGCAGTTTTCGGGCACCTGCTCGAGCAGCGGTTCAGCCTGCTGCTTGATGACGGCCAGTTCGTAGAGCATGGCACTGTTGAACATGGCGTCGGCATTCTCCTGGTAGGGGAATATCCACCGTTCCTCGCCGGCGCGCACGCTGGACCAGCGGTGTATGCTCTCCTGGGCGCTTACGCCACGATACTTGTAGTCGCGTATGATGCGGCGCAGCAACCGGTTGTCGGTCGTGGGGATATAGTTGTGCTCGTCGAGCAGGATGGTGGTGAGCGCCGACACATACACGCTGAACTTCTGCTGCTCGGGAATCTGGGCGGTGAGCTCGGGGTTGAGGGCGTGTATGCCTTCGACCACCACTATGTCGTTGGGGCCCAGCTTCAGCCGCTTGCCGCTCTTCTCGCTCTTGCCCGTCTGGAAGTTGTATCTGGGCAACTCTATCTCCTCGCCCTTGAAGAGGGCATTAAACTGCTCGTTGATGAGGGCTATGTTGAGGGCGTGTATGCTCTCATAGTCATACTCGCCATTGGCGTCGAGCGGAGTCTTGTCGCGGTCTATGAAGTAGTCGTCGAGCGATATCTGGAGTGGCTTGAGTCCGCAGGTGAGCAGCTGTATGCTCAGTCGCTTGCAGGTTGTGGTCTTTCCCGACGACGACGGACCGGCCAGCAGCACCAGCTTCACATCGTGGCGCGCGGCTATCTGGTCGGCGATGCGGGCTATCTTCTTCTCCTGCAGAGCCTCGTTCACATTGATGATGTCTGTGGCAAACCCCTTGTCCACGGCGTCGTTGAGGTCGCCCACGGTGCGCAGACCGATGATGTTCTGCCACTCGTGGTGCTCCTTGAACACATCAAACATCTTCTGCTGGCGGGGCATTGGGCACAACTGGCCGGGATCTTCGCGCGAGGGGACGCGCAGCAGCATACCATCGCTGTAGGCCACGAGGTCAAAGAGATAGACCTCACTGGTGCTGGTCAGCAGGGCACCGTAGAAATAGTCGATGAAGTCGTCTATCTGGTAGTACACCGTATAGAGCTTGCCCTGGCCTTTGAGCAGCTTCACCTTCGACATGTCGCCTTTCTCGCTGAAGAGGCGTATGGCTTCCTCGGCAGTCACCATGCGGCGGCGTATGGGCGTGTCGGCGTCTATTATCTCCTGCATGCGGCAGCGTATACGTGCCACATCGTCGGCGGTAATGTCTCTTCCCAGATTGACGTGTACATAGTAACCCTTCGACACCGGTATGTCTATGCGCACCTCCACATTGCCGTAGAGGTCGTTGATGGCCTTGCAGCATATAAAGAATAAGGTACGCGTGTACGTGCGTGACCCCGAGCCCGACCGCATATCCAGAAACTCCACATCCTTGTCGTTGTAGAGCCGGTAGTGCATGCCTTGCACCTTATTGTTTACCCTTGCGCACACCGGACCATGGTCCATTTTAAGCTCCGAAGCAGAAAAAACTTCAGAAAGTGTGCTGCCAACGTTGACTTTTAAAACTTTTTTATTATTTTTGCAACGTATAAGTAGCATCTGTTTCATCATTGGATAGATTCTTTTGATTGACAGGGCTAAATTAGTAATTATTATCGACTTCTTACAAACTTTTTATCAAAAATATGTCGATTTGGATTTTTTTTAAGCTTATCGGTTCATTAGCCTTGCTTATGTTTGGTATGAAAACGATGAGCGACAGCCTGCAGAAGATGGCAGGACCACAGCTGCGCCATATCCTTGGCGCCATGACAACCAACCGTTTAATGGGCATCCTTACCGGTACGTTTATTACAGCCGCGGTACAGTCGTCTACCGCCACTACCGTGATGACGGTATCGTTTGTCAATGCCGGTTTGCTCACTTTGGCCCAAGCCATCTCCGTCATCATGGGAGCCAATATCGGCACCACGCTTACGGCATGGATTATGAGCGCGGGTTTCTCTTTCAACATTACCGACTTCGTATGGCCGGCTTTCTTCATCGCTATCATCTTGATTTATTCCAAGAAGCGGAAGATGGTCGGCGATTTCATTTTCGGTATCTCCTTCATGTTCCTCGGACTGGGCACCCTGCGCCAGACGGGTATCGACATGGACCTCTCCCACAACCAGGCTGTGCTCGACTTCTTCCAGAGCTTCGACCCCAACAGCCTGCTCACCACCGTGACCTTCCTCATCATCGGCAGTCTGCTCACCATGTGTGTGCAGAGCTCGGCAGCCATCATGGCCATCACCATGATACTCTGCTCTACCGGCGTGCTGCCCATCTATCAGGGTATAGCCTTGGTGATGGGTGAGAATATCGGTACCACTGTCACCTCCAATGTGGCTGCGCTCACCGCCAACGCCCAGGCCCGCCGTGCCGCCCTTGCACACATGGTGTTCAACCTCTTCGGCGTATGCTGGATACTGCTCGTGTTCCGCCCGTTTGTCGACATGGTCTGCGGATTTGTGGGCTACGACGAGTCGCTCCATCAGGGCGACCCCGGTTTCCTCGCCAACGCCGCCAAGCTCAGTTTCGTGCTCGCTGCCTTCCACACCACCTTCAACCTTGCCAACACCTCTATCCTCGTGTGGTTCATCCCGCAGATAGAGCGACTCGTGTGCCGACTCATCAAGCCGAAACCCAATGCCGAGGACGAAGACTTCCGCCTACGGTTCATCCAGAGCGGTATCATGAAGACCCCCGAGCTCTCAGTGCTTGAGGCGCAGAAAGAAATACAGAGCTTCTCGGAGCGTATACAGCGCATGTTTGGCATGGTCAATGAGTTGCTCTACGAGAAGGATAGCGATAAGTTCATCAAGCTCTTCTCGCGCATCGAGAAGTATGAAGGCATATCAGACCACATGGAGATTGAGATAGGCAACTACCTCGACAACGTCAGCGACTCGCACCTCAGCGACGAGACCAAGGCCAAGATACGCGCCATGCTGCGCGAGATAAGCGAGATAGAGTCTATCGGCGACAGCTGTTACAACATTGCGCGCACCCTCAACCGCAAGTTCAAGAGCAAGGAAGACTTCACCGAGAAGCAGTACGACCACACACATCAGATGTTTGGACTCATCGACTCGGCACTTACCCAGATGAACACCATGTTCAAGCGCCACAAGGAGAACTTTGACCCCAACACCTCGTTCAACCTTGAGACCGAAATCAACAACTATCGCGGACAGCTCAAGACCCAGAACATCAACGATGTCAACGAACACGCCTACTCCTACGCTTGTGGTACCATGTATATGGATATCATCCAGGAGTGCGAGAAGCTGGGCGACTACATCGTCAACGTAGTCGAAGCCCGCATGGGCGTACGCCAGCACGGCGCATGATGCGGCCCAAAACTCCGCAACCGCCACGGCTCTCATAGAGCCAGTTATCACATACCGGCCACATTCCTACAGCAACCCTGTAGGAGTTGCGATTTCCAAGCCCAGGGCAGAGGTGCAACGCGCCTCTACTCTGGGTATATTTATAATAAAGTATAGCAACTCCGCAGGAGTTGCGATTAGCCGAAGGCGTTACCCCAACGCAAACCCATCGCTACCTATATGTAGGGGAATTATCCGACTGAGTATAACGCCTACGGCTAAGCGCAACTCTTACAGAGTAGCTATATTAGTGGGGGCATTACCCAGGGTAGCGGGCCATGCCCGCAACCCTGGGCTATGTAATCGCAACTCCGTCAGAGTTGCCGGGGGTGCATACCAGCCAAATGCGGCCCCATCGACCGATTTGCATTTACACTTGAACACCGTGGGAAAATGTGTATCAAACCTTGAAACACTTATTGGCTGCTCTGCATTATTTATGGCCAACGCTGCAATCCTTATATCCAACTCTGCAATAACAATGACTGTCATGGTAATGATTATGATGGCCTCGGGGAACGGCGCGACCGTCCTTAGGGTTGGCGCGACCGCATTGGCTGCCGTGGCGATGGTCATGGCGGGCTCGTGACGGTTGATACGGGGGCTCGTGACGATTGATGCGTGGACTCGTTTCGTACGACACGAGGGCTCGTAACTTACGGTGCGTGCCGGCCATGGTGGTCTGCACGGCGCGTGGGGTCATCCCACTACGAGTATGTCTCTGATATCCGTGAGGTAGTTGGGGCTGCGGTGCTCGCATTTCACCTTCCAGGGCTGCTGCTCGTCGCCTTCGGCTGCCAGTCTGATGGTCTTCAGCCCGTAGCGCTGGTTGATGTTGTCGGTGGCTGCCATGAGCTGTGCCCGCTCAGCCCTGTTGGTGATGGGGTCGAAGAGGTCGGCTGTGGCGGCGTGGGCAGCGATGATGTCGCTCACCGTCACCCCTGCCCTCTTGTACATCACCCCGTGGTGGTAGATGTGCGCCAACGCCTGGAGAGCGGCTGCGGTTATCTCCATGGTGTCGGCCGTGTGGGTGAGCAGCGTCACGGTGGCGGCATTGGCATACTGCGCCAGGTCGTCGCGGAAGGCGTTGCTGGCGATAAACACCGTGACCTGTCGCGCCACGGCCTGCTGACCTCTCAGTTTGTTGGCGCACGACGCGGCAAAGGTGGCTACCGCCGACTTGAGCTGCTCCATGCTCTCGACCATGCTGCCGAAGCTGCGCGAGGTGGTCACCGCCTGGTTGCGCCTCACCTCGGTGGTGTCTATACAGGGCTGGCCGTTGAGTTCCATCCATGTCTGCACTCCCGGTTTGGCGAGATGACTCTTCACCCACGCCTCGCTCTTGTCTGCCAGTTGCAGCGGCGAGTGTATGCCGTAATAGTTGAGCCGCTCCAGCGTACGCCGCCCTATTCCCCACACGTCGGCGAGGTCGAAGAGCTGCAGTGCGCGGCGCCGCTTGTCGTCGCTGTCTATGCAGCACACGCCGTGGTAGCCGCGATACTGCTTGGCAAACTTGCTGCCCATCTTGGCGAGGGTCTTGGAGGGGGCTATGCCCACGCTCACGGGTATGTCGGTCCACAGGCGTATGCGCCCGGCTATGTCGCGCATCATCTCCGCCAAGTTGTGGTGGCGCTCATATCCTCCGAGGTCGCAGAAGCTCTCGTCGATGCTGTAGTTCTCGACGCGCATGATGCTCTGCCGCAGTATGTTGGTCACCCGCTTGCTCATGGCGGCGTAGAGCTGCATGTTGGTCGAGAACACCCTGACCTGGTGGCGCTCCACGATGTCGCTCACCTTGAAGAGCGGGTCGCCGCGGCGCAGTCCCACGGCCTTGGCTTCGGGCGTGAGCGCCACGATGCAGCCGTCGTTGCTCGACAGTACGCACACGGGTCGTCCCTGGAGTCCCGGGTGGAACACCTTCTCTACCGAACAGAAGAAGCTGTTGCAATCTACCAGTGCCCACATATCGTCAGTCTCTGGGCCGGTGGATGATATACGTCACCGTACCCCATACGCTGAAGGAGTCAGCGGGCGTCACACGTATCTCGGGGAAGTCGGGGTTGGCGGGAACGAGCCATCCCTCGTCGCCCCGCCGTACAAAGCGCTTGAGGGTGTACTCGCCATTGAGCTCGCATACCGCCACCTCGCTCTCCGAGGGGTTGCGGCGGCTCTTGTCTACGATGACGATGTCGCCCGAGTGGATGTCGGCGTCTATCATCGAGTTGCCCTCGACGCGTATGAGATACGATGCTTCGGGGTTGGGGCAGAGCATGCGCAGGAGGTTGATGTCCTGGCTGCGCTCGTCGTTGTCGAGCGGTATGGGGAAGCCCGCCACCAGCCCTATGTCGAAGTAGGGCAGCGCGAAGTCGTCCAGTTCGGTGGCGCTCACCACAGTGCCCATCCGCCCGAGCGCTGTGGTGGCGCTGGCAGCCTGTCGGATGCATCGGGTGATAAACTCGCTCTTGTTGGGTTGGCTGTCTATCAGCGTCGCCACCTGTCGTGGTGCCCTGAAGGTAAAGAGTTTGCTGTCTGTCGACGGTCGTCCGGCGCCCTCGCGTCGTCCTCCCCGTCGGCTGTTGTGGTTGTCGTTCATATCGCGTATATTGTTTTCACAGACAAAGTTACGCATATTTTTGAATATGTATTACAGAAATCAAACATTTTTTATGATTATCTGCGTTGGGGGTGGTTGTGATAATATGTGAAGTGGAATGGGGTAGCGGTGGAGTAACGCCTTCGGCTAATCGCAACTCCTACAGAGTTGCCATCTCTTTTTATATCCTAACCCAGGGTAGAGGTGCTTCGCCCCTCAACCCTGGGCTGGGAAATCGCAACTCCTACAGAGTTGCTGCTGCTGACGGCCTCTCAAATGGGCCCTGTCTCGAATTTTACATAGTAGCTGGTACGCACCCCAGTAGCTCCTACAGAGTTGCTGTAGGCATGGGGTAGCATGGCGGTTGGATGTAGCCTTGTCATTGGTATCAATTACGGTGTCGTCGTAGTAGTGGGATGGGGGCACAGTTGGTTGGTACGCACCCCCGGCAACTCTGTAGGAGTTGCGATTACATAGCCCAGGG
>OHKI01001134.1_pt1 | contig 9742 bp, 9 predicted proteins | sample 1568771 | NCBI WGS metagenome assembly OHKI01 (sample SAMEA3879540, study PRJEB24766) | human gut metagenome | biome: human-associated habitat; feature: feces | place: USA | collected 1985/1987 | reverse complement strand
AGCGACGTACCCGTACACGTAAGCATCCATGGCGAGGGCTGCCGCGTAACGTTCATGCAGCCGGAGCGCGCCGTTACGCCCGGGCAATGGGTTGTGCTGTACGATGGCGAGGTTTGCCTTGGCGGCGGGCCGATAGATTCAACCACGCCCATGAAGGAAATAGTGCTGAAGAACATATGATAGTCATTCATAAGCCAACCATTGATGATTACGATGCCGTGTGCGCCCTTGTGGCACAGGTTCATGCGCTGCACCATGCCGCGCGCAGCGATGTTTACGCCGCTGATGCGCACTTTTTGCCGGAGCATTATGCCGCGCTGCTCAGCGATGCAAACGCCTTCCCCATTGCCGCGTATGACGGAAATGAGCTTATAGGCTTTGCATCGGGCTTTATAAAGCCGCCCAATCCAAATCCGGCCATGCTGCCGCACCGCATAGCCTATATTGACGACATATGTGTGCATAGCGACTGCCGCGGAATGGGCATAGGCACGCTGCTGTATAATGAAACAGTCCGCCTTGCAAAGGAGCGCGGCGCGGACACGCTTATGCTCACCGTTTGGGCGTTCAACGAAGGCGCAATGCGGTTCTATAAAGGCCTTGGCATGACGGAGCGGAATATAAACATGGAAATGAAGCTATAAAAAAGCACCCCGAACCAAAGCAACGTTAAACGCGGCGCAAATGCGCCGCGCTTTATGTATCCTGATATTAAAGCCTTAGAGGAATAACCTTGCCTTCTCCCCGCTCAGCTTTTCCACCTTGGCGATATATGTGCTTATCTCCTTTGGCGCGGGCACACGCTCCACGCGGCGCGCCGCATCGTATACGCATTTTGTCATTGCTCCCGCCCCGTGGGACATTATAGCGGTGGTGTCCTCCATCATGTCTATGTTGTATACGCATTCCGCGCCGGGCTTGGCATAACCCACGTTTTCAAGATTGCCGCTCATATATTTCTGGCGGTACATATAATACGGCCGCATGCCGAGCCGCGCCGCGGCTTCGCTCCCCATGTGTACCATGTGCTCTACTTCCTCCGCCTCCGGCATTGGGTATTTTTCCCCTTCCGTAACAAGGCGGCTTGAACGCTTGAGCGCAAGCGTATGCACGGTAAGGTTTTCGGGCGAAAGCTTTATTATTTCATCAAGCGTATGCTCCATGTCCGCCGCATGCTCGCCGGGAAGGCCGGCTATAACGTCCATGTTTATATTGTCAAAGCCCATGTCCCGCGCCATGTTGAACGCGGCTATAATGTCCGCGCTTTTATGGCTGCGGCCTATCAGTTCAAGCGTTGCGTCGTTCATTGTCTGCGGATTTACGGAAAGCCTGCTCACGCCGTATTTTTTCAGCACACCCAGCTTTTCTTTTGTTATCGTATCCGGCCGGCCTGCTTCAACGGTGAATTCCCCATTGAATCCTGCGTATGCTTCAAGCGCGTGGGCAATAAGGCCGTCCAGCTCATCCGCCGTAAGCACCGTTGGCGTGCCGCCGCCTATGTACATTGCGCGTATTTTGCGGCCCGCCTGCTTCAATATGGCGGAGCCAAGCGTTATGTCCTTCTTCAGCGCGGCAAGATAGGCCGCCATGTCCGTCTTTTTAGTGCGCACCTGGGAGGCAAAGCTGCAATACAGGCAGCGCGATGCGCAGAACGGTATACCTATGTATATATCCGCATCCTTTTCCGTTTGGCTGTCAAGAATTGGCTGCTGCACGGCGTTTATTGTCTTTGCCAGGGCAAGCTTCTCTTCGCTCACGTCAAAGTCCTGCTGCATCATTCTTATCGCTTCCGCTTCGCCGTGGCGCATGCGCAGCTCCCTCAGCAGCCGCGTGGGCCGTATGCCCGTAAGCGAGCCCCACGGCGGCATGAAGCCGTATACGTTTGCCATCGCCCTGAACGCCGCTATTTTCACCGCGCGCTTTTCGCGCCGCTTTATTTCAAGCGCGTCCGCCCCTTGCGGTATAACGCAGTCCCATTTGTAAACGGCCATGCCTTTTTCCGTGTTCACCTGCGCGCGTGCATGCCGCTCGGTACCGCTGCCCTCAAGCGTAACGCAAACGTCCGCCGCGGCATTCTCCGCCTCCGTTATTTCCTCTTTTGCCAAAAATAGCCGAAGCTCGTCGGCTATATCGGCTATATACTCGGTTTTGTTCGTGTATAGGCTTATCATTTGTCCTTACCCCAGCGGCGCATAAATGGGTTATGCTCCCGCTCGAACTGCAGCGTGGTAGCGCCCATGTGGCCGGGATAAACTTCATAATCGCCATCAAGAGCGAAAAGCTGATTGCCTATGGAATCAAGCAGTTCCTTATGATCCCCACCGGGGAAATCGCTGCGGCCTATGCTGCCATGGAACAGGCAGTCCCCCGTGAACACGGCCTTCCTTTCGCCGTCGGCAATGGCATAGGATACGCTGCCCTTGGTATGCCCGGGCGTATACAGCACGCGGATATCAAAGCCGGCCTCGTGTATGGTTTCGCCGCCCTTCAGCTTAACATCCGCATTGCAGGGGGGTATATCTATATGCGCCATTGCGCACAGGTTGACGCTTGCGTCCCTAAGGCCCGCTTCGTCGATTTCGTGTATATACACCCTTGCGCCATACTGCTTTTGAAGATCGGCAACGCTCACTATATGGTCAAAATGCCCGTGCGTAAGCAGAACAGCCGTTGGCTTTACGCCAAGCTCATCAAGCTTTTTGTTCACAAGCTCGGTATCTGACGGGTCTATTATTATGCATTCGCCCGCGTTCTTGCCGTATACAATATATGTATTCACCCCGACGGGGCCGGTTATAAGGGATGCTATTTCCATGATGTTAAAATGTCCTTTCGCTGTCCAGTAATATTGTTACGGGGCCGTCGTTTATAAGCTGCACCTTCATCTCCGCGCCGAATATGCCCGTTTCAACGTGCACCTTTTCGCCCAGCTTCGCTATCGCCTTTTCATAGAGCGGAATGGCCTTTTCGGGCCGCGCCGCGCGGATGAAGCTTGGGCGTTTGCCGTGCCGTGCATCACCATAAAGCGTGAATTGGCTTACAAGCAGTATCTCCCCGCCCGCATCTATAATGGAACGGTTCATTTTGCCCGCTTCATCTTCAAATATTCTAAGCCCCGTCAGCTTATCGCAAATATAGTCGTTTTCGTCAATGCCTATCAACACCATGAACCCTTTCCCTATTTTCCCGTTTACCCTTCCGTCTATGGTTACGCTTGCGCTTTCCACGCGCTGCACTACGGCTCTCATGTTCCTAATCCCCCGTTATGCGTTTATTCTGTATACGTCGTTCACCGTGCGTATTTTGCGCATGCCCTTCATAATGCTGTCAAGCTGCGCCGCGCCGGATACATTGAACGTAAGCTGCACAGTCACGATATCCTCATTGGTTTTCGCGTTCATAGCCAGTATGCTTATGTTCAAATTCATAAGCAGCTGCGATATTTCCATCAGCAGCCCCGGCCGCTCCCCGGCAACAATGTGTATAGTAACGGGGTAGCTTGCCTTTTCCGTGCTCGCCCACTCAACGTCTATAAGCCGTTCTTTGTCCAGCATCAGATCCGTCATGTTCGGGCAATCTACGCGGTGTATCGATACGCCGCGGCCGCGGGTAATATAACCCACTATCTTGTCGCCCGGCAGCGGGCTGCAGCAATGCGCAAAGCGCACCGCCATGTTAGGCTCTCCCTTCACCACCACGCCGTGATGCGATACGGCGTTCTGCACGCGCTGTTCTTCCTTCTGCTCAAGCTTGGCCGCAAGCTGATTCGCCTTTTCTTCCTTGCGGTATTGCTCTATCAGCTTATGCAGCACCTGCCCTGTGGTTATGCCGCCGTAGCCTATCGCGGCGTATATATCCTCAATATCGTTCATGTTGAACCGCTTGAGGAGATCGTCATAATAGCTTTTCTTTGTCAGCTCGCCAAGCTGCCTGCCCTGCCGCTTTGCGGCCTCGCTGAGCATTTCCTTGCCGCGGATTATGTTTTCCTCGCGGTTGGCCTTTTTGAACCATTGGCGAATTTTTGCCTTGGCCTGCTGGGTTTTTACTATTTTTAGCCAGTCGCGGCTCGGGGTTGCGTTGGGCGCGGTCACGATTTCGCAAACATCGTTATTCTTCAGCTTGTAGTCAAGCCTTACTATCGCGCCGTTTACCTTTGCATGCTGAACATGGTTACCAACGTTTGAATGGATGCGGTACGCAAAGTCCAGCGGTGTGGAGCCGGTGACAAGGTCAATTATCTGCCCGCGCGGCGTAAGCACATATACATAGTCGCTGAAGAAATCCTTGCGAATGCTTTCAACAAATTCCTTTGTGGTATCCGCATAGTTTTCAAGCTCCAGCGCCTCCCTCAGCCACGCAAGCTTGCTGTCCAGCTCGTCCTGATTGGCGCGCCCTTCTTTATACATCCAGTGCGCCGCTATGCCGTATTCGCTCGTGCGGTGCATTTCATATGTTCTTATCTGCACCTCGAACGGCAAGCCGGTATCGGAAAACAGCGTTGTGTGCAAAGACCTGTACATATTGGTCTTTGGCATGGCTATATAATCCTTGAACCTGCCGGGCACGGGCTTCCATATGGAATGGATTATGCCAAGCGCGGCATAGCAATCGTTTATGGTGTTCACTATTACGCGCACGGCTATAAGGTCATAAATCTCCGCAAGGCTCCTGTTCTGCCTGAGGAACTTTTTATATATGCTGTAAAGATGCTTCGGCCTGCCGTTCACCTGCGCCTGTATGCCGGCGGCGGCAAGCTGCTCCTCTATCGTTTTTATGGCCTTATTGAGCGTAAGCATGCGCTCTCGCCGCTGCGGCTCAATCTGCTTTTCAAGCGCGGCGTATTCTTCCGGCATAAGGTAATGGAAGGCAAGATCCTCCATTTCGCACTTTATTGCGCCCATTCCGAAGCGGCTTGCGAGCGGCGCATAAACGTCCAGCACCTCCCGCGCTTTGCGCTGCCGCTTTTCGGGCTTGCAATATTCAAGCGTGCGCATATTGTGCAGCCTGTCCGTCAGCTTTATTATAACAACGCGGACGTCCTTAGCTATGGCAAGGAACATCTTCCTCAGGTTTTCCGCCTGCGCCTCTTCCTTGCTTATAATGTCGCTTTTTCCGGTTTTGGTCAGCTTGGTTACGCCGTCCACCATCTCCGCAATGTCCGTGCCAAATTCGCGGGCAATATCCTCAACCGTTATCCCGTCGCAGTCCTCCACCACATCGTGAAGAAGGCCGGCTATAACGGTGTTGGTATCCATGCCCATTTCAAACAGCATTTTGGCTACAGCCAGCGGATGGATTATATACGGTTCGCCGGATTCGCGCTTCTGCGGCAGATGCGCTTTATATGCAAAGTTCATAGCCTTTTTAAGCCGCGCCATATCATCTTCGCTGAACTTTTCCGCGCAGGCCTTTTCAAGCTCGTCCATCAGCATCCTTACTTCCTCGTCGTCTATAAGATGATGCTCGGATGCGTCGACCATTTTGTCTATGTTCACTTCGCTCATACCGTCCAGCCGCATTTCATCGTTGTTATCTATTATCTTTTCATTGCTCATTCCGGCAAACCTCCTTTCCGTATATGCTCGTCTTTTTTATCAGTATACTATGGAAGCCTTAACGTCGTAGCCTTCAAGCGCGGCCGCGCCGTTAAGCTCACTCTTAAGCTCTATTGCGAAGCGAACGGCAACAACCTCACCGCCCATCTGCTCAATAAGCTTTATCGCCGCAAGCGCCGTGCCGCCGGTCGCCAGCAAATCGTCCACAACCACTACCTTCTGTCCCTTTTGAATGGCGTCGGTATGTATTTCCAGCGAATCCGTGCCGTATTCAAGGGAATATTCATAGCTCACCGTTTCGCAGGGGAGCTTACCTGGCTTCCTCGCCGGCACAAAGCCCGCGCCCAGTGCGTAAGCAAGTGCGCTGCCCATTATGAAGCCGCGCGCCTCCGGCCCGACCACCACGTCCACATGCTTGTCCTTCAGCTCTTCAGCCATATCGCTTATAAGCTGATGGAACGCCTCGGGGTTCTTAAAAAGCGTGGTAACATCGCGGAAAAGTATTCCGGGTTTTGGAAAATCGGGTATGGTGCGAATGGTATCTTCAAGCTTCATGGTTTGCCTCCTCGTATAGTTGCAAGTACATATCGTTCATCTCCCTTAGGGAGTTAAGCGCAAAAAAAGTCCGGCTTTCCTCAAGCGAGCGCTTGGGCGGGTCCTTTTCAACCCGTATGCCGCCGCTGCCCTTTGTAACAAAGCCCAGTTCATAGAACACGTCCGCCGCCAGCGCACAATGGCACCGCGGGGCGTTGGTTGCGGCGCATAGCGCATCCGCCATGGCGTTTATGTTATAAAACTTACCAACCGTGCAGCGCAGCGCCTTATACAGTGCAATGAAATCCGCCCTGTCACGCGGTATGCCGGCTATCAGCTCTTCCGTCTCCGCCGCGTTCGGCTTGGTTGCATAAAGCGCAGCATCCCCGTTCATTTGGCGCAGTGCGCCGGGTATGCCGCTGCTTGTTGCGGTATCGAAAACTATTATATTTTTGTAGCGGCTTATGTCCATGTCCGCAATGTTCGGCGCAAGCACCGCCGCATTATATGCGCATATGCTTTTCGCGTTGCTGCCGAAGCTTACGTCCATCCGGTTCCAAATGCCGCGCGCTTTAAGCAGTGCGCACAGCCGCTTTGCTCCCGCCGCCGTGAAGCAGAGCGCTATGGTGCCCATAGCGCTTGCGTCAACAAGCTCAATAAGCTTTTCCTCCGTGTCCGCAAACGCAAGTCCGCTTACGGCACGGGTATTATTATACAAAACATTTCTGCATATTGCATCAACAAATTTGCCCTTTTGCCTGTCTATCCACGCATTTACGTCGTTAGGCTCGGCGCAGCGCAGATTTTTTATATTAAGCTGCAATTCGCTCCGCCCCATGAACGTGTTTATGTTCGGGGTATACACGGCGTCGCACCTGTCCATATCCAGCATATTTCTGAATTCCGCGCCGGAATTGAAATACACGGCGTTTATATATTGCTCGTCCCGCGTAACGTGGCAGCGCACGTGCTTGCCTTCGCACCCTATGCGTTCCATGTTGGCAAGCCTTACCCCGCGGCTGAGCACCACCGGCTGCGGGTTGCCTGCGCCGAAGGGCTCCAACATGCTCAGCTCCTCCGCAAAGCGCTTCGTGATGCCGCCCAGCTCCATTTCAAAATCATACTGCGCGCTGGGTATAAACTTCTCCTCAGGCTCGTTATGCCAAAGGTAATCGTCCATCGCCGCGCGGAATTCGTCTATGTCCTTTTGCTGCATGGTAAGTCCCGCGGCATACGCATGCCCGCCGAAGCGGGAAAAGAACCTTTCGCAGGATGAAAGCGCATCGTGAATATTCACTCCGCTTATGCTGCGGCACGATCCCGTGACCGTATCTTTACCGCTCAGCAGCACCGTGGGCCTATAAAACCGCTCCGCTATCCTTGCCGCCGCAATGCCTATAACGCCCGCGTTCCAGTCCTCCCCATGCAGCACTATGCAGCGCCGCTTGGTCAGGTCCTCATTGGCAAGCTTTTCGCAGGCGGCGTTGAATATTCCGCTTTCCTCCGCCTTTCGCTTGGCATTCAGCTCGTCAAGCTTTGCCGCCAGCTTCGCCGCGCTCTCCCGCTCGGTCTCCATAAGCAGGCTCACCGCCGCGTCCGCTTCTTCTATGCGGCTTGCCGCATTCAGCCGCGGCGCTATCCTGAAGCCGAAATCGCCCGCGCTCACGTCCTGCAATTTTGTTTGGGACACGGAGCAGAGCGCCTTTATTCCCTCCGGGCATCTGCCGCGGCGTATATCCTTGACCGCAAGCGCGGCAAACACGCGGTTTTCCCCCGTGAGCGGAACAATATCCGCAACCGTTGCAATGCCCGCAAGCGGTATGTATTCCCTTGCCCCCTCGCGGCCAAGCAATGCCTCCGCCACCTTGCACGCAAGCCCCGCGCCGCATATATGCCGGTTCGGGTATTCGTCCGCATTGCCGCAAAGTATCAGCGCCTCGCACTTGGGCAGCGTGTCACCCGGGATATGATGGTCGGTAACTATAACCTCCATGCCAAGTTCGTAGCAGCGCTCCGTCTCCGCCGCGGACTTAACGCCGTTATCAACCGTTATTATAAGATTCGCGCCCATGTTGAAAAGCTGCTCCGCGCTTTTCATTGTCATGCCGTAGCCGTCCTCATGCCGCGAAGGTATCATGTATTCCGCATTCGCGCCAAGCCGCCTGAGGCAGCTTAGCATTATTGCCGTTGCGCACACGCCGTCGGCATCATAGTCGCCGAATACGACTATTTTTTCGCCAAGATCTATCGCTTTTCTTATGCGCGATACGGCCTTATCCATATCCTTCAAAAGATATGCGTTCTCCAGCGCGCTTTCGGAAGGGTTAAGGAAATTCGCGGCCTCGTCGCAGTCTGTAATTCCCCTGGACAGCAGCAGTTCCGCCGTCCGCGGGCTGATACACAGCTCTTCCGCCATTTCGCGCACGCGCTCACGCGGCTGCTCCTGCGCCTTGCATACCAGCCTAAGCATAGTCCCGTCCTCCTTCCTTGGCAATAAGCTGCGGTTATGTACCGCAGTGTTTACAACTGTTTAATTATATCACAAAACAGCTTATCTACATAGGAAAACTTAATGCTTACGCCGCATTTATCGTTTTCAGCGTGCCGCCGCCCGCGTTACCATTGCGCACAGCATACCGGCAAGCAGGCCTATGCCCATATCGCTGAGCATTGCCATGTTCAGCGCAAAGCTGCCGCTTAATATTGAAAACACGGCATAGGCGAGCATTGCGTAAATAAGCCCCGCCGCCCCGCCGAAAAGCCACGCGCGGCTGCCGCAGCCCCTTTGCGCTAAGAAGCCCGCCGCCGCTGCGCCTATAACCTTTATTGCCGCGTTAACAATCGGTATCAACTCCACACCGACCACCTGTTTCCACATCAGCACCGCAAAAATAACTATCAGCGCAATGCTCACCACGCATCCTATAAACGCCGCCTTCAGCAGCGTAAGCACAGCGGGCGCGTTTGCTGCCTTTCCCCTTGCCATATAATGTCACCTCCCAAGCCTATGTGCTTATCATTATTCACTTTTATGCGCCCATATGATAAGATATAGCAAACCGCTTACAAAGGAGACTGCACATATGGATTTTCTGGAGCTGGCTGCAAAGCGTTATTCCGTAAGGAAGTTTAGGGAAGAAAAGGTTCGTCAGGAGGATCTTGATAAAATACTGAAGGCCGGCATGCTCGCCCCCACGGCGCATAACGACCAGCCGCAGCGCATTTTGGTCATAAACAGCGATGAAGCGCTTGAAAAGCTGAAAAAATGCACGGCGTGCCATTTCAATGCGCCCACGGCCCTGCTTATCTGCAGCGACAAGGACGCCTGCTGGACGCGCAAGTACGACGGCAAAAAGAGTTACGACATAGATGCGGCAATCGTCACCACGCACATGATGCTGGAGGCTGCAAGCATAGGCGTCGGCACGACATGGGTAATGCATTTCCGCCCGCAGGTGGTACGTGAGGAATTTGCCCTGCCCGATAATTACGAAGCCTCCGCCATGCTTATGATGGGCTATCCCGCGCCCGATGCCGAGCCTTACCCCGGTCACTTCGAGTTCAAGGATGAAAAAGAGCTGGTGTTTTATAACGAGTTTTAATTGTGCTGTTGCAAAAATAATCTAAAACGTATATAATAAACATACAAGAGC
>OHKI01001132.1_pt1 | contig 9781 bp, 9 predicted proteins | sample 1568771 | NCBI WGS metagenome assembly OHKI01 (sample SAMEA3879540, study PRJEB24766) | human gut metagenome | biome: human-associated habitat; feature: feces | place: USA | collected 1985/1987 | reverse complement strand
AGGCCATACAACATACCAGCGGACTGCGCTGCGTCGTCGAAGGAATGGAGATCTGTTCCTCCGTCGGGCGACGTATGCTCCATGAAATGACATGGCTCGACAAGGAGTCGGCGATCACGGAGGAACACGACCGTATCGCCTCGGTGCTGCGCCTGCTCGAAACCGAAGAGGGACGCGACCGCACCGAAACGATTCGCCGCAAACTGGCCCTGCTGCGCGACATCCGCTCAACGATCGAACGCACGGGCGGCAACTGCGTATTCGACGACATCGAACTGTTCGAATTGAAGTTTTTCGCGCTGCTGGCGGAAGAGCTTCGACCACTGGCTTCGCAAGGGCATCTTGCGGAACTTCCCGAGCTGAACGGGGTCGTCGATCTGCTCGATCCGGAAGGCAACCGGCTCCCCCATTTCTTCGTCTATGACGCCTACTCGGAGGAGCTGACGACCCTGCGCAAACAGATCAAAGCACGCAAACAGGCCGGAGCCGACGAGTCTCAAGTGCAGGAGCTCTATTTCCGCAGCGTGGAAATCGAAGACCGCATTCGGGAGAGACTCTCCGTCGAATTGCGGAAATACCACGAAGCGTTGCAACAGGCACTCGACCGGATGGGATGGCTCGATGTGGTGATCGCCAAGGCGATGCAGGCCCGCGACTGGGGCCTTACCCGTCCCGCGATAACGCAGGACACGTTCAACCCCGAGTTGCGGATTTCGCTCGAAGCGGCCGGGAAGCGATTCCAGCCCGTGAACATCCGCCTGACGACGGGACCTACGGTAATCACCGGCGCCAACATGTCGGGCAAAACCGTGTTGCTGCACAGCGTCGAGCTGGCCCAGTACATGCTGCAATTCGGATTTTACATTGCGGCCGAAAGGGCGGAAATAGCCCTTGTGGACGAAGTGCACTGCTCCGTCGGCGACGGACAGGATCAATTGAGCGGCCTTTCGTCCTTCGCGGCCGAGATGATGCGGATGGACGAACTGGCCAAAAGCGTCCGGGCAGGCAGGCGGGTGCTGGCTCTCATCGACGAACCGGCCCGCACGACCAATCCGGTCGAAGGAAGGGCGATCGTGAACGGTGTCCTCGAATTTCTGGCCGACTACGAAGTCCCTTCGCTCGTGACCACCCACTACAACGGCATCGCGGCTCCGTGCTGCAAGCTGAAGGTAAAAGGCTTCTCGGAAACGAACGCGGAGGAGAAGATCACGCTGAAAAACATCAACGATTTCATAGACTACTCGCTCGAGGAGGTCACGACGGACGAAGTTCCGCACGAAGCGATCCGGATCGCCCGTATTCTGGGCATCGACCCGGAGATCCTCCGGCGAATCGAACGCAACGAAGAACTCAAAAACAACCAATGACGGCAGCCGTACGGCACAGCCTACATGAACGATATGAAAAGCAAATTAGGAATAGACTTTAACCAGGTGGAACACGCCCGGAGCGTAGCGCGCAAGATCGCCGACGGGGTGCAGGATTTTGTGGAAGGTTATACGACGGTAGCCGTCGAGCGAACGCTGTGCCGTCTGATCGGCATCGACGGCGTGGATGCCAACGCGGTACCGCTGCCGAACGTGGTGGTGGAAGAGCTGCGGGAGAAAAACGTATTGGGCGAAGGCGCCCTGTTCTTCCTCGGCAACGCGATCGTCGAAACGGGACTCACACCCCAGCAAATCGCCGAAGAGATCGCTGCCGGCAAACTCGACATCACCCGCTCGGCCGTATGTACGGCAGCCGAGCGCGAAGCGGCGCTGAAACCGTATATCGACGCCAGCATCGCCAAAATCGCAGCCAACCGCCAGCGTCGAGAAAACTACATCGCCACCATCGGCGAAGGGCCGCGCCCCTACCTCTACGTAATCGTAGCGACGGGTAACATCTACGAAGATGTCGTACAGGCGCAGGCCGCAGCCCGACAGGGCGCCGACATCATCGCCGTAATCCGCACTACGGGCCAAAGTCTGCTCGACTACGTGCCCTACGGCGCGACGACCGAGGGATTCGGCGGCACGTTCGCCACGCAGGAGAACTTCCGGATCATGCGCAAGGCTCTGGACGAAGTAGGCGAAGAGGTCGGCCGCTACATCCGCCTTTGCAACTACTGCTCGGGACTCTGCATGCCCGAGATCGCCGTAATGGGTGCACTCGAAGGTCTGGATGTGATGCTCAACGACGCCCTGTACGGCATTCTGTTCCGCGACATCAACATGCAGCGCACGCTGGTCGATCAATATATGTCGCGCGTAATCAACGGCTTCGCCGGCGTAATCATCAACACGGGCGAGGACAACTACCTCACCACGGCCGACGCGGTCGAGGAAGCCCACACGGTGCTGGCTTCCGACCTGATCAACGAACAACTGGCCCTGCTGGCCGGCCTGCCCGAGGAGCAAATGGGTCTGGGACACGCCTTCGAGATGGATCCGATGCTCGAAAACGGCTTCCTCTACGAGCTGGCGCAGGCGCAGATGACCCGCGAGATCTTCCCCAAGGCTCCGCTGAAATACATGCCGCCGACGAAGTTCATGACCGGCAACATCTTCCGGGGACATATCCAGGACGCACTGTTCAACATGGTGGGCATCTGGACTTCGCAGGGCATCCAGTTGTTAGGTATGCCGACCGAAGCCATCCACACCCCGTTCATGTCGGACCGCTACCTTTCCATCGAGAACGCCCGCTACATCTTCAACAACATGAAGAACATCGGCGACGAAGTGGAGTTCAAGGAAGGCGGACTGATCCGCAAACGTGCCAAGGAGGTGTTGGACAAAGCTACCGCACTGCTCGAACGCCTCGAAAAAGAGGGACTCTTCTCGGCGCTCGAGAAGGGAATCTTCGCCGACATCAAACGCCCCATGAACGGCGGCAAGGGTCTGGAGGGCGTGAGCAGCAAGGGCCGCAACTACTACAACCCCTTCGTGGAGATTATGAAAAACGGCAGTCGCGCCGCAGCGAAAAAATGATATTCCGATGCTGCAAGCACGACCAAACGCCTTATTTTAACTATATTAGCATATTGATTCTATGAGTGGAGGATTATATTCAACCGAAGGCAGGGATTTCGACCAGACCCTCGACCTGAAAAAGATAAAGCCCTACGGCGACACGATGAACGACGGCAAAACGCAGTTGAGTTTCACACTGCCCGTGCCCGCCGGCGACGAAGCCATCGAAGCGGCCAAACAGTTGATGAAAAAGATGGGCTTCGAGAACCCGCAGGTGGTATTCCACCGGGAGCTGACGGCCGGTTACACGTTCTTCAACTGCTACGGAAGCTGTACCCATACGGTCGATTATTCGAATATCCATGTCCCGAAAGTCGAATCGACCAAATGGGACATGGCCGAAACGGACAGCTTCATCCGCGAGCAGATCGGCCGCCCGATCGTGGTGATCGGCGCCAGCACCGGCACGGACGCCCATACGGTAGGTATCGACGCCATTATGAACATGAAAGGCTTCGCAGGTCACTACGGACTGGAGCGCTACGAGATGTTCGAAGCCCTCAACATGGGCAGCCAGGTAACCAACGAAGAGTTCATCGCCAAAGCGATCGAACTCAAGGCCGACGCCCTGCTGGTTTCGCAGACGGTGACCCAGAAGGACATTCATATCAAGAACCTCACGGAGCTGGTCGAAATGCTCGAAGCCGAAGGGCTGCGCGACAAAGTGATTCTGGCGTGCGGCGGCCCGCGCATCTCGCACGAACTGGCCAAAGAGCTGGGCTATGACGCCGGCTTCGGCATGAACACCTACGCCGACGACGTGGCGTCGTTCATCGCCCAGGAGATGGCCCGCAGAATGCACCGCAAATAGGAAACGGTCCCGGATTCCAGAACCGCCCCGTTTCAAGACAGTACGACGAACAGACAAAAACGACATAAATCTATGGAAAAGGAACAGATCAGAGAAATCATCGCCAAACGCGTGGCGATGGAACTCAAAGACGGCGACGTGGTGAACCTCGGTATCGGACTGCCGACGGCCGTCCCCGATTACCTGCCGGAAGGCGTTCAAATCTTCCTGCAGAGCGAAAACGGCCTGCTCGGTATGGGCCCGACCCCCGCACCGGGCGAGGAAGACCCCGAATTTATCAATGCCGGCGGCGGATTCGTCACGGCCCTCGAGGGCGCCTCGTGCTTCGACAGCGCCACCTCGTTCGGCATCATCCGCGGCGGTCATGTGAACGCTTCGGTACTGGGAGCCTTGCAGGTCGATGAAAAAGGCGACCTGGCCAACTGGATCATCCCGGGCAAGAAAGCTCCCGGCATGGGCGGTGCGATGGACCTGCTCACGGGTGCCGACAAGGTGATCCTTGCCATGGAGCACACGGCCAAAGGCGCACCCAAAATCCTCAAGAAATGTACGCTGCCGCTGACGGCCAAAGGCTCCGTGAACATGATCGTAACCGAAATGGGCGTCATGGAGATTACCCCGGAAGGCATCGTGCTGACGGAAATCAATCCCGAATTCACCGTCGAACAGGTTCAGGCCGCTACCGAAGCGCACCTGATCGTGTCCAAGGATCTTAAACCCATGAAAAAATAGGCCCGCCATGATCAAAACAGGAGATAAATACCGTCACGAAGTGACCTATACGCAGGAAGGCGTGATCGCTTTCGCCGAAATCACGGGCGACAAAAACCCGATCCACCTCGATCCGGAATTCGCAGCCAAAACCCCGTTCGGCCGTCCCATCGTGCACGGATTCCTTTCGGCGGCCGTATTCTCGAAGGTCTTCGGCATGCTCTTCCCGGGACAGGGCACCATCTATCTCTCGCAGGAGATGTCGTTCCGTGCACCCGTCTTCGCCGGGGAGAAATATACGGCCGAATTTGAAGTAATCGACGTAAACACCGAAAAACACATCGGTACGATCAAATGCCTGCTGCTCGATGCTGCCGGCAAAGAGTGCATCACGGGCACCGCCAAGCTCAAACACAACAAAGAATTCATCTAAAAAGAAATAACCATGAAAAGACTTGAGAACAGAGTCGCCATCGTCACGGGCGGCACGGCCGGTATCGGCGAAGCAACGGCACTGCGTTTCGCACGCGAAGGCGCACAGGTAGTCGTATGGGCACGTAACGAAGCCCGCGGTAAGGAAATGGAGAAAAAAGCCGCAGCCGAAGGGCTCGCCATCACCTTCGACAAGGTCGATACGAGCGATTTCGAGGCGGTAACCGCTGCGGCCAAGCGCGTCGCCGACAAGTTCGGCAAGATCGACATCCTGATCAACAATGCCGGCATCACCAACGACAGCACGCTCAAGAAAATGACCGTCGAACAGTGGCAGAACGTGATCGACGTCAATCTTTCGGGCACGTTCTACTGCTGCAAGGCCGTATTGAACTACATGCTTGAAGCCGGCTACGGACGCATCGTCAATGCCTCGTCGGTAGTAGGGCTCTACGGCAACTTCGGCCAGACCAACTACGTGGCCACGAAAGCCGGCCTGATCGGCATGACCAAAACGATGGCTCGCGAACTGGGACGCAAGGGCATCACGGTCAATGCCGTAGCCCCGGGCTTCATCGAAACCGAAATGGTTGCCAAGATGCCTGAGAACGTACTCGACGGCATGCGGGCCAAAGTTCCCGTAGGTCGCCTGGGTCGTCCCGAGGAGATCGCCGCCGCCTATCTCTACCTCGCATCCGACGAAGCGGCCTACGTCAATGGTGCCGTTTTGAGCGTAGATGGCGGTATGACTGTTTAAAATCATTAAAAAACCATACTTATAAAATGAATTTCGAATTGACCAAAACCGAGCAGCTGTTCCGGCAAATGATCCGCGAATTTGCCGAAAACGAGGTGAAACCTCTGGCTGCCGAAATCGACGAAGAGGAGCGTTTCCCTGTGGAAACCGTAGAGAAAATGGCAAAACTGGGAATCTTCGGTATTCCCTTCCCCGTCAACTACGGCGGTGCAGGCGGCAACAACATCCTTTATTCGATGGCCGTCGAAGAGCTGTCGCGCGTATGCGCCACTACGGGCGTGGTCGTATCGGCACACACGTCGCTCTGCGCCGCTCCGATTTATGAGCACGGTACCGAAGAACAGAAAATGAAATACCTGCCCAAGCTCTGCTCGGGCGAATGGCTCGGCGCTTTCGGCCTTACGGAGCCCAACGCCGGTACGGATGCTGCGGCACAGCAGACCACGGCAGTCGATGCAGGCGACCACTATATCCTGAACGGCAACAAAATCTTCATCACCAACGCCGCTTACGCACACGTTTATATCGTGATGGCGATGACCGACAAGTCGCAGGGTACGCGCGGTATCTCAGCATTCATCGTCGAGCGCGACTTCCCCGGTTTCTCGATCGGCAAGAAAGAGAAGAAGATGGGTATCCGCGGTTCGGCGACCTGCGAGCTGATTTTCGAGAACTGCATCGTTCCCAAGGAGAATCTGCTCGGCAAGGTCGGCAAGGGCTTCAGCATCGCTATGAAGACCCTCGATGGCGGCCGTGTCGGTATCGCTTCGCAAGCCCTCGGCATCGCACAGGGGGCGATGGACGAAACCGTGAAATACGTCAAGGAGCGCAAACAGTTCGGACGGACGATCGGACAGTTCCAGAACACCCAGTTCCAACTGGCAGACCTGGATACCAAAATCGAAGCTGCCCGCCTGCTGGTACGTGCCGCAGCCTTCAAGAAAGACCAGAAGCTCCCGTTCTCGGTCGATGCCGCCCGGGCCAAGCTCTTTGCAGCGGAAACCGCAATGGAAGTGACGACCAAGGCCGTGCAATTCCACGGCGGATACGGCTACACGCGCGAATACCCCGTTGAGCGCATGATGCGCGATGCCAAGATCACCGAGATTTACGAAGGTACTTCCGAAGTACAGCGGATGGTGATTTCGTCGGCACTGTTGAAATAGCGGCGGGCGACCGTGCATCCGGTTCCGGAATAAACCCCGAAGCCGGTCGTACTCCCCTCGCAAGGACACATAAGGTAAAAACAATAAAAAACAGATATTCGAATGAAAATTGTAGTTTGTATAAAACAGGTTCCCGATACGACGGAAATCCGCCTCGATCCCGTTACGGGAACGCTGATCCGCGACGGTGTGCCCAGCATCATGAACCCCGACGACAAGGCGGGACTCGAAATGGCTCTGGAGCTGAAAGACCAGTACGGCGCACACGTCACCGTTATCACGATGGGTCCTCCGCAGGCCGACGACATCCTGCGCGAAGCCTTCGCAATGGGTGCCGACCGTGCGATTCATCTGAGCGACCGCAAATTCGCCGGTGCCGATACGCTGGCGACTTCGAACGCTATCGCCGGTGCTCTCCGCATGCTGGAGTTCGACCTGGTAATTACCGGTCGTCAGGCTATCGACGGCGACGGCTCGTCGTCAAGAAATGGACGGAAGAGGGGTATCAGTTGCTCGAGGTGGAAACCCCGTGCGTGGTAACCGTACTCTCTTCGGCCAACCGGCCCCGTTATATGTCGGTACGCGGCATCGTGGAGGCATACGACAAGCAGGTGGAAGTCTGGGGTTTCGACAACATCTCCGTCGAAGAGTCGAAACTCGGTCTTGCCGGTTCGCCGACCCGCGTCTTCAAATCCTTCACGAAGGGTGCGAAATCCGCAGGTAAGGTCTTCGAGCTGGAGCCGGCCGAAGCAGCCGATCTGATCGTCGAGAAGTTGCAAGAAAAATTCATAATCTGATCGGCCCCGGCAACTGCGAAGCTGTAAATTACCGATCGTTCATTTACAACAGTCGTTTTCTGCACCCGGCAAAAGCCGAATCCTTTCGGTCCAGCCCGCCGAAAACGTTCACAAAAAACACAGTTACTTACCAAGATGGATAAATCTCAATATAAAAACGTTTACGTGTTCGTCGAACAGCGTGACGGAGTCGTTCAGAACGTCGCTCTCGAACTTCTGGGAAAAGCCCGCGAACTGGCCGACGCACTCCATGAGCAGGTAATCGCCCTGCTGCTCGGCAAAGGAGTCAAAGACAAGGCCGACGAGCTGATCGCAGCCGGAGCCGACGTGGTCCTTTCGATCGAAGCCGACGAACTCGCCCAATACACCACCGAGCCTTACGCACAGGCCATCACCCAGGTAATCCACGAGCGCAAGCCCAGCATTCTGCTGATCGGTGCCACCAGCATCGGCCGCGACCTCGGTCCGCGTCTTTCGGCACGCATCGGCACGGGACTTACCGCCGACTGTACCGGACTCGACATTTCGGAAGACGGCGACCTGCTGATGACGCGTCCTGCCTTCGGCGGCAACCTGATGGCAACGATCATCTGCAAGGAACATCGTCCCCAGATGTCCACGGTACGCCCCGGTGTGATGCGTGCCAAAGCGGCCGATCCGACCCGCAAAGGAAAGGTCGAGGACGTAAAAATCAATTTCGACAAATCAAAGTTCCGCGTACGGATTCTGGAAACGGTCAAGGAACAGAAGAATATGATCGACATTACGGAAGCCAAAGTACTCGTTTCGGGCGGCCGCGGTGTCGGCACGGCAGAAGGGTTCCAGACCCTGCGCGAGCTTGCCGACGTGCTCGGTGCCGAAGTATCGGCTTCGCGTGCGATGGTCGATGCAGGTATTCTCGCACACGAGCGACAGGTCGGACAGACCGGTAAAACGGTTCGTCCGGATCTCTACTTCGCCATGGGTATCTCGGGTGCGATCCAGCACCTGGCCGGTATGGAGGAGTCGGACTTCATCATCGCCGTGAACAAGGATAAATTCGCTCCGATCTTCAACGTCGCCGACGTGGGTATCGTATGCGACGTGCACAAGGTCGTTCCGATCCTGACAGAGAAACTGAAGACGATGAAAAAGTAAGTCCGGAAACTTGCTCTTCAAAATAAGGGAAGATTCGCAATGAATCCTCCCTTATTTTTTATGGCCGGTGCGAAATCCGCTGAAACCCGACCGCCCGGACCTCTCCCCTCCCACATATTCACAAAAAACAGGCAGTTCGGCCCTTGTGAAACAAATAAAAAAGCAGACGCAAGGAAAAACCTTGCGTCTGCTCCTGATATCGAGATATAATCCGCATCAAGGCAATCCGTCCTCATTCGGCACGATTGCACAGATACCCGGAATCTATTTCGCAACTTTTTTGAGGAATGCCTCGATCGTATTCTCGATCAGACAGGCGATCGTCATCGGACCTACCCCGCCGGGCACTTTCGTAATCAGCGAAGCCTTCGGCTCGCAAGCCTCGAAATCGACGTCGCCGCACAATTTCCCCGTTTCGGGATCTCGATTGACACCCACGTCGATCACCACGGCACCGTCGCCCACCATGTCCGCTGTAACGAACTTCGGACGGCCGATCGCCACGACAAGAATCTCCGCTTCGCGTGTCACATCCGCCAGGTTCTTCGTCCGGCTGTGAGTAATGGTCACCGTAGCATTCTCATCGAGCAACAGCTTGGCAACGGGAAGCCCCACGATCGTACTGCGGCCGATCACAACGGCTTTGCGTCCGGCCAGCTCCACGCCCGAATCCTTCAGGAGCTTCATGATACCCTTCGGCGTACAGGGCAGCACGCAGGGCTGTTTCTGCCAGAGAGCCGCCACATTGAGGGGGTGGAAGCCATCCACATCCTTCTCCTGACGAATCCGTGCGATCACCTTATCCGAATCGATATGTTTCGGCAGCGGCAGCTGGATCAAAATTCCGTCCACCGTATCGTCGGCATTGAGGTCGTCGATAATTTTCAGCAACTCCTCCTCCCATCGGCTGTCGTCCGAACGGGAATAGGGATATTCCCCCATAACCGGCACCCAGG
>OHKI01001126.1_pt1 | contig 9813 bp, 8 predicted proteins | sample 1568771 | NCBI WGS metagenome assembly OHKI01 (sample SAMEA3879540, study PRJEB24766) | human gut metagenome | biome: human-associated habitat; feature: feces | place: USA | collected 1985/1987 | reverse complement strand
CTCGCCAACCCTCCCTAAGCCCCACCCCAACCCTCCCAAGGGGAGGTCGTCCCACCAAACCGTCTAAAACACAGCAAGAATGGGCTCCCGCCCCTTGGGGAGGGCCGGGGAGGGGCTTTAGGGAGAGTTGGGAGGGCCTTCTCCCAAGCAGCTGTTTTTGTACCGGCGCCAGTCGGACTTTTTTTACCGCCAACGGCGGCTTTTTTTACCGTGGTCATTGCTGGCGTCATGCGTGGCATGACGGTGGTGATGGCGGTGACGACACGAAGGAAAACTTGTTTTCCGACGGTCGGCACCACCAGCACCACCAAGGCGAAGCCGCCAGCAGTGCCCACGGCTTTTTGTGTTTATTTCATCCCCATGTGGAGGTGAGCAGATAAAAACCCACGGTGGAAAGGCCGCAAGCAGCGGCAACTCCTACAGAGTTGCCATGGGCAGAAAAGCCCCTCATTGCCCTACTTCTTCGCAAAGAACTTCTGGAAGAAGAGGAGCTGATAGTCTATGCTATTGTGCCAATACTGCGCATTGTGGGCACCGGGACGCAGGATGAAATCGTGGTCGATGCCACGGCCGAGCAGACGCTCGTGGAGCGACTTGTTGCACTCGAGGAAGAAGTCGCCCTCGCCACAGTCGATGATGATGTCGAGGTCATGGTTCTGGATGCGGCCAATCTGGTTGACCACCACATGGGCATCCCAGCGCTTGCGGTTGTGAGCCATCTCGCCGAGCGACCGCTTGATTTCCCAGTTCTGCGGGAAGCCACGGAAGTCTACGCCACCACTCATGCTGCCACAGGCGCCATAGACATCCTTGTGGCGGAACGCCAGATAGAGCGCGCCATGACCACCCATGCTCAGTCCCGTCACTGCGCGACCCTTGCGGTCGGCGATGGTACGATAGTGGCTGTCGATATACTCGACCAGTTCCTTGGAGGTGAAGGTTTCGTACTGCAGGTTCTTGTTGATGGGGCTGTCTATATACCACGAGTTGAGCGCGTCGGGGGTGACGAATATCATGCCCTTCTCGTCGGCTATCTCGGGGAGCGTGGCCTTGACCTTCTCGAGATAATACTTGCAGTTGCCCGTGGCGCCATGGAGGAGATAGACCACCGGATAGCGCTGGTCGCGGTTCTTCTTGGTCTCGGTGGGTGTGATGACCACCGTCTTGACATCCTTGTTCATCACCGTGCTGTGTACCAGCACTGTATCTACCTTGCCTGCCTTGACGCTTAGCGCCAGGAGCATACACAAACTGAGAATAGCGAGTTTCTTCATTGTCGTTGATGATATTAGTATGGTGCAAAGGTAGTCCAAGTCGGAGAAAGCACCAAACAAAACGCCGACTTTTTGCCCCGGCAGAGGCAATTATGTCGCTCACGAAGAGGTTGGGGCACACAAGAAAAGGGGCGGAGACAGATGCTGGCACCGCCACCGCGTGCTGCCACGTGGAGACCATCGGGGGCGATGCACACCGGCCGATGGCGATGTCGATACCGCCCGATGTGGATGTCGACAACGGCCGATGTGGATGTCAACACTGGCCGATGGGGATGAGCCAAGCCGCCTTGCTGCCACGTGGAGACCACCGCTGCCGGCTCGTAACGGAAGACACGAGCTCACGTATCGTATGACACGAGCGCACGTAACAATAGGCACGAGCCCACGTAACGTATGATACGAGCCAGCCAATGCGGCTCCGGCGGCGACAAGGGCGGCAGCAGAGTCCCCCGGCGACGCCACGGGCGAGCCACTTGCGGCGGGCCCTACCCCACCTGCAGCGGCGATGGAGGCGGCGGCAGTGGCAGAGAGCAGGGAAATCATTGGAAGAAGTGTATGAGAAAAACCGCTAAAAACGAAGAGTATGCTGTTTTTTTTTACTAACTTTGCAAAATATATAACCACGCCCCATCTAACTGCAAGAAATCATCATGAAAGTTGTAGAACTCATCAACATCCATAAAGACAAGAAGAACTTCTCGTTCGAGGTTCTGCCCCCACTCAAGGGCACGGGAACGGGCAAGCTCTTTGCCACTATCGACAAGCTGAAAGAGTTTGACCCTCTCTATATCAACATCACCACCCACCACAGCGAGTATGTGTATCGCGAGCTGGACAATGGCCAGTTTGAGCGCATGCGCATACGCCGCCGCCCCGGTACCGTGGCGATAGCCGCCGCCATCCAGCAGAAGTATGGCATCCCCGTCATCCCCCACGTGATATGCAGCGGCGCCACCATCGAGCACATCGAGTATGAGCTGCTGGACCTCCAGTTTCTGGGCATCGAAAACCTGCTGTTGCTGCGTGGCGACAAGGCCAAGGACGACCGCGTGTTTACCCCCGTGGCTGGCGGCCACGCCCACACCACCGACCTGATAGAGCAGGTAAACCGCTTCAACAGCGGCTACTTTGCCGACGGCAGCGCCATCAAGGTGCCGGGCACGCCCTTCGGCTATGGCGTGGCGTGCTACCCCGAGAAGCACGACGAGGCGCCCAATATGGAGATGGACATGGGCTATCTGAAGATGAAGCAGGACATGGGTGCCGAGTATGCCGTGACCCAGCTCTTCTACGACAACAGCAAGTACTTCGACTACGTAGACAAGGCGCGCGCCATGGGCATCACCATCCCCATCATCCCCGGCATCAAGCCCCTCGCCAAGCTCTCGCAGCTCACCGTGGTGCCCAAGACCTTCCACTGCGACCTGCCCCAGGAGCTGGCAGCCGAAGTGAAGCGCTGCAAGACCGACGACGACGCCAAGCAGCTGGGCATAGAGTGGGCCACACACCAATGCCAGGAGCTCTACGCCCATGGTATCAACAACATACACTTCTACACGGTGTCGGCAGTGGACAGCGTGGCTGAGGTAACGAGACGACTGATATGACATTTGACGAGGTAATAGGACAGAAGGAGACCAAGGAGCGTCTCATGCAGATGGCAGAGGAGCACAGGCTGCCCCACGCGCTCATGTTCTGCGGCCCCGACGGCTGCGGCAAGATGGCTATGGCGCTGGCGCTGGCCTCGTATCTGCTGGGCGAAAGCGCCATGCTCAAGAAGTGGGAGCACCCCGACCTGCACTTCAGCTTCCCCATCGTCAAGCCCGCCGGCGCCACCAGCGAGACCAAGGTGGTGTGCGACGACTTTGTGAGGGAATGGCGCGACATGCTCCTGGCGAGCCCCTACTTCACCATGGACCGCTGGCTGAAGCGCATCAAGGTGGCCAACCAGCAGGCGGTGATATTTGAGGCAGAGAGCGAGGCGCTGATACGCAAGCTGAGCCTCAAGTCGAGCCAAGGCGGCTACAAGGTGGTCATCATCTGGCTGCCCGAACGCATGAACGTGGTCTGCGCCAACAAGATACTCAAACTGCTCGAGGAACCGCCCATGCAGACGGTGTTCCTGCTCGTGAGCGACGAGCCCGACAAGCTGCTCGAGACCATTCGCAGCCGCGTGCAGCGCATCGACATGAAGCGCATCGAAGACCACGACATTGAGCAGGCTCTTGTCGAGAAGAGAGGCATAGCCGCCGACGACGCCAAGCGCATAGCCCACTTGGCCAGTGGCAGCTGGCTCAGAGCCCTCGAGGCGCTGGACGCCGACAACGAGAACGCCGAGATGCTGGAACTCTTCAAGACGCTCATGCGACTGGCCTATATGCGCAACATCAAGGACCTGAAGACCTGGAGCGAGGATGTGGCGCAGCTGGGACGCGAAAAGCAGCGCCGCATGCTGGCATACTTCAGCCGCATGACGAGAGAGAACTTCATGTACAACTTCCACAACGCCGACCTCTGCTATATGACGGCGCAGGAAGAGGCGTTTGCCCGCAACTTCGCGCCCTTCGTCAACGAGCACAACGTGATAGGGATAGCCGAAGAGCTGGAGAAATCGATGAAAGAGATAGGCCAGAACGTCACACCTAAAATCGTGATGTTTGACCTGGCCCTCAACATGATTATGCTGTTGAAACAGAAATAAGTCGTAAGTGACACCATATATAAACCCATAAAAAGCAAAAACGAGACAATGAGTAACAAATATAAACTCTGCTGCGACACCGATAGAGGTCTGAGCTGCTGTGGCTGCGGCCGCCAGGACAACCAGCTCAATACCTATGACTGGCTGGCAGACATCCCCGGCAACGACGAGGAGACCGACCTGGTGGAAGTACAGTTCAAGAACACCCGCAAGGGCTACTACCACAACGTGAACAACCTGGAACTGAAGAAGGGCGACACCGTGGCGGTAGAGGCAAACCCCGGCCACGACATCGGAGTGGTGACCCTCACCGGCAGACTGGTAAAGCTGCAGCTGAAGAAGGCCAACCTGAAGTCGGCAGATGACATACGCCGCATCTACCGCATCGCCAAGCCCATCGACATGGACAAGTATCGCGAGGCAAAGAGCCGCGAGCACGGCACCATGATACAGAGCCGACAGATAGCCAAAGACCTGGGGCTCCAGATGAAGATAGGCGACGTGGAATATCAAGGCGACGGCAACAAGGCCATATTCTACTACATCGCCGACGAGCGCGTAGACTTCCGCCAGCTCATCAAGGTGCTGGCAGAGACCTTCCACGTGCGCATCGAGATGAAGCAGATAGGTGCGCGTCAGGAGGCTGGACGCATCGGCGGAACGGGTCCCTGCGGAAGGGAGCTCTGCTGCGCCACATGGATGAAGAACTTCGTAAGCGTGAGCACCAACGCCGCCAGATACCAGGGCATCTCGCTCAACCCGCAGAAGCTGGCGGGTATGTGTGCCAAGCTCAAGTGCTGCATGAACTACGAGATAGACGACTATGTAGAGGCCAACCGCAAGATGCCCGCCAAGGACGCTGTGCTGCAGACCAAGGACAACGACTACTATCAGTTCAAGACCGACGTGCTGGCTGGGCTCATCACCTACTCGACCGACAAGAACCTGGCAGCCAATCTGGAGACCATCAGCGCCGAGAGGGCTCACGCCATCATCGAGATGAACAAGCAGGGCGAAAAGCCGCTGAGTCTGCTCGAAGACGGCACCGCCAAGGTGGAAAAGAAGTCGCTCGACCTGCTCGAAGACGCCGACATCAGCCGATTTGACCGCAGCAAGCGCAAGCGCAAAGGCGGCAACAAGCCCAAGGGCAACGGCGGCCAGAAACAGCAGCAGGGCGGAAAGCAACAGCAGGGTCAGGAACCCAAACAGGGGGACGCCCAAAACCAGAACCGCGACGAGCACAACAAGGGGCGCGAGGGCCAGAACCAAAACCGCGACGGCCAGAAGCAAGGTCGCGACGGCCAGAAGCGCAACCGCCAGGACAATCGCCGCCAACAGGGTCAGCGTCGTCAAGGCAACAGGGACAGACAGCAGAACGCGCCTAAGAACAATAAGGAGGAATGAGAAATCTGGGGCTGCTGACAGGCATCGTGATGATGATACTCACGGCATGCGACGGCAAGGTGTATGACACCTACCGCCACACGTCGCTGGAGGGATGGGAGCGCAACGACACCCTGTGCTACGACGTGGCAAAGATGGCTCAGGCGGGCGACTACCTCGTAGAACTGGGGCTGCGCACCGACTACGACTTCCCCTTCGTCGCCATCACGCTCATCGTAGATCAGACCATTCTGCCCGAAGGCACCACGCTGAGAGATACGCTCGACTGCCGGCTGGTGAAGTCAAACAGCACGCAGAAGACGGGCGGCATAAGTTGCTTTGAATACAACACCGAGGTGCGCAGACTGAGGCTCAACGCCAACGACAGCATGCACATCACCGTGCGCCACGACATGAAGCGCGACATCCTGCCGGGTGTGAGCGACGTGGGTATCTCCGTCAGACGGATGAAGTAAATCCTCTGGCGGCGGAAGCAGTTCCGTCAGGACGGTTGGGCAATTCTGCCGGATGGATAGGCAATCGGGGCTACACCTTATTATATATATAGGGGACGGGAGTGAGTGCCGGTTGGCTGGGGCATGAGTCCCCGGCTCGGGAAGACCAAAGCGGCGGAAAGAAAGCCGACAACAGATAAGACAAAACCAACGGTAACCGGAGAGGGGGACCGTTGGTTTTTATTTTGTAAGCCTAAGCACGCTGGTTGCGGGCGGCATCGATGCGGAGGAAGATAAACAGGAGGATGGTAAAGCCCCACAACGACGAACCGCCGTAACTGAAGAAGGGCAAGGGGATGCCGATGACGGGGGTAAGGCCAAGCACCATGCCCACATTGATAAACACATGGAAGAGGAAGACACTCAGCACACAGTAGCCATAGATGCGCCCGAACTTGAAGGTCTGCCGCTCGGCCAAATGGATAAGCCGCAGGATGAGCGCGAGAAAGAGCAGCAGCACACCTGCCGACCCTACAAAGCCCTCTTCCTCGCCCACGGTGCAGAAGATGAAGTCGGTGTCTTGCTCGGGCACGTACTTGAGCTTGGTCTGGGTTCCGTTGAGGAAGCCTTTGCCCTTGAGTCCGCCTGAACCTATCGCTATCTCACTCTGATGGACATTGTAACCGGCTCCGGAGAGGTCTTCCTCGAGTCCCAAGAGCACATTGATGCGCACACGCTGGTGGGGCTTCATCACATCGTTGAGCATATAGTCGGCAGAGTAGAAGAAAAGCACCGAGCCGATACAGAACAGCGAGATGTAGAAGAAGCTGCGGATGCGGGTGGAAAGCCCCTGATAGATGAGGAAAATCGCCATGGCGACGATGGTGGCAAGCTGTATCCACACGATGTCGAAGGCTACGATGAAGCGGGCTGCGAGGGTGGCTATGAGGGTGGTGGAAGCCACGGCTATGGCCATGATGCGCACGGTCTTGGGCGACTTGCAGTAGGAGGCGACCATGCCGGTGGTGAATATCTGCGCCAACAGCAGGACGACATACTTGCCCACCGAGGTGGGGGTGTCCATGAGCATCACGTTCTCGTACTTGATGCCGACGACAAAATAGATGACCATCGCCACACCCGAAAAGAGGATGCTGCCCTGCATGCCTTCGCGGTAGAACATCAGGAAAAACGAGAGGTAAACCAGCGCCGAGCCAGTCTCCTTCTGCCCGACGATGAAGAGCATCGGCAGCAGCACCACGCCAATCGCCATCGCGAAGTGGCGCCATCGGTGGATGTCAAAGCCATAACTGCTCATGAGCTTGGACACCGCGAGCGCCGTGGCGAACTTGGCAAACTCTGCCGGCTGCAATCGCAGCGGTCCAAGGACAAGCCACGAGCGCGAGCCCTTGATTTCGTGAGGGTTGAAGATAGTCACAAACAGCAGCAAGAGCAGCACGCCATAGATGACGTAGGCAAAGGTGTCGTACATGCGCGAGTCGGTCATCAGGATGACAAATCCCAGCGCTAAGGAGGTACCTATCCACACGATCTGCATACCCGAGCGCGAGCCCATGCTGAATATATCGGTCGAGCCATAGGTATAGCTGGCTCCGCAGACACTTATCCATCCGAAGACGAGCAGCGCCACGTAGATGAACACCGTCCACTTGTCCAAAGAGCGAAACACGCCCTGATTGTTATCTATTGCTTGAACCATAAGCTATACGTCTCTTCTGGAATACTGCGGCCTTGGCTTCCGACGCAGGCGACAGTTTTCCCTTAATATATTGTTCCATCATCAGGTCGCCGATGGGCACACCATAGTCGGCACCCCATCCACCGTTCTCGACATACACGGCAATGGCTATACGCGGATCGTTCATCGGCGCGAAGCCCATGAAAACGGAGTGGTCATGACCTCTGTTCTGCGCAGTACCCGTCTTACCGCAGGCTTCATAGTCGGCACGGTTCATCGAACGGCTCGTACCTCGGAGGACCGAAGCTCGCATGCCGGCAACGACATATTCGTAAGCGCGGCGACTTGCTTTGGTGTAATGGCGACGAGTGAAGGCGGTGTCGAGGGGCTCTCCAGCCACCTTGCGCACCACGTGGGGGGTATAGTAATAACCTCTGTTGGCGATAGTGGCACCGAGGTTGGCGATTTGGAGCGGTGTAAGGTTGACTTCACCCTGCCCAATGGAAATACTGATAACTGTAAGGCCGTTCCATGCACCATGGTAAGCCTTGTCATAGAACATACCGTTGGGGATGAACCCTCGCTTCTCGCCGGGCAAGTCAATACCGAGCCGGTAACCAAATCCCATACTCTTCATGTAATCGCGCCACACGTCGAGGGCATCAGCACTGTTGGCGTACTTACGCCGGTTGCCCACCATGTGGTAGAGGCCCCAGCAGAAGTAAGCATTGCAGGAGGTACCGATAGCATTAATCATGGCGATGGGCGACGCATGGGAGTGGCAGCCAACGTGGAGACCACGGTAATAGAAGCCGCGATGGCAGGGGAAAGAGGTGGCGGGAGTGATGATACCCTCAGACATATAGGTGAGAGCCTGGGAGGTCTTGAAGGTAGAGCCGGGAGGATACTGGCCCATCGTAGAACGGTTGAGCAGAGGTTTCCACGGGTTGCGGGCCAGCGCGAGGTGATTCTTGCCACGCTGGCGACCCACCATGATGCGCGGGTCGTAAGTGGGGGAAGAGACCATGCACAGCACCTCGCCTGTGGAAGGCTCGATGGCCACGATAGAGCCTATCTTGCCCTCGAGCAACCGCTCGCCCAAGGCTTGGAGCTTGATATCGATACTGAGCGTAAGGTCTTTACCAGCCACAGGCCGACGGTCGAGCTGGCCATGCTGATAGCTACCCTGGATGCGGCCGTGGGCATCGCGCAGGAGAATCTGTATACCCTTCTCGCCACGCAGCTGTTTCTCATACGATTTCTCCACACCCTGCTTGCCGATGTAGTCGCCAGCCTGGTAGTAGTCATCGTCCTCAATATTGGCCTCAGAGACCTCTGCCACATCGCCCAGGACGTGGGCTGCATTGGGATACTGGTACTGACGGATGCTGCGCTTCTGCACATAGAAACCGGGGAAGCGGAACATCTTCTCCCGGAACATACTGAACTCCTGGTCAGAGAGCTGCGACAAGAACAATTGCTGGGTAAACCGCGAATAGCCGGGGTTCTTGCTGCGGTCCTTGATATCGTTCATACGACGGATGAAGAACTCCTTGGTGATACCCAGCGCCTGACAGAACTCGAGGGTATCGATGTGGCCCTTCTCTTCGTTCATCACCACCATGATGTCATAGGCAGGCTGGTTATAGACCAGCAGATTGCCGTTGCGGTCGTAGATGACACCACGCGAGGGATAGTCTATCTTCTTGAGGAAAGCGTTACTGTCGGCATTGCGCTTGTAGTCATCGCTCATCAGCTGCAGCGTGAAGAGGCGGATGATGTATACCACGACAATGACGACGGCCACGCCTCCGATGACGAAGCGCCGGTTCTCCAGGTTGAAGTCTTTCATTTACAGCTTCCTTGCGTTTTCGATTACCAGTATCAGCATTGTGGTGAGGATGGTGCTCGACAACGTGCAGGCCAGCCATTGGGGCCAGTTGTAGAAGCAGAACGCCTCCAGGGTAAAGAATACGAGGCAGTAGATGGTCACCACGATCAGAGTGTAATAGAAGAAGCGCGCCGTGCCCAGGTTTTCCATCGTCGGAGCCATATCCTCCTCAGCCTCACGGCTCAACAGCGGCATGAGGATGTAGGGGCGGACAAAGCCAATCAGAGTCATGCTGACGGTGGCTATTCCCGACGTATCGGAGAATATGTCTACGATGACGCCCATGACAAAAGCAATGAGCAGCAGTGCCCATCGGGGGCAGTTACGCTTAAGGAGCATGATAAGATAGACATAGAGCAAGGGCGTGGCGACACCGAAGAGATGGATATGATTAAGTATCAATATCT
>OHKI01001124.1_pt1 | contig 9817 bp, 10 predicted proteins | sample 1568771 | NCBI WGS metagenome assembly OHKI01 (sample SAMEA3879540, study PRJEB24766) | human gut metagenome | biome: human-associated habitat; feature: feces | place: USA | collected 1985/1987 | reverse complement strand
TGTCGCACGAGCCACAGCCGTCCCGCTCGCACAGGAATGCCTGGGCAAGCGCCCATGCGGCGTCAAGCTTACCGGCGCCGGGCGCGCCCAAGAACAGGTAGGCGTGCGATGCGCGACCGCTGGCGACGGCATTGGTCAAAAAGTCGCGCACGCGCTCTTGGGTGTCGAGCTTGGCCAGCAGGCTTGTCTGCGCGGGGGCCATGTTACTCAGCCTCCTGGGCGAGCGCAGCGGCGACGGCATCCTGGGGGATATCGAAACCGTGCGCGCGAACCAGCTCGACCGTTTGCGTGAAGACGTCTGCGATCGACGCGGTGGCGTCGATGAGCTTTACGCGGTCTGGCTCCTCGGCAGCAATGGCACAAAATCCCTGATAGACGCGCTCCTGGAACGCCATGCCCTTGGCCTCCATGCGGTCTGCCGCACCACGGGCGGCCATGCGCAGCGCCGCCTGCTCGGGCGTGATGTGATAGACGAGCGTGAGCGCCGGATGCGTACCGGCGACAGCCAGGTTGTTGGCATCGCGCACCATCTGACGGTCGAGGCCATCGGCAAACGCCTGATAGCAGGTCGTGGAATCGTAGAAACGGTCGCACAGGACCACCTTGCCGGCCGCAAGGGCGGGGGCGATGACCTCGTGCACCAGCTGGGCACGCGCTGCCTCGTAGAGCAGCAGCTCGCAGGTGTCGCCCATCGCCGTGTTGGCGGGGTCGAGCAGCAGAGCACGGATCTTTTCGCTGATGGCGGTACCGCCCGGCTCGCGCAGGCTCACAACCTGGTAGCCGGCGAGTTCAAGAGCGCGGGCAAGCAGGCGCGCCTGCGTGGACTTGCCGGCGCCATCGACGCCCTCGAGCGTGATAAAGCTATGTTGAGCGGGCTCAAAAGCCATGGGCGCAGCCCCTTCCTACAAGGCGCGTAAATGCAGATATATCAACCAAGCCATGATACCCCAGCGTCCGGCGCGTCCCCAATGGCTAATGGTGCCTTTCCAAAGTTGCGGTGAAATAGGGACTGATTGAAGCTCTGAGACCGCCAAACAGTCCCTATTTCACCGCAACTTATGATGGGGAATTTTGTGCGCTGGGTATAATCGTCGTATTGCATTGAAATGTGGCGAAAGGAGTGGCAATGTCTCGGTATTGCGCCTCGTGCGGCAAGCTTCTTGCAGATAATGCCAAGTTCTGCACCTCGTGCGGTGCACCTGTTGAGCAAACAACCGCGAGCGATAGCCAGCCCGCTTTTGAGCAGACCGGCTCCCTTGATACGCCGCAAGTCAAGGCGGACGACCCCCTCGCCTATCGCCCCGACCCCGCCGCAGGCCCCGCGGCCGTCGAGACCACGCAGCGCATACCCGTCGCGAGCGACTCGCCCCAACAGCAGCCGGCTCCCGCATACGCGCCCGCTTCGCCACAGACCCCCACTCCCAAAAAGAGCGGCACCGGGCCGCTTATCGCCGTTATCGTTGTGCTGGTGGCGATCATCATCGCCCTGGTCATCTTCTTTGCAATCAGACCTTTCGACAACGCCGCCACGCAGACGGCTGCCGAGGTAGCTAAGCTGCACCATGACGTCGACGAAGATGACCTAAAGCCTCTCGGCGATCCCAACAGCCTGTACGACGATGATGACGATGACGACGAGGATGGCGGCGAAGCAACGCTCTCCGAGCAGAATCTCTACCGCCGACTGAGCGAATACTACGACTTGCTCGAAGACCTCGACAGCTACGTCCGTGGCTGCGCGCAGAACTTCAACGGCAGCTATCTGGAAGAGGATCGAACCACCCGTCAAAATCTCGCCGACGTCGCCGAGCGCACGGAGGACACCATCGAGCAGTATTACGACATCGTCGAGGACCTAGACGTTCCGACGAGCTCCAAGAACTACAGCTCCTGGAAGGACATCATCGCCCTGTACGACGACCTGGATCACCGCATTGACGCAATCTGTGATGCCTGGGAGATCAGCCTGAAATACGCCAAGCCTGCGGACCACAAGAATGAGATCGTGGCGCCGCTGTCGCGCGACAACGTGGCGGGCACCAACGACAACAAATACCGTCTGGACTTTGAGGACCGCTACCCCGGCGCCGCACCCGTCGAGGCGAAGTAATCCCAACAACTGATCATAACTTGCGGTGAAATAGGGATCAATTAGGCCTTTTGCCAGCAAAAACAGTCCCTATTTCACCGCAACTTAGAAGTGGGGCCGGGCGCGCATTTGCATTTGCGCGCCCGGCCCCGCCGTCTCTATATGTGCTCGGTTACTTGTCGGCAGCGGTCTTTTTGGTAGCCGACTTCTTGGCCGTCGTTTTTTTGGCCGTCGTCTTTTTGGCCGCCGTGGTCTTCTTCGCAGTCGTCGTCTTCTTCGCCGTGTTCGCCTTGGTCGCAGTCTTGCGGCCGCGGGCAGGCTTCTTCTCCTTGGTCGGGCAGTCCATGTTGACGCAGATACGCCACGGACCGCGCGCCGTGTTGACCACCACGATGGGGGCGCCGCACTCGGGGCAGGTCTCGCCCGTCGCCTCGAGCTTGCCGCGCGCCGGCAGCGGATAGCTCACGCCGCAGTCATCGTAGTTGGTGCAGCGGATAAAGCGCTTGCCGCTCTTTTCGCTCTTGTGCGCGATCAGGTCGCCATGGCGTCCTGCCTCGGCGCACACCTTGCACTCACCCACCTTAAGGTCGGGCTCGTAGTTGGTGGGGCACATGGGGTTCACGCAAATCTCGAAGGCCTTCTGGCGGAACGGCTGGCACTTAATGCGCGGCGCGCCGCACTCGGGGCATACGGCCGCCTCGCCCTCGAGCGGGCTGACCTTGACGCCGCTCGGCACCGGATAGGTCACGTCGCAGTCGGGCCAGCCCATGCAGCCGATAAAGCTGCCGCGGGTCTTGGCGCTCGTCTTCATAACCAGGTCCTTGCCGCACTTGGGGCAGACGCCCACGCGCGCATCGGCCGTGACGGCGTCGCTGATGGCGTCGCCCAGCTCCTGCGTGTGCTTGAGCAGCTCGTCGAGCACGCCGGCCAGCAGCGCGCGCGAGTGCGTCACGACATGCTCTTCGGTATCCTCGCCGCGCTCCACACGGGTCATATCGCCATCGAGCTCGCTGGTCATATCGGGGCTCGTGATGCGCGGGGCAAACTGCGTCAGCGCGTCGATGATGGCGATGCCCAGCTGGCTCGGCTCAACGGGATCATTTTTGAGATAGCGCACGGCATACAGGCGCTCGATGATGCTCGCACGCGTGGACTTGGTACCCAGGCCGCGCTTCTCCATCTCCTGCACGAGCTTGCCCTGGCTGTAGCGCGCGGGCGGCTCGGTCTGCTTGGCTTCGAGCTTAATGTCGAACACGTCGACCGTATCGCCCTGCTCCAGCGGCGGCATCTGCTCGTCGCGCTTGAGTCCATACGGGTACGCCTCGCGGAAACCCGGGGTCACGAGCACATCGCCCGAGGCCACGAACGGCTCGCCGTTCACGTCGAGCTCGAGCTTGGTGTTCTCGATGGTCGCGGGACCCATGAGCGTCGCCAGGAAGGTCGCCCTCGCCCGTGGGATAGATAGGCGGGTGGTCGGTGGTCTCGACCTTGCCGCGCGTGGGCTTCATGGGGCCCGCGAGCACCTTTTTGCATACGGGCGCTAGTGCCGGGTTGATCTTTGCCAGGTCGCTCACCACGGCGCCCAAATCGAGCGTCGCAGGGTACACGGTATTGTCGACACGCGGGTAGCTGATGAGACCGGCCATGTAGAGGGACTCGGCGATGCGCATCGTACGCGCAGGCGAGATGCCCTCGGCCGCGGCGGCAGCCTGCAGCGAGGTCGTCGCAAACGGCGTGGGCGGCTGCTGCTTACGCGAGCGCTTGGTCACCGCGGCAACGGTCGCCGTCGCGACACCGTCGACATGGCCGTACGCCGTCTCGGCAGCATCCTTGTCGGTAAAACGCGCCGTCTTGTGTGCAATCTTAAAGCGGTCGTCCTCGGCGGCGCCCTGCGCGGCACCCATGCCGCGAATCTGCCAATAGTCCTCGGGCACAAACGCCATGCGCTCGCGCTCGCGCTCGACCACCAGGGCGAGCGTCGGCGTCTGCACGCGGCCGGCAGAGCGCACGTTACCAAAGCCGCCGAACTTGGCGAGCGTCAGATAGCGCGTGAGCACCGCGCCCCAAATGAGGTCGATGTGCTGGCGGCTCTCGCCGGCGTCGGCCAGATTCTGGTCGAGCGAGACGAGGTTATCGAAGGCCTGCGTGATCTCGGCCTTGGTAAACGAAGAGTATTGGGCGCGGGCAACCGGCAAGTCGGGCGCCACCTCGCGCACCTTGTTGAGGGCGTCCGAACCAATCAACTCGCCCTCGCGATCGAAGTCCGTGGCGATGATGACGCTGTCGGACTTCTTAGCCAGGTTCTTGAGCGAACGAATGAGCTCCTTCTCGGCCGGTAGCTTAATGACGGGTGCCCAGGTGAGATAAGGCAGGCTCTCGAGCTTCCAGCCCTTGATGGAAATGCCGTCGGCAAGGAACGGCTTACGCTTGGTGTCGTAAGGCGGACGAGCCAGGCCATCGGGCATGTCGGCCGGCAGCATCTCGCCGTCCTCAGTGACCGAATACCAACCCAGTTTTTTATCGAACAGCACGCTGTCGCAAAAATCGGGTGCCAGGATGTGACCGGCAAGGCCGATGGTCACGCACTCCTCGCCCTTCCACTCAAAACGGTAGATGGCGGTGTTGTACACCTTGTCCTTTTTAGGCTTACCCGTGGACAGCCGCTCGGCGATCTGACGCGCGGCGTCGTTTTTCTCGGCGATGATGAGCTTCAAAAGAGGCTCCTATCTCGTATCTCTGCGGCTACGCCCGCCCGTATGGCGGCCGACTTACGCCCTTGCTTGCTCAATCTGCCCGATGAGCCAATCACACCAGGCATCCATGCCCTCGCCCTTGCGCGCGCTCACGGCAAACCGCGGCGCCTGCGGATTGAGGTCATCGAGTGTCTTAGTATACCTATCCATGTCAAAATCGAAAGCCGGAGCCACGTCGACCTTGTTGAGCAGCTGTGCGCCGGCGTGTTGGAAGATGCCCGGGTACTTGATGGGTTTGTCGTCGCCCTCGGGCACCGAGAGGATCATGATGGACAGGTTCTCGCCCAGGTCAAAGTCGACTGGGCAGACCAGGTTACCCACGTTTTCGATAAAGATGACGTCAATGTTTTCCAGACCCACCGCCTGGTCGAACGCGTCAACGGCCTCCATGATCATGTTGCCCTCGAGGTGGCACAGGCCGCCCGTGTTGATCTGGATGGCGGGCATGCCGGCTTCCTTCATGGTAATGGCGTCGACATCCGAGGCAATATCGCCCTCGATGACGGCGCAGCGCAGGCCAGCCTTGTCGCGCAGGCGCTCGTTGGTGCCCAGGATCGTGGTGGTCTTGCCCGAGCCGGGGCTCGACAGCACGTTAATCACGTAGGTGTTTGTCTCATGAAATCGCTGACGCAGCTGATCTGCCAGGCGCTCGTTGCGCGACAGAATCGGCGACGCGATATCAATCGTTTTCTCGGCCATATTCGGCACTCCTTACTTCTGCCCCTTTATACCCCGTCCCCAGATGGCTGATGGGCTAATCGTCGGGGGTCTCGATTTCGATACTTGCGATGTCGAGCTCGCGGCCGTGCAGTAGGCGCACATTGGCGCCGCCGCACTGGGGGCAGCGGCAGTGGAAGCGGTCATGATCGAAAACCTCACCGCAGTCCAGACACTCGCTTTGCGGATGAACCTCCTCTACCGCAAGCTCGCAACCTTGCGTGAGCGGGTCCTCGTCACGAAACGTCTCCCACGCAAAGTCAAGCGCCTCGCGCACGACCTCGGTCATATCCCCGATACGAAGCGTTACCAAAACGGCGCGCGAGGCCCCCGCCCCACGCGCCGCACGAATCACTGTATCGAGTATGCCGTTGACAATGCCAACCTCGTGCATACCGATTTACTCCTCGTCATCCTCATCGTCCGAGAACAGGTCCAGACGACTCACAAACAAGCCCTCCTTGCCCTCGCGCGCGGTAATGACCACGCGGGCAATGGCGAGTGAGACCTCGTAGAGCGAAAGCAGGGCACCGTACATGAGGCCCAGCGTAACGGGCGAGCCGTCGGGCGTAATCACAGCCGAGCCCACAAGCAGGCCAACGTATACGTAACGCCAGGCGCTGCGGAAGGCCGCGTAGGACACGATATGGAAGACGGACAGGTAAAAGATGATGAGCGGCAGCTCAAACGCCACGCCAAAGCCAATCATAAAGAGCAGCTCCATGTTGACGTAGTTCTCCAGATCGGGCAGCGCCGTGGCGACGGCCGAGGTTTCGCCGATGAGCCACTCAAAGCCCGCAGGGATGATGATGAAGTAGCAAAAGATTGCGCCCAGGAAGAACAGCACCGTCGAGGCGAGCACCGTGGGCACGACCCACTTGCGCTCGTTGGGGCGAAGCGCAGGCAGGAAAAACGCCAGAATCTGCCAGATGATCATGGGCGTGCACATGACCACGGCCATCTTGATGGCCAGCGAGAAGCGCAGGCCAAAGCCGCCGAGCGTGGTGGTGATGTAGAACTTACCATCCGGCACAAAGGAGCGGATGGGATCTTCCAGGATGTCGAGCACCACGGGCGTGGCGAAATACAGCACGATGGCTGCGGCAAACACCGAGACGACCACGATGGTCAGGCGGCGACGGAGCTCTCCCAGGTGATCGAAGAGCGGCATACGCGCAGGTCCGATAGGCATTACTCATCGCCTCCCTTCGGGGCATCGGCAGCGGCATCGTCCTCGGCCTCGAGCTCGCGGGCAAGCTGGTCGACGACGGCCTTGCGCTTGCGGGGACGACGGGCATAGAGGTCGGCCGTCGTGGGCTCTGCCGGCTCGGGCTCGGGCTCCGGCTCTGCAGCAGGCTCGGGCTCGACGGCGGCATCGGCAGACCCGGCGTCGGGACCCTCGACTTCAGCCTCCTCGGCAGCACCTTTTCCCTCAGCGGCACTCTCGCTTGCGGCCTTCTCGGCAGCAAGACGGGCGCGACGCTCGGCAAAGGTCTCCTTCTTGGCGGGCGCTGCCGTCTCGGCGGCATCCTCGTCCGCATCGGAATCGTCGTCGGTCGCAGCAGCCTTCTTGGGCTTGACCGGGGCCGACGCGGCCTCGCTCACCGGATCGATAATCTCGGACTGAACAACGGCCGTCATCTTTTCCTGCGTCTCGCGGAACTGACGGATGGCACGGCCGATCGTACGGCCCATCTGCGGGAGCTTATCCGGGCCAAACAGCAAAAAGCCGAAGACCACGATGATCGCGAGCTCACCCTCTCCAATACCAAACACACATACCTCCAAGGCTCGATGTGAGTCGAGCCCGCACCGCGCCATTCGGCCGGAACTCGTCTATTCATTCGGTCAAGTATAGCGCCCGGACGCCAAAACGTCCGAGCGCATCACAAACATATGCCAAACGGCACGCCCTTTTGGGGGTAAAGATTATGCAGCGGTGATCGAAATCTCCTGGTCGACACCCAACAGCTGAACCACGCGCATCACCGGGGGCTGCACATTGGTGCAGCTAAAGCGCTTACCGTGGTCGACCGCGTGGTGCGCGGCGCCCACGAGCACGCCAATGCCCGTCGAGTCGATGTAGCTCACCTGGGCAAAATCGAGCTCAACGGCCTCAGTGGGCTGCTCGAGCGCCAGGTCGATGGCATTGCGCAGGCTATCGGCGTTAGAGATATCGATCTCGCCGGTTACCTTAATGGTGTAGAGCTCTGGCGTGGGGTTGGTGGAAATACCCAAATCCATGTATACGCTCCTTTACGTATCGAAAGTGCGGATAGTACGGGAAGCCGCGCGTTAGGCGCGCTCGGCACGCGCAAGCTCGGCAGCGACGAGCTTAACGGCCAGCACCAGCACATCGAGCGCGGCCTCCAGGTCCTCGACCGTGGGATAGCTCGGCGCGATGCGGATGTTAGTGTCGCGCGGGTCCTTGCCATAGGGCCAGGTAGCACCGGCCGGCGTGAGCTTGACGCCCAGGTCGGCGCAAAGCGCAGCAACCTTCTGGGCCGAGCCCTCGGGACCATCGAAGCTCACAAAGTAGCCACCGCGCGGGTGCGTCCAGGTGGCACAGCCCGTGTCGCCCAAGCCCTCGGTGAGCTTGCGCTCGACTGCCTCAAAGCGCGGACGCAGGAACTCGGCATGCTTTTTCATGTGCTCCTTGACCGCCTCGATGGTGGGAAGGAAGCGCACGTGACGCAGCTGGTTGAGCTTGTCGGCGCTGATGAGGCCGGCCTTCAGGCGCTTGGAGAACTCGGCGATGACCGCGGGGCTCGCGCCGATAAAGCCGATGCCGGCGCCCGGGAAGGTGATCTTGGACGTCGAGGCAAAGGCCACCACGCGGTCCTCGGTGCCCGCCGCGCGAGCGAGGTCAAAGATGTTTGCGAGCTCGTCGGTCTCGTCGTACAGGTCGTGCACGCAGTAGGCGTTGTCCCAGAAGATGCGGAAATCGGGCGCGGCTGTGGGCATCTCGACCAGGCGGCGCACGGTATCCTCGCTAAAGGTGATGCCCGTGGGGTTGGAATACTTGGGCACGCACCAGATACCCTTGATGGAATCGTCGGCGGCAACGAGGCGCTCGATCTCGTCCATGTCGGGGCCGTTGTCAGTCATCGCGACGGGGACGTTCTCGATGCCCAAGTCGGCGGTGATACCAAAGTGGCGATCGTAGCCGGGAACGGGGCACAGGAACTTGACCTTCTTGCCGTCGTGCGCGGCCTCGTAGGCGTCCCAGGGCTCGCTGCCGCACGAGCCGCAACGCCAGAACATGCCGGCGATGTCATGCTCGATCAGCAGGCTCGACGAACCCAGCACGAGCGTCTGCTCGGCGGGGCAGCCCAGGAACTCCCCTGCCAACTTGCGTGCCGAAGGAATACCCTCGAAGCAGCCGTAGTTGGAACAATCGACGTTGCCATCGTGCAGATCGGCGTCGGCATTGAGGATATCGAGCATGGGGCGCGAGATGTCCACCTGGGAGGGCGACGGCTTGCCGCGAGCCATATCGAGCGCCAGGCCCTTGGCCTTGACCTCGGCGACCTCGGCTTTGAGCGCCTCGATGGCGGCATCGAGTTCGGTGGTTTCCATCTTCTGGTAGATCGTCTGCATGGGGTGCGACCTTTCGCGAAGCGGTACGTTGCAGTTCGTCTAAGTATAGACCGCCACCGCCGCAACGTTATGAAGCCGTGATAGATTAAGTCCATCGCAATAAATTACGAATCGCCGCGCATGCCGGCGTGGGGCGCCCAAGGAGGCACTATGGAGTATGGATCGTTCCAGGCCGAGGAGTTCGGCGACCTGCAGCGCCTGGTCGACGGACTGTTTTACGACCGCCACGCCATCGACCGCCTGGATCTGATCGTGCAGGCCGAGATCTTGGACCTGGCGCCCGATCTCATGGAGATCGTCAACCTGCTACCGCCCGGCTATTACGACCGCCAATCACTTTGCGACCAGCTCAACTCCGCCTTGGCCGCCCACGGCTGGGGCGCCGTCTACGGCACCGTGGAATAACCCGGTCATCGGGCCCGTGTGCAAAAAAGAGCAAATATGAGTACTGTTACCTTTTTAGTAGCAGCGATTCAGGCCCCAAATCGGCGTTTTTGCGCCTGAATTTTCTTTCCGAGCGGTAGCTGTCGCCAAATTGGAGTCAAGCGATTACTCGTTAACGTACAGATTGCATGATTATGTCCATTATTTTTCGTGCATAAAATGAAACGCCGTTTGTGACAGTGGTCGCGCGCGCAGACGTGGTGTAAGAGTGTCC
>OHKI01001113.1_pt1 | contig 9859 bp, 6 predicted proteins | sample 1568771 | NCBI WGS metagenome assembly OHKI01 (sample SAMEA3879540, study PRJEB24766) | human gut metagenome | biome: human-associated habitat; feature: feces | place: USA | collected 1985/1987 | reverse complement strand
TTGAACGAGGATATTATCCGCCATATTTCGGAGAAGAAAAAGGAGCCGGAATGGTTACTTGAATTCCGTCTGAAAGCATACGCTTACTGGAAAACGCTCGAAATGCCGCATTGGGCTCATTTGAATATTCCCGATATAGATTATCAGGCTATCAGTTATTATGCTGCTCCCAAGACCAAAGAGGCTCCGAAAAGCCTCGATGAAGTGGACCCTGAGCTACGCAAGACATTCGACAAGCTGGGAATTTCGCTCGAAGAACAGATGAAACTGTCGGGTATAGCGGTCGATGCGGTGATGGATAGTGTGTCGGTACGGACGACTTTCCGGGAAAAACTGGCCGAATTGGGTGTGATTTTCTGCTCGTTCAGCGAGGCGGTGAAAGATTATCCCGATTTGGTGAAACGTTATTTAGGCTCGGTCGTTTCGTATCGGGACAATTTTTTTGCAGCGCTTAACTCGGCCGTATTCAGTGACGGCTCGTTCGTTTATATTCCCAAAGGAGTCCGGTGTCCTATGGAATTATCTACCTATTTCCGTATCAACGCCGCTAATACGGGACAGTTCGAACGAACATTGATTGTTGCCGATGACGACAGCTATGTGAGCTATCTCGAAGGTTGTACGGCTCCTATGCGTGATGAGAATCAATTGCACGCAGCTATCGTGGAAATTGTAGTGCATGATCGTGCCGAAGTGAAATATTCGACCGTGCAGAATTGGTATCCGGGCGATAAGGACGGGAAAGGCGGTATCTATAATTTCGTGACGAAGCGAGGCATGTGCAAAGGCGATCACTCTAAGCTCTCTTGGACGCAGGTGGAGACGGGGTCGGCCATTACTTGGAAATATCCCAGTTGTGTGCTGGCGGGCGATCATTCGGTCGGGGAGTTTTATTCGGTGGCTGTTACCAATAACTATCAGCAAGCCGACACAGGAACGAAGATGATACATATCGGGAAGAATACCCGTAGTACGATCGTATCGAAGGGTATTTCGGCGGGTCGTAGCCAGAATAGCTATCGAGGACTCGTGAAAGTGTTGCCGAGTGCCGAGAATGCAAGGAACTTTACCCAGTGTGACAGCTTGTTGTTGAGTTCCGATTGCGGGGCACATACTTTCCCGTATATGGAGATTCTGAATGATTCGGCCGTGGTAGAGCATGAAGCGACTACTTCGAAAATCAACGAAGACCAAATATTCTATTGTAACCAGCGTGGAATCCCTACCGAGGATGCCGTAGGTCTTATCGTGAACGGATATGCCAAAGAGGTAATGAATAAACTGCCTATGGAGTTTGCCGTTGAAGCGCAAAAACTATTGCAGATCTCGTTGGAAGGTTCGGTAGGTTAAGGAAAATAGTAGAGTGATATGAAAAGGATTGCGTATCGTTTTTTTCTCATTGTGTTATTGAGTGTTTTGGCTGTGGAGGTTTTTCCTGTTTCGGCGCAAGAGGACTCGTGGTTCGATGAAGGGAATTACGATGAAGAATGGCTTGACAAGAATTTCGATAACGATGTGATGATTATTTCCACGCCCGAGGAGTTCGCTGCTTGGGGGGCGGCCATGAATAGATGGTCGTGGAATTATCCGGATAAAACCGTTCGGTTGACGGCCGATATAGATATGTCGGCACATAAATGGATAACACCTTCTGACGGGAAGTTCGGTGTCTATTTTAGTGGTGTATTCGATGGTAACGGACATACGATTAGCGGTTTGACGGTGATACCGGTAGAAGATGTCGGAGGATATGGCGATGACCATAAGCGTATTTCGGCCGGTTTGTTCGGTATGGTTCGAGATGCCGAGATAAGGGATTTGACATTAGATGAGACTTGCCGGGTAGAAGTGTCTGAAATGTATTCTTTTTCTTTCGGGGACTTGGATTTGGAGTTGGGTGCGATAGCGGCATCGGGTTATGAGTCGTGTTTTGTTCGTTGTGTCAATCGAGCCGATGTCGTGGTTACTTCTGTAATATGGGGTAGCGATACCCATGAGACCTTTTGCTCGGTGAGTGGAATTGTGGCTCATGCCGATGGTGTGAAACTCATCGGCTGTTCCAATGAGGGGCATATGACCGTAGATGTTCACAGCGATATGGCCGACATAAGGGTGTCGGGTCTTGTGGGCGGATGCGGGTCGGTTTATGGTAACAAGAATCGTATTGTCTCTTGTACGAACCGGGGAGGTATTCTCGTATCGGGCAATACTTCGGGAAGTGTGTCGGTGGGCGGAATTTCAAGTAATTATTCATTCCGGGTGGATAGTTGCGAGAACCATTCGGTCGTTAAGGTGAATGCCCATGAAGGGAGTGCTTATGTCGGCGGGGTTTCCTCGGCGAGCATGGGTATAACGTACAGTTTCAATAGGGACTCCGTGATTTGTGAAAGCGATGGTTTTGAAGTACAGGTAGGAGGCGTTTGCTCTTATTCCTTTTATAATAGTTCGCAAACCGATTCGTTGTACACTTGTGGCAACGAAGGTGAGATCGAGGTTAAATCGAATGGTTCGATGTTGTCGGTCGGGGGAGTGATGGGTCAGAATACAGATTGCCCGGTTGTAGATTGTTGGAATCGTGGAGGTTTGAAAATCGAAAGTTCGGCTCCCCGCTCTTCGTCCCGTTGGAATGCTATTTATGCAGGTGGACTGGTCGGATATTGTGAAGAACCGGTGTACAATAGCTATAATCGAGGAAATATCTCTTTAATCGACGCACATATAGATGTGGAGGGTTCTTCACAGGGAAGCGTCGGAGGCTTGGTTGGAAAGGCTTATAAGTTATTGTGGAATAGTTATTCGACAGGCGATGTATACAGCGATGTCGCTGGTGTCAAGGTGTGCCGGTTGAGTGAGTCGAACGTGCATTTTTGTTATTATAACAGCGATGCAGTCATAGAAGGTACGGAGGTCGACGAACAAGGCACTGCATATAGTACGGCTGAGATGCAGTCTGCCGGAAGCGGTTTTTTGGAAGCGTTGAATAATAATGCGACGAAAGGTGGCACTTCATGCCGGAATTGGGGATATATTCCCGGGGAAAACGACGGCTATCCGGTGCATATCGACCGTATTGTCGATGGAGTGGATTCACCGGCAGATCATTCGGAGGGTCGAGTGTACGCTGCAAACGGACGTTTGTTCGTACAAAGTGATCGGTCGATGCAGTTGCCTGTTTACAAAGTGACGGGACAAATAGTGAAGATGATGAATGTAGTTGAGGGCTTGAATACCGACTATTTGCCTTGTGGTGTATATGTCGTGGCGGGACAAGTAGTCGCAGTAACGGCAGGGAATAAATAAAGAAAAGAATAAAACGAAATATCTATGTTGAAGATTGAAGATTTACATGCCAGCATAAATGGCAAAGAGATATTGAAAGGTATAAACCTCGAAGTGAAACCGGGCGAGGTGCATGCGATTATGGGGCCTAACGGTTCGGGGAAAAGTACGCTTTCCGCCGTATTGACCGGTAATCCGGCTTATGAGGTGACTCGTGGCTCGGTCGAGTTTTATGGGAAAGACCTTTTGGCTTTGTCACCCGAGGATCGTTCTCACGAAGGTATATTTTTGAGTTTTCAATATCCGGTGGAGATACCGGGTGTGAGTATGGTTAATTTCATGCGCACGGCTGTGAACGAGCAACGCAAGTACAGAGGCCTCGAACCACTGTCGGCTACCGATTTCTTGAAACTTATGCGGGAAAAGCGGGAGATTGTGGAGTTGGACAATAAACTGGCCGGTCGCTCGGTAAACGAGGGTTTTTCGGGTGGAGAAAAGAAACGGAACGAGATATTCCAGATGGCTATGCTCGAACCCCGTCTTTCTATTCTCGATGAGACCGACAGCGGGCTGGACATCGATGCCCTGCGTATCGTTGCCGGCGGTGTGAATAAATTGAAGTCCGAGAAGAACGCGACGATTGTCATCACACACTATCAACGTTTGTTGGACTATATCGCCCCCGATTTCGTCCATGTGCTCTATAAGGGGAGAATCGTGAAATCGGGCGGCCCCGAATTGGCTCTTGAACTGGAAGAGCGCGGGTATGACTGGATAAAAAAAGAGTTGGGCGAAATTTAAGTCGATATGGGTGCAGTACAACAATATATAGATTTATATAGGTCTCAAAAAGATTTGATAAACAGCCATTCGTCGGCCGTGATGAACGGGTTGCGCGAAGAGGCTGTGTCTTTGTTGGAGAGTCGGGGATTACCCTCTTTGAAAGATGAGGAACACCGGCGGACAGATATAGAGTCGGTCTATTCTCTCGATTACGGGTTGAATCTGGGTCGGATAGATATAGAGATCAATCCTTACGAAGTGTTTCGTTGCGATGTGCCTAATTTGAGTACGTTGCTCTATTTCGTTGTCAATGACTCTTTTTACAAACGGGTTCAGCCGGTATCATCTAAACTCCCTGACGGCGTTTTGGTGGGTAGCCTTTGTGACATGTCCTTGCAATACCCCGATTTGGTATCGCGTTATTACGGAAAGGTCGCCGATATGAAACGAGACGGGACCGTTGCCTTGAACACGGCTTTTGCCCAAGACGGCTTCTTTTTGTATATTCCGGACGGAGTCGTCGTGGAAAAACCGATACAGTTGGTAAATATCCTTCGGGGCAATGTCGATTTTATGGTGAATCGCCGGTTGTTGATTGTCGTAGGAAAACGGGCGCAGGCCAAATTGCTGGTGTGCGATCACTCGGACGAGGCCACCGTTAAATTTCTGTCGTCGCAAGTTTGCGAGATATTCGTGGACGACGACGCTGTGTTCGACTACTACGATATAGAGGAGTCTTCGGAGAATACGTCGAAAGTTTCGTCGGTGTTCGTGCGTCAAGGGGAACGATCTAACGTATTGGTCAATGGTATCGTATTGCATAACGGAGTAACCCGTAATAATTACTATTCGGCTTTTGAAGGAGAGCATGCCGAATTGTCTCTCTGCGGTATGGCTATCGCCGATAAAGGACAGGTCGTCGATACGTATACGCATATAGATCATGCCGTCCCTCATTGCCACAGTAACGAGTTGTTCAAATACGTGTTGAACGATTCGGCGCGAGGTTCGTTCAGCGGACGCATATTGGTCCGACACGGGGCTCAGAAAACCGAAGCCTATCAGAGTAATAAGAATTTGTGTGCATCTCCGCTCGCCAAAATGTACACGAAACCTCAACTCGAAATTTATGCAGACGATGTGAAGTGTAGTCATGGAGCCACGGTCGGTCAACTCGACCAAAATGCCCTGTTTTATATGCGGTCGCGCGGTATTCCCGAGTCTGAAGCTCGCATGTTGTTGATGTTCGCGTTTACCAACGATGTCATCGAGTTGGTACGACTCGATGCCTTGAAAGATCGGCTGCGTCAATTGGTTGAGAAAAGGTTTCGTGGAGAGTTGGCGAAATGCTCCGGTTGTCAAGCATGTCATTAAGATTTATGAGAAAGGAGTGCCGTTATGTTTGATGTCGAAAAAATAAGGGAAGATTTTCCTATTCTGAGTCGGGAGATTTCGGGAAGACCGTTAATCTATTTGGATAACGGCGCTACGTCTCAGACTCCCAAGTGTGTGGTCGATCATATTGCCGATACATACTATCGGGTAAATGCAAACGTGCATCGTGGAGTCCATACGCTTAGTCAAGAGGCTACCGATGCCCACGAAGCTGCCCGCCGTCGGGTGCAACAGTTCATCGGGGCCGGTTCGTCTTCGGAAATTATTTTTACAAGAGGAACAACGGAGGCAATCAATTTGGTGGCTTCTTCTTTTGGAGATGAGTTCCTGCACGACGGCGACGAGGTTATTCTCACCGTTATGGAACACCATGCCAATATCGTGCCGTGGCAACTTTTGCAGCGCCGGCGCAATATCAAACTCCGGGTAGTTCCCATCGACGAACGTGGAGATTTGAACGTCGAAACATATAAGTCTCTTTTCAATGAGCATACTCGTTTGGTCGGTGTCGCCCATGTCTCGAATGTATTGGGGACGATTAATCCGGTGCGTGAAATGATCGCTTACGCTCATGCGCAGGGGGTTCCTGTCTTGGTGGACGGCGCACAAGCCGTACCTCATTTGCGGGTGAATGTACAGGAGCTCGATGCCGATTTCTATGTGTTCTCGGCTCATAAAGTATATGGACCTACGGGGATAGGTGTGTTATACGGTAAAGAAAAGTGGCTCGATGCCATGCCTCCTTATCAAGGAGGTGGGGAGATGATCGCTCATGTCGATTTTTCGGGTACGACTTTCGGGGAGTTGCCTTTCAAGTTCGAGGCCGGTACACCGGACTATGTGGGGACGAGCGCTTTTGCGACGGCTTTGGATTATGTCGATCATATAGGATTGGAATCTATTGCCGCTCATGAAAACGAATTGTTGCGTTATACGACCGATCGATTGCAAGACATAGAAGGTATGCGTATATTCGGTACTTCGGAACATAAAAGTTCGGTTATTTCGTTTTTGGTGGACGGGATACACCACTACGATATGGGTATGTTGCTCGATAAACTGGGTGTTGCCGTTCGCACGGGGCATCATTGTGCGCAACCGCTGATGACCTCTCTCGGTATCGAGGGTACAGTGCGAGCCTCGTTCGCCGCATATAATACGAATGCCGAAGCGGAAGCATTTGTTGCGGCTGTGAAGCGTGTCGTTCAGATGTTTCGGTAGAACCGGTTTTTATCGGAATCGTTTTTTCCCTTTGAGAAAATAGTCTATTGTTATGTTGCGCCCGGATTCGGGGAATGTTTTTAACAAATCGGTATTCGGAAATTCGGTGTATCGTTTACGCATTTGCCGAAAGTCGTTGTGGGCGCGTAGTATGGCACGGGCATGGGAAAACTGTCCTAAAAGGGCGAACCGCACAAAAGCCAGCGTGTCATAAAGCCTGCGGACAAACAGTGTCTTTTTCCCTTCTTTGCAGGGCAGGTTCTTGTGCAACATTAAAAGGTTGTTGCGAAAGTTGAGATAGGTTTTCCGGGGATTGGCGGCATCGAGCGATGCTCCTCCCAAATGATAGACCGTGCTTTGCGGTACGACAGCGATGTGGTATCCTGCGAGATGGATGCGCCAGCAGAGATCGATCTCTTCCATGTGTGCGAAGAATGAAGGGTCTAATCCTCCGACTTTTTTATAGATTTCAGAGCGGACGAAAAGAGCCGCACCGCTGGCCCAGAAGATGTCGCATATATCATCATATTGTCCCCGGTCGGTTTCGAGGGTATTGAAGATTCTTCCCCGGCAGAACGGGTAACCGTAACGATCGATAAATCCGCCGGCCGCACCTGCGTATTCGAATTCTTCACGCTTCCTTAATGACTTGATTTTGGGTTGACAAGCCGCTACATCGAGGTTGCCCTCCGCAAATTCCAACAGAGGTTCGAGCCAGTGTGGAGTGGTTTCGACATCGGAGTTAAGCAATACGGCGTATTTGTAATCCAGCATCTCCAACGCCTTGTTGTAGCCTGCGGCGAATCCGTAATTTTGAGGGAATAGCAGCGTTTTAACTTGTGGAAATTCCTGTTTGAGAACTTCGACCGAGTTATCGTCGGAACCATTGTCAACGACTATGACATCGGCTATATTGGCATTGGTATGGGCACATACCGAAGGAAGAAATTTACGCAGTAAATCCGCTCCGTTCCAGTTGAGTATAATGACAGCGATTTTTTTCATATCAAGTACCGGGAAAATCCTCGTGTTTGTATTTCCAACGTTTGTGGGTCCACAACCATGCCCACGGATTCCTGAGAATCGTTTTTTCCATGATGGCCGTGTAGCGATCGGTGATTTCGAATTCGGGCAGTTCGTTGGGGCGCAGGGCTATTTCCCGTATAGTCGTTTTGTAGTATCCGCGTTTAACGATTTCGACATCGAAGTAAAGAACGGCGAAATCTGTTTTACGGGCGATTTTCTCGAAGCCGGTCAATACGGGAGAGTCTTGCGAGAGGAATCGAGCCCAATGGTGTATGTTTTTCGGTGAGGGGGTTTGATCGGACATGAAGCCTGTAATGGACGGTTTGCCCGAACGTTTCATTTGTAAGATGGCTCTTAACGTATCTTGTTTGGCAATACATACGGAGCCGAATCGGGAACGAAGTTTCAGGAAAAAACGATCGAACCACTTGTTTTTCAAGGGGCGATATATTTGTGCGAACATGACATCGGGTGTGTGGGTCCACAGCGTTACGGACGGAACCCATTCCCAATTACCGAAATGCCCTAACAGGATAATGATAGAGCGGTTTTCTGCAAAGAGACGGTCTATGATTTCTACCTGTTCGAATTTCATGCGGCGACGCATTTCCTCGTCGGAGATATGCATTAGCTTTATAGTTTCGACGATATAGTCGCAGAAGTGGTGATAAAATTTCTGTTCCAGTTGTTTCAGTTCCTTGTCGGTCTTATCGGGAAACGCTTTGCGCAGATTTTCGGATACTAGTTTTTTCCTGTAATGAACGATGTGATATAGAGGAAAATATAAAATATCGGATAGAATATATAGTATCCGCATGGGCAGAATAGCATGCAGTTTGAACCACAGGTGAAGCGGAGAATAGACGATATTTTGAAGAGTCTCTTTTTTCATATCACGAATTTATATTTCGATTGCGAGCAGAGCATCTCCCGACTCGTTAAATTCTCCTAATTTAACAGGACGACAAGTATTTACCCATTCTTTACGATAGGGCATTTCTACCCGTATGTAATTGTCGGTGAATCCGTGCATGGGAGCTCCTTTACGCGGTTGCTCGAACAATACAGGACGTGTTGTCCCTTGGAATTTATAATAGAAGTCGTGCAATTTCTTCTCGGAGATTTCGAGCATGCGGCGGCAACGCTCGTGTCTTTCGGGGACGGGAACGACCGGATTGATTTTCAACGCTTGCGTTCCGGGTCTTTCGGAGTAGGTAAACACGTGTAGTTGTGAAATGTCGAGGCTTTCGACGAAACGACGGCTTTCCTCGAACAGTTCTTCGGTTTCGCCCCGTACACCGGTAATGAGATCGACGCCGATGAATGCAGCGGGTATCTTTTCCCGTATGGTTTCGATTTTACGGGCAAATAAATCGGTGTCGTAGTGACGGTGCATCAATTTCAAAACGGTGTCGCTACCCGATTGCAGAGGTATATGGAAATGAGGGGCGAATCGTTTCGACCGGGCGACGAACGAAATGATGTCGTCGGTCAGTAGATTGGGTTCTATCGAGGATATACGGTAGTGTTCGATTCCTTCTACTTGATCGAGCGACTCGATGAGGTCGAGAAAGGTTTCTCCGGTTTGTTTGCCGAAGTCTCCTATGTTGACTCCGGTAATGACAATTTCTTTTCCTCCGGACAGGGCTACTTCCCGAGCTTGTTCGGTGAGTTGTTCGATGGTTCCGCTTCGGCTTCTGCCCCGTGCGAACGGAATTGTACAATAGGTACAGAAGTAGTCGCAACCGTCTTGAACTTTTAAAAAATATCGGGTGCGGTCACCTCGGGAACAAGAGGGAGAGAATTTTTTGATGTCTTTGGTAGGGGTCGTGACGATATTTCCTTTTTGTTTTTTCTGCAAGTCTCCCAAGTATTGCAGGATATCGAGTTTTTGATCAAATCGACATCGGGAATATGGGATATTTCTTCGGGTTTGAGTTGTGCATAGCAGCCGGTGACGACGATAAACGCTCCGGGGTGTTGCCGGGCTATCTTTCGGATTGTCTGACGACATTTTTTATCGGCCAGTTCGGTTACCGAACAAGTATTGACCACGCAAATGTCTGCTTTCTCTCCTTTTCTGCCGATTTCAGCTTATTTAAAGTATGACGTAACAGTTCTTATTTGTCAATGTTTCTCTATGCAAACCTCAAAA
>OHKI01001104.1_pt1 | contig 9900 bp, 9 predicted proteins | sample 1568771 | NCBI WGS metagenome assembly OHKI01 (sample SAMEA3879540, study PRJEB24766) | human gut metagenome | biome: human-associated habitat; feature: feces | place: USA | collected 1985/1987 | reverse complement strand
AGATTGAGGATGACCTGACGGGACTTTACTATCTGCGTGCACGTTATTACAATACGGGTATCGGACGGTTCACGCAGGAAGATGTGATCTATAATGATGGACTGAATCTGTATGCTCACTGTAGCAGTAATCCGGTGATGTATGAGGATCCGAGTGGCTATTCTGCAAATGTAACAGAGTCTGTAGGTGAAGAAAAATGAAATATAGAATAGAAGAATATAAACAAAAATAGAGGAATGGTAAAATGAAGGTTGTAGTAGCAATTGATTCATTTAAAGGAAGCATGACAAGCATGCAGGCCGGGATGGCATGCAAAGAAGGCATATTGGCGGCAATACCGAAAGCGGACGTGGTGGTCAGACCGCTTGCAGATGGCGGTGAGGGAACTGTAACCGCTTTGGTAGAGGGCATGAATGGCACATATGAACATGTTGATGTAACAGGACCGATGGGACAAAAGGTGCACGCGACATATGGAGTACTTGAGGATGATACGGCTGTTATGGAAATGGCAGAAGCGTCGGGAATCACACTTGTTGAAGGTAAACCTGATCCGTGGAAAGCAACCTCATTGGGTGTGGGAGAGATGATATTGGATGCTGTTCACAAGGGCTGTCGGAATTTCATAATCGGAATAGGCGGAAGCGCAACCACTGAGGGCGGCATAGGAATGCTGTCGGCGCTCGGCTATGAGTTTTATGATGAGGATGACAATATTCTTCCACCGGTATTTGGCTCGCTTGCAAGGGTAAAAAAGATCAAGGCTGACAAGGTTCCTGCAGAATTAAAGCAGTGTCATTTCAAAATAGCATGTGATGTTACTAATCCACTGTGCACAGAGCAGGGCTGCGTATACATTTTTGGAAAGCAAAAGGGCGTACAGGAGCATGAAAAGGCACAGATGGATAAAATGATGAGACAGTATGCAGACTGTGTTGAGGAGTATGCGGGAAAAAGATTTAGCGAGACACCGGGAGCAGGCGCTGCGGGAGGTCTTGGCTTTGCGTTTCTTTTTGGACTTGAGAACGTGGAGCTTAAATCCGGCATAGATATAGTGCTAAACGCAATACAGCTTGACAAGGAACTGAAAAATGCCGATATCGTAGTGACCGGAGAGGGCAGGCTTGATGGACAGAGCGCCATGGGAAAGGTGCCTGTCGGAGTGGCAAAAGCAGGCAGAAAAAACGGCTGTAAAGTAATCGCACTAGCAGGGAGTGTCACTGACGATGCAGTGGCATGTAATAAAGAAGGCATAGATGCGTTTTTCCCTATTATAAGAGGGGCAACAACGCTTAATGAGGACATACTATGATTTACCTGGACAATGCTGCCACAACAATTAAAAAGCCGGATGCGGTATATGATGCAGTACTTGATGCAATGAAGCACTGCGGCAATTCCGGGCGCGGGGCATCGGATGCGTCGCTTGATGCGTCGAGGAAAATATATGAGGCCAGAATGTGTCTTACAGAATTTTTCGGAGGAGATGATGCGGCCAGACTCGTTTTTACGGCAAATGCCACTGAGGCACTAAACATTGCAATCCACGGACTGTTTGAGCCGGGGGAGCATGTGATTACAACACAGCTCGAGCATAATTCTGTGCTCAGACCTCTTTATATGCAAAGGGAGCGGGGCGTGGGTGTGGATATTGTACCATGCAGTGATGCAGGCATAAAAAGGGGGATAATTTCCCCATCGGACATAGAGGCTTTAATCCGTCCGGATACAAAAGCCATCGTATGCACACATGCTTCAAATCTCACAGGCAACGTGGTGGATATTAAGTCGATAGGGCAAATCGCACGAAAGCATAACCTTTTATTTATAGTCGATGCATCGCAGACAGCCGGTGTACTTCCGATAAATGTAAAAGACATGAATATTGATGTGCTCTGCTTCACAGGCCATAAGGGGTTGATGGGACCGCAGGGCACCGGAGGACTTTATGTGGGAGAGAGAGCAGATATAAAGCCGTTTAAGAGCGGTGGCACCGGCGTGCTAAGCTTTCTTGAGAACCAGCCTATGGAGCTTCCGACAAGACTTGAGGCCGGTACCTTAAACGGTCCGGGAATCGCAGGGCTTTTAACTGGTGTCATGGAGCTTGAGAAAATCGGCCTCGACAATATATACGCTAAAGAGCATGAGCTGATGCAGGCATTTATGGGAAAAATAAAGACAATCCCCGGAATCAGGATATATGGAGATTTCGATATGCTGCCCGACAAGGGTCTGCACTGTGCGATTGTTTCAGTAAATATAGCTGATATGGACTCGGCGGAGGTGTCAGACATACTTATGAATGAGTATGGCATTGCAACAAGGAGCGGCATACACTGCGCACCGCTGATGCATAAATTCTTTGGAACACAAAATCAGGGTATGGTGAGATTCTCATTTTCATATTATAATACAGTTGATGAGATAAATGAGGCCGCTGAAGCGCTTATGCAGATTGCGGCATTGCGATAAATAGTATTAAACAATTGAAAGGAGCAAAAATGCCACAGGAAATAGTGTTTTGCAAGGGCGGTGGCTGTACCGCAAAGCTTGGTCCGGATTTGTTAAGTCATGTTTTAGCAAAGCTGCCAAGGGGTGAAAAAGACAGCAATCTGCTCATCGGATATGATAGCTGTGATGATGCGGCAGTGTACAAAATTTCAGATGACACGGCGGTAGTCCAGACGCTTGATTTTTTTCCGCCGATGGTTGATGATCCGTATACGTTTGGACAGATAGCGGCTGCAAATGCGCTCAGTGATATCTATGCGATGGGCGGCACAGTAAAGACCGCATTGAACATCGTCTGTTTCCCTGAGAAAATGGATCTGAATATACTTGGCAAAATAATGCAGGGCGGTGCCGATAAGGTGATAGAGGCAGGCGGCACACTTGCGGGCGGCCATTCTATAGCAGACAGTGATGTAAAATACGGACTTTCAGTCATGGGTACGGTCCACCCGGAGCATATTTACAGCAACAATACAGGGCAGCCGTCAGATGTGCTTATACTTACAAAGAAACTCGGAGTGGGGCTTGTATGCAACGCAAACCGCGTCGGGGAAGCTCCGTTAGGTGCAATTGAGGATGCGGTAAGCTCTATGACCACACTGAATAAGGCAGCATCCGAAATCAGTCATGCTTTCGATATACATGCATGCACGGATGTCACGGGATTTAGCTTTTTAGGGCATCTGAGTGAGATGTTAAATGATGATATAACAGCACTTATCGACTCGATTTCCATCCCGGTCATTACCGGAGCACTGCGATGCGCAGATGAGTTTTTCCTCACGGCAGCGGCCCAGCGCAACAGAAACCATGTAGGTGATAAGGTGTGCTTTGCAAAAAATATACCTTTTTCAATGGAGGAGGTACTTTTCGATCCGCAGACCTCCGGAGGATTGCTGTTTGCAGTAAAAGCCTCTGAGGCAGATGCATTTTTGCATGAGCTTAAAGCCGCAGGGCTCCCGGCTGCAAAGGTGGGACGATTTGTTAAGCGTCGCGATGTGCCGATATATGTGAACTGATTTTAAGCTGCCATAGCTTATGCAAATTTGCTGACAGGCTGCATGCCCTGCATTCTGAGGGCTGACGAGTTGAAATAACATAGGGAGGATTATAAATATGATAACAGTAAATGCAATAGGGGATACATGTCCGATCCCGGTTGTAAAGACAAAGAAGGCGATAGAGGCTCTCACACAGCCGGATACGGTGGAGACACTTGTGGACAATGAAGTTGCAGTGGAAAATTTAAAAAAGATGGCTGCACAGAAGGGCTATAGCTGTGATAGCAGTAAGCTCGACGACGGAAGCTACAGCGTAAAGCTGACAATTGAAGCTGTAAATGCCGATGAGCTTTCGGATACAGACGAGGCTTCACAGTATGCATGCAGGCCGGCCGCAGATAACAGGGTTGTTGTAATCCGCTCTTCATATATGGGAGAGGGCAGCGAGGAGCTTGGCAAGGTACTTATAAAGGGCTTCATCTACGCACTTTCGCAGCAGGACAACCCGCCTGAAACCATGCTTTTCTACAATGGAGGAGCGAAGCTGACCTGTGAGGGCTCAGAGTCACTTGAGGATTTAAAGGAGCTTAAGAGCCGTGGGGTGAAAATTTTTACCTGCGGAACATGCCTGAACTACTATGAGCTGTCAGATAAGCTTGCAGTCGGAGAGGTGACCAACATGTATGATATCGCAGAAAAGATGGCTGGGGCATCTCTTATTGTAAGTCCGTAGAGTTATACAAGGTGTGAGGTAATGGATAAAAATTTGGCAAGAGAAAAGAAAAAACGGCTAATCATCACCTTCGAGACTAACACAGCACCGTTGAAGCTTGATATCAAGGGCAAGGCATGTGGTATTCCGGGACGCACGATTCCTCTTCCGTCTGTCATATCGGCGGGCTGCGGGCTGGCATGGAGAGCAGAGCTTTCTGACAGGGAGTGCCTCATAGCCTTTATGAAGGAGCATGACATCAGGTGGGAAGCGATGTATGAAATCGAAATGAGGTAACTGATAGTTACCTATATAGCAGGATAACAGGAGAAAAATATGTTTTATTACAATCAATATGTGAGGGCGCAAAGCCTTGATGAAGCCTATGAGCTTTATCAGAAAAAACCGAATTTTGTGCTGGGCGGCATGCTCTGGCTCAAAATGAAAAATAAGACGCTTGGCACGGCAATTGACCTGTGCGACCTCGGGCTTGACCAAATTGATGAGGATGAGAACGAGTTTAGAATCGGTGCATATGCAACACTCAGGCAGATAGAGACTCATGAAGCACTGAATGCATATACACACGGCGCAATCGCAGAGTCGGTCAGACACATTGTCGGAGTGCAATTTAGAAATGTGGCAACTGTTGGAGGAAGCATCTGGGGCAGATTCGGATTTTCAGATGTCATGACGATTTTCAGGGCACTGGGAGCAAAGGTGCAGCTTCACAAGGCGGGAATTATGGATTTGGACGAGTTTGCGGCACTTCCAAGAACCACGCGCGATGTGCTTGTGTCAGTAATAGTACCGAAAAATGCAAAGGGCGTAGTATACTTAAGCCAGAGAAATCAGTCAACAGACTTTCCGGTGCTCACATGTGCAGTGGCAAATAGAAGCGGCAGGTATGTGGCGGTTGTCGGAGCATCACCATATATGGCAGAGCCTGTGTGGGATGAGGAGGGCATACTCGATGGCATAGCAGATGCAAAGACAGATGGTAATGCAGCCTTGACAGATAACTCCGAAACCAATGCCAAAATAGATAAATTTGCCGAATATGTTGCAGAGCATATCCGTTTTGGAAGCAATATAAGGGCAGGGGCTGAGTACAGAGAGATAATCTGCAGGGTGCTTACACGCCGCGCTGTTACACAGTCGCTTGACATCTGCGATGATATTAAGCACGAGCATTAAGTAGGAAGGAATTCATATATATGGATGTTAAAATAAAATTAAATGGTAAGTTAATAACCGACTCGGTAGACCAGGATATGGTCCTTTTAGACTTTTGCCGCAAGCACAATTGCTTTTCGGTGAAGAGAGGCTGTGAGTCAGGCAACTGCGGTCTTTGTACAGTGCTTCTGGATGGAAAGCCTGTGCTGTCATGCAGCACGCCGATAGGCAGGGCAGACGGCAGAGCGGTGGACACCCTCGAGGGACTTGAGGAGGAAGCTAAGCAGTTTACAGGATTTTTTGCTGCACAGGGAGCGGATCAGTGCGGCTTCTGTAATCCGGGGTATATTGTAAATATTGTGGCGCTTCTGAGAGAAAATCCTGACCCGACTGACGAGGAAATTCTTGAATATCTTTCAGGAAATCTGTGCCGTTGTACAGGATATCAGAGTCAGCTGCGCTCAATCAGAAATTTCTTAAACAGTAAGAAGGAGGGCGCACCTCTTAATCTTGAGGCAGGCGTCTACGGAGAGGATATCGGAAAGGAGTGGAAGGATGAGCACAAATCAAACTAACGAAAACGGCTTCAACCGCGCCAGAAGGGATTACCACGCGGTTGGAAAATGTATACCTAAAAAGGACTCGAGCCAGCTTTTACTCGGAAAGCCGGTATTTACCGATGATATCACACCGCGTGATGCGCTTGTCATAAAGCTTCTTAGAAGCCCGTATGCAAATGCAATTGTCGAGGATGTAAAGACAGATATCGCTCTTAAGGTGCCGGGCATGGTCGCAGTATACACCTGGGAGGATGTTCCGAAAAAGCGTTTTTCTATCGCAGGCCAGACTTTTCCGGAGCCGTCACCATATGACAGATTAATCCTTGACCGTCATGTGAGAAGCGTAGGTGACGCCGTCGCTATAGTGGTCGGAGAATCTGAAAAGGCGGTGGACAAGGCTCTTAACATGATAAAAGTAAAGTACACGGTGCTTGAGCCGGTGCTTGACTTCAGAAAGTCGCTGGACAACAAGGTGCTCGTGCATCCTGAGGATGACTGGTCATCCAGCATAGATACAGGCGATGTAAAGCGCAATCTCATTCACCACGAGGAGGATGAGCATGGAAACGTGGAGAAAATTCTGTCAGAGTGTGATGAGATAATTGAGCACACATATCGCATAAAGGCAGCGCAGCAGGCATATATGGAGACCTGCAGGGCATACTGTGAGATAGACAGATACGGCAGACTTCACTGTATCAGCTCGACACAGATAGTTTTCCACCTGCGCCGAATACTGGCAAATGCACTCGATATTCCAAAGTCTATGGTGCGCGCTGAAAAGCCGCGTATCGGAGGAGGCTTTGGTGCCAAGCAGACAGCGGTCTGTGAGGTGTATCCGGCATTTGTTACCTGGAGGACAAAGCGTCCGAGCAAGATAATCTACAGCAGAAAAGAGTGTCAGACTATCGCGTCACCGCGTCATGAGATGGAAGTCACCGTGCGTCTCGGAGCGATGAAAGATGGTCATATAAGGGCGATAGATCTTTATACGCTGTCAAATGGTGGAGCATACGGAGAGCATAGTACTACAACAGTAGGACTTTCCGGTCATAAATCGCTTCCGCTTTATACAGGAGGCTGCGAGGCAACCAGATTTTCATGTGATGTTGTGTATACAAACGTGCAGGCGGCAGGAGCATATAGAGGCTATGGAGCCACACAGGGTATATTTGCACTTGAATCAACGGTCAATGAGCTCGCAGAAAAGCTGCATATAGACCCGGTTGAACTTCGTTTGAAAAATATTGTACGCGAGGGCATGTTTATGCCGGCATATTTTGGCGAGACAGCCAATGCATGTGCACTCGACAGATGTATAATGCACTGTGCGGACAATTTCCATTGGGCAGAAAAGTATCCTGTCCGCGACATGGGAAATGGCAAGGTTCGTGCGGCAGGCATGGCACTTGCAATGCAGGGCTCCTGCATATCCAATGTAGATGTCGGCTCGTGTACATTAAAGCTTTCAGACTGTGGCACCTACAATATGATGATAGGTGCGGCAGACATGGGAACAGGCTGTGATACAATACTTGCGCAGATGGCGGCTGAGGTGCTCGACTGTGAGCCGGATGATATAACAGTGTTTGGAGCGGATACAGATGCTTCTCCTTATGACTCGGGTTCATATGCCTCATCAACCACCTACATCACAGGAATGGCCACACAGAATGCAGCACTTGAGCTTCGTGAAAATATAAAGAAAATCGGTGCACAGCTGCTGGGCTGTGCTGCATCAGAGGTGGATTTCGATGGTAAAGAGGTGTATATCATAAATCCGGACGGTGCAGACAATGGGGCAGTTTCCGTAAGTCTTTCTGATATAGCAACAAAATCACAGGTCAACAACACGATACCTGTAGATGTCACCGCCACATATTCATCACCTGTCTCACCGCCACCATACATGGTAGGCATGGTCGAGATAGAGCTTGATAAGGAGACAGGAGCAGTTAAAATACTTGATTATCAGGCTGTCGTGGACTGTGGAATCCCGGTCAATCCAAACCTTGCGCGTGTACAGACAGAGGGTGGCATAGGTCAGGGAATCGGCATGGCACTTTATGAGAATGTCACCTACAATGCCGGTGGTAAAATCGCAGAAAATGATTTCATGCAGTACAAGATACCGACACGACAGGATGTGGGACATATCAACGTCGAATTTGAGACAAGCTATGAGCCTTCAGGCCCATTTGGAGTCAAGTCAATCGGCGAGATAGTTATCAATACACCGGCTCCTGCGCTGGCACATGCCATTTATCGCGCAACAGGCGTATGGCACAGGACAGTTCCGTTTACCCCAGAGAAAATACTTATGGGAATGGCAGACCCTGACTGGCACGAAAAGGACCTAAGAGTGAAATGATTCATATCATATACATGGCGGCTGGAAACAGCCGCCGTTTTGGAAGTAACAAGCTGTTTTATGAGCTGGATGGAAAACCTATGTACAGGCATCTGCTTGACCACTTGATAGAAATTAAGGATAGATATAATAAATTAAAAAATACCGGAACTAATAAGCCTCTAGACAGTGATGAAATGGATGCTGATACTGTTATTGATACTTATATTGGCACAGACACCGGTTTATCAAAAAAGCCTGGAAAAAAGACAAAAAATGCAGAATCGAATAACCCGGTCATAGATATAACCGTTGTTACACGTTATCGGGAAATACTGGACTACTGCGCATGTATCCCGGATTGCCATGCAGTCTTAAGTCCGGACAGCGAAAAAGGCATATCCTACACCATAAAAGCAGGAATTATGGCGGTGCAGGAGCAGAAAAAGACTGGTATGCAGGACTACTACATGTTTGCAGTAGCTGACCAGCCATATTTAAAAAGTCAAAGCGTGATTAAATTAATAGATAAAGTGCTTGAAAATAAAGGAAATATGAAATCAGTTTTTTCACTTCGCTGTGGAGATACCGTAGGTAATCCGTGTGTATTTCATTCATCGCTTATCTCGCAGCTTTTATCACTGGAGGGTGATAAGGGTGGCAGAAGTGTGGCAAAGAAGTATGACTGTGTATATGTGGATATCGCAGATGAGCGTGAGCTGACGGATATAGATACCTTTTCAAATTCAAAACATACCGTGACATTATAAAAGCTATTATGAAAGCTATTATGAAAGAGCACTGTATCAGTGCATATCGAATGTATATTTTATTCAAATTCCCATATACTACCTCCAAAGCATGAATGCAAATGCAAAAAAGTAACCGGAGGACAATAAAGTGAAAATCACAGGATTGACCAGAAGAGTAGATTCCCTCGGCAGAATAGTCATACCAAAGGAGCTTCGCAGGATGCTGCATATAAAAGAGGGAAGCCCACTGGAAATATATATGGATGCGGACGAGACGATAGTGCTAAAGAAGTATTCGCAGGTAGGAAGCCTGAAGAATATATCACAGGCATATGCACAGAGCCTGTCAAAGGTAACAGGAGCCATGGTATGTGTGGCGGATAGGGATGAGATAATAGCGGCAGCCGGCAAAAACCACAAAAATTATATAGGCAAGGCTTTGTCAAAAGAGCTCGAGAATATTATGGATAAGAGAAAAAGTGTATTGTACAGTAAAAAAGACGATACCCTGATACCTGTGGTAAAGGACGATAAAGCTGACTGTGAAGCGCAGGCAATAGCAGTAATAGTGCATGATGGTGATAGCGCGGGAGCCGTTATACTGTGTGTTTACGATGAAAAAGCCGATAAGTCTGAGATTGCCGAAAAGCTGGCGGGTGCAGCAGCAGAATTTCTGGCTGACCAGCTTGGCTAGAGATAGCAAAAAGCATTGTAAAAAACTATTTACTTGACTACAACAGTAATAAAGATGTAAAATAGCTTGATAAAGGGAGCAATTAGCTTCCTTTTGTGCTATAAAGGTATAATAGAAAATTAAGCAATTATTAATTATCTGATG
>OHKI01001103.1_pt1 | contig 9903 bp, 9 predicted proteins | sample 1568771 | NCBI WGS metagenome assembly OHKI01 (sample SAMEA3879540, study PRJEB24766) | human gut metagenome | biome: human-associated habitat; feature: feces | place: USA | collected 1985/1987 | reverse complement strand
TTGCACAATCTGTAAACTATCTTACTGCACTTTACAGTAGGCCGCGTTCTGCTGGGCGTTGGACTGGGCGGCTTCGCCGGTGGTCGCGCCGCAGGTGGGGCAGAACTTTGCGCCGTCGTCATACTGCGCGCCGCAATTTGTGCAATAAGGCATAGAATAACTCCTTTCAAATAAACCGTATGTGATGCATTCATATTACCACATTCTCCGCGCCTTGTCATCAGCATAAAGCGGCGTGGCGGCAATAATTTTATTTATGCCCGCTTATCCATTCGTCCATTATGGGCATGGATATGTTGAAATAAGTCGGCCCGATGTTAAGATACGTTTCATGGAAGCTGCGAAGGTCGAAGCTTGCGCCGCAAATATCCTCCGCTTCCCTCAGCTTCTGCTGATAAATGCTGTATCCCATGGCGTATTCAAGGAAGTAGAACGGGTTTTCAACGGCGTAGTCGTAATAAATGTCCTTCAGCTCCGTTGCGGCCTCGTCCCCGAAATAGGCGGAGGTAAGGTCGAACATGTCGTCCGCACTCTTGCCGAAGTAGTTCACCTCTATGCTAACTATCGCGGGCAGCAGCAAATTGCCTATCATGGAGTTCGCGCTCATGAAGTTGCAGTACGGCGCGCCGAAGCGGGTGTTGTAATTATCGAAGAACACCTCGCCGGACTGGGACCAGCTTTCGTAGTATCCGCCCATTGAAAGCGCCTGTCGGGTATAGCCGGTTTTGTTTATAAGCGTACGCAGGTACTGGTAATGATAAAGGTGGCCGGGGTAACCTTCGTGCGCAAGGGTGTCAAGGTATCTGTTGTCGTTTTCAAGCGTTTTGTTGTTTAGTATAATAAGGTTCTCGCTCGCGTCGTCCACCGGCGGAATAAGATATGCCGCGGGGCTGAACTGGTCCTCCAGCTCGCTTGGGCAGTCCATGAACGTGAGCGTATGCTCCGGCAGCTCCGGATAGTAATCCGCCATCAGCTCTTTAAGGTACTCTATGTTTTCCTCCGTCGTGCCGACGCTCAGCTCCACCGTGTCGTACTTATCGAACACGGCGGCGTCCTTCTTGGCGGCGTCATAAAGCTTGCTCAACTGCGCGTTAAGCTCGTCATAAAGTATTTCCAGCGCTTCCTCGGGCGTTATGTCCGCGCAGGCGTTGTATTTAAGCTCCGTTGCGAAGAAGGCCTTGCCCTCCTCGCCGTATGTATAGAGCGCGCCGTCTGTCGTCGCCGTGCCGCGCAGCGCCTCAAGCCCATCGTAAAGCACCTGATAGGAATCGATAAGCGCGTTCACAAGCTCCGTATTCCTTGCGCTGTATGCGGCGCGTTCCTCGTCGCTCAGCTCGTCTATATCGGCTATGAATTCATCAAACGTGGCGAATAGGAAGCACGTCTCCCGCGCATCCATGAATGCCTTTATCTGCTCAAGCACCTTGTCAAGGGCGTTATCCCGCATGAATTTGCCGTCCGCAGACTTCTCCTGCTCAAATGCCAAAACCTGCCCAACGTAGCGCGGCGTGTCCGCGAGCAGCGTAAGGTAATTCTCCACATCCGCCTTGGTGTGCATATCATAGAACACCAAATTGAGCGGCAGATTGGAGTGCAGCCCCACAAAGGTATCCAGCACCTCGTTATAATAGTAATACTGATTACCTTCTATGCCTTGCTCAAGGAACTGAACAAGCGTATCGTAGGTTATCCTTGAATCATCGGAGAGAGCATTGCGGTCTATTGCGTAAAGCTCCTCAAGCCACGCTATGTTCTCTTCGTTGCTCGCCTCCTGCTCGGCATAGGTGAATTCTCCCCAGCCGGTCGGGTAATCCGTTATAAGGGGAAAATTCTCCGGATGCGCAACGGTAAGATGAAAGCTCAGCGCGTCGCTCACAACGCTTTCCGCAAACATTCTCTCGTCCAGCTCTTTAAGCGCGGCCTCGGCCTCCGCCCGGGCTGTGTCCTCAGTGGGTTCGGGTTCGGGAGTGGGGGCAGAGGCTGCCGCGGGCGCCTCGGTAGCTATGGGCGCAGCCGTATCCTTTGGCGCGGCGGAACAGCCCAGCAGGCTGAGCGCAAGCAGCAGACTCAGCGCAAAACTCATCGGCTTTATAATGGATTTCATAAATAAATATATCCTTTATCGGCTATATATAAATTTATGCATATACACTACCACATAAAGCCGCATTTCTCAATAAAAATATAAGGGAGCATATCAGCTCCCTTGGTATTTTTAGCCTTTGCTTACCGGTATAAGCAGGGTTTCCCCAACGAATATAAGATCCGGATCCTCGCGCGGGTTAAGCCGCAGCAGCTCTTCAACCGTTGTGTTGAACCGGCGGGCTATGGACGAAAGCGTGTCCCCGCGGCGCACAACGTATGTCATCAGCTCTCCGCTAAGATACGGCTTCAGCAGCGCCCATGTGCGCGGCCCTGCAATGCCGTCTGCCGTGATGCGGTTGGCCCGCTGGAACGCGGTTACCGCGTTGAACGTGCGGCTGCCGAATATACCGTCCGCCTGCCCGGGGGAGAAGCCCGCGCTTGTCAGTGCCGTTTGCAGTATGGTAACAAGCATACCCCTGTCCCCGCGCCGCAAATATACGTCGCCGTAATCTATATACGGGGCTATTGCAAGCCACGTCGCCCTGTCCGCAACGCCCGTCTGCGCAAGCATTGCGCTCCGCTGGAACGCGCGCAGGGCGGCCTGGGTCTTTGTGCCGAAAAGGCCGTCTATGCGCCCGGGGCTGTTGCCGGAAGCCTCCAGCGCCTCCTGCAGCCGCCTTACCATTGCGCCGCGGCTGCCGCGCCTTAGCACATCAGGGTCGCTTTCAAGCGCGAACGGCTCAAGGAACTGCCACGTTACCGGGCCTATTATGCCGTCCTGCGTTGCGCCGAGCACCCGCTGGAACTGCATCACCGCGCGCTCCGTTGCCGCGCCGAATACTCCGTTTGCCGCGCCCGGGTCGTAGCCCGCGCGTATAAGGGCGGTTTGGGCCGTGCGCACGTCGCTGCCCGTATCGCCACGCTGTAATATCCTCATTGTTTTGCACCTCGCTCATTTTGCTCTTGGCGCATTTATAGCGCCTTATATTGCTACCATATGCCGCACAGCGCCCTCGTGTGCGCGGCAGGCACTTTTTTTTCACATTATTGCTCATATTGAGCATTTGAACATATGCCCAAAGTGTGATATGATAACTAAGATTATTAAATTGGTACGATATGCCCTTTATCAAGCGGCATGTCAGGAGGACAAATTGGGTAAAAAGCTGAGAACTCCGCTTATCTATTTGGCCATAGTGGTGCTGATGATTGTTCTGCTTACGCAGCTTCAAAACGGCGGCACGGACGATAAGAAGATCGAATATGCCGATTTTCTTGCCATGGCAAAGGAAGGCACGGTGGAGGCCGTTGAATACTGCAACGGCGAAATAGTTGGCATTAAAAAAGGCTCTGCGTATAAGGATCTGTTCCCCAAGAAGTATGACTTTATCTGCAACGTATCCAACGAAAATGCGTTCCGATCGGATATGGCGGCCATAGTTGCAGACGCCAAGGGCATAGATGCGGAAAAGGTAACGCCGGAGGATTATCCCTTTACTTATACATATAATCCCCCGCCGGAGCCTTCCGTATTGGAATACATACTGCCTTACCTTATAATGCTTGTCATAATCGTCGTGTTCTACGTCGTGGTATTCCGCGCGCAGGGCGGCGGCAATAAGATGATGAGCTTCGGCAAGGCGCATGCGCGCACCCAGATGGACCCCAACAACCGCGTTACGTTCGATGATGTTGCCGGCGCGGACGAGGAAAAGGAAGAGCTGAAGGAAGTTGTCGAATTCATGCGCGCGCCCAAGCGGTTCACCGAGATGGGCGCAAGGATACCCAAGGGCGTGCTGCTCGTTGGCCCTCCGGGTACGGGTAAAACGCTGCTTGCAAAGGCCGTTGCTGGCGAAGCGAAGGTTCCCTTCTTCTCAATATCCGGTTCGGACTTTGTTGAAATGTTCGTAGGCGTTGGCGCAAGCAGGGTAAGGGATCTTTTCACCACCGCAAAGAAGTGCGCGCCCGCCGTTGTGTTTATAGACGAAATAGACGCCGTGGGCCGCCAGCGCGGCGCCGGCCTTGGCGGCGGGCATGACGAACGCGAGCAGACGCTCAACCAGCTCCTTGTTGAGATGGACGGCTTTGCCGTGAACGAAGGCATAATAGTTATCGCCGCCACCAACCGCCCTGATATACTTGACCCCGCGCTTCTGCGCCCGGGCAGGTTCGATAGGCAGATAACCGTAAATTACCCCGACGTTAAGGGCCGCGAAGCCATATTGAAGGTGCATGCCAAGGGCAAGCCGCTGGCCAAGGAAGTCAGCCTTTCCGTGCTTGCAAAGCGCACGCCGGGCTTCACGGGAGCGGACCTTGAAAACGTGCTGAACGAGGCCGCCATACTTGCCGCAAGGTATAAGAAAAAGGAAATCGGCATGACGGAGCTGGAGGAGGCCATAACTCGCACCGTGGTCGGCCCCGAAAAGCGCAGCCATGTTATAACGCCCGAAGATAAGAAGATAACCGCGTATCACGAGGCCGGCCACGCCGTTGTGGCGCGCGTGCTGCCCAACTGCGACCCGGTGCACGAAATAAGCGTTATTCCGCGCGGCAGGGCGGCCGGCTACACCATGACAATGCCGGAGGACGATCGCGACCATATGTCCCGCGGAAAGATACTGGACGAAATCGCCATGGCGCTTGGCGGCAGGGTTGCCGAAAGCATATTCTTAGACGATATATGCACCGGCGCATACAGCGACCTGCAGAAGGCTACCGAGCTTGCGCGCAGGATGGTTGTTGAATTCGGCATGAGCGACGAAATAGGCCCTGTGTTCCTTGGCGGGCAGACAGAGGTTTTCATTGCCAAGGATTGGGGACACCAGCGCAACTTCTCCGAAGAAGTAGCCGCGCGCGTGGATAAGGAAATTCGCCGCATACTGGAAGAACAGTACGACCGGGCAAAGACTGTGCTGACAGAGCACCGCGACGCCATGGAGCGCATAGTAAAGGCGCTGATAGAATACGAGCATATTGACGGCGACGATTTTGAAAAGCTGTTCAAGGGCGAGGACGTGGAGCTTGAAACATTCAGCGACAGGCGCGCCCGCATAGAGAAGGCGGACGAAGAAGTGCTGGCCAAGGAAAAGGCGGAAACCGAGGCCAAGGCCGCTGCCGAAGCGCAGGAACAGAGCGCGGACGGCGAAGGCGAAAACAAATAAGCTATAACATAATGCGCATGAAGCGGCCTTTACGGCCGCTTCTGTTGCGCAAAGGATGGGCGAACATGCAGCGATTTTGCGAAAAAGAGGCGCGTAAGCTGAATAAGCTGAAATATATATTGTTCGACGTGGACGATACCGTAACAAACGGCGGCAAGCTGACAGGCGAAGCCTTTGCCGCCATGTGGAAGCTGAAGGAACACGGGTTTAAGCTTATCCCCGTAACGGGCAGGCCGGCGGGCTGGTGCGATATGATGCTGCGCCAATGGCCCGTGCAGGCCGTTATATGCGAAAACGGCGCGTTTGCATATGACTATGATGAGCATAACGCCGTGCGCATGATACGCCACCCGCTTGCCGCGACAGAGCCAAATAAGCTGCTTGAGCCGGTCAAGGCCGCCGTGCTGAAAGCGTTCCCCAAAGTGCGCATGGCGCATGACCAGTTCGCAAGGATATACGATGCCGCGTTTGACTTTGCGGAGGATGAACCAAAACTCCCGCTTGAAACGGCATACGCCGTGGCAAAGCTTTGCCGCGACATGGGGGCGGAGGCCAAAGTGAGCAGCATACACGTAAACGCATGGTTCGGCGCATATTCAAAGGCGGACATGGCGGCGATATATCTTAAAGACTATTGCCATGCGGATGACGCAGAGAGTGAAGCTATGTTCTTCGGCGATTCGCCCAATGATGAGCCCATGTTTGCGGCGTTCCCGCTGAGCTGCGGCGTGGCGAACATAGCTCCGTTTGCGGACAGAATGGCGCATTTGCCCGCATATATACTGGATGGCGAGGGCGGCTACGGCTTTGCCGAAGCGGCGGATATAATATGCAAAAGCACACAATGCGGTTGATTTTATCAATGCTGATAGATTAAAATATATGTAAGCAAAACGGAGGTACACGCTTAGTTTATGGATTTCAAACCGATAGATATATCGATGAAGCAAATGGTTGAGCATTACACGGCAAAATGGAAGCTGGAATGCTCGGAATACACCTTTTCAAATCTGCTCATGTGGGGCTGCGGCGGGAACATAATGCTTGCGGAGGATGAGCAGGCGCTCTATATACTGCTGCATTGGGGCAATGAACGCTTCATGTTCGCCCCGCTTACGGTTGAGCCCGAGTCTGAGTATTATCAAACCGCGCTCGATAAGGCGGCGGAATATATGCGCACGCATGGCATAGACCCCGTGTTCAAGGGCATATCAGGCCCCATAAAGGCCGCGTTTGAGCGCTGCACAGGCTATGAACTGATAGATGACCGCAACAACAGCGACTATGTTTACACAATGGAAAGCCTTAGAGACTTAGCCGGCAAAAAGCTGCACGCCAAGCGCAACCATATACACCAGTTCATGGCGCAGTACGGCGAACGGTACGAATACGTTAAAATAACCGGCGATATGATGGGCGAATGCGTTGACGTATACAATGAATGGCTCAGCGAAAAATCTCCCGACGAAACGGACAACATGGAGCTGTGTGCGATCAAAACGCTGCTCATGCACATGGACGTGCTGGGCATACGCGGCGGCGGCATAAGGATAGACGGCAAGCTTGCGGCGTTTACGCTGGGGCAGAAGATGGACGATAACATGGCCGTTGTGCACATTGAAAAGGCCGATAACGAGATAATGGGCCTTTACACGGTCATAAACAATCAATTTGTGCAGCATGAATTGACGGACGTTAAGTTCATAAACCGCGAGGAGGACATGGGCATGGAAGGGCTTAGAAAGGCCAAGCTGTCCTATTATCCGGCATATATGATAGATAAGTTCGACGGGAGACCCATTTGATGGAACTGACTATAAGGCACATTGGTGCGGATGAATACGGCGAAGCAAAGCGAGTGTGGAACATATGCTTTCCGGAGGATGCCTCGGGCTACAGCGATTATTATTTTGCCCGCCGCACAAGGCCGGAATATGTGCTGGCGGCGTTTTACGAAGGCAAAATGATAGCCGCGCTGCACGCAATACCTTACCCCATAATGCTGGGCGGGGAAACGAAAAACTGCGTAATGATAGCGGGCGTTGCAACGCTGCCCGAATACAGGCACCATATGGCAGCGGCGCAGCTTATAACGGCCTGCCATGCGGAGCAGAAGCAGAAGGGTACCGCGGCGGCGATATTAAAGCCGGACGTGAATTTCTATGCGCAGTTTGGGTATATTCCCTTTGCGTGGCATGATGAATACCGCCTGCCGTGGATAGATGCCGGCATACCCGCGCCCATACATGAGGCGGACGCGCGGGAGATGCTGAGGATATATTCTTCCTTCAGCGCGGATTATATCGGTATGATGGCGCGTACCGAGGCAGACATGGAGAATTACATTGAGGAAGCGCGCGTTACGGGCGGCTTTGCGTATTCGGACGGCAAGGCGTATGCATTGCTTAACGAAACGGACTACGGCGCGGATATATACGAACTTGTGGGTGCGGACACGGCGGGGCTTTTAAGCTCCCTTGCGGAGGAGTTCGGCGCGCTTACGTTCAGGCTGCCGCGGGACACAATACCAAGCCTTCCCGCCATGCGCACGGGCGAAATCATGTTTTCCATGATATGCCCGCTAAATGAAGATATATTGCTTGAAAACACGGGCGCGCAAACCACCGAGGAGCTTGCATCGGGCGAATACGGGCGCGTATGCACGCTTGAATTCTGCTGAAGCGTTTGTGACTTTTTGGGGGAGTATGCAACGTTCTTCTTGACGCGGAGGGACTTTGTATTATATAGTAAAAGGGCGGCGGAACGCCCGCCGTTAGTTTATGGCAGCCAATGTGGCTGAACATGTTGAAAAAAGGAAGGTTTACAATTATGCCTCAAGGCGGAAGTGATTTTTTGTCCTCTCTCGGTTCGTTCTTCTCCGGAAGCGGTATGCTCATCATAATGATGATAGTGCTGCTGCTGGTTATGATCATACCCCAGCGCAAGCGCGATAAGAAAATAAAGGATATGCTCGCCTCCATTAAGGTTGGCGACCGTGTGCGCACCATCGGCGGCATATACGGCACCGTTACCAACATTAAGGACGACATCATCACCATCTCCGTCGGTCCGGACAAGGCCCGCCTTGTTTTCGCCCGCGGCGCCATTGCCAATGTTGAAGATGTTGCCGTGGAAAACACCATGGAAGAATCCAACAGCAAATAAGCAACGGCTGATTTAAGCAAAAAAGGGCTGCTCAGTGCAGCTCTTTTTCTTTTACCGTATCAAGATACTCGTTCAGCAATTCTTTAAGCTCATCAAGGCTGGTTATGCTATTTACCCGTCCGCGCAGCGCGGCGCTGCCGTGCATGCCGGAAAGGTACCACGATACATGCTTGCGCATTTCAACTATTGCGCGGTCCCCTCGGCTCCTTGTCAGCCGCTCCGCGTGGTCAATGGCGGCGGCAATGCGCATGGCGTATGACGGCGCATCATAGGGGATACCGGCGAACGCCGCCTTTATTTCCCGGAAAATAAACGGGTTGCCTTCCGCCCCGCGGGCCACCATGACCCCGTCGCAGCCGGTTTGCTTTATCATGTCCAGTGCATTCTGGCCTGTGAATATATCTCCGTTGCCTATTACGGGAATTTTTACGGCGGCCTTTATTTTTGCAATTATGTCCCGGTCCGCCGTGCCGCTGTACATTTGCTCCCGCGTGCGGCCGTGTATTGTTATCATGGCTGCGCCGCTTTCTTCAGCCATGCGGGCGAAGCTAAGCGCATTTATATGTTCGCCGTCCCAACCCTTGCGGAACTTTACAGTAACCGGCAATGCGCTTGCCTTTACCGCTGCTTCTATTATGCGGGCGGCGAGCGGCTCGTTCTTCATAAGGGCGCTGCCTTCCCCGTTTGAAACTATTTTGTGCGCAGGGCAGCCCATGTTTATGTCGATAAGCTTCAGCCCGCTCTGCGTTTCGCTCAGCATTTTTGCCGCGCGGGCTACCATTTCCGGCTCCGCGCCGAATAGCTGCACGCCGTAGCCGCGGTCATATTCGGGCTTGGAGGCGTCAAGCAGCGTGGCTGTGTTCTTGTTGTTATAATGCAGTCCCTTCGCGCTTACCATTTCCGTATACGAAAAATCCGCGCCCATCTCCCGGCATATGCCGCGGAAGGCCGCGTCCGTGACTCCTGCCATTGGCGCAAGCAGCACGGGCGTATCCGTGCCGAAAAGCTTTTGCATGGCTTGGCTCATATTATTCCGCTTTGTCCTTCAAAAGGCTCATGTCAGGCGTGGGCTTGACTTCGGTTTCGGGGTCGCGCTGAAGAAGGGTTATGCTGTTTATGTACCAGCGGGAGCCTTCGCGCTTGAACACCACCTGGTATCGCCCGGCTTCCCATTCCGGCAGCTCGGCAGGGGCTGCGCCCTCGGTATCATCGCTGGCGGCATTTATTGCGGCAAGGCGCGCATCAACGGTCATGTTCGCCCGCTTGCTCCACGGCAGCACGGATACGGCCTTAACGTCAATGCGGTAGTCATAGCTGGCCACGGTGAAGCCCGCGTATTTGCCGCTGTCAAGCTCGTGGTCGTTATTCAAATATTCTTCGCTGAAATACGGCGTAAGGTCGATGTCAACGCCGGTCTGGCCGTATTTCAATATGGCCTCGGCGCGCTTTTCCATGCCCTCCGTAACGAGTATATACAGGTTGCTTATGTGCA
>OHKI01001100.1_pt1 | contig 9910 bp, 7 predicted proteins | sample 1568771 | NCBI WGS metagenome assembly OHKI01 (sample SAMEA3879540, study PRJEB24766) | human gut metagenome | biome: human-associated habitat; feature: feces | place: USA | collected 1985/1987 | reverse complement strand
ATGCTGTACAGGCTTTCGATGTAGATAGAACCCACCACCGTGTTGAGGAACGCCGAGGGGATATACTGCACCAGCGGCACCATGGCATTGCGGAACACATGATGCAGCGCGATATCCCGCCCGCACACGCCCTTGGCGCGGGCAAGACGGACGTAGTCCTTGTTGCTTTCGTCCACCATGTAGCGGCGCAGCCACATGGCGTAAAAGGCAAGGTTTGCAAGGCTCATGCTGCACACCGGCAGCACCCAGTAGCGCCAGTTTGCGGCGTTGAAGAGCAGGCCTACGCCCACCGCCGCCGTACCATACATCTGGATGTACAAAAAGTACACCGCAGCGGGCACAGCCTGTATCAGCACGATGAGCGCCGTGCCCAGCTTATCCGGCCAGCGGCCCTTGTACTGCCCCATGATAAGCCCCAGCGGAATGCCCAGCACAAGGCTGAGCAGCATGGCCAGCACGCCCATCTGGATGGAGATGGGCAGCTTCTGGGCTAAGATCTGGGTGACCGGGGCGTTTACCTTATAGATATGGCTCACCCCAAGGTCGCCGTGCAAAGCGTTTCTCCAAAAGCGCCCCACCTGTACCGGCAGGGGGTCTAAAAGTCCCATGGCCTGCAGCCCAGCTTGGATCTGCGCCTCGGACATTTTTTCGTAGTTTGCAAAGTAGCCCTCCACCGGCATGAGCCGCAGCAGGCAGAACACCAGCGTCACGATGATAAACAGCGTCAGCACCGAGCGCCCGATGCGCTTTGCAAGATATTGCACCATGGTGTGCACCTCTCTTTTTTCTAGCCCTTACCGTGCATCCCGGTTGTGGTTATACTCGTCCATGGAAACGTAGTGGTCGAGGATATGGATGCCCTTCAGGCGGTTCGAGGAGAAGCCGGTGGGGGCGTACTGCCCCTCCCACAGGTTCAGCCGGGTGGCGATGTAGGGCGGCACCGGCAGGCTAAGCGGGATGACCAGCGCATTCTCGATGAGGTACGCTTCGGCATCGGCAAAGGCGGCGTACCGGGCGTCAAGGTCGGCGGTGATAGCCTTGGCCTTTTCCACCATGTCCATGTAGGTCATCACATAGCCGGCAGTCTCGCCGGTGATGGTGCCGTCCTCCACGCCGGTGCGCAGAAAGGCGTAGCAGGTGCCCCGGTCGCCCGCTTCCTGATAGAAGGGGTACACCTCGGTCTCGGGGTCGGAGTAGTCCGCGCCCCAGTAGTAGGACATGAACTCATAGGCACCCGCGCGGCGCACTGCATTCAGGAAGTTATCGGACGGCCCCTGCGTGATGATGATCTCCACAAAGTCGAAGCCGTCGTTCAGTACGCCCTCCACCTGCTGCTTGAACACCTGACACTGCTTGTCCCAGTCCACCACGGCGGGGTTGTAGGGGTACTGTACCTTGATGGGGAAGGTAGCCCCCGCAGCGGTCAGCTCCTGCACGGCGGCGTCACGGTACTGCTTGGCGGTAGCTTCGTTGAAGTGGTCGGTCACCTTGGCAAGCGCACCGCATTCGGTGTAGTCCACGCCCTTGCTGTTTGCGCAGAAGGAGGGCGGGGTGATGGTGTGCAGCTTGTAGTTCTCGTACCCTTCCGGCGCGGTGACTGCCAGCGTGACGGCGGGGTTGATGGCGTAAAGGAACGCCTTGCGGAAGTTGGTGCTGTTCACCGCCTTGGCCCAGTTGTCCGGCTGGTACTGGGCGTCCACGCCGGTGGTGTTCCAGTTGGGGAACTGGTGGGCGTAGGGCAGGAAGTTGAAGAAATAGAAGTAGCTCTTGCCGGTCTCCGGGCGCTCCATGGACACCATGTCCTTGGTGGTATCGTCTGCCAGCCAGCTGTCCAGAATGTCCGAGCTGATGGTGGCCTGGTCGATCTCGCCGCGCCGCACCATCTCCGGGCCGCTGATGAGCGCCTCCTGATTGTAGATGTAGCGGATGGTGTCGATGTACACGTTGTCCTTATCGTAGTTTTCGGGGTTTTTCTTCATCACCCAGCTTTCCAGCGGGGTGTACTCCGCCAGATAGAACGCACCGCAGTTGCAGGCGGTCTCGGCGCTGGTGCAGAACTGGTCGCCCAGCTCTGCCAGCATGGGGCCGTAGGCGGGCTCGAAGGGGGCGTAGTTCAGAAGGCTCAAAAAACCCGGGAAGTCGTAGTTCAGAGTATAGGTCAGGGTGTGCTCGTCCACGGCACAAACGCCCACGGAGGAAAAATCCACGGCAGGGCAGGTGGTGGTGCTGCCATCGGCGGCGGTCAGGGTCACGGTGCCTGCGGCGTCAATGGTGTAGGTGGTGCCGTCCTCGGCCACAGTGCCGTTGTTGGCGTTGTTGCGCCAGACGCAGTAGTTATAGTAGTCCTCAGCCCCGGCCACATAGGGGGTGACAAGGCTGGCAGTGCCGGAAGCGTAGTCTGGGTCCAGCAGATAAGCCAGCGCGTCCACAAAGTCCTGCGCGGTCACGGGGCCCAGCACTGCGCCGGTATAGTCCACCCAGTTCTCGTCCCGCAGGTGGAAGGTCCATGTCAGGGTGTCAGCGTCCCACTCCCAGCTGGTGGCAAGACCTTCACGGATCTTGCCGCGGCTGTCGTACTCCACCAGCGTGTCCACGCAGTGGGTGCCGTGGTACAGGTCCGGGTCGGCAGAGCAGATCAGGTAGTTCAGGGTGGCGGGCTGACGGGCATACAGTACGGTGTAGGTGGTGCTGTCGCCGGTTGCGGCAGTGCCGCCCGCAGAGGAGCCGCCGCAGCTGCTCAGCAGCCCGGCAGCAGCGGTGGAAAGGGCTGCTGCACCGCCGGCCTTCAAAAACTGACGGCGGGAAAAAGCATGATGCATCATAAAAACCTCTTTCGCTCTTTGTAAAAAAGAGGTAACGGAACCACATCCGTTACCTCTCTGTAACAAGTCCATCGGCTACCAACGGTAACTTTAAGCCCAGTATAGCATTGTTTGGGCGCAACGTCAAATAGTTTCCACCGGGGCAGGGGCTGACCCCTCCCGTGAAAATGGGATAGCGGAGCGTCCGCAGACGCTCCGCTATCCCGAAAATAAAAATCTTTTTTCCGCTATTTATGCGCAAAGCAACGCGGAACGCATTCCCAATCGTCCGGCTATTACTCGGAGCGCGGCGCTTCGAGACTGGGCGCAGTGACGTTGGCAGGGGGAGCGCTCTGCCCGGCGGGGACGGCAGCGGGCAGGGCGGTCTCCGCGGCCGGGGTGGCAGCAGTCTCCACGGTCGGGGCGGCTTCCGCAGCGGTTCCGGCAGCGTTTTCCGCTGCCTTGGCGGCCTCCTCGGCGGCCTTGGCGGCGCGCTCGGCCTTCAGCTGCTCGGCGCGCTGACGCGCCTCCTCCTGCCGTTTCAGGGTGCGCGCCTTGATGCGGCACACCGAGCACAGACCCTCGGCGCTGTCCGGGGCAATGGGCTTGCCGCACTGCTTGCACAGGGTCTTGGTGCACTTGTGCAGCACCACAGGGCCAAGGGTGGTAAGCTGGTACAGCTTCATGCCGTCAAAGCCCTTGTTGGAGCACACGTTCATGCACACGCCGCACTCGCTGCACTTCCACGGGGTAAGCACCATGCGGGTCTGGCCATTGGGCATCTCCTCAAACTTCAGGGCGTTGGCGCGGCAGGCTTTCTCGCACCGGCCGCAGCCAAAGCAGTTGTCGGTGAATTTGGGCATATAGTAGCCGTACTGCAGGGGCGTTTCCATGGCGGCTTTCAGCTGCTTTGTGCGCTGGTGCAGCAGCAGGCGGAAGTCCACCCCGCTGTCCTCTTCGCTGCGCAGACCGGGCAGCATTTGCAGCAGCTTTTTGGTGCCGCTCTTGGAGCCGTGGCTCACCTGTTCCAGCATCTCGCGGCGGGTCAGCTCCTGCACATGGTAGGGGTACTCCTTTTCCTCATACGCCAGCGAGAACCGCGCTTCGAACATCGGCTGACCGAAAAAGTCCACAAGGCGGGTCAGTTCGCGGCGCAGCTGCTCGGCGCACAGGTCGTTCTCGCACTGCCCGCAGGGGGTCAGGTCCAGCACGATCTTTTTGTTCAGCGCCAGATACGCCAGCGCCTCCCACGAAAGGGCACAGATGCAGCTGCGCACCACGGTGTTCTTGCGGGTGGACTTCTCACAGCCGATCCAGATGGTATCGTTGTCGGTGTCCGCTGCGGCGGTATCCCGCTGCACCTGCTCCGGCGAAGGTGCAATGCAGCCGCTGCGGCAGGCGGAAACGCACAGCCCGCAGTCGGTGCAGGGGTCCCAGTCCTTGACGAGGTTCGGGCGGGTAAAGATCTCCTCGCCGTAGGGGCAGATGTCCTTGCAGGTCGTGCAGGGCTTGCGGTGAGGGTGCAAATTCCAGCACTGGCGGCGGTTGATCTCGGGATGGGTGGTCTTCATCAGGGCATCCATTGCAGTTCTGGTAAAAAAGCCCATGGTCTTACTCCTTTTCCACAACAGAGGTAAGGGCAGCGTGGTCGAGCAGGAAACGCTGCACCTTCTGGTTGGTCACGGCGGCGGCGATGGCGTCCCGGCTGAGCACCTTGCGGATCTCTTCTTCCGGGGTGTCGTGCAGCTTGGAAAGGCGGGCGATCTCGGCGTCCACCTCCTGCTGGGTCACGGTGATCTTTTCGGCTTCAGCGATGGCGCGCACCGCCAGCATGGCCCGCAGTTGGCGCTCGGCTTCCCTGCGGTAGCCCTCCCGCACCTGCTCCGGGGTCAGCCCGGCGCTCTTGCAGTAGAGCTCCATGGTCATTTTGCTCTTGCGCAGCCGCTGGCGCAGCTGGGTCATCTGGTACTCGGCGTTCTGCGCCAGCAGCTCTGCGGGCAGCTCCACGGTCAGGTTCGCGCCTGCCATATCCAGCAGCGCCGCACCGGCAATGCGGTCGGCGTTGGCCTCGTGGGAAAGGCGCTTTTTCTCCCGCAGGCTCTCCCGCAGGGCTTCCAGATCCTCATAGCCCAGCGATTTTGCAAGGGCATCGTCCACCGGGGGCACCTGCTTGCGCTCTACCGTGTGCAGGCAGATCTCAAACTGCGCGGTCTTGCCGGAAAGCTCCGGCACCCGGAAATCGGCGGGGTAGGTGAAGTCGAACCGGAAAGTCTCGCCCGCGCAGTGGCCGTACACGGCTTCTTCTGCGGCGGGCATCAGCTGCCCGGTGCCCAGCACCACGGTCACTTTTTCCATCCGGCTGTCCGGGATGGGCGCACCCGCGAGAAAGCCCTCGAAATCCAGTGTGACCCGCATCCCGCGGGCGGCGGGCGCGTCAGTGGGCACAAAGGGCGCGTGGACCCGCGCCAGATTGCCGATATCCGCCTCTACGGCCTTATCCGATACCGGGCGCACCCGGCGGGTGAAGGCAAGCCCCTTGTACTGCCCCAAAGTGGCAGCGGGCATGGTGTTTGCAGTTTGTTCCATAGTCGAACACTCCTTTTTACAAAAGCGGCGTTACAGCCCGCGGGCGGCCAGCCAGCTTTCTGCGATCTGGGAGAACATCTCCGGGTACTGGGCATCTTCTTCCTTAAAGGCGCTCAGGTAATACTCCACCTCTGCGCGGGTGGGGGCGGCGGTGCGCCGCCAGATGAGCCGTGCCGTGCGGCGGTGCCTCTCACGGCGGAGCAGCGGCTCCATTCGCGTGTCAAACCCGGCGGAAAAATCGGCGTCCTCCGCCGGCAAGTCGGCGGACATCTGATGTGCCAGCCGCTGCGCCGCCTGATGCAGCGCGGCATCGCTGAAGGTGGTGTTCATGGGCATATCGCCTCCCTTTCCAATTCTGTGCGCAGCGCCTCCCGTGCCCGGTACAGCAGCTTCTGGGCGGCGGCGAAGGACAGCTCCAGCAGCGCCGCCGTCTCCCGCGTGGAGTAGCCGCAGGCATGACGCAGCAGCAGCGCCTCCCGGTAGCGGGACGGCAGGCGGCCCATGGCGTCCGCCAGCGCGTCGCCGCAGGGCGCCGGCGTCACCAGCGGAATCGTCTCGTCAAAGGGCGACCCGGACAATCGGCTCTGCTGCCGCAGGAGATCGATGCACTTGCGCTCCACCACCACCGTGAGATAGGCCTCCAGTTCCATGCTGGGCAGCGCCGCCAGCCGGTCAAAATGCTCCGCCAGCGAGAGGAACGCCTGATGCACCGCGTCCTCTGCATCCTCCGGCGAATGCAGCTTTCGCCGGGCCAGCGTCAGCATCCGGCGACGGTAGGCGGTATATACATCCTCAAAGAGCCGCCTCTGCTGCGCATCTCCGATGGTCTGTGTGTAAAGGAGCATCTCTTCACCTCCGTCCTTTCTGTACCGCAGCACAGCTACGCTGTCTGCGCCATCACTCTATATAACGGCGCAGGCTGTCGGATGCGGACACCCGCCCCGCAGAAAAATCGCCGATAAGCTCGAACACCCCGCTTGCCGGTCTGTACGACTGACAAACGGGGTGTTGTTCACGGCATCGCCGCGCTTCCTGTCATTTCGCCACCGGCGCGTCCAGCCAGTAGATGACGTAGCACTCTTGCATCTCCCCCATGTAGAAGAAGATGTTCTCGCCCATCTCGATGTGCTCGCCAAAGGTCAGGTCGGGTACGAACAGCCGTCCGCTGGTGCGCTTGGGGCCCTTGATGGTAAAGCCCTCCGCCGTGGGGTGCTGCCGCAGCTCATTGGCCGCCTCCTCCAGACCGGGGAAGTGCAGCGTCCGCTCCAGCTCCGCCAGTTGGGTGGTGCCGTTGATATATACCAGATGATTCTCGTCCTTGAACCAGTTGATCCGCATGATACGTTCTCCTTTCTTTACGTTCGGGGAGTGCCGCAGTTGGCGCAGAACTTGCCCTTGTTCACCGTGCCGCAGGCGCCCATTGCTGCTTTGATAAGTCCCATATCCTTCTCCTTTTCTGTGTTGTAATGCCGCACACCTCCGCGGATCGATTCGCTCTGCTTACAGCATACCACAAGGCCGTGTCTTTCACAATCCAAATCCCGGAGAAATAATCGGACTGACCCTGCATCTTATGGATTTTCATGCTCCGTTTCCTCCGCCCTCTGCGGATTGGGGATGTTCACGCCGATACCGTTGATCTCCACGCCCTCGTCGGCGGGGATGAGGATGTAGCGCCGGCCGTCGATGACGCGGGCCTCGATCATGTGGCTGTACTCCGGCGCGACGGCGATCTTCACCTCCGGCGTGGTGATCTGGAACTTGCCGCTGTCGATGATGTTCTTCGGGTTCAGCGTCACATCCTCACCGTACTGCCTACGGCACTCCTGCTGAAACGCCTCCGCCTTTTCCTCGGATACGCCGCTGTTGGTCAGCACATCACCCACCTCGCGGATGGACAGCGTCAGCACCTCGGGGTCATGGCTCTCCTTGTGCTCTGCGATACGCTCACGCAGCTGCTCGTGGACGGACTGCACCACGTCGTAGCTGCACTCCTTCTGGAGGGTATCGCCCAGCGCCGTGCCGAACACGTTCTTCTGCTCCTCGGCGGACATGGGCGGCTCCGTGCGGAACACCGCGTCGATCACCTCCTGATGGAGCTCGGCGGCGTTCCTGCTGTAAAAGAGGGCGTTGTAGATGTTGGCGGCCCGGTCGTCGAAGGCGGGGAACAGGAAGCCCAGCTCCGGCGCCAGCGCGATATGGCCGGTGGAGGCGCTGTGGAAGCCGCTGTCCTCGCTGCTGTATTTCAGCTCCAGCGTGGGGGCCTTCACCGGGCAGACGCTGCACACGAAGTACTTATACACCGTGTCCGACCCCTCGGAAAACGTCTCATCGTCCCGGCCCTTATAGGGCACGTCGTAGGTGTCCGCCGCCAGCAGGATGAGGTAGTTGGTCTCGCCCATGTCCAAGGCGTTGATGATGCGGCGGTACAGCGCCTCGCGGGAGTTCTGATCCCGGGCGTCCGTCTGGCGGATGGTTTGCAGCAGGCGGTGCTCATCGCTGTCCGCCACCTGCGCGGTGGAGAATACGATGTCCATCAGGTTCCGCCCCAGTGCGCCGGACAGGGATTTCTTCAAAAGCCCCAGATACATCTCCTGCTCCTCCTGGGACATGAGGCCCATGGAGGCGTCCACGCAGGAGATGATCTCCTTGTTGCTGTTGACATAGCAGCCGTAGATCTTGCTGAATGCGTTTTTGTCCAGCTTGAAGCGCCGGCGAATTTCGTTGAGTTCTTTCTGATTCATAGTGTCTCCGTTCGTTGCGTGTGTTTTTGGAAAGGATGCAGCAGATACAGGTGCTGCGGCTAACATAGTATCACAAAGCCCTCCCAAAAGAAAGGTGCAGCTTGTCTTTTCCTGCCTTGGCGAAGCGCTCTCATCGCACGATGACACGCCCGCCTCCGGGCGGACCGGTCGGATATGGAATCGCGCCGCATTTTTTAAGATTTCGGTCTCCTTTCGGTGAACTTGAATTTCGCCGCGGAAAAAGGTACAATTAAGCAAATTAGAGAAACGTAAGCCGCCATCAGGCACAGTAAAGGCGTGGATAGCCGCCGCCGTGCCGCTTGCGCCGGAGCCCTTGGGATAGAAAATCGTTGGAGGTGTGCGTCATGCCAAAGCCGAAATGGAATTTGAACACCATCTACATATCCGAGCGGCTGCAGGAGACTCTGCGGCCCATCTCCCGCTGCGCCATGACCACGGTGGTGGCGCCCATGGGCTACGGGAAGACCACGGCGGTAAACTGGTACCTTAGTGAACGCGCCAAGGCAAAGACACTGCGCATCATCCGCATCAGCGTGTATTCCGATAACCTTGCGATCTTCTGGAAAAGCGCACAGGAGGCGTTTGCCCGTGCCGGCTTACCCTTTCTACGGGAGTATCCCTGCCCCACGGACGCAGCGGGCAGCGGGCTGCTGGTGGACGATCTCTGCCATGCGCTGGCGGGCGAGACTCCCTGCTATCTCTTTATCGACGATTTCCACCTGCTGACGGACAAGCGCGCCGCCCTGTTCCTCTGTATGCTGGCAAACCGGCTGCCCGCAAATGTCCATCTGATCGTCGCCAGCCGCGACCGCTTCCTGCCCGCGGCGGAGGCGGTGCGGCTGGGGGCCAAGGTCTATCAGATCGGTACGGAGCAGCTGCGCCTGAACCACACAGAGCTTGCCGTCTACGCCCACCGCTGCGGCACGGAGCTTTCCGACGCACAGGTGGAGAGCCTCCTCTATTCCAGCGAGGGCTGGTTCTCCGCCGTGTACCTGAATCTGCGAACGCTCTCCGAGCGCGGCGTGCTGCCCAGCCGCCATTCCGACATCTATGCCACCTTCACCGCTGCCATGATCGATCCGCTGCCGGAAAAGCAGCGGGAGTTTTTGGCGGTCATGGGCCTTGCCGACGAGTTTACCGTCGAAATGGCACAGGCTGTCACAGGCGATGCGGACGCGGAGCCGCTTCTTTCCATGCTGACCGCGCAGAACGCCTTTGTCACACGCCTGCCGGATGGCATGTCCTATCGCTTCCACCACATGATGAAGGCGTGCGCTGAGCGCAGCTTCCTGACGATGGCGCAGGAGACGCAGAGGCTCTATTGGGAACGCTTTGGCCTCTGGTATGAGCAGCACCGGCAGTATCTCCACGCCATCGCCGCCTACCAAAAAAGTGAGAATTACGACGCGCTGCTGCGCGTCATCCGCAGCGATGCGGGCATTTTGCTTGCGTCTCTGAAGCCCGAGGTTGTGCTGGACGCACTGGACAAATGCCCCGCCGAAACGCTGAAGGCCTATCCCTTTGCCATTCTGGTGCTGATGCGCCGGATGTTCACATGGCGGCAGATCCCGAAAATGCTGGAACTGAAGGCTCTGCTGCTGGCAGCCATTGAGGAGCATCCCGAGCTGTCCGAGGAGGAGCGCGGCAACCTGCTGGGCGAGTGCGACCTCATTCTGAGCTTTCTCTGCTACAACGACATCAGCGCCATGAGCCGCCTGCACCGCAGCGCCAGCGCGCAGATGTCCCGCCCCGCCATCA
>OHKI01001093.1_pt1 | contig 9948 bp, 9 predicted proteins | sample 1568771 | NCBI WGS metagenome assembly OHKI01 (sample SAMEA3879540, study PRJEB24766) | human gut metagenome | biome: human-associated habitat; feature: feces | place: USA | collected 1985/1987 | reverse complement strand
GTTCGGTCGGCTCATGAAATTTTCAAGGTGCAGCTCCCTAAAAGAAAAATACCGCCCACGCAGCGCAGCGATGATTTTGTCGGGTGAATCGGCGGCAAAATGAATCGGGTGTGTTGCGGGGCGGTTAATCTTTCTGCTGCCTTTATAGGCTGCGGCCTGCTGACCTCTGCAAGTAAGCATGACCAAAATGGTCCTCCATATCAAACTGCCGCTAACAATGTTAATACGTCCTAACATCATCAAAAACCATTGAAAAAGTCCGAAAGCGTGCTACAATACAAAGATAAAGAGCCTGCCCCACTCAAGGGGATGGGCGCTCAGATAGGAAAAACAGAAACGAGGGGTAAATATGTTTGATGCAAAAAAGCTTGCACTGTTTTTGGGCGGTGTAGTGTTCGGCTCTGCCGGCTTCAAGGTGCTGTCCAGCAAGGACGCCAAAAAGGTCTACACCCAGACCACCGCTGCGGTGCTGCGGATGAAGGACTGCACCATGCAGACTGTGAACAAGGTGCAGGAAGAGGCCGGTGACATCCTTGCCGATGCAAAGGCCATCAACGAGAGCCGCGCCGCCGAGGCTGCACAGGAGGTTATTGAGGATACGGCTGAACAGCCCGCAGAGCAGACTGCACAGTGATACAACGCAGCGGAGCCGCCCTTGGGCGGCTCTTTTTTACGCAGAGGGGTAAGAAAAGCAATGAAATGTACGATCTTACATGAAGGTAAGGGACGGATGCGGGTGCACGTCTGCGCCGTGCGCATGACCCTGCACCGGGCAGATGTGCTGGAAGCCTACCTGAACGGGCAGGACAACATTCAAAAAGCCACCGTCTACGAGCGCACCGGAGATGTGGTGCTGACCTACCGGGGCAGCCGGAAGGATGCCGTCGCCCTGCTGGCAGCCTACCGCTTTGACAACGAAGAATTAGAGGTGCTGGTCACTTCCCACGACAGCCGGAAGATCAATCAGGAATATCAGGAGAAGATGGTCAACCTTGTGGCGGGCCGGGTGTTCCGCAAGGTGTTCCTGCCCGCGCCCATCGCGGCGGCATATACGGTGTGGCGATCCATTGCCTTTGTCTGGAAGGGCATCCGCTGCCTGCTGCACCGCAAGCTGGAGGTAGAGGTGCTGGATGCGCTCAGCATCACCGCCTCCCTCCTGCGGGGCGATTACAGCACCGCAGGGTCGGTGATGTTCCTGCTGACGGTGGGCAGTCTGCTGGAGGAGTGGACGCGGAAAAAGAGCTTGGACGACCTTGCCCGCAGCATGGCACTGAACGTGGATAAGGTCTGGGTGCGCACCCCGCAGGGCGAGGTGCTGGTGCCGTTGACCCGCGTTCACGCCGGGGACGAAGTGGTGGTGCGCTCCGGCAACATGATCCCGCTGGACGGCATGGTGCTGGAAGGCGAAGCCATGGTGAACCAAGCTGCCCTGACCGGCGAATCTATGCCGGTGCGCAAGACCACCGGTGCCACCGTTTACGCCGGAACGGTGGTGGAAGAGGGCGAATGCGTCCTTGTAGCCAAGGCAGAGGGCGGCGCCAACCGCTACGATAAGATCGTGGCGATGATCGAGGAATCGGAAAAGCTCAAGTCCGGCACCGAGAACCGGGCTTTGCAGCTGGCCGACCGTCTGGTGCCGTGGTGCCTTGCCGGTACGGTGGCTACCTATGTCTTTACCCGCAACGTCACCCGGGCCATCTCCATCTTGATGGTGGACTTCTCCTGTGCGCTGAAGCTTTCCATGCCGCTGGCGGTGCTCTCTGCCATGCGGGAGTGCGGGGAATATCACATCACCGTAAAGGGCGGCAAGTATCTGGAAGCGCTGGCAAAGGCGGACACCATCGTGTTCGATAAGACCGGCACCCTCACCCGTGCCACCCCACAGGTGGTGCAGGTGGTGCCTTTCTCCGGCTGCGGAGAGCAGGAGGTATTGCAGCTTGCCGCCTGTCTGGAAGAGCATTTCCCCCATTCCATGGCAAACGCCGTCGTCCGTGCTGCCAAGGAGCGGGGAATCTCTCACGAAGAGATGCACTCCGAGGTGGAGTACATCGTGGCCCATGGCATTGCCAGCCGGGTAGGGGGCAAGCGGGTGGTCATCGGCAGCGCTCACTTTATTTTCGAGGACGAGGGCTGCACCATCCCGGCAGGGGAACAGGCAAAGTTTGATGGGCTGGATCCGCAGTATTCCCACCTGTATCTGGCAGCATCCGGGGTGCTGGTGGGGGTCATCTGTATTGCAGACCCTCTGCGCCCGGAGGCGGCACAGGTGCTGCGCCAGCTCCAAAAGCTGGGCATCACTCAGACCGTCATGATGACCGGCGACAGTGACCGCACTGCCCGCGCCATTGCGGCGCAGGTGGGGGTAGACCGCTGCTTTGCGGAGGTGCTGCCGGAGGATAAGGCCGCCTTTGTCCGCGATGCAAAGGCCGCGGGGCACACCGTTGTGATGATCGGCGACGGCATCAACGATTCGCCCGCTTTGTCGGCGGCAGATATCGGCATCGCCATCCATTCCGGTGCCGCCATCGCCCGGGAGATTGCCGATGTGACCATCCGCGCGGATAGTCTGGAAGAGCTGGTGACCTTAAAAGCCATTGCCAACGCCCTGCAAAAGCGGGTGGGCAGCAATTACCGCTTTGTGCTCAGCTTCAACTCGGCCCTCATCCTTCTGGGGGCTCTGGGCATCCTGCCCCCTGCCACCAGCGCCATGCTGCATAACCTTTCCACCCTTGGCATCAGCCTGCGCAGCATGACAGACCTGTTGGAGCAGAAGCCTTCCCTGTAAAAATGACAAATCATCCCAGCCAAAAGGAGGCTGCTGCACAAATACCGTGCGGCAGCCTCCTTTTTTAGCTCAGATAAACCGGCAGAAACCCAGCCAGCAGCCCAGCAGGAAGAAGAGCAGGGCCTTCGCCAGCACCGGCAGCCAAAGGTGCTTGCACAGAGCCGTATCCCACCGGTGGATGTTCTGTTTGGGGCAGGTGCCCACGCAGGCTTCACAGGCGATGCACTCCCCGCTGCGCAGGCTGCTTTCCTCCAGCTTCAGGCACACCGGGCACTGCTGTTTGCAGGCATTGCAGCCCGGGATGCAACTCTCGCTCTGCCGGTGCAGCCGCGCAAAGGGCAGCACCGGCAGCAGGGCGAACACCGCGCCCATGGGGCAGAGGAACTGACAGAAGAACCGGGGCTGCACTGCCATGCCCAGCAAAATGAGCACAAGCAGCGCAATGCCCACGCCGAAGCCCTCCGGCGGCAGACGCAGAGCCGTCAGGCGGGAAAACACCTCCCACGGGCTTGCGCCGGTCAGCATCTTTTCCTGCCGGGTCACATACAGCGCCACCAGTCCTGCCAGCAGCAGATATTTGACCTTCTGCCCCCAAAGCACCGCCCGCTCCGGCAGACGGAGCTGCTTTTTGCGGTGGAACAGCTTTTTCTGGATAAGCCCGGACAGCGCCCAGACGGCATCGCCCAAGCTGCCAAAGGCGCAGGCGTATCCGCAGAAAAAACGGTCGAACAGCAAAGTGAAGCCGCACAGCCCCAGCAGAGAAAGCGTGAAGCTGTCTGCTGTGAGCACCTCGCCCGCACCGATGTGCAGAAAGATCTGTTTTACCCCGGAAAACCCGGCCACGAACGCGCCCGGCATGGACACAAAGAAGAACAGCTGCACTCCGGTGCGCAGCCATGTACGGCGCTTTTTGTCCCGCTGGCGCTGCTGTGCCGCCGTCAAAGGCTTTGCCTGTGTTTTTTCCATCATCCTGCCGCCTTTCCCAGTGCGTCCTCTACTGCACCGATGAGCCCTTCTGCCGTGAGGGTAGCACCGGAAACGGTATCCACCTCGGCAGACTGCACCGCCAGCATCTCGTCCAGCAAAGGCAGTGCCTGCTTATAGTAGGGCTTGTCCTCACCGGAAGCATCCAGCACCGATATATCGGTCATTTTTCCGTTCTGGATGGTCACCGACACCCGGATGACATCGCCAAAACCAAAGGCGCTGCCCTCGTAGGTGCCGTCCCGGTAGCCGCTCTGGCTCTGCTCCGCCTGCGCTGCGCTCTGCGCCTGCAAAACGGAAGCATTGTAGGCTTCCACCTCAGCGATCTCCTGCTTGCGCTGGCTCACCGCTGCTGCCCGGACCAGCGTCACCTGCTGGTATTGCCATAGTACCCCCAGAATCAGCAGCAGGTTCACCGCCCGGAGAAGAAAATTCTTGTATTTCATTCCGCTGCTCCTTCCGTTTCAGGTTCGGTTTCGGTCTCTTCCGGCGGCAGTGCCGTCTCGGATGTCGGCAGCACTTCCTCAGAGGAAGCCGGTTCAGAATCGTCCGGTGCATCTGCCGGGAAAAGCTGCTGCCATACTTCCTTGAACCACGCGGGAACAGCGCTCTTTTCCTCCGGCTGCACCACCTCCACGGTGGGCGCGGTGACCGGCGTTTCCTCGGGTTCTGCTGCTTCGGACGGTGCGACTTCTTCCACCACTTCTTCCGATGCAGCCTGCTCCGGGGCGGTTTCCTCTGCCGGGGCAACCGCTGCTTTTGCCAGCGCCAGCTTGACCGCGTTCAGGATGCCGGTGGAGGAGTAGGTCGCGCCGGAAACGGCATCCACATTGGGGCTCTGCCCTTCCAGAATGGCGGGGATGACCTGTTTTGCCCGGGAGAGATATTCCTCCTCGTCCTCGGCGCTCAGAACCGTGATATCGGTGATCTTATCCTCTGCCACCGTGACCTGCACCGTGATCTCTCCCTCAAAACCCATAGCTTCGGCAGTGTAGATGCCGTCCAGATAGGTAGAGGGCGCGGTAAATTCCTCCACCACCAGCGGTGCGGCGGGTTTGGGCTGCGGCGGCAGGGGATTGTTGACCACCTCGCCGGTCAGGGCGTTCTGCACTGCGCCCAGAATGCCCCGGCTGGTGTAGGTGGCCTCGGAAACGGCATCCACCTCCCAGCTCTGAGTCTCCACCACGGTGGTCAAAAGCCGCTTGGCACGCCGCAGAAACTGCTTGGTCTCGTGGGAAGCATCCAGAATTTCAACCTCCGTGATGCTGCCGTTTTCCATGGTGACCTGCACCCGGACGGCACCGCCGTAGCCCCGGGAAGAGCCAACGTAAACTCCATCGGCATAGGGCAGCTTGGGCAGCGCTTCTTCCTCCGCTTCGGAGGAAGCGGCTTCTGCCGGCTGCTCCACCACAGCCGTCAGCCTTTCCGGCACGGCGGCCAGCACCGGCACGGTGCGGGGCAGGGCAAAAAGCACGGTTGCCGCTGCCGCCACCGCCGGGAGCAGCTGCACCAGTGGCAGCAGTGTGTTGCATCGTTTTTTGTTCATTCCAACTCCTCCTGACACGGAAAAGCAAGGCCGCCTGATGCCAAGCGACCTTGCCGTTTTGTACTGTATTTGCTAAATCAGGCAGCTTTCCGCGACCTCACAGCGCCACATTGACCGGCAGGACATACACGCCGTCGGCGGCGTAGAAGGTGATCTGAGTAATCGTCTTGCCGATGATGGATGCAAAGTAAGGATCATCGGCATTGAAGCCCAGCTTGGTACCATGCCAGATGTTGGTCACATGATGCAGGCCGTACTCACTGCCATCGGCGGTGGTCAGAACTACGCCGTAGACCTTGTTGGCCTTGTAGTCCAGATCAAAACCGGAGATTTTCATCTCGTAGGTGGCGCGGTGACCGTTGGTATTCAGCTCCACAGTGGTGCCCTCTACGGTGGTCTCGGTGGCGTGGACCTTGCCAAACTCCCACTTGCCGCTCAGCAGGTTATACCATGCGGTGATGTAGTAGGCAGGGGTCTCACTGAGCTTGTAGTAAGCGTAGCTCTCGTTCTCAAACAAGGCATCTGCGCCGGTGTAGGTGGTGGTGGATTCCTTGCCCTTCAGGGTAACGGTAATGTCGTAGCTGTCGGCATCGGTGACCTGCTTTGCGTTCTTCAGCGCCCACGGGGTCAGCACCTTGACCGGGAAGGAAACGCCGGTGATGTCGGTGCCATCTGCGTTGACGTGGTAGGAACCGGCGGCAAGGTTGCCCGCACGGGTCTTGTTCTTGGTGGCGCTGGTCACAGCGTCGATCTCAGATGCGTTGTCCACACCGGCAGCCTTGTAGAAGTCGGCGTAGGGGATGTTCATCTGGACATAGCTGGAGGTCAGGCAGTTTTCCTGTTCCACCTCTTCCGCAGCGAAGGCCGGGACTGCCACAGCGCATACCAGCATAGCGGCCGCAAGTGCACCTGCAAATACTTTTTTCAATCTCATGGTAACACACCTCTATCTCAGTTTTGAAAAAACAGTTAGCTTTACCTAACAATCGATGCAAAAAATGCAGGGGCAAAGCCCCTCAGATGGTTAGTTAAAACAAATTCACGAAGTAAAAATAGCACTCCCACCGGGCGTTGTCAAGTAGAAACCGGAAAGTTTGCAGAGGTGAATTTTTCGATGCAGGAAACGATCTGCATCCTCTATACCGCAAAGCCCTTGACCTTTTTGCCGGAGCGCAGTATACTGCTTGTATGGTTAGCTATATTTAACCGCAAGGAGGTACTACATGATACAAGACGCATTCTGGGGGATTTTGATCCCCTTTCTGGGCACAAGCCTTGGGGCAGGCTGTGTATTCTTTTTGAAAAAGTCCCTGAGCGACGGCATCCAGCGTGCCCTCACCGGCTTTGCCGCCGGGGTCATGGTGGCGGCATCGGTATGGAGCTTGCTGATCCCGGCTATGGAGCAGGCCGCAGATCTGGGCAGGCTGGCGTTTTTCCCGGCGGTGGTGGGTTTCTGGCTGGGCATCCTGTTTTTGCTGCTGCTGGACCATCTCATCCCGCATCTGCACCAGAACAGCTTGCAGGCCGAAGGGCCAAAAAGCCAGCTCCAGCGCACCACCATGATGGTTCTGGCGGTGACGCTGCACAACATCCCGGAGGGTATGGCAGTGGGCGTGGTCTATGCCGGCTACCTTGCCGGAACGGCTCAGATCACCGCCGCCGGGGCGCTGGCACTTTCCCTTGGCATTGCCATCCAGAACTTCCCGGAGGGTGCCATCATCTCCATGCCCCTGCGGGCGGAAGGAATGAAAAAAGGCCGGGCGTTCTGGGGCGGCGTGCTGTCCGGCATCGTAGAGCCCATCGGGGCAGTGCTGACGATTCTGGCGGCAGGCATCGTGGTGCCCGCTTTGCCCTATCTGCTCAGCTTTGCCGCCGGAGCCATGCTGTATGTGGTGGTGGAGGAGCTGATCCCGGAAATGTCGCAGGGGCAGCACTCTAACGTCGGCACGGTGTTTTTGCGGTAGGCTTCAGCGTGATGATGGTACTGGATGTGGCACTGGGATAGCGCATGGTTGAGAAAATTGCGATGCAAGGGGCGAAGAAAGGAAAAACATGAAAGACAGAGATCTGCCAGTTGACCACAGCTGCCATTCCAAGCCCTGCAAAAGACGGATTGTGGAGATCGGATTGAATAAACAGTATGATTGATATCATTTTTCATGACAAAACGGGGGTCACTCCCTATAATCCCGGACAAACAGGCGGCTTTGAAAATGCGGCTGGAAGTGGAGAAATTCACTATTACCGGCTGTTTGATGGCGTGGGGATCATGCTGCTGCGGCTGGAGATGGAGACCTATACGGAAATCCGCACGCAGATCGGTATGATAGAGATCAATTTCTGCATCAATGGCCGTTTTGAAACCAGCTTTTCCATGCGTGATAGCGTTCTGCTAAAGCCGGGGGATATGGCCGTCAGCTGCTACGACGGACGGCATGGAACACGTTCAGAGTCACGGTTCCCGCTGGGCTGTTACGAAGGGCTGTGTCTGGAAGTTGATCCAGCAGCCGCTCAGAACTGGCTTGAGAAGAACGCACCGGGCTTTTCGGTGGATTTTGCGGTACTGAAGCAGAATCTTCTGGGAAACCGATGGTTCATGTTCGGTACGGCAGGACCCCGCTGTGAGCACGTTTTCCGGGAATTGTACGAAAATGCGCCCTACATGGATCTCCGGTTCCTGCGGCTCAAGGTGGTGGAGCTGTTGATGCTGCTGAGCCGCATTCCGCAGGAGGAAGGAACGGACTTGTACTGTTCTACCGAACAGACCGAACTGGCACACCATCTCCGGGATCACCTTCTGACAAACCGGGAGGGGTATGTCTCCCTTGCGCAGCTGGCAGAAGAACACGGGATCTCGGTTTCGCACCTGCAAAAAATGTTCAAACAGGTCTACGGTGTGCCAGTATACCACTATATCAAGGAATACCGTCTGGAACAGGCTGCCGTAGAGCTTGTCCGGAGCGCAAAGCCCATTACGCAGATCGCACAGAATGCAGGATATGACAACGCCAGCAAGTTTTCGGAGGCTTTCCGGAAACGATATGGAACGACCCCGTCGCAGTACCGCACCCACGCAAATGGACTCGCAAAACGGAGCAGGGAAATCAGAATGGAGTAGTCCACGGCCGAAAAATATGCTAAAGTACAGAGCGGTTAGAACAAACTTACTTTAAAACCGGAGGTACTTTCATATGATGATGAAAAAGAAATTTGTTGCAGTGGCCTTGTCTGCGGTCTGCCTGCTGTCTGCTGTCGGCTGCGGCCAGCAGAGCGCAAGCACAGCGTCTTCGGCATCCAGCGTTTCCTCCTCGGTGGCTTCTTCGGCTTCCGCAAGTCAGGTAATGGATGCGGAGGATTATCTGTCTGGTATCAGCGGGACTTATGTGGAACTGTTCCCGGAGATGGCAAAGAGTGAATACCGGAATTTGTGGATCGACGCTGCGACTCCGCTGGTAGGCGAGGACAATGCGGAATCGGCTACGGATATGCTGCTGGGAATGTGCATGGCAGAGCCGTATGGCGAGGAGGCTATTGAAAAATATGCAGCAGATCCGGACAGCACGGCGTTCAACTGCTATTTTCTGGGCGGCGTGGAAAAATTCGTGATGAATGGCGACACCATCACCGGTCTGGATGCGCAAGGACAGGAAGTGTTTGCACACACCTACCAGAAACTGGATGTGGACAATGAAAACAGCTTCCTCTTCTACCAGAGCGAGGATGCGGATTCCGGGGAGTTTACCTACTTTGCCTTTGCGCCCGATACGATGGAAACGACGTATCATCTGGAATTCCGCTATGCAGAGGATCTCGACGACCTGCAGAGCTGGTATGAAGGAAATTATGCTTATTGGAATGCTGCCGCCATCGCAGAGGACTATGATCAGGCAACTATGGAAAATGTCATTGAACTTTTCGTCACGGAAAATTTGTCTGAGGCAGAATAAACGGCACATGCGCACCCGATCATGTCAGGCGGTACGCATGGCAATATTACGGTAAGGATGTGATTTGATTGAAAAAACGATCGGACTTTTCCCGGCTGATGGGCTATGCAGGCGGGCATCGGGTATTTACCTATACCTCTCTGGCGCTCTCAGCGATCAGCGCACTGATGGCACTGATCCCATTTCTTTATATCTGGATGATCCTGCGAGATGTGCTGGCTGCTGCGCCGGACTACGCGCAGGCAGTGAACATTCCCCACTACGGATGGATGGCGGTGCTGTTTGCGGTGCTGTCCTATCTGATCTATGTCTGTGCGCTTCTCTGCTCCCACTTATCCGCTTTCCGTGTGGCGACAAAGCTGCGCCTTGCGGTCACAAAGCATCTGGCAGAACTGCCCCTTGGCTTCACGGAGCGGTTTGGCAGCGGGCAGCTGCGCAAGATCATTCAGGAGAGCACCGGCGCGGCAGAAACGTATCTTGCCCACCAGCTGCCGGATCAGGCGGGGGCTATGGCAACGCCGGCGGGACTGCTGGTACTGCTGTTCGCCTTTGACTGGCGGCTGGGGCTTTTGAGCCTTGTCCCTGTATTCCTTGGCTTTGCCGTCATGTCGGCTATGACCGGCAAACGCATGGAAGAAAAAATGCGTCAGTACGGGAATGCCCTTGCGGCCATGTCCAACGAAGCG
>OHKI01001091.1_pt1 | contig 9949 bp, 9 predicted proteins | sample 1568771 | NCBI WGS metagenome assembly OHKI01 (sample SAMEA3879540, study PRJEB24766) | human gut metagenome | biome: human-associated habitat; feature: feces | place: USA | collected 1985/1987 | reverse complement strand
ACTTCTTGGAGTGGCACATGAGCAGCTTCATGTGAACGGTTTTCCCTGCCCAGCGGTCAGGGTAATCCATCACGTCCACATACCAGACACCGTAGTCATCGTCCGGAATGTTGATCACCGGCTGGTTCAGATCAAATGGACAGACCTCACCGTCGTTGTAGTCCTCGCTGTTGCCATTCAGATCTTCCAGATAGATGTCCGCCCGGCGGTTCACCATCCGCAGATTCCGCTTCCGCAGTGCGGCCTTCAGCTCATCGGTGCAGCGGTTGAACACCAGCAGGTCGGCGTTGGTGATCTTTTCCATCATGATCTGGCCCATGTTCTTGGCATAGGTCTCAAAGGTATTGGCGTCCACAAAGGTCATCACTTGATAGAGGACCCAGTTGGCGGGCAGTACCTCCCGGTACAGCCGCTCCATCTGCCACATGCCGTTGTACTCGATCAGCACCTGTTTGGGGTGGTACTCTTTCTCCAGCTCCTTCAGGTAGGAGCACTTCAGGTCCTCCTCGTCCTCAATGGTGATGACCGTCACGTTGTCCAAAGCGTTTTTCTCGTACTCCTCCTCGCCCTCCTCGCAGCAGAGCAGGAGGGTCTTATCCTCGCGGGCGAAGCCGTCCTCCAGGATGCCGTTGATAAAATTGGTCTTGCCGGCGTCGAGAAAGCCGGCGACCAGATAGACAGGAATATCCATGAATGTCCTTCCTTACAGACCGAAAAGCTCGGCGAGCTTGTCTTCCTTGAGCTCCGCGCCGATGACGCACAGGCGGCCCGTGTAGTCGGGATGGCCCGCGCGGACCTCGTGCTCTTCGGGCACGTAGTCGAATTCGAGCCAGCCGTCCTCGCCGTTCACGATGCCCTTGGCACGCAGGATGTGGCCGTAGTCGCCGCTGTCCAGCTTGTGGAGCATGTCCTCAAGAGCTTCCTTGCTGAACTTCTTCGGCGTCTCCTTGCCCCAGGAGGAGAAGACGTCGTCGGCGTGGTGATGATGGTGATGGTGGCATTCGCACTCAGGATCGTCGCACTCCTCGCCGTCGTGGTGATGGTGATGGTGCTCGTGCTCGTCGGCCTCATGTTCGGCCCGCATCTTCTCCAGCAGTTCATCGGCCAGAGAGACTTTTTCAATGGCGGAGAGGATGGCCTTGCCATCCAGCTCATCCCAAGGGGTAGTGATGATGGCGGCATCGGCGTTTTTCTCCCGGAGCATGGCCACGGCGGCCTCCAGCTTCTCCTGGGTCATCTTCTGGGTCCGGGAGAGGATGATGGTGCCGGCGGATTCGATCTGGTTGTTGTAGAACTCACCGAAGTTCTTCATGTAGACCTTCACCTTGGTGGCGTCGGCCACGGTGACGAAGCTGTTGAGCTTCATATCCGGCACGTCCTTGACGGTGTTCTCCACCGCCACGATCACGTCGCTGAGCTTGCCCACGCCGGAGGGCTCGATGAGGATGCGATCGGGGGCGAACTGCTGATGCACATCCTTCAGCGCCTTGTTGAAGTCGCCCACCAGCGAGCAGCAGATGCAGCCGGAGGACATCTCGCTGATCTGGACGCCGGACTCCTTCAGAAAGCCGCCGTCGATGCTGATCTCGCCGAATTCATTTTCGATGAGCACCAGCTTCTCGCCCTGAAAGGCCTCCGCCAGCAGCTTCTTGATGAGCGTGGTCTTGCCTGCGCCCAGAAAGCCGGATACGATATCGATCTTTGTCATAGTAAAACCTTCTTTTCTCTGCCGCCTGCGGCGGCACATAATCTTTCTCTCATATCATATCCTTTTTTTTCGAAAATGCAAGTGGGCGCAGGGAAAAACTGTCTCCCTGCGCCCCGTCGCGGCGTATGTGTCCGCTACCAGCTGGTGTTCTCCCCGTCGTTGAGAAAGCCGTCGCTGTCGTGGACATAGCCGTTTTCCAGCATCTGCCGGAAGGTGGCGGTGCTGTCTGCGCCGCGCCGCAGGGTATGGCGTCCCATGCGGCCCTCCGTCTGCGTGCCGGGCAGCGTATCCTCCCCGTTCTGCCGGTTTTCTCCGGCGCCGGGCTGGGTGGGTGTGTCGGTGCCGTTCTGCCAGCTGCCGCCGCTGCCGTTGTCCTGCGGGGCGTTCTGGCTCTGGTTGGTATCGGGACGGCTGGGACTGCCGCCGTTGTTCCGGTCATCGTCCTTGCCGCAGGCCGTCAGCACCAATGCCAGTGCCAGCACCGCGAGGATCGCGGAAAATCGTCTCATGATGCAAAAACCTCCCTTGCTCGTTGTGCGCGTTGCGCCGCAGTTAGTATCCGTATGCGGCGGCGTTCATAGCCGTGAGGAATACTGGCGGAATGTGCATTTTTTGGCTTTTGCCGCAGAAACGTTGCCTTTTGCACCTGCGTATGGTACAATACTCATTCAAAGATACGCAAAAACGATTACGAAACGTAATGTATGCGGCGGATATGACCGACCGTATAGCTGACAGGAGGTCAAATCATGCAAAATCTGGAAAAACAATACCATATCCACTGCGAGGAGGGCGACGTAGGCCGCTATGTGATCCTGCCCGGCGACCCGGGCCGCTGCGAGAAGATCGCCGCGCTGTTTGACGACGCCCATTTCGTGGCGCAGAACCGGGAGTACACCATCTACACCGGCACGCTGCTGGGGGAGAAGGTGTCCGTCTGCTCCACCGGCATCGGCGGGCCGTCCGCCTCCATCGCCATGGAGGAGCTGCACAACATCGGCGCGGACACGTTCCTCCGCGTAGGCACCTGCGGCGGCATCGATCTGGACGTCCGCAGCGGCGACGTGGTGGTGGCCACCGGAGCCATCCGCTTCGAGCATACCAGCCGGGAGTACGCGCCCATCGAGTACCCCGCCGTGGCGGACTTCGAGGTGACCACCGCACTGGTACAGGCGGCCAAGACGCTGGGCAAGCGGACACAGGTGGGCGTCGTCCAGTGCAAGGATGCGTTCTACGGCCAGCACAGCCCTGCCAGGATGCCGGTATCCTACGAGCTGCTGAACAAGTGGGAGGCGTGGAAGCGCCTGCACGTTAAGGCCAGCGAGATGGAGTCTGCCGCACTGTTCGTGGTGGCGGACGCCCTGCAATGCCGCTGCGGTTCCTGCTTCCATGTGGTGTGGAACCAGGAGCGGGAGAAGGCCGGGTTGGATCAGGACATGAGCGAGGACACCACCGCCGCCGTGCAGGTGGGCGTGGAGGCACTGAAGCTGCTGATCCAAGCGGATCGGGAGAAGGCTGCCGCGCAGAAATAAACAAAAAAAGAAAGCCGCAGATGCCTGCGGCTTCCTTTTTCGCTTACAGTGCTTCCTCCAACGCCTTGCACTCCTGTGCCTCCTGTTGGTAGTCAGCGGAGGACTGACGGACAGAGGCTATCTCCTCCTCCGTCAGCGGGCGCTTTACCTTGGCAGGCGAGCCGATGACCATGCTGCCGTCTGGGATGACGGTGTTCTGGGTCACCAGCGCGCCGGCGCCGATGAGACAGTTCTTGCCGATTTTTGCGCCGTTGAGGACGATGGCGCCCATGCCGATGAGGGTCTCGTCGCCGATGGTGCAGCCGTGGAGGATGGCGCCGTGGCCCACGGTGACATTCTTACCCACCGTCACCGGCAGGCCGTACTCCACATGGACCACGCAGTTGTCCTGGATGTTGGTGCCCTCGCCGATGGAGATGGCGGCGCGGTCGCCCCGCAGCACCGCGTTATAGAACACGCTGCTGCCGGCAGCCAGCTGTACGTCGCCCCGGACGACAGCGCCGGGGGCCACAAAAACGGAGGGATGGATATCGGGCTTTTTCATGGGGAAAGGATCCTTTCAGTGTTTTTCCACATTGTACCACGTTTTTTCCGGATAACCAGCGTTTCCGGCAAAATTTCTTAAAAATCGCCCTTACATTTTTTGACATAGTGTGGTATAATTCTCGTAGTGAGTAAAGAGCCGCACGGCTGGGGAAAAGCGGACGTGCGGCGTTTCCATGCTTTGTGTGTTTGTGTAAGGAGTGTGAAAAAATGTTTGCAGCAGGTGACCTGGTGGTGTATGGCGGCGAGGGCGTCTGCCGGGTGGAGCGTGTCGGCCCGTCCGGGATGGCCTATGATGACGGCGGCCGGCTCTACTATCATCTGACGCCGCTGTACCGCAGCGGCACGGTGCTGACGCCGGTGGACACCGGCATTTTGATGCGCCCCGTTATTACGAGAGAGGCGGCGCTGGCGCTGATCGCGTCTATTCCCATGCTGCCGCCCTGCAAGCCGGAGCAGGCGGGCGTCCGGGCTGCCCGGGATTTCTACCATCAGGTGGTGATGCGCTGCGAGTGCGGCGAGTTGGCCGCCATGATCCACAATGTGTGCCGCAAGCGGGCGTGGGCGGTGCGCCACGGCAAAAAGGTCAGTCAGATGGACGAGCGCTATCTCAAGCGCGCCGAGGATCAGCTGTATGGCGAGCTGGCCGCCGTGCTGGGTACGGAGCGGGGCGAGGTGGCGGATATCATCCGCCAGAGCTGGCCCGGATGGCCGGAGAAGCTGCCGGAGCCTGCACCGGCGGAGGCGTAAAAAAGAGAAAACCGCATAGGGATAAAAAAGGAACGGAGAGCAGCTCTCTCCGTTCCGTTTTCGTTAGATCAGAAGTGGCGGACAAGTCCGGCGATGAGCAGGGTGGGCAGCAGCCACAGCAGCAGGAACAGCACCATGGCTACCGGCGTCAGCACCGTGAAATCGCCCACGGAGGTCAGGTAGTAGGCCAGCAGGATGCCGCACAGGGAGCCGATATAGCTGAGGACGGTGGCGGTGCGGACTGCCCGTACCATGCGGCGGCTCCCCACCACCGACTCTGCCAGCGGGAGAAGCCCCTCGCGGCAGACGATGACGTTGGGTGCGTCACCCTGCTGCGACGCCAGCTGTGCCAGCGCCAGCCGGGTGGACACATCGGGATAGACCACCTTGGCGTCCACGCCGAACTTCCGCTTGATAAGGCCGGGGGTCACATTGCTGCTGCGGACGGCCAGTACCGGCGTGATACGGCTGCGGCGCATAGCCCGCAGCGCCCACTCCGCGTTGCGGGAGGGCTGGTACTTCACGGCGAACACCGCTGTCAGCACGCCGTCCACCGCCAGAAAGAGGCCGGTCTGGAGCTTCAGATCCCGCGGCAGCGCTACCCGGCGCTTTTTCATGAAATAGGCGCTGCCCATCAGCACCGTCTCACCGCGGATGGCAGCCTCCACACCGCCCTCCTCGCAGTAGCGCAGCTCGTCCACCCGCATGGGGTAGCCGCCCTCCACCGTGAGCTGCCGATCCAGCAGCGGCGTAAGGCTGCTGCCGGCGGCCTTGGATACGGCGGCGGCGTAGGACACGGCGCGCACGCGCTCCTCACCGTAGACCTTGTACCCGTTGAGGGTCACAGTACCGGCGGGAAACAGATCGTCGTCGGTGAGGACGATGCGGTAGCGGCTGCGGTGAAACAGCTTGACGCCCAGCTCGTCCTCCAACTGCCGCGTGCGGCTTCAATGCCGCGGTTGCGGGCGGCGGCCGCGCCGCTGCGCTCCAGCCGGCGGGACAGGTAGTACAGGGGCAGCGTCCCTGTCAGGGGCAGGGAAAGCTGGACGCCGGCGCCGGTAAGGACGGCCAGCACCCAGGGGAATTCCTCCATGGGCCGGGCGGTGAAGCACACCACGCCGGACAGCACCACCGCGACGCTCAACAGCAGCGGCAGCACATAGTTCTGCCACTGACGGGCGGGGTCGGGGCGCATGGTCGTACGGTAAAAGCCCTCCAGCACGCCCCGCTGCTTGCAGACGCCGGCGGGCAGCACAGACACCACATAGGGCGGTACGCCGTTGACATCCGCCAGATGGAAGGCGATGCGGCGGGTCTCCGCCGTCAGGTACAGGCCCAACTGACAGCTCAGGATCAGAAGAGCGCCAGCGGCGGCATAGGGCGTGGACAGGGTGCTGCCGGTGACGATGCCGCTGACGCAGCACAAAAGATCCGCCAGCACCGTCACACCGGCGCACAGCTCGCAGCCCACACGGCCGTCCCGCAGCATCCGGTAAGCCGTCTGCCACACCGGCAGACACAGCAGCACCGTCAGCAGCAGCCCGCCGCCCAGCACGGCGCAGCGCAGCAGCGCGGCGTCCAGCCACGCGGGGGGCAACACCTCCAGCTCCTGCAAAACGGCGGCCACCACCAGCAGCAGTGCGGGGAACGCACCCAGCACCAGCCCGCGGCGCAGCCGGTTGCACCGGCGCTTTTCCTCCCGCAGGGCGTCGTCCATGCGGGGCTCCGGCTCCTCCGGTTCCTCCGGCTCCGGCTCGTCCTCCGGCTCGTCAAAAAGCTGCTCCGTCTCCTGTGAAAGACCGCGCCGCCGGTCATCTCCGCGCGCCGTAAAGCGGTGCAGCAGCGCTGCCAGCCGCTGACCCAGCGGGACGGGCTCATCGAGAACGCCGTCCTCCGACTCCTCCAGCACGGATTCCACCGTCTGGTTCATCACGTCCTTCAGGCTGACGCGATCCGGCACGTCGGAAAGAGGCGTATCCTCCGGTTCAGGTACAGACTCCGGCGCAGACGCAGGTTCTGGCTCGGGGACAGGTTCCGGCTCCGGTTCCGTCGCAGGCGCGGGCGCGGGTTTCGGGTCAGGTACAGGCTCTGGAACGGACGGGGCAGCAGGCGCAGGCTCCGCCGCAGGCGCGGTGTCCAGGGCAGGCGGGGCAGGCTGACGCCCACCCCTGCCGTATTCGGCAAGGATGGCCTCCAGAGAAAGCTCGTCGTCCGGGACGGGCGGCGTATAGGTGGGTCGTTGGTCGCGCCTGCTCATAGTACCTCAGATCGAAAGATCAAACGGGAAGCGCCGGTCATCCCCGCTGGCGCACCGCCTCGTACAGCAGGATGGCTGCGGCGGCGGAGGCGTTCAGGGAGGAGATGCGGCCCTTCATGGGAATGCTTACCAGAAAATCACAGCTCTCGGAGACGAGGCGGGTCATGCCGCTGCCCTCGGAGCCGATGACGATGGCGGCGGGGCCCTTCAGGTCCGCGCCGTAAAGGTCGGTGGTGCCGTCGGCGGCGGTGCCGAACACCCAGACGCCCTGCTTTTTCAGCTCCTTCAGCAGGGAGGGGATGTTGGCCACCCGCGCCACGGGGATATAACTTACCGCACCGGCGGAGGTCTTGGCCACCACGGCGGTCAGACCGGCGGAGCGGCGCTTGGGGATGATGACGCCGTGGGCGCCGGCGCACTCGGCGGTGCGGATGATGGCGCCCAGATTGTGGGGGTCGGAGATCTCGTCGCACACCACCAGCAGAGGCGGCTCGCCCTTTTCCGCGGCGGCGGCCAGAATGCTCTCCACCGTGGCGTATTCCCGGACAGCGGCCAGCGCGATAACGCCCTGATGGGCGTGGGTGCGGGACATACCGTCCAGCTTGCGGCGGTCGGCCTCCACCACCACGATGCCCGCGTCCCGGGCCTTGGAGGCGATGTGTCCCAGCGTCTTGTCCGTCTCGCCCTTGGCGAGGTAGATCTTGTCGATGGCGGTGCCGACGCGCAGGGCCTCGATCACGGCGTTGCGCCCCTCGATGATGCCGTCAGCCTCCGCATCGGGCAGGGGGCGGCGCGCAGTATCCTTCATATCTCTCATGGGTATGACCTCGTTTTCTTTGTATCCTGTCCAGTATACCACACTATCTCCACGATAGAAAGGAGCATTCATAGAAAATTTACAGAAAATCCGACAGCGTGCCGCTTGTGACGGAGGGTGGAGTGTGGTATACTGTGCCATAATGCAAAAGTATACCACCCGGTGGTTTTTACGGAGGATACACATGGCCAATCACGACAAAAACAACAAAAACGACAAGGGCCGCAGCAACCTGCGGGGCATCCTGACGCTGGTGGCATGGGCGCTGGTGCTGACGGTGGCGTTCAACTATTTCACCGCCTACAACAGCAACGCCACCAATAAGGCCACCAGCCACGAGATCAAATACAGCGAGATGGTGTCCCTCATCGAGGCCGGCAAGGTGGACGAGGTGCTGTTCAAGGACGATGCCATTTACATCACGCCGGTGGAGGGCTACACCTACACCGAGGAGAAGGACGAGAACAGCAAGGCGCCGCCCAAATCCTATACCCAGTCCAAGGATTCCAAACTGACGCTGTACACCGCTTACCTCAACGACACCGATCTGCTGCCCCTTCTGAAGGCACATAAGGTGTCCTATACCGGCTACTACGAGTCGCAGATGAACCCGGTGCTGGTGTTCATGGTGCAATACATCCTGCCGACCATCATCATGGTGGGCCTGCTCATGCTGGTGTTCCGTATGCTGGCCAAAAACGGCGGCGGCGGAGGCTTCGGCGGCATCGGCAGCGTGGGCAAGGCCAACGCCAAGGTCTACATGGAGAAGTCCACCGGCGTCACCTTCAAGGATGTGGCCGGACAGGACGAGGCCAAGGAGTCGCTGGAGGAGATCATCGACTTCCTCCATAACCCCGGAAAGTACACCGCCATCGGTGCCAAGCTGCCCAAGGGCGCGCTGCTGGTGGGCTCTCCCGGTACCGGCAAGACCCTGTTGGCCAAGGCCGTGGCGGGCGAGGCGGGCGTGCCGTTCTTCTCCATCTCCGGCTCTGACTTCGTGGAGATGTTCGTGGGCGTGGGCGCCAGCCGTGTCCGCGACCTGTTCAAGGAGGCTACCAAGGTAGCCCCGTGCATCATCTTCATCGACGAGATCGATACCATCGGTAAATCCCGTGACGGCGGCAAATTCGGCGGCGGCAACGACGAGCGTGAGCAGACGCTGAACCAGCTGCTGGCGGAGCTGGACGGCTTCGACCCCGGCAAGGGCATTATCGTGCTGGGCGCTACCAACCGCCCGGAGGTGCTGGACAAGGCGCTGCTGCGTCCCGGCCGCTTCGACCGGCGCATCACCGTGGACCGTCCCAATCTGGCGGGGCGTCTTGCCACCTTGCAGGTGCATACCCGCAACATCCGTCTGTCCGAGGACGTGGATTTGAACAAGATCGCCCAGGCCACCGCCGGCTGTGTCGGCGCGGATCTGGCCAATCTGGTGAACGAGGCGGCGCTGCGCGCCGTCCGCAAGGGCCGCAAGGCCGTGAATCAGGAGGATCTGCTGGTGTCCTTCGAGCTGGTCATCGCCGGCGCCGAAAAGAAGGGCACCGTCATCACCGAGGAGGAAAAGCGCATCATCGCCTACCACGAGGTGGGCCATGCGCTGGTGGCGGCCAAGCAGAAGAATGCCCAGCCGGTGAGCAAGATCACCATTGTACCCCATACGCAGGGCGCGCTGGGCTACACGCTGCATCTGCCGGAGGAGGAGAAATTCCTCATGTCCAAGGAGGACATTCTGGCGGAGATCCGCACGCTGCTGGCCGGCCGCTCCAGCGAGGAGATCGTGTGCGATACCATGACCTCCGGCGCCGCCAACGACATTGAACGCGCCACGGAGATGGCGCGGAATCTGGTGGCGCGCTTCGGTATGTGCGACGAATTCGATATGATGGCGCTGGGTACCATCCAGAGCCAGTATCTGGACGGCGGCTACTCCATGACCTGCGCGCAGGAGACCTACGCCGCGGCGGATCGGGAGACCATCAAGATCATCCGCCAGTGCCACGAGGAGGCCAAGCAGATCCTGCGGGACAACCGGGAGCTGCTGGACAAGATCGCCGCGTACCTGCTGCAGAAGGAGACCATCACCGGACAGGAGATGATGGCCATCATCGAGGGCCGCGACCCGGAGACGGTGGACAACTACGGTGCCTCCCGCGACGGGGAGCAGAAGCTGTTCCGTCCCAGCGTGCCGGAGACCATCGAGGCGCCCGCCAAGCACATCAACATCGTGTCCGAGCCGATCCCCATGCCGGACTTCGACCAGTCGGAGGAAAAGCAGCCGGAGAGCCCCTCCGCAGAGGAGAAGCCCTCCGCACAGGATGAGCCGCAGGACGGCGAAACGAAATAAA
>OHKI01001087.1_pt1 | contig 9970 bp, 8 predicted proteins | sample 1568771 | NCBI WGS metagenome assembly OHKI01 (sample SAMEA3879540, study PRJEB24766) | human gut metagenome | biome: human-associated habitat; feature: feces | place: USA | collected 1985/1987 | reverse complement strand
CAACTGCAAATTTACTAATTTTGTGTGTAATAACTAAAGATTGTCATGGTAAAATTCGGTGCTGTTTTCAAAAAATGGTGGAATGGTCCGCATAAAGGTTTCGTCAGGTATGCGGTAGGTCTCACCGTATTTGCCCTGGTCTATGCCACGTTTTTCAGTGCCGACAGTCTTGTGGACTGGGGCAAGGCCTATCTTGAACTCAGACAGCAGCGCCGTCAGATAGAGATATATAATCGTGAAATATCTGAAATGGACAAGCAGATCCGCATGCTTTCCACGGATCGCGATACTCTGGAAGAATTTGCGCGTGAACGATTCCGTTTCGCCGCACCGGATGATGATGTGTATATCCTTGATAAATAGGCGGCTAAATCAGCATTGCACCGAATCCTGCTGCCAGCGCGAGCATTGATTTCAGCGCTTTTACGCGTATCCAGCTTTTCTTGTTTTCCGCGATGAGCGGCAGGCACGCGTGGCCGTCCTGGGATATGCAGCTGGCGAGAAGTACCGGGAACGGGAGAATCCCCGACGCGAACATTGATACGAAAACCATGTGCGGACCTGACTCCGGTATGAGTCCCGTCAGCACCGCGATGACAATCATCAGTCCCGTGTTCCCGCGCAGCCATGTCTCCATGTCAATGCGTGTGGACAAAATGCCGAATATGGCCAGGACGCCGAAAGTCCATGCGAAGATTACCGGCAGATGTCTTTTTATCACATGTCCCCACACATGTTCCTTTATGAAATGCATGATTTCGTGTCCGTCTTCATGTACTTCGTGGTGATGGCCGTGGTCGTGGCGGTCGCAGTCATGCAATTCGTAATTGTCGTCACTGCATCGGTCCGCTCCCAGGTCAAGCAGCTTCCCTTTCTTTTGCAACGCCTTGATTACCAGGTCTGTAATGATGCCTGTGACGAGTCCGAAAAGAAACAGGCCGCCCATTATGAGTATAGCCTTCGACGGAAACATTGTCAGCATCAGGAATGCTTCGTCTCCGGTGGTTGCGATCAATGCTGCGGTAAGCGCGCCGAATCCGACCATCCTGTGCGAGTACAATGACACTCCCGCGAAGCCGCCCAGACAGCCGGGAATCATGCCGAGCCCCGAAGCCACTGCGACCTGCCCGATCTTATGATTCTCAAGACGTTTGAACAAATGTCCGTGCGACACGACATTGAAAATTTCTATCAATGTCATGATGAATATCACCAGCAGGCAGATCTGAAGGCTTTCCGTCAGTGCGTCCAGCAATGCGTGCGGAATGCTCTGCGGAACTTGTCCGGCTACGTCTGCATGAATATGTAAAGGTATGATTGTCATTTTGTTATAGTTCCTGATACGTAAAGACTTATTACAGGCCTGAGAGGGGAGTTCGTGGTCAGGATTATTGCAATGTCATTTTCTCCATAAGGCAGGTTCCGGGTGTCTAGATTGCAGGAAAACGAAGTTTTGCCGCCTGGCTCCGTGTCCTGGAATTTGTCCGGGAGTGTCAGTGCATTGTTCTCGGCATCAGCCTTATATATATGGAACGGGCGGCCTCCGAGATTGCTGTATGTGAATGTAGCCTTTACCGTGGAGCCTTTCTTCGCATTGCCGAAGTTGAAAGAACTCGACGTGAATACCGGTTGCGGTCCGTTCTCTTGTTCCGTGGCGCTCATTGACGAGAAATCTTCCTTGGTAAATGCCCAGATGCTTATCGGCTTGAATGCCTGTCCGTTGACTACCGGGGTGGCATTGTACCAATTCTTTCCCCACCTGCTTCTGTCCGCCGTTACGATGTATGTCATTCTGGCAGTCCGTCCGGCCGGTATCGGGTTCGGCGAAACGGAAATCGACAGCCCGTCTGAAACATTGGAGAATGATACTTTTATCGGCGTCGTGCCGATGTTCGCCACGTTCATGGCATCGCTTTTCTGGCCGTTCTGCGAGAGGTTCCCCAGCTTTATTTCTGTTTTCCTCAATGCGAGCGAACCTTTGTGTGCAGGGTATAATTCGCTGAGTGCCAGCTTCTTTTCATGTGCGATGCCGCGCAGTCTCAGCACTATGGGTTTCTTTACGTTCGAGATGTATACCGTCAATGTCTTGTCGAACGGATATGGTCCTTCGTCGTTCGAATACGTGGCGGATATCTTGCCGCTTTTCCCCGGCAATACCGGTTCCCTGGTCCATTTTACGCCAGTGCATCCGCAGGATGACACTACATTGTATATGACGATCGGTTTGTCCGAAATGTTGGTTGCGGTGAACGCGCAGTTCAATGCTCCCTGCCCCAATGTTACGTCGCCGAAGTCGTGGATGGTCTTGTCGAAGCGTACAACTCCATCAATGTCAGTGCTTTTGCCGTCAGTCTTGACCTGCGCTGCCATTGACAATGAAAATGCCGCTACGGTCACTGCCGCAGCGATATGTTTGAAAATCCGGATCATAATGCCTTCTCTGTCTGCAAAAATCTTTCCACGATTTGATTATTTGATTTAATTCGCATACATTTGTATTTGGTTTCGCTTTTGCGGAGCCTTTTGTTAGACAACAACCAAAGAATTTAATTATTATGGCTTACAAGATCTCAGAATCAGAGTGCGTTGCATGCGGCACATGTATCGGTGAGTGCCCTGCAGGAGCAATTTCAGAGGGCGATGTTTACCACATCGATCCTAATCTTTGCCTTGATTGCGGTACATGCGCAGGCGTTTGCCCTATGGGTGCAATCCATCCGGCTGACGAATAATCGCATTTCGAAATCCAATTACGGGGATGACATCACAGATGCCGTCCCCGTTTTCTTATTTTCCGCCATGTTATTTCTCCTCCGTTCTTTTCTTTTTTTTCTTTCTTTCTCCGTTCTTCCTCCGTTCTTTCTGCGCCGACCGGTACTCCTTACACGATTTCGTTCCGATTAAACGTTTTAGATGGTACCAAGTGTATCAGCTAATGTGTTTTGTACGAGAAAAACGTTTTAGATGGAACGGAAATCGTTTATCGGACGGAGCTCAGGCCGTCGGCGATGCGTTTCAGTCCTTCATTCAGAAGTTCGCGCGGACATGCCAGGTTGATGCGGATGAAGCCCTCTCCAGCTTCGCCGTACATTGAACCGGCATTGACATGGACATTGAACCGGTCTATGAGCATTGTCTCGATTTCGCGGGAGGCGAGTCCTGTCTTGCGGCAGTCACACCATGCTAGGTAGGTGCCTTCGAGTCGGGATATCGGCATCCACGGCAGTCGGGACGCGAAAATCTCGCGGAGACGGCAGTAATTGGCGTAGACATAGCTGTTCATTTCGCTGAGCCATTGTTCCGCTTCGGGATTCGTGTAGGCGGTGACAAGTGCTGCCGCGCCGAACGGATTGACGTCGCATATCTCATTGATATTGATGGCATTGTCGATTGCTTCGCGCCAATCCTCACGGCATGTGATGATATTGGCTATCTGAAGGCCTGCGATGTTGAAAGCCTTGCTGGGCGAGCAGAAAGTGATGGTGTTGCGGCTTATTTCCGGTGAAATGCTTGCGAGCGGGGTGTAGCTGTAACCCGGCATAACGATTTCGCAGTGGATTTCATCGCTGATAATCGGTACTCCGTGGCTTATGCAGATGGAGGCCATGCGTTCCAGTTCCTCTCTTGTCCAGACATGTCCTGCCGGATTGTGAGGATTGCACAGGACGAAAACCGCAGCCTCTTTCACCTTGTTTTCGAAATCATCGAAGTCCACGTGGCATGAAAAGCTGTTGTCGTCAGCGTAATCGTAGACAAGCCTGCTCTCCAGCATTGTGCAGCCATTGTTCCTTATCGAAGAAAAGAAACAGTTGTATACTGGTGTCTGTATCAATACTTTATCGCCAGGCTTGGTCATCGCCTTGATCGTGGCTGACAGTGCCGGGACTACTCCGGACGTGTAGATTACCCACTCTTTCCGGATGCCGTTCCAGCCGTGTTTTCTGGAAAACCAGCTGCTGATGGCATCATAATATGGATCCTGGACGCGCGTGTAGCCGAAAATGCCTTGGTTTACACGTTCCAGGAGCGTTTCCACGATACATGGCGCAGTCTGGAAATCCATGTCTGCCACCCACATCGGAATGACGCCTTCCCTGTCATTGTCCCATTTTACGCAACCTGTGCCGCGTCGCCTGTTTACTTTGTCGAAGTCGAACATATCTCGCAATCTCCCGGTTTCTTGATGTTTTCGTCAATGATTATTTCTCCGATGCTGTCAGCTTTGATGTGTCCGGTGCGAGGATTCTTCACTGATGTGATGTGCCCTTTTACATCTGCATTGACAGAACTGTACTCGAACGCGAGGTCTGCATCCGGAGCCATGGTGCAGTCTTCCATTATGAGGTTTTCCGCATAACACAGCGGCTGGGTGCCGGAAATGCGGCATCTTACCAGTCGGAGATTCTTGGCGTACCATCCGAGGTATTCGCCGTTTATCTCTGAGTCATAGACTGTTACGTTCTCGGTATTCCAGAATGCGTCTTTCGTGTTGAGGATGGAATCGTGAATTTCCACGTTTTTGCAATATTGGAACGAGTAGTTGCCGTCCAGGCGGAAATTACGGATCTTTATGTCGCTGCAGTGCATGAAAATATAGTCGGCATGGTCTGCGCTTACATTGTCCAGCCCGATGTTCTTGCAGTGCCACAGAGTTTCCGCAGCTCCCGGAATCTGCACGTTTTTTAATTTGATGCCATCCATCTCGCGGAACATTTTGGGCGCATCTACGTATGTGTCAGTCATTTCCAGATTTTTCGAGTACCACAATGCGGCTCTGGCTCCACCTGTGAAAAGGCAGTTCTTCACGATGAAGTTCTCGCAGCACCAGAATGGATATTTGCCCTCGAATACGCAATTGACAGCGGTAATGTCGCTTGTTTCCTTCAACGCTGACTCGCCTCTGTGAATCTTCACGTTCTCAAGATACAGCCCGTGTCTGCAATAGAGCGGCCTTTCGCCGATAAACTCTTGACCGATAATCTTTTCCATATATTATTTTGTTTCAATGTTGTCTACCTTCATACTGACATTCAGCCATTTTCCGCTATGGAGCCTCCAAAGGAAAAGCAATCCCCTGATATTCAGCTCGGCGCACATGCTTATCCAGAAACCGGCAAGGCCCATGGTCTTCGTGAGGAAGAACGCTGGGATTATGCGGAAAAGCCACATTGCCGAGAAGTTTATCGTGCTCGGTATCAATGTGTCACCGGCGCCGACGCATACTCCGTAGCCGACGATGGATGCGGCGAACATTGTCTCGGCGAAACATTCTATCCGGAGGACATGAGCACCCAGAGCCACGACTTCGGCATCATTGGACATCAATCCGATGAAAACAGGGGCGAGAGCGTACATTATTATTGCCATTACGCTCATCACCGCCATGCCGAGTCCGACGGTAATCCGGGCGAATCCCTTCGCGAGCTCTTTCCGTTTCGCGCCGAGGCTTTGGCCGATGAGCGATGTCGCCGCATCCGCGATACCATACCCCGGCATGTAGCAGAAACTCTCCGCCGTTATCGCGAAAGCATTGGCCGCAATGGCGATGGTACCCAGAGGCGCCACAATAATCGTGCTCAGCACATGCGCGCCCCTCATAATGATATTTTGCAATGCCATCGGGGCACTGATAGTCAATGCGTTGCTGATGCAGACCCTGGTCGGGATGAAACTGCCGCGCTCACCGCGTCCGATGATATGCAATTCCTTGGAACGGAAGAGGATATAGGACATCAATATCCCGACAGTGGTGCATTCTGCCAGCACTGTTCCCAATGCCGCGCCTTCCACGCCCATGCCGGCGCCCGGGATGAAAATCTCCATGCCGGACAATGTCAATGTTCTCGAAGGATAGATGAGCATGAAGTTGAAGCAGACGTCCAGAACGCACATTACGACACTCATGATGCTGGGAATCTTCATGTTGCCGCTGCTCTGCAGCATTCCTGCGCCGAAAAATTCGAACTGGAGGGCCGGCAGTCCCGCCATGACTATCATGAAATACATTCCGGCGTCGTGACGTATCTCCTCGGCACCTCCCAGCCATCCCGGCAATGCCTGGCTGATGCTGATTCCTGTCAATGATATTATTATGCTGAATGTCAGCAGGGCGGTAATGCCTTGCCTGAGAATCTTGCGTGCCCCCTGGAAATCTTTCGCGCCGATAAGGTGGGCCGCCGGCACGGAAAAACCTGCCGTGGCAGCTGAACAGAATCCGCCGAACATCCATGTGCACGTGGACATCAGACCCACCGATGCGGCGGCATTGACCCCGAGATTACCTACCATTGCGGAGTCAATGAATTGCATCAGCACTGACGAAAGCTGCGCCATTATTGCCGGCAAACTCATTATGCCCGCAAGCTTGGCCTGCTGTCCGAAAGTCATCGCCTGTCCTCCCCGGAGCATTCCGAGAAGGGTGTCCTTACTCAATCTTTCCATATCAACCGGCAAAGTTACCACTTCTTTCGGAAACCAGCTATTTTTTCCGGACACTAGCTGGTATATGGCGGAATTTCCCCTGATTCGATCAATGCGCTGAGCATTCCGGCGATTTCCTGCGGATTGCCGGATTCCGGACTGGAAAAATGCCCGATTACCTGACGGAGAGTGTATTGCCCGTGCAGCTCGTCATTGACATATGATTTCAATGCCTCTTTTTGCTGTGGCTTGGCGGTACGCTTCTTCCGGCAGATGTCACAATTTCCGCAGTCTTCCGATTCCTCCTGGCCGAAATAAGCAAGAAGGAACCTGGAACGGCACACATCCTCTTCGCTGACATACTCTATCATGGTCTCCATGCGTTTGTGCCATGTTTCTTTCAGCATCTTGTAGCGCTGCGGGGAAAGCTTCACGTTGCCCAGGGCGAGATGCTCGCTATGGAGAGTCAGCACGTTGGCGATATCTCCCGGGATATATGCGATAATGTGTTCCACCGAAAGCTCGTACAATGTCTGCCGCAGCTGCGGAATGCCCATCCCGCATTTTCCTGCCACATATTCCTCGTCTATCGGAACGGTGAACGAGAAAATGCCTACGTAACTTCTTATCAGACATTCTATTACATTGAGCATTGAAGGGGAGTCGAAACCGATGTCGTACAGGTCGTCGCGGTTGACGGAGATTCTTATGCGGGTCGGCGTTTCGAGTTCCTCGGAGTAGGTCCAATGTCCTTCTCTTTCCAGGTAGCGGATCGCGTAATACGCTGAGGACCTGTTCAATGAGAACCTGCGGCAAAACTCGTTCAAATCGAATTTCAGCTGCCGCCCGAGTCCCTGCCCGTACGCGATCTCGAAAAACGCATATACCTTATGATATATGTCTTCAATGTATTCCAATGTCGGGAAAGAAATGGTCTCCAGCTGGTGCAGCCGGCGGATATCCGTCGAGTTCCAGAGTAATACGGCGAAAGAGTGCAGCCCGTCGCGGCCTGCTCTTCCCGCTTCCTGGAAATACGCCTCCGGAGCGTCCGGCATGTCCATGTGAACGACGAAACGGACATCCGGCTTGTCAATCCCCATTCCGAAAGCATTGGTACAGACCATCACCCTGGTTTTTCCGCTCTTCCAGTCCTCCTGCCGCTTCATCCTTTGCTCGTGACGGAGGCCGGCATGGTAGAATGACGATGAAATGCCGACGGCAGCGAGCGCGGCGGCGAGTTCCTCGGTCTTCTTCCGGCTGCGGACATACACGATTCCCGTGCCCGGAACGCCGTTGCAGATATTTATCATCTGCCCCATCTTGTCTTCGCATTTGCGGACAATGTAGGACAGGTTCGGCCTTTCGAATCCGCTTTTCAGCAATGTCTTTTCCTTGAAGCCGAGTTTCTCCATGATGTCGTCGGCGACTTCGGGCGTGGCAGTGGCGGTCAATGCTATCACCGGCGCGTCAACGACCTCTCTGATCTTGCCGATTTGCAGATAATCCGGCCTGAAATCATAGCCCCATTGGGATATGCAATGTGCCTCGTCAATGACTATGAAACAGATGTTGAGGACTTCCAGGTATGACTTGAACAGCCTGGTATTCAGTCGTTCCGGTGAAATGTATAAAAACTTCACATCCCCGTAGGCGGCATTGTTCAATGCCAGGTCGACCTCTCTCTTGTTCATTCCGGCATAAACGGCGAGCGCTTTTATTCCCCTGTCATTCAGGTTCTGTACCTGGTCTTTCATCAGGGCGATCAGCGGGGTGACCACGATGCATACGCCCTCCGAAGCCAGTCCCGGAATTTGATAGGTGAGCGACTTGCCGCCGCCCGTGGGCATCAGGGCCAGCGTATCGCGTCCGGCGAGCACCGAGAGGATGACCTGTTCCTGCACGGGGCGGAACGTGTCGAACCCCCAGTAGCGCTTGAGCAGCGCTGCGATCTGTTGCCGTCTGTTCGGTGCTGTCGATTCCATATACACAAAGGTAGTGTTTTTGGCTTTTACCCGAGCCCGGAGGGGATAAAAAGTGCGTCATATTAGGTTTCTCGAAATATTTTCCTATATTTGCACGTTGAAGAAGAAAACCGACCGATGAGAATCAAAGAGGAATATAAGGTCCGTGAAATGGCAGGCGAGCATATCGTGGTGATGCAGGGCCGTTACGGAGTGGATATGACCAAAGTGATTGCATTGAACGAAACCTCGCTCTGGTTGTGGAACCGGTTGCAGGGACGTGAGTTCGGTACCGACGATGTCCGCGATTTGCTCCTCGGCGAGTACGACGTGGATGCGGAAACCGCCGAGCGCGACGCCCAGGCGTGGGTCGCCCGGCTCAAAACGTGTAATTTAGTCGAAGAATGAGCGTAAAGCTGCGCAGATATATGTCCGTGTGGATGCTGCTGGTCGCCTACTGTTTCTCGGTAGGAGCAGCGGCATACGCCGTACTTTCGTGCCACTGTATGGGGCAGGAGAAAGGCGAGGTGCATATATGCTGCCGGGGTTGCGACATCCATACCGAATGCGATTCGCATTCGGCCGGTTTTAAGGCCGTTTGCTGCGGAGTGGATCACTCCAAGGTGTCGGAGCTATATACTTCCGTATCGTCTTCCCAATGGGAGCGTGATACGAAGGTCATGATCGTCGATCTTCCTGCCATATTGGCAGCGGAGATGACGGCGATTCCGTTCGATTCCGTTCATTGGGCGACGGTTTCTGAACGTCTCTGTCTGGCCCATAGCACGGTCCATCTTCTCTCTTCCGGACTGCGTGCTCCTCCCGTTTTCGTGTAACGACGCATGAAAAAGTGCAGTGCCTGCGTGTACTGTGTTTTTCCTGCAACAGGCCGGTTGCCCGATTTGCAACCGGATTGCAAGAATGGAATATTATTTTTGCATCATGTTTACACAATCAACGGAAAATCAAATGAAATTCAAGTATTTAGCAGTATTAGTCTTTTTTGTTGCATCGGCATTCGGCGCGGCTCGGGCTCAGAATGTCAAAGGTGTCGTATATGGAGCCGACACGGACGAGCCGCTGATCGGTGCATCGGTGTACTGGGCCGGAACGACGGTGGGAACCGGTGCCGATGCCGAAGGAAATTATACCATACACCGGGTTAAGGGATACGATATGCTGGTCGCCGGCTTCGTCGGATATACCAGCGATACGATTCGCGTCGAGAGCGGCGTGGAGCGGGTCGATTTTCGTCTGTCGAACGACGGGGTGGAACTCGAGGAGGTCGTGGTGAACAGTACGCTGGGCGGTAACTACGTGAAGCGGGACGGCATTCTCAAAGGGGAGATGATCTCCTTCGCGGGCCTCTGCAAGATGGCTTGTTGCAACCTGGCCGAGAGTTTCGAGAACTCCGCTTCGGTGACAGTCGGTTACAGCGACGCCATTTCGGGTGCGCGTCAGATCAAGATGCTCGGTTTGGCCGGCACTTACACGCAAATATTGGACGAAAACCGTCCGATCATGCGCGGTTTGAGTGCTCCCTACGGCCTGAGCTATACGCCGGGCATGTGGCTCAATTCGATCCAGGT
>OHKI01001082.1_pt1 | contig 9987 bp, 6 predicted proteins | sample 1568771 | NCBI WGS metagenome assembly OHKI01 (sample SAMEA3879540, study PRJEB24766) | human gut metagenome | biome: human-associated habitat; feature: feces | place: USA | collected 1985/1987 | reverse complement strand
CGAAATGATACGTTTCATATGGATCTCCTCAATCTATTTATGTAGTGCGGAAAAATATTATAGTACAATCTGTGCAAAAGTAAAAGAGTCAATTTGTAACAAAGCAGTTAATTTTCCGGAAAGGACGCGTCCTCTGTCTCTTATGACGGTGCGGACGGGCAAATCGTTCCGCAAAAGGCTCTCCCTCTTTACAAACAGGCATTTTTTGATATAATAGTAAGGCTAAGGAATTTTTCAAGCGGAGGAAACGATATATGGCAGTCATCGAATACGACGAGTATAAGCAGAAGCTGCTGGCGCTGGAGCCCACGCTGGGTGAGCTGGAAAAGGCGTTGGGCATTCCCAAGGCGCGGGAGGAGCTGGCCGAGCTCCAGAAGGAGACGGAGCAGGAGGGCTTCTGGAACGATCTGGAGCGCAGCCAGCAGGTGAGCCGTCAGGTCAAGCGTCTGGAGAACAAGATCAAAAAGCACGACAAGCTGGTGTCCGAGTGGGAGGATACCCTGACCCTGTGCGAAATGGCGCAGGAGGAGGACGATCCCTCCCAGCTGGACGACGTGGTGGAGGGCTACAACACGCTGGAAAAGGAGATCAGCGAGCGCCGACTGGCCGCCCTGCTGTCCGGCGAATATGACGGCAACAACGCCATTCTCACCTTCCACGCCGGCGCCGGCGGCACCGAGGCGCAGGACTGGACGGAGATGCTGTACCGGATGTACACCCGCTGGGCCGAGCGCCACGGCTATACCTATCAGCTCATGGACTACGAGGCCGGTGACGAGGCGGGCATCAAATCCGCCACCATCCTCATCGAGGGCGAAAACGCCTACGGCTATCTGAAGAGCGAGAATGGCGTCCACCGTCTGGTGCGCGTCAGCCCCTTCGACGCCAATGCCCGCCGCCAGACCAGCTTTGCCGCGCTGGAGGTCATGCCGGAGCTGGAGGATGACAGCGAGATCGAGATCCGGCCCGAGGACATTGAGATGCAGGCCTGCCGCTCCTCCGGTGCAGGCGGCCAGCACATCAACAAGACCTCCTCCGCCGTCCGCCTGACCCACCTGCCCACCGGCATCGTGGTGTTCTGCCAGACGGAGCGCAGCCAGTTCCAGAACCGCGACAACGCCATGAAGATGCTGCGCGCCAAGCTGGCGGAGCTGAAGCTCCAGCAGCACGCCGAGAAGATCAGCGACCTGAAGGGCGTCCAGATGAAGATCGAGTGGGGCAGCCAGATCCGTTCCTATGTGTTCATGCCCTACACGCTGGCCAAGGATACCCGCACCGGCTACGAGATGGGCAACATCCAGGCCGTGATGGACGGCGATATCGACGGCTTCATCAATGCCTACCTGACCGCCGCCGCCAACGGCGAGATCAAGAAATAATTCGTCCAAAAGCAGCAGACCACCCTGCGTGTCAAATACGCAGGGTGATCTTTTTGCCGTATTATACGTTTTGTTGTCGCTTTTTGCCGCATGGAGGAGGGCTTCCGCCCCTACAAGAGCCGCATTTCACGCACAGCATAAAAACAGAGCCGCATGAGCGGCTCTGTTTTTATGCACTTTCAGGCGTGCTTCAGCACTTCTCGAACACCACTGCGGTGCCCATGCCGCCGCCGATGCACAGGGTCGCCAGACCCTTCTTGGCCTCGGGACGCTTCTGCATCTCGTGCAGCAGAGTGACAATGATACGCGCACCGGACGCACCCACGGGATGACCCAGAGCGATAGCGCCGCCGTTGACGTTGACCTTGCTCATGTCAAAGTGCAGCTCGCGGGCCACCTCGTTGGCCTCCACCAGGTCGATGTCGTCGATGGTCACGCCGGCCTTCTTCATGGCGTTGCGGGAAGCCACCACGGGGCCGACGCCCATGATCTTGGGATCCACGCCGCCCTGACCCCAGCCGATCAGCTTGGCCATGGGCTTCAGACCGTACTTCTCCACAGCCTCGCCGGAGGCCAGCACGATGGCGGCTGCGCCGTCGTTGATGCCGGAGGCGTTGGCGGCGGTGACACGCTGGGTGCCCTTATCGGCAGCATCCCGTGCGCCGGTGACCTCGAAGGTATGTACCACCTGGGGATTGGGGGACTCGGGACCCACGGGGAAAGCGCCCTTCAGCTTGGCGATGCTGTCAGCGGTGACGCCGGCCTTGGGATACTCGTCCTTGGCGAAGGGGACCATGTCCTTCTTGACCTTGACCATCACGGGAACGATCTCGTCGTCGAAGCGGCCGGATGCCTGTGCGGCCTCCGCCTTCTGCTGGGAGGCGGCGGCGAACTCGTCCTGCTCGCGGCGGGTGATGCCCCAGATATCGTTGATGTTCTCGGCGGTGGTACCCATGTGGTAGTTGTTATAGGCGTCCCACAGACCGTCCTTGATCATGGTGTCCACCAGCTTCTTGTCGCCCATACGAGCGCCCCAGCGGGCGTCCATGGAGGCAAAGGGAGCGGCGCTCATGTTCTCGGTACCGCCGCAGACCACGATGTCGGAATCACCGGCCAGGATGGAGCGGGCGCCCTCGATGACGGACTTCATACCGGAGCCGCAGACCATGCCGACGGTGTAGGCGGGCACGGAATAGGGGATGCCGGCCTTGATAGAAACCTGACGCGCCACGTTCTGACCCTGAGCAGAGGTCAGGATGCAGCCGAACATCAGCTCATCCACGTTCTCAGGTGCAATGTTGGCGCGCTTCAGAGCCTCCTTGACCACCACAGCGCCCATGTCGGCAGCGGGGGTGTTCTTCAGGGAGCCGCCAAAGGAACCGATCGCGGTTCTGCAGCAATTGACAACATACAGGTCTTTCATGAAAGTTACCTCCTATAAAGATTAAGCTCATTATACCGCTTTGTATAACGAATGTCTATGCTCATGATAGTCAACTTTTTAACAATAGTCAACGGTCAATTTGAAGTTTGTTAAAAAATCGTCAAAAGGTGCATGGCAGCCCCGCCCTTTCCGTCATTTTGACGGATAGGCACTTTACTTTTCAGTCGGCTGCACGGTCTGCGTCAGCTGGCTGCGCAGCTGCGTCAGCGTCTGGTAGAACGTGCCGGTGTCGATGGAGGCGTACAGCTCCTCGTTATAGACCACGTTGGCCGTGCCGCGCCGCGCCTGCATCTGTGCATTGAAATACGCGGGCAGCACGGCGGACAGATCCGTCTCCTCCCGCAGGAAGATGTAGTAGCCCTCGTCCACGGCGATCACATCCGACACCTCGTTGGCCGCCAGCGCCATGGCCGCCTCGCAGACAGGGTCGCCCTCCGTCACGGTGAAGGTGATGCTGTCCTTCTGATCCACGCCCCGTTCCTGACAGATGGCGGCGTGCTCGGCCAGCTTATCCTCCGCCTCCTGCATCCGCTTGAGGTAGCCGTTGGCCTCCTCCTCGGCGCCGTCACCGGCGGGTACATAGATGGCGCGGCCCGTCAGGTAGCCGTTGTCCGCCGCGTACTGAGCCAGCGCCGCCCCGTCGGGATACAGGGCGCTGCCCTCGGTGCTGAACTCCGTCTCCAGTCTCTGGTACAGGAACGCCGCCTCCGGGATGCGGTCATACGCCTCCTCCGTAAGGCCCATTGCCGCCAGCTGCTGCTGGTAGGCCTCCTCGCCGCCGTAGTACTCCACATACGCCTGCCGCTGTGCCTCCAGCGCCGCCTGATCCTCCTCGGTCAGCGTCACACCGGCCTCCTGCGCCCATGCCCGCACCACGCTGTACAGCTTCACCGTCTCCACGGCCTCGGTTTTGGCATAGTCGCCGTAGGTCACGCCCGCGGTCAGCTCGGCGCTCCAGTCCACATTCGGCACATAGTTGCTCAGATACTCACAGTCGTAGGCCAGCCAATACAGATACTCCTCCGCCGTCACGGTCTGCCCGTCGATGAGCAGCAGCTCCGCGTCGGGATGGAGCCCGCTGGCCTCATACAGCAGGCCGTCGGTGCGGTGTCCCTTCTTCATGCCTCCGGTGAGGGAGATGGCTCCCACCAGCACCACAGAGGCCAGCGCACCGGCGATCAGGCGCACCCAATTATTCTTCATGCTCAGTTCCTCCTTCTTGGGACTTTCGTCCCTGTATCTCATTCTGCTGCAAACGCAGCTTTTCTACAAGGCCGCCTGCGGCGTCCAATGCATCCTCGTTTGGCTGTAAAAACAGCGTCAGCCGCGGCTCCGTTCCCGCCGACAGCTGCAAGCGGTTCCGGTAGCCCGCCATGGTACACACCGCCAGCAGCGCCGCCGGGTCGATGCGCGTATCGAAGCTGAAGAGCAGCTGCCGCCCCTTCTGGGTGATGTCGGTGATGCCCGTCTCCATGGCCGCCGCGCGGAGCATGGCCACGTGCAGCAGCGCCGTTACCGGCTTTGGCACGTCGCCGTACCGGTCCAGCAGCTCGTCCGTCAGGTCGGCCTCGTCCGCCGGCGTCCGCAGCGCGGCGATGCGGCGGTACAGATCCATCCGCTGCTCGGCGGCGGGTACATACCCCTCCGGGATGTAGGCCGGCACCGTCAGGTCGGCGGAGCATTCCGCCCGCACCTCCGCGCCCCGGCCCTGCTGCTCCAGCACCGCGTCGTTCAGCAGCTTCAGGTACATATCATAGCCCACAGACATCATGTAGCCCGACTGCTCGGGGCCTAAGAGGTTTCCGGCGCCCCGGATCTCCAGATCCCGCATGGCGATCTTGAAGCCGGAGCCGAACTCCACATATTCCCGTATGGCGGTGAGCCGCTTGGCGGCCACCTCCGTCAGCACCTTGCCGGTGCGGTACGTCAGATAGGCATACGCCCGCCGGGCCGACCGGCCGATGCGCCCCCGGATCTGGTGGAGCTGGCTGAGCCCCAGCCGGTCCGCGTCCTCGATAATGAGGGTATTCACGTTGGGGATGTCGATGCCCGTTTCGATGATGGTGGTGCATACCAGCACGTCGATGTCGCCCTCCGCCATGCGGCTCATGACGCGGCTCAGCTCACCCTCCGCCATTTTGCCATGGGCGGTCTCCACCGTCACGCCGTCACCCAGCAGCTCCCGCAGCCGGGAGGCGGTGGAGTCGATGTTCTCCACCCGGTTGTGCAGGTAGTACACCTGCCCGCCCCGATCCAGCTCCCGCCGGATGGCCTCGGTGACGATGCCCCAGTCGTGCTCCAGTACATAGGTCTGCACCGGCTGCCGCTCCTGCGGCGGCTGCTCGATGGTGCTCATGTCCCGGATGCCGCTGAGGGCCATGTTCAGCGTCCGGGGGATGGGCGTGGCGGACAGCGTCAGCGTGTCCACCTGCTCCGTCCGCTGGCGCAGCTTCTCCTTATGGGTCACGCCGAAGCGCTGCTCCTCGTCGATGATGAGCAGACCCAGATCCTTGAACTCCACGCTCTTGGCCAGCAGCTTGTGGGTACCGATGAGCAGATCCACTCTGCCCGTTTTCACCCGCTCCAGCACATCCTTTACCTGCGCCGGTGTGCGGAATCGGGACAGCACCTCCACCGTCACCGGGAACGCCCGGAACCGGGCGATGGCCGTGGCGTAGTGCTGCTGGGCCAGCACGGTGGTGGGTACCAGAATGGCGGCCTGTTTGCCGTCCAGAATGCACTTCATGGCCGCCCGCAGCGCCACCTCCGTCTTGCCGTAGCCCACATCGCCGCACAGCAGCCGATCCATGGGCGCCGGCTTCTCCATATCCCGCTTGATATCCCGGATGGCGGCCAGCTGGTCGTCCGTCTCCGTGTAGTCGAAATCATCCTCAAACTCCCGCTGCCACGGGGAGTCCGGCGAAAAGGCAAAACCGGTCTGCCGCTGGCGCTGGGCATACAGCTTGATCAGCTCCTCGGCCAGATCCTTTGCCGCCGCCTTGGCCCGGCGGGTGGTCTTGGCCCACTGGTCGCCGGACAGCTTGTTCAGCTTCGTCTTTTCCGCCGCCTCGTCGCCGCCGCCGATGTATTTGCTCACCAGATCCAGCGATGTGGCCGGTACATACAGGCAGTCGCTGCCGGCGTAGTTGATCTTGATATAGTCCTTCTCCACGCCGTCCACCGGCAGACGCAGCATCCCGGCGAACCGCCCGATGCCGTGGTGGACGTGTACCACCAGATCGCCCACCGCCAGATCGGTGTAGGATTGTATTTTCTGCCGATTGTCCGTCTTGGCGGCGCGGGGCTTTTTCCGGCTGCCGGACAGCTTCTCGGTGAGCTGTCCCTCCGTCAGCACCGCCAGCTTCAGCGCCGGCCACTCGCTGCCGGCGCTGAGCGCGCCCACGGTGATGCACACCTGCCCCCGCTTCGGCACGGCGCTGCCGGACAGCTCCAGCGCGGCGGGGATCTTTTTCCGGTGCAGCAGCTCCTGCATATTCTTTGCCCGCACCTCGCCGCCGCACAGCACCAGCACGCCGTACCCGGCGGTGAGATAGTGTACGATATCGGTGGCCGCCGTTTCCAGACTGCCGCCGTAGCTGGACAGCTGCTTGGCGGAGATGTCCAGCAGCAGCTTGGGCGCCACCAGATACCGGCTGGTGGGCAGGCTCTCCATCTGGCACACGGGGAAGCGCTCCAGCGCCGCCGCCGTTTCCGTCTCCGTCAGTGTCAGCCGCCCGAAGGCGCCTGCCATCTGACCGGCCTCCATGGACGCCGTTACATCCTGCTTCACCTGCCATACAAAGGCCTTCAGTGCCTCCTGCACCCGGCCCGCCTCGCTGACGCAGACAAGACAGTCCTCCGGCAGATAGTCGAAGGCCGTGGCCGCGTCGGGGTACACCGCCGCCAGATACCGGTCACCGCCGGGAGGCGTCACCCCCTGCCGCAGGGACTGGGCGTCCTCCTCCAGCCGCTGCCGCAGGGCGGCGGCATTCTCCTTCTTCGCCAGACGCTTTGCCGCCGCGTCTATGCGCTTGGCGGCGCTTTCCGCCGCATTTTCGTCGTAAAACGGCAGCACCTCGCCGGCGGGCAGCACCGTAAAGCGCTGCCGGTTCTCCACACGGCGCTGGGTGGTCACGTCGAAATCGCCCATGCTGTCCAGCTCGTCGTCGAAGAACTCGCAGCGCACCGGGCGCTCCGGGCCGGGGGAGAAGATATCCAGAATACCGCCGCGGAGGGCGAACTGCCCCGCGCCCTCTACCTGCTGGGCTCGGACGTAGCCCGCCGCCGTAAGCTGCGCCGTCAGCGCCGTCACGTCATACTGCTGCCCCACCTCCAGCGTGAAGGCGGTCTTTTGCAGCACCGCCGCCGGCAGACACAGCTGCGCCATGGCCGCCGCCGTCGCCACCATCACCCGGGGCTTCTCCTGTGCCAAACGGTACAGTGCCCACAGCCGCCGGTACTCCCACTGGCGGCTGTACGCCGCCGCAGGCCGCAGCTGCCACTCTCTGGCGGGCAGCACCACCGGCTCCTCACCGGTGAGGGCGCGCAGATCGGCGGTCTGCCGGGCGCACTCCTGCTCGTCGGCACACAGCATCAAAAGGGGTCTGCCGGTCTGCTCCGCCGCAGCCGCCGCCACCGCGGCGCGCTGCACAGGGGAGAGCCCCGTGACCATGCTGTGCTTCTCCCGGCCTGCCATGCCCGCCGTCAGCTCCTGTAGCTGCGGCAGTGTCAAAAGCTGTCGGATCAGTCCCTCCAAGTGCTCTCCCTCCCTTCCGAGATCAGCGCCTGCGCTGTTTTTTGACTTGGTATCAGCGTATATTCTATGCGTGCTTTCTGAAATTTACCTGAAAAATGTCAGCTGTTGAAACGGTTCATGGCCGTGTCAGCCCCCTGCTCAATAAGGCACAGCGCCGCCTCCGCCGCCCGATCCAGCGTGGCGCGCAGCAGCTTGGCCTCCTCGCCCTGGGGCTTGCCCACCACCCAGTTCACCATCTCATGGTCGGGATGCTCCGGCATCCCCACACCCACCTTGATGCGGGGGAACCCGTCCGTCCCAAGGTGCTGGATGATATTCTTCAGCCCGTTGTGGCCGCCCGCCGACCCGCTTTTGCGGATCCGCAGCCGTCCCGCCGCGAGGGACACGTCGTCGGAGATGACCACCACATGATCCGCCGGCACCTTGTAGAACCGGGCGGCCTCGCCCACGGACTCACCGGACAGATTCATGTAGGTCTGGGGCTTCATCACCAGTATTTTGTTGCCGTTTTTCTCCAGAATACCTGTCCACGCCTTGAACCGCAGCTTGTTGAGCTTGAAATTCTCCTTTTCCATCAGGCTGTCCAGCGCCAGCCACCCCATGTTATGGCGGGTGGATTCGTACTTGCTGCCGGGATTGCCCAGCCCCACAAGGATCCAGTTGACGCCGCCGGCCTGATTCCGATTAAAAAACAAGGCTCTCGCCTCCTTTTGAAAAAGTAAGGGGACTGCAAACGCAGTCCCCCACAGTATAGCATAGCTTCCGCCGTTTGAAAAGCGCTTAGTTGAACAGCTTAGCGATGGAGATCTCCTGATAGATGCGCTCGATCGCCTCGGCGAACATGGGCGCCACGGACAGGTACTTGATCTTGTCGCAGCCTGCGCCCATCGTCTCGGGGATGGTGTTCAGCAGAGCGACCTCCTTGATGACGCTGCTGCTCAGACGCTCCAGCGCCGGGCCGGACAGCACGCCATGGCTGGCGCAGGCGTACACGCTGTTGGCGCCGCCCACCTCCACGATGGCCTTGGCCGCGTTGCAGATGGAGCCGGCGGTGTCGATCATATCGTCGAACAGGATGCAGTCCTTACCTGCCACATCGCCGATGACGTTCATGACCTCGCACTGGTTGGCCTTCTGACGGCGCTTGTCCACGATGGCAAGGCTCATGTGCAGCTTCTGGGCGAAGGTGCGGGCGCGGGCCACGCTGCCCACGTCGGGGGACACCACCGCCATGTTCTCGCACTTCTCGCCGAACTTCTTGGCGTAGTAGTCCACGAACACGGGGTTGCCCAGCAGGTTGTCCACAGGGATGTCGAAGAAGCCCTGGATCTGGCTGGCGTGGAGATCCATGGTCAGCACGCGGTCGGCGCCGGAGGCGGTGATCATGTTGGCCACCAGCTTGGCGGAGATGGGATCGCGGCTCTTGGCCTTACGATCCTGACGGGCATAGCCGAAATAGGGGATCACCGCGGTAACACGACCCGCGGAGGCGCGCTTGCAGGCGTCGATCATGATGAGCAGCTCCATCAGGTTGTTGTTGACCGGCTTGCAGGTCGACTGGACCAGGAACACGTCGCTGCCGCGGACAGATTCATTGATCGTCAGGGAAACCTCGCCGTCAGCAAAGGTGGTCACGGTGCAGTCGCCCAGCGGCAGCCACAGCTTGCGGCAGACGCCCTCGGCAAACGGACGGTTTGCATTCGCGCTGAACACCTTGACGTTTTTACCGTGCGAAATCATATGAAATTACCCCCATAATTTTTGAATTCCGTTTTGTTCTTTCTTCTGACATTTATTCAACAGCCGGAGCTGTCTGAATACAACTTATTTTTCCTTGAGCTTGTGTTTGCTTGCCCAGTCCTTCTTGTTCTGCTGCCGGGCGCGCGCAATGGAAAGCGCCATTGCGGGAATGTCGTCGGTGATGGTAGACCCCGCAGCAATATACGCGCCCTCTCCCACGCGCACGGGCGCGATGAGATTGGTGTTGCAGCCGATGAAGGCGGAGTCTTCGATGACGGTGCGGTATTTTTTCGCGCGGTCGTAGTTGACCGTCACGGTGCCGCAGCCGAAGTTGACGTTCTTTCCCACGTCGCTGTCTCCCACATAGGTCAGATGAGAGATCTTTGTACCGTCGCTGACGTTGGAGTTCTTGATCTCCACGAAATCGCCTACGCGCACGCAGTTTCCGACGTTCGATCCCGGGCGGATATAGGCGAAGGGACCGACGTGTGTGTCGTAGCCCACAGACGAATTATAGATCTGCGAGGCGTTGACCTTCGTCCCCTCGCCGACCTTGACATTTTCCAGATAGCTGTTCGGTCCGATTGTGCAGTTTTTGCCGATCGAGGTCTGCCCGCGCAGAATCGTTCCGGGCAGCAGCGCCGTCCCCGGTCCGACGGAAGCCGCCG
>OHKI01001073.1_pt1 | contig 10061 bp, 6 predicted proteins | sample 1568771 | NCBI WGS metagenome assembly OHKI01 (sample SAMEA3879540, study PRJEB24766) | human gut metagenome | biome: human-associated habitat; feature: feces | place: USA | collected 1985/1987 | reverse complement strand
AGCAGCAACAGGATACTGTATTTTTGGCCATTATTGCAATTTTCAAAAACAGCACCTATCAAAACAGCATAGCTGCGATATACAGTTTGCGGATGTTGCTTGTGCAGTAAAAACGCAAACTGTTATAGAAGAACTGCTGAGCAGCGCGGTTTTAGCCTGCCAGCTTGCGGTAGGCGTTCAGCACCTGATAAGCCGGGATGCTGCTGCCGGGGGCAAATTTGCCGTTCAGGCGGCGCTTCATCAGCCCCTGCTCCACGCACCACTGGGCTGCCTTGGCGGTATCCGGGTCTGCCACGTCTGCAAAGGCCGGAGCCTCGGCAGGCTCGGGACGGCCTGCGGTGTTCCACAGCAGCAGGGCCTGCAGCTGGCGCTCTGCCACGTAGTTGTAGATGCCGTAGCCCACAACGCCAGCCGCCGCTGCACCAGCCGCCATAATGATGACCGCACCGCCGCCACCGTCACCGCCGGAAGGTGGTGTTCCCGGTGTCCAAATCCACCCAGCTCGTCTTTTTAAACGGCTCCCAGTACGCCCGGTTTGCGGCGGACACCGGGGCACAGCTTTCCACCCTTGCCACATGGGACGGCTTTTTTGCCATGGCCGCTGCCTACCGGCAGTGGTCACAGGGCAAGCCCTTCTGCGCGCTGGACTATCCGCTGCGTCTGGTGGAGCTGAACGCGCTGGAACAGGGCAGCGGCGCGCTGTACAAGGACAGCTGGTACGACCTGACCAACGAGGCCTTCCGCGCTTCGTGGATGGAATTTGCCCGGGCACTGGTGCAGGGCGATATTCTGGTTTCGGATCTGTACTCCAACACGCAGGTGATGACCGGCGAAACGCTGGCGGGCCTTGGCAGCTCTGCGGCCATCCTTTATTACAATGATTTCGTCACCTACCCGGACAACACCACCGAGCCCACCGATCTGCTGCTGGCACCCCTGCCGCACGCCGCCGGTACCGCCACGCCTTTGATGCCGCAGGCCGGTGTGGGTCTGTGCGCCTTTAAGACCACCGACCAGAAGGCCGAGGCCGCCGCTGTGTTCCTGCGCTGGCTCACCGAGCAGCAGCGCAATCTGGAATTTGCCGCCGATACCGGGTATATGCCGGTGTCCAGCGCCGCCTTTGACGCCATTGCGGACTATCCGTTCGAGCAGCAGAGCTATCAGCGGCTGTACGACGTTTACAACGCGATGCGCATCCAGAACACCCCGGTGTCCGAGCCGGGCATCGTGGGGTACCATGCCAAGACCAAAACCTTCTATGACAGCCTGCGCCAGCGCCAGAAGGACTACCCGCAGCGCCTTGCCGGCGGCGAAACGCTGGAGGCCCTGACCGCAGAGACATGGCAGCTGCTGTGCGACAATGCCTGAACCCGCAGCGCAGCCGGAAAAGGGGGACTTTGATGCACTTTTTTGCCAGACACCGTGAGAATATCCGCCAGAGCGCTATGAGCGCCCGGCTGCTGTGGCCCTGCCTGCTGCTGGTGGTGCTGCTGGTGCTGACCTTTGGTGCAGCGTTGTTCCTGTTTGCCAGTCTGCACAACACCAAAAAGGATACGACCCGCAGTCTGGAGATCCAATTCTCGGTGTTTCAGAACGATGTGGAGCGCTATTTTGATCAGCTGGCGGTCATGGGGGTGAACCTTTCTGCGGATATGAGCGCCCTTGTAGACCAGCAGCTTGCGGAACGGAAGATGACTTTTGACCGGCTGAACGACTCGCCCGAGGTGCTGAACGCGCTGGAGGAAGAGATGATCGAGCCGCTGTGCCGCAGCCTGCGTCAGACCAGCTGCTCCGGTGCCTTTGTGCTGCTGGACGCCACTGTCAACACCCGTATGGAGGGGGCAGAGCATTCCCGCGCCGGGCTGTATGTGCAGAAAAGTGGTGCCGACACCCCCACCGTGCCCCTGCTGCTGTACCGGGGCAATGCGGAGGTGGGCAAAACCCACAGCGTAATGCCCCACCGCAAATGGCGCATGGAGTTCCAGACCGACCAGTTCCCGGACTACGACCGCTGGATGACCCCCAACAGCACCCCGCTGTACCAGGCTTATACGCTGACGGAGCGGTTCAGCCTCCCCGGCACCTCGGAGGAGGTACAGCTGTTTTTGCTGCCCCTGCGGGGCCGCGACGGCACCATGTACGGGCTGTGCGGCTTTGAGATCAGCCAGAGCTTTTTCAAGCAGAACTTTGCCCAGCCCACCGGCTTTGACCACCTGATCTACCTGCTTGCTCCGGCAGACAGCGGGCTGAACGCCAGCGCCGCCCTCAGCAGCGGCACCACCGACGGCTACTTCCATGCCCCCCGGGACATGCTGGTGCTGCACAGCATGGGCGGCAGCCTGACCCAATTGATCGGCTCCGACAGCGCCTATGCAGGCATCTCGGAGCTTTGCCGCCTGAGCGAGAACCAGTCCTACCGGCTGGCCGTCTGCATCCCCTTGACGGACTACCGCAGGCTGATCTTTTCCGGCAACCTGCAAATGCTGCTGATCGGCCTGTTCATCGCCTTTTTCGTGGTGTTCTGCTGTATATACTTCCACCGGCACATCCTTTCGCCTGCGTTCCGGCAGTTCGAGGAGGACAAGCGGGAGTCCCGGCGGCGGATGGACGAGCTGCAGATGGAGCGCCAGCAGATGCAAACAGAGCTTTCCCGGCTGGCGGACGTGTGCCGCAACGAATCCGTCCCCGATGCCTTCCAGACCTTTCTGGAGGGCATCCCCAACCTGACAAAGACCGAGCGCCGCATCTTTGACGGCTATGTGGCCGGGCTGCGCTCCCGGGAGATCGTGGAGCAGCTGGACATCAAGGACAGCACCCTGCGCTTCCACAACAAGAACATCTACGAAAAGCTGGGGGTCAGCTCCCTCAAGCAGCTGCAGCAGTTTGCCGCGATCCTGAATTCCGGCGGCAACAGCGCCCCCGACTCCGCCCCGGACGAAAGCGGCCCCAAGAAGGCCCGCTGAACCGCGCTCCTGTGCCCCAGCTTTCGCTGAAAAGATGCAAAAAGAGCCGCCGCACCTCACACAGGTGCAGCGGCTCTTTTACATTGATTCTAGGTTCCGGACGCTCCGGGGACGCTTCCGGCAGCTTAGTACAGCTTTGCGCCGGCGGAGCCCCAGCAGCCTTCTTTTACTGCTCAATCGGCTTCATCGTGGGGACAGGTCAAGGAAGGCTCACAAATGGCTTTATTTCCCTTTATAAGCCTATCCATGCGGCTTCCTTTTTCCTGCTCCCGTACGTCACCCTACGCAACTCTCCACAACTTACCGGCAATTTGGTGTAAAAGTGGTGTAGTAGTTGGTGTAGTGGATTTCAGACCGAAATGCCCAGTTTACCGTTCAGATTTGCAAAGGAATGGGCTTTGGCTTCCTTGGTGGCTTCCGCGTAAATCTCCATCGTGGTGCTGATGTCCTTGTGTCCCATGATGTCCTGAATGATCTTCAGGTTGGTCTCATTTTCGCACAGCCGGGTGCAGAACGTGTGCCGGAGATTATGGCAGAAGAAGGGCGGCAACAGCTGCGGCTCCCGTTTTTCCTTTTCGGCCTTTTCCAGTTCGGCTTCGTTGTATTCCACACTGATGCGCTTGATGGCGCGGTTGACCGTCTGCGGGTTCTGCGGCTGGCCGAAGCGGTTCAGGAATACGAAGTCTGAGATTCCGTCGATTTCGTATTCGCATACCAGTTCCAGCTCCTGCTGGTTGGTGCGTTCCTGCTCCAGTGCCTTCCGCACTTCGGGCAAGATCGGAATTGCCCGCTTACCGGCGGCAGTCTTGGGCGTGGACATGGTGAAATAGCAGCCGCCCACCTCGTGGTCATGGTACACCAGATTGTGCTGGATGGTGATAAACCCACTCTCAAAGTCGATGTCGCTCCAGCACAGGCCAACCGTTTCCGAGATACGGCATCCGGTACCCAGCATGAAGGTGAACATCGGGAGCCAGTGCTGGAACTTCGGCGTTTTCTTGATGAAATTCAGAAACGCCTGCTGCTGGGGCAGGGTCAGAGCGTGTCGTTTGGGCGTTTCGTACTGGTGGGCGGCTTTAATGGCCGTCAGGACACCATCCGTGGGATTCACACGGATGTACTCATCGTCCACCGCCACCGCAAAGACCTGATGGAGAACATTCTGGATGGTTTCCAGCGTGTTCAACGCCATCTTGCCATTGCGGACGATGCCATTGTAGTAGCTGCGGATATCCGACTTGCGAATGTCCTTGAGCTTCATCATGCCGATCTCATCCCGGACGAACCGATTGTACATATAGACGTAATTGGCGAAGGTATGCTCTTTCAAGCCCACCTTGTTCTTACGCCACAGTTCAAACAGGTCGTTCAGGGTCAGGCTGCACTCCGGGATGCGGATGCCCTCTGCCAAATCGTGCTGGATCTTCTCTTCCTTTTCGCGCAGCCCCTCCAAGGTTGCATCATAGATGGTATGGCGTTTTCCGTTTTTCGCAGTCCAACGGTACATATACAGCCCGTCGCTCTTGCGGTAGACCTCGCCATCCTTCAAAACACGGCCTTTATTATCTTTACGTCTTTGCATATAAACTCTCCTTTTCATGCACAGAATGTTGAAAAGGAGCCTTACGCCATGAGTATACCATGACGCAAGACTCCCTGCAACATCAAACGGTCAATTTTCTACACCGCATCAGATCGAGAATGCCTTGTCCAGATATTCGTCCAGCTTACGGCGTTTGATCAGCCGTTTGGTTCCGTTCCAAAGGACGAACTTGCATTCATCGCTATCGGTCATTGACCGCAGTTTATTGATACCGATCCCAGAGTAAGCCGCCGCTTCCTCCAAGGTCAGATTACTCTTTTGCCAAATCGGAACTTCTTTCACTTGCACCTCCATATCCTTGTAACCGGGTGCCGGGGCAGAAAGTGCCAGCTTTCTGCCCCAAACGTTCCCGATGAGGTTCAGATTTCCGAGTGCCCCTCCTGTGTGCGGGGTTGTGCCGCTGGTTTGTTTTGTGCCTGTTCTGCCTGCAAGCGGTTCAGCAGTTGCAGAACGGAATCTCGTGCTTTCTCCTTGACCTGCTCCTTACCTTTCTGACGGACTTCCGGCTTCAGGAGCTTCTCCTGCAGACGTGCGGTGGTGGTCTGCATGGTCTTGAGAAACTTGTCCAGCACGGTGTCCAACCGATGGGCGGCGTATTCTCTCGTGGTCTGCGGAGCCTTACGTTCCGGGGACAGCACCCACTTCTTCGTGTCCTCGATCATCCGCATATCTTCCTTGCGGGTCTCGGTGCGTACCACGTCCGTCACGACCTCCACCGCCTTGTCGTAAGCCGCAGCCGATACCTCGTCGATCAGCGTTTCCATGTCGTTGACCTTGAGGGTCAATTCGTCCAGCCTGTTCTGCTGGGCGGCAAGCTGCTCCTTCTGCTTGGCAAGGATGAAGTCCTGCTTTTCCAAATACTTGCGGTTGCCATACTCCGCTTCTTCCTCCAATTCCAGACCATGCCGTTTTGCAATCTCGAACAGCATCTTCCGGCAGGCGGCATCAAAGGTGATCTTGCGGTTGTTGCGGCGGCTGAGGGGCTTGTCCGGGTCGGGCAGCTCGAAGCCCAGTGTTTCCAATGCCTTTTCCTGCTGGGGAGCAACCTCGCCGTACTTGTTCTCACAGTCGAACACATGGCGCTCGTGGATGTGGGGCGTGCTTTCATCCAGATGCAACGCCCAGTCCAGCACATGAACATGGTCGCCATACTTGGCTTTGAACGCCTCGATGAACTCGGTGACGATGTTCAGCAAGTCCTCTGCCGAAGCGTGTTCATCCAGCGTTCCAAGTTGGTAGATGGTCTCTTCCGGGCAGGTCTTGCGGCTGGACAGCAGGTCGGGAATGGAGCGGTTGCGCTCTGTGTGCCGGATCTTGGCGTTGCGCTCGTTCTGGCTTTCGATGAAGGCCGTGTAGTGGGTCTCGTAGAATTGCCGTTCCACATCCGAGAAGGTCGCCGCCAGATCGTCCGGGTCTTGTGGAGCGAGAGCCGAACGGAGACCGTGAAAGCAGTCCCAGTAGATGTTGCCCTTGGCTCGTTCCGGGTCGATGTGCTCGCTGTTGGCAAGGTTGAAACTGCGGTCATTGTGTTTTGGGTTATAGGTGCCGTGGGTTCCGGCTCGTCCGTTGTGACGTGTTAATTTCAGATAGACATCCCTCCGTTTCAACAGCTTGGTGGGGAGAACGCAGCAGCGAAGCTGCTGGATCTGCCGCCTTTTTGCGCCAGATAATACCCAGTAGGATATGACGCACAGCATCATATCACTGGGCAAGGCGTTCCCCCTTGACTCCCTTCAAAGGGCTGCGGTCTCGCCTGTCGGCTCGGTCGGTGCTTCAAAATGCCTGCGGCCTTTTGAGGTCGCCACTGGCGACCCGCACCTCTGCACTCTTGCTCCGGGCAAACTGTCCTGAACGGACAGCTCGTCCGGCTCCGATGTAACGAAAACCGACAAATTCGTCCGTTTTCGTAATCGTATAGCACAAAAAGGCGGCCATCTGCACCCATGCAGACAGCCGCCTTTGGTTTTACGCTATATTCTGTTTTCTCAATCTCTGAAAATCTTATCCAGTTCCCTTTCCATGGTGCCCGCCTTGGCAAATTCCAGCGTATCCGCCTGACGGATATGGTGGGCGGTGATGCCGTGATCCTTTGCAAAGCCCAGAATGTAGCTGATGGCAATGCGATAGATGATCTCGGTGGGCGCAAGCCCATAGACCTGTTTAGCAAAGATATGTTCCAGCCGGGCGTTATCGTCCGGGAAGGCTTGCCGCATCTTCTCGCTGCGGTAGAGGCGCTTGACGATTTCCGTAATGTACAGGCCGGACTTCATGTAGGGGTCCAGGAAGGTCTTGCCGGGGTCATCGAAGCAGCCGGGGTTTTCCTGTTCCAGCAAGTCCACCATCTTTTTCACCACCCACTTGGGGGTGAAGATCTGGTTGGTTTTCTGGGGCGGGATGTAATCGAAGATATCCTCGGTGCGGCTCTCGTCAAAGTAATCCGCCAGCTTGACCTTCAGGTTCAGGAATTCCTTCACCGAATTGTCAAACACCACTGGGTCGAACAGGTGGCCTGCAAAATGCTCCTCCTGTCCGGTGGCTTGGTTGATGTACGGCCCACCGTCCCGCAAAAAGCGGAACTGCTCCAGCGTGATGCTGGTGACCTCCTGAAAGACCTTGTCCGGGATGATCTGGTCAAAGTTCGCCAGCGTCACGTTCTCGTCGCCATACGCCATGAGGAAGGACGGGATGGTGCGGGAAAAGCCCCGCAGATGGTCACGGACGGTGTCCTCGTAGCCCTTTTTCTCCTGCTCCTTCTGGTTGGTCTCCACGGTGCGCACGATGGTCTGCTGCATTTCCTGCGCCGTCTGCTGGATGGTGGATTGCAGGTTTTCCATCAGAGCAGCGGTGCTCTGATGCTGCTTTGCATCAAACTCCCGGTTCACCTTCTGGCGCTGCTGGGCGGTGGTGCAGCTTTGCAGCTGCTGGGTACGCTTCTCTTCCAACTGGCTCTGGTCGATGCGGTAGTTGTCCACCACCTTGTTCACCGCCACGTCCATTTTGGCTTTGGCGGTGCTCTCAAACCGCTTCTGGTCGGACAGCTTCAGGTCCCGCCCATACTCCTGCTTTGCCTGCTCCACCATAGGGGTGATGATCTCCTTGGTGATGCTCTTTTTCAGGGGTTCCAGATGCTCTTCTTTGGCAGGAGCCGGGGCATCGGTCAGGTCTTGCAGGGCGGTGTCCAGCGCCGGGGTGCTCTCGTAAATTTTTTCCCCGAACACATCCGCTGCCTTGCCGATGACGTAGCCCTCGTCCAAATCCACCTCGCCCTTGTCGTTCAGGGAGAGGTCTGCGCCGGTGTCCGGGGTGATCTGGATGGGCTTTGCCTTGGCTTCGCTGATGGGCTGGAAGTTTTGCAGAATGTCCAGCACCTCCTGCGGGGCACTGAACACGTTGGAAATGTTCTGGAACAGGAAGTTGCTCTGGAAGCCCATCCGCACCACTTCTTTGGACTTGATCTTCCGGGGGATGCTGAGGACTTTTTCTGCATCCAGCGGGATCATCTCCCCTTCCTCGTCCTCGCCGATGACCGGGAAGAAGTTGAGCAGATTCTGGATGTGCGCCTTGCGCTCCTCGGTGTCGCCCTTGCCGCTGGCGGTGTCCTGTGAAAGGTCGTTGGCGAACTGCTCGTAGATCAGCAGGGTGCGTGCAGGGTCAAAATCGAACACATAGGCGTTCTCTTTGCGGCGGAAGGTGCCGTTTTCGTGGAAAAGGCAGGGGTTCTGGGCACGGAACGCCGCCTGCATATACAGCGCCGGGCTTTTCAGGTTGGAGAGCATCAGCACCGCCGACCACTCCGGGATGGTGACGCCGGTGGTCAGCTGCCCCACCGACAGGGTGATGGTCTTTTCGTGGTGGGCGATGGCGGCTTTTACCCGGTCAAAGCTCTTCTGGTTCTCGTCCGTGTCGTCCAGCTTGCCGTCACCGGCGGCTAGGATCACCTCATAGTCCCGGAATACCGGGTGCGCCTGCAGCTTTTTCGCCAGCGCTCTGGCACTGTCCACCCGGTTCAGCAGCCAGAAGGTGTGCTTCAGTTCGGCACGCAGCTCCGGGGTGGAAAACGGAAATTTGTTCTGGGTGGTCATGGCATCCAGAAAGCGGTCCACCTCAGCTTCGTGCTCAAAGCTGCCGCTGGGCTTCGCCTTAAAGAACTCGTTCAGGTCAAAGGCAAATTCCTGCGTTTCGCCGTCGATCTCCACGCCCTGCCGGATCTCGTCCCGGATGATCTCGGACATCTGGTAGGTGTAGAGGTTGAGCATGGGGAGGTTTGCGTAGGGGTTCTGCTGCCCCGGTGCGCCCTGCCAGTTCCGCTTGGCGGCCTGCTCGTCGGCGTAGGTCCAGTTGAAGATGGCATCCCCGGCAAACTTGTCGTTCGCCAGCGCCTTGAAGGGCGTGCCGGACAGGTGCAGCGTGAACTTGCGGCGGATACGGTCAAAGGCAAGGTCGGTCTTGTAGGTGTCCACGCCCTCGTGGGCTTCGTCGATGACCAGCACATCCCAGTTCAGCTCGGTCAGGTGGCGCAGCTTGTCGTACTCGCCGCCGAAATACTTGGAGCCTTTCATGTCCTGCAGGCTGACGAACTCAATGCGCTTATACAGTTCCTCGCCCTGTGCGGCGGCATCCAGATAGCCCTGCTCGTCCAGCACATGGGGCTGCCCGGCAAGGGCATCCACATGGCTGACAAACAGATAGCCGGACTCCCTGCCCAGAAAGCGCACATAGTCGCTGTACCAGCTATTGGCGATGGCAGGGCGGTTGGTGACGATGAGCACCGTCTGTGCATCGACCTGCTTGCAGAAGTCGTAGACGGAAAGGGTCTTGCCAAAGCGGGGCTTGGCGTTCCAGAGGTATTCCCCGCCGGGGTGGCTCTGGTAATAGATTTTGGTGTCGTGGACAGCCCTTGCCTGCTCCTCCCGCAGGGTGTAGGCGATGGCGGCATCCAGCTGCACCCGGCCCCGGTTCATGCGGAAATCCTGAAAATACCGCCGGGACTGCTGCCCATCCAGATGGAACCACTCGTTTTTGCGGTCGTTCTCCACGTTCAGCTTGCGGAGGTAGGCGTGGAAATCGTGGTCGGTGAACACCTCGCCGCTGCCGTCATCGTAGACGGCATTGCCCCGCCACTCCTCGTGGAACAGCACATCGGCGGTGTGGGTCTGCTGTTTCAGGCGTTTGTCCACCGACTGCTCGGTGTAACCGATCTTCGTCCAGCCGTTGTGCCGGGCAATTTCCGGGGTGGTATAGGCGTAGATCATGGGCACCACCTGCCGGGCAGTGCGCAGGGTTATGCCAGCCATTATGCCATCTCCTTTACATGGGTCTCGATAAATTCGATCTCGTCTGCGGTCAGGTCATACTTGCGGTAAAGCTGCTGGTCAATTTCCGCCACCGACTTGCTCCAATCAATGTCGGAATGGGCGGTAAAGTCTTGAAGGGGGACGTATTTCCATTTATCCGGTGTAATATCTTGTGTAGTTTTTAAAACACCCAATAACGCC
>OHKI01001051.1_pt1 | contig 10157 bp, 9 predicted proteins | sample 1568771 | NCBI WGS metagenome assembly OHKI01 (sample SAMEA3879540, study PRJEB24766) | human gut metagenome | biome: human-associated habitat; feature: feces | place: USA | collected 1985/1987 | reverse complement strand
TGGATGAAAAGAAAAGACAGGTATGGCGCTTCGTCATTCAGACCGCCATCTCGATTCTCACAGCCATAGCCACGGCCCTTGGCGTGACGAGCTGCATGTCGGTAGTGTAGTTACGATACAAAATCCCCTCCAAGACACACATCTTGGAGGGGAGTATAAGGCCCAGCGAGGCGTTTCTCGCGCAGGATATTGTCGGTCTTTGCGTCTGTTGTGTTGGTCAGATCTTTCGCCAGCGCAGTCCCAGATCTTCCACCAGCGTAGTCTCAGAACTTCCACCAGCGTTTTTTCGGCTGCGGTTCGTCCTCCTCCCAGGGCGAGGGAGCGGGGGAGATGTAGTCCTGCCAGGTCTTCCCGTTGTGGATCATGTCGTAGATGCGTCCCCAGTCGGGGAGTCCGCCGAGGTTGCGGTCGTCGATGAAGAGGTCGGCCTTGATTTTGCGGGAGTAGTTTCTGTTTCTCTCCTGCGTGTCGGTGACGGGTTCGTCCATGTTGGCGGCATAGAAATCCACGCCCCGCTCATGACACCAGTCGAGAGCCTCCTGGAGCAGCGCGCCCTCGCGGACGCTCCACAGGATGAGCTGGTGGCCCTCCTTGATGAGCGTGCGGAGCGTCTGAATGGCGAAGGGGATCTCCTTGCCGATCTTCGGGTAGCGGTGCTCCACGATCGTCCCGTCGAAGTCAACAGCTATTATCATAGTGATAGTTGGGAAATGATGGTTGATTTTTTTGGGGTTACTCTCCGGCCAGCTGGATCAGATACTGGCCGTAGCCGTTCTTCGCCATGGGCTGCGCCTCGGCCAGCAGCTGCTCGCGCGAGATCCATCCCTTCTGGTAGGCTATCTCTTCGAGGCAGGCCACCTTCAGCCCCTGCCGCTTCTCGATACACTCGATGAAGGTGCTGGCCTCCGAGAGGCTGTCGTGGGTGCCCGTGTCGAGCCAGGCGAAGCCGCGCTGCAGCGTCTGCACCTTGAGTTGTCCGCGGCGCAGATACTCCTGGTTGACGGACGTGATCTCCAGTTCGCCGCGCTTGCTGGGCTTGATGTGCTTGGCGATCTCCACCACGCTGTTGGGATAGAAGTAGAGGCCCACGACGGCGTAGTTGCTCTTCGGATGGGCCGGTTTCTCCTCGATGCTGAGGCAGTTGCCCTCGCCGTCAAACTCCGCCACGCCGTAGCGCTCCGGGTCGTTGACATAATAGCCGAAGACGGTCGCCTTGTCCTCCGCCTCGGCATTGCGCACGCTCTCCTGGAGCAGACCCGTGAAGCCCGCGCCGTAGAAGATGTTGTCGCCCAGGACGAGGCAGACGCTGTCCTGGCCCACAAACTCCTCGCCGATGATGAAGGCCTGGGCCAGTCCGTCGGGACTCGGCTGCTCGGCATAGCTGAAGCGCACACCCAGTTGGCTGCCATCGCCCAGCAGACGGCGGAAGCCCGGCAGGTCGTGGGGCGTGGAGATGATGAGGATGTCGCGGATGCCGGCGAGCATCAGCGCCGAGACGGGATAGTAGATCATCGGCTTGTCATATATGGGGATGAGCTGCTTGCTGATGCCCTTGGTGATGGGGTAGAGGCGGGTGCCGGATCCGCCAGCCAAAACGATTCCTTTCATGTTGTCTTTTGTTTACTGAAAAATACCTGCGCACGCCGGGCCCGTAGTGTCGGCGCAAGAACCTGCGAAGGGTGCGTCAAAAGGCTGGGCGTGCGTCAAAATATCGATATACGGCGCAAAGTTAAGCATTATTTTCAAAAATCTCGCCCTCTGAGATAGATAAAAAGGGCATAAGTATCATTTTTCTTGTTTTATTTCACTAACTTTGCAAGCGAATAGGCGATAGCGGCCTGTTTGATCAGAAAAAAAGTAACATAGGACAATGAGTTTTATATCACGATTATTCCATAAGGAAGAGCCCAAGACGGGCGGGATGGAAGACTACATGACGCTCGTGCGCGTCTATTTCCAGTCGGCCATCGCCTCGCAAGTCGGCATCACCAACCTGGCCATGCTGCCCGACCTGCGTGCCTTCAAATCCACGTTTCATGTGGCGACGGTCAACAACAAGCTCGGACTGGGTGAGAAGGCCTACTGCAAGAAGATGATGCAGAGCATCTATCAGACCGATGACGACTTCTTCGACGAGGTCGATAAGAGCATCCGCAAAAACTGCCGCAAGATGCAGGACGTGCAGATGTTTATGTACCAGTTTCAGGGCTTCAGCCAGGAGCTGATGATGCTCGTCGGCAGCCTGATGAAGTTCAAGCTCCGCGTGCCCAGCATCTTCCGCAAGACCCTCTACACGATGACGGCGGCCACGGTCAACGACATCTTCGACAAGAACGACTTCACCGACCCCTCGGTGGTCAAGTCGGTGATGGCCGTCAGAAAGTATGACGCCCGACTCGGCTTCAGCCGCAAGTGGATCAGCGACTTCATCTTCCAGGTGGTGATGCTGGCCAAGAAGGAGCGCAAACCCAAGGACGAGGCCGCGGAGAAGTAGGCGTCGCCCCAAAGGATCAAAGTCACCGAATTTATCAGTAATAGAAACAAAAGGATCAAAATATTTGCTTGAATAAAAACATTAACGTAAATTTGTAGCCAAAATGTAGTCATTATGGATGCCAACGAACAACTTCTCAACACCTTCTCTACCCGTGTGCGGCAGATGATCCTCCACTACCAAAGGGTCTGCGAGGAGAACGCGGCGCTCAAGGCGGACGTGGCGGAGCGTGAGGGAAGAATCGCCGAGCTGGAGAGACAGCTCGACCAGGCACAGAAGGACTACAACGCCCTGATGACGGCGCGCATGATCGAGATCTCCGACACCGATATGGAGTCGGCACAGAAGCGCATCGCCAAGCTCATCAGGGAGGTCAACAGATGTATCACCCTCTTGAGTGAGCAATAGAGCGAAAGCGATGGAAGAGAAACTGCGTATCAAGCTCCATTTGTACGAGACCGACCTGATGGTCAACGTGCCCCGCGAGGAGGAGCAATACTACCGCGCCGCGGCCAAGCAGGTGACGGAGACGGTCAACACCTATGCCAAGATCTATCAAGGCAAGAAGACCCACAACGACGTCATGTACATGGCCATGCTCGACCTGGCGCTGCGCTCCAACAAGCTCGCCGCGCTCAACGACACGCAGCCCTTCATGGAGCTGATCGCCAAGCTGACGCAAGAGATCGAGGAGGTGATGCCGGACAAGGTGTGATAAAAAAAAGAACAACATTAATACATGGTAGAAATAATCATTGCAGTCGTGGCTCTGGCAATCGGAGGCGGCATCGGATATGCTATTTTCAGATATGTTCTCAAGGGACAGTATCAAGAGGTGATGGACAAGGCGCGCAAGGACGCCGAGGTAGTGAAGGAGAAGAAGCTCCTGGAGGTGAAGGAGAAATTCCTCAACAAGAAGAGCGAGCTGGAGAAGGAGGTGCAGCAGCGCAACCAGCGCATCCAGCAGAGTGAGAACAGACTGAAGCAGCGTGAGCTCAACCTCAACCAGCGTCAGGAGGAGATCAGCCGCCGTCGCCAGGACGTGGAACAGCAGCAGCAGCGCCTCGACAACGAGAAGAAGATGCTGCAGGTGCGCCATCAGGAGCTCGACAAGATGCAGGAGCAGGAGCGCGAGAAGCTCGAGGAGCTCTCAGGACTGAGCGCCGAGGAGGCCAAGACGCGCCTCGTGGAGAGCATGAAGGACCAGGCGCGCCTCGACGCCGCCAGCTACGTCAACGAGATTGTGGACGAGGCCAAGCTCAACGCCAACCAGCAGGCCAAGAAGATCGTCATACAGACCATACAGCGCGTGGCCACGGAGACGGCCATCGAAAACAGCGTCAGCGTATTCCATATCGAAAACGACGAGGTGAAGGGTCGCATCATCGGCCGCGAGGGCCGCAACATCCGCGCCCTGGAGGCTGCCTGCGGCGTCGAGATTGTCGTCGATGACACCCCCGAGGCCATCGTCATCTCCGCCTTCGACCCCATCCGCCGCGAGGTCTGCCGCCTGGCCCTCCACCAGCTCGTGGCCGACGGCCGCATCCACCCCGCCCGCATCGAGGAGGTGGTCTCCAAGGTGAAGAAGCAGCTCGACTCCGAGGTAGTGGAGACGGGAAAGCGCACGGCCATCGACCTCGGTATCCATGGTCTCCATCCCGAACTGGTGCGCATCATCGGCAAGATGAAGTATCGCTCCTCCTATGGACAGAACCTGCTGCAGCACGCCCGCGAGACGGCCAACCTGAGCGCCGTCATGGCCGCCGAGCTGGGTCTCAACCCGAAGAAGGCCAAGCGTGCCGGTTTGCTCCACGATATCGGCAAGGTGCCCGACGAGGAGACCGACCTGCCCCACGCACTCTATGGCGCCAAGCTCGCCGAGAAATATAAGGAGAAGGCCGACATCGTCAACGCCATCGCCGCCCACCACGACGAGGTGGAGATGACGACGCTGCTGGCGCCCATCGTCCAGGTCTGCGACGCCATCTCGGGTGCAAGACCGGGCGCAAGACGCGAGATCGTGGAGGCCTACATCAAGCGTCTCAACGACCTCGAGGCCACGGCGATGAGCTATCCGGGCGTGGTCAAGACCTACGCCATCCAGGCAGGACGCGAGCTCCGCGTGATCGTCGGTGCCGACAAGATGACGGACGACGAGGCCGAGAAGCTCTCAGGCGAGATTGCCACGAAGATCCAAAACGAAATGACGTATCCGGGACAGGTGAAGATCACCGTGATCCGCGAGGTGCGCAGCGTGGCCTACGCCAAGTAGAAACAAGAAGAAAGAAGTACGAACACGCTCTGCCGCTCCTTCTCCCTTTCCTGGGGGAGGGAGCGGTAGTCATATCAAAACGGTTCTTATATAAATACGCTTCCCATAGTTGCTCGGCTCTCATATAAGTTCGGTTCTCATAGGAGCGCGGCTGATAAAAAAAGGGGGGACTTGCCCACCATCTCAGCGGATGGTACGGGCAAGTCCCCCTGTTCTTTTATATTAGGAGGCGCCTCCCTCATTATCGGAAGGCGCTTCCCATTTATAGTAGGCGTGTGTCTCCTTGGATCCTACTCCCACTCGATCGTTGCGGGCGGCTTGGAGGAGATGTCGTAGCAGACGCGGTTGACTCCCTTCACCTTGTTGATGATCTCGTTGGAGACCTTGGCCATGAAGTCGTAGGGCAGGTGGGCCCAGTCGGCCGTCATGGCGTCGGTGCTCGTCACGGCACGCAGGGCCACGGGATGCTCGTAGGTGCGCTCGTCGCCCATCACGCCCACGGAGCGGACGGTGGAGAGGAGGATGGTGCCTGCCTGCCAGATCTGGTCGTAGAGCGATACCTCGATTTCGCCGTTCTGCATGTCGGCAGGGACGCCGGCAGCCAGCACACGGCGTGCCTCCTCGCCGCTGAGCCGCACCTTGTACTCACGCAGGCCACGGATGTAGATGTCGTCGGCATCCTGGAGGATGCGCACCTTCTCGGGCGTGATGTCGCCCAGGATGCGGACGGCAAGGCCTGGACCCGGGAAGGGATGGCGCGTGATGAGGTGCTCGGGCATACCCATAGAGCGGCCCACGCGGCGTACCTCGTCCTTGAAGAGCCACTTCAGCGGCTCGCAGAGCTGGAGGTTCATCTCCTTGGGCAGGCCGCCGACGTTGTGGTGGCTCTTGATGACCTTGCCCGTGATGTTGAGACTCTCGATGCGGTCGGGATAGATCGTGCCCTGGGCGAGCCACTTCGCACCCGTCTGCTTCTTGGCCTCGGCATTGAAGACCTCGACGAAGTCGCGGCCGATGATCTTGCGCTTCTGCTCGGGGTCGGTGACGCCAGCGAGGTCGGCGAAGAACTTTTCGGAGGCATCGACGCCGATGACGTTGAGACCGAGACACTTGTAGTCCTCCGTGACGTCGCGGAACTCATTCTTGCGGAGCATGCCGTGATCAACGAAGATGCAGGTGAGGTTTTGGCCGATGGCTTTGTGGAGAAGGACGGCGGCCACGCTCGAATCGACGCCGCCCGAGAGGCCGAGGATCACCTTGTCGTCGCCCAACTGTGCCTTGAGTTCGGCCACGGTGGTCTCGACGAAGGAGTCGGCACTCCAGTCCTGCTTGCTGCCGCAGATATCGACCACGAAGTTGCGCAGCAACTGGCTACCCTGGAGCGTGTGGAACACCTCGGGGTGGAACTGCACGGCCCAGACGGGCTGCTTCGTGGAGGCATAGGCGGCGAAGCGCACGTTGGCCGTAGAGGCGATGCACTGGCAGTCCGCGGGGATGGCCGTGATGGTGTCGCCATGGCTCATCCACACCTGCGACTGGGGCTCGAATCCCTTGAAGAGGGGATTGCTGGCCTCGAAGTGCTCCAGGTTGGCGCGGCCGTACTCGCGACTGTCGGCGGCCTCCACCTTACCTCCATTGGTATGGGCGATAAACTGTGCGCCGTAGCAGATGCCGAGCACGGGGATCTTGCCGACAAACTGCGTGAGATCTACCTTGAAAGCCTCGGGGTCGTGGACCGAATAGGGCGATCCCGAGAGGATGACGCCGATGACGGAGGGGTCGTCCTTGGGAAACTTGTTGTAGGGCAGGATCTCGCAGAAGGTGTCCAGCTCGCGGACGCGGCGGCCGATAAGCTGCGTGGTCTGTGAGCCGAAGTCCAAAATGATAATCTTCTGTTGCATAATCTATTGATATAATGATCTTGATGTTCGATGATAGAATGTGGGTCCGCCGGGGGCGGTGTCTCTTAGGAGAGCACCGTAAGGCGGGCAAACTTCAGCAGAAGTTTTTTCACGCCTACGTTGGCGAACTCCACCGTGGCCTTGGCGTCATCGCCGGACCCCGTGAGTGCCACGACCTGGCCTCGTCCGAAGCGCGGGTGCTCCACCTGCGATCCCACGTGGATCGATCCTGAGGCAGGGGAGGCGCCTTGCGGACGAGAGACGGGCTGCGCACGTCCGCCGCTGGTCAGTGCGGAGTCGAGGCGCCGCCAGTTGCCACCCTCGCGCAGAAGTTGCTGGCGCGTGCGCGGCGAGAGCGGATCGACGGCAGGCTCGGGTCGGCGTGGCTGCGTGATCTTCGGTTGCGGTTCGGCACGAAACTGCGAGGCGACGGGCTTGCTGTTCTGCCACCGCGACGACTGCTGTGACCGGAAGTTGTCGTCCCAGGACCTGTTGCCCGTAGAGGATCGGCGGAAGTTGTCGCCACCCTGCGACTGGCGGAAGCCGCCCGAGGAGGCAGGACTGTCGCCCTGCTGCGTCAGATAGCGTGGGTCGATGTCGTTGATGAAGCGGCTCGGACTGTCAAACTGCATGGATCCGAAGCGGAAGCGGTTTTGGGCGTTGGTGATGATGCAGCGGCGCTCGGCGCGCGTGATGGCAACGTAGAGCAGGCGCCGCTCCTCCTCCAGTCCGCGTCCCGTGTCGGAGGCCATGGGAGAGGGAAAAATGTTCTCCTCCAGTCCGACGACGAAGACGTTGGCAAATTCCAGGCCCTTGGAGGCGTGGACGGTCATGAGCTTCACCTTGGGCGTGTCGTCGTCCTTGCGGTCCTGGTCGGTGATGAGGGCCACCTCCTGGAGGTAGTCGGCGAGCATGACCTGGTCGCCCGTCTCCTTGCCCTCCTCGACGAAGGCCTGCATGGCGGCGAGAAACTCCTCCAAGTTCTCCTGCTTGGAGACGGACTCGGGGTCGAGGTTCTTGTAGAGCTCGGCGTAGAGGCCGCTCTCCTTGACGATCTCGCGGCCCGTCTCGAAGGCGTCCTTCTCCGTGGCCACGGCAGCAAACCGATCGATCAGCTCGCGAAAAGCGATGAGTTTCGACAGGGCGGCCTTGCCCAGGCCCGTGGCGTGCTGGCCGGGATGGCTGATCACCTCCCAGAGGCTCACGCCGTCCTCCGAGGCGCAGTCGATGAGGCGCTGCAGCGTCGTGTTGCCGATGCCGCGGGCGGGATAGTTGATGATGCGGCGCAGGGCCTCGCCGTCGTCGGGATTGACGACCAGGCGGAAGTAGGCCAGGATGTCCTTGATCTCCTTGCGCTGGTAGAAGGACAGTCCGCCGTATATTATATAAGGTATGGCCCGCTTGCGCAGTTCGTCCTCGAAACTGCGGCTCTGGGCGTTGGTGCGGTAGAGGATGGCGAAGGCGTCATACTCGCAGCCGTCCTGGCGCTTGATGCGGTCTATCTCCTTGGCTACCACCATGGCCTCCTCCTTGTCGCTGTAGCAGGGGTGGTAGAGGATGCGGTCGCCCTCGGCCTCCTTGGAATAGACCTCCTTGGCGATCTGCCGCCGGTTGTGCTTCATGAGCGAGCTGGCCGCACTGACGATGTTGCGCGTGGAGCGGTAGTTGCGCTCCAGCTTGAAGAGGCGGGTGAGGGGAAACTTCTTCTGGAAGTCGAGGATGTTGTCGATATTGGCGCCGCGGAAGGAGTAGATGCTCTGGTAGTCGTCGCCGACGACACAGACGCGCTGGTGGCCCTCCGAGAGCAGTTGCACGATGCTGACCTGCACGGCGTTGGTGTCCTGGTACTCATCGACCAGGATGTAGCGGAAGAGGCTGGCGTACTTGCGCCGCGTCTCGGGATGGTCGCGCAGGAGGAGGAAGGTGTTGACCAGCAGGTCGTCGAAGTCCATGGCGTTGGCCTGGAAGAGGCGGGTCTGGTAGGCGGCGTAGATCTTGGCGATCGACGGCATACGTTGCTCGCGGTCGCGCTGGCAGGCGGCCTGGTCGTTGGCATACTGGGCGGGGAGGATGAGGTGGTTCTTCGCCATGGAGATGCGGCCCGCCACCGTGGCGGGCTTATAGACCTTGTCGTCGAGGCCCAGTTCCTTGAGGATCAACTTGATCAGGCTCCGCGAGTCGCTGTCGTCGTAGATGGTGAAGTTGGGCTGGTAGCCCAGCGTTTGGCCCTCCTTGCGCAGGATGCGCGAGAAGATGGAGTGGAACGTGCCCATATAGAGTCGGCGGGCGCGCTCGTCGCCCACGATCTGGGCCACGCGCTCCTTCATCTCCCGTGCGGCCTTGTTGGTGAAGGTCAGGGCCAGGATGTTCCAGGGGTCCAGGCCCGTCGTGAGAAGGTAGGCTATCTTGTAGGTCAGGACGCGGGTCTTGCCCGATCCTGCGCCGGCTATCACCAGCGAGGGGCCGTCGCAATAGGTCACGGCTTCGCGCTGGCTGTCGTTGAGTTGGGATAATATCTCGTGCTGCTGGTCGCTCATGGGGAGATGGTGCTTGGTTGGTGTAGGATGTGTGATGGGGGGTGGCTACCGCCTCATGTCAAAGGCGGGGATGAAGGTCATCTGATGCATGATCTGTCGCTGGCGCTTCCGCATGTAGGGCGAGGGCGTCTTGCTACTGTATCTTCGGGGGTTGGGGAGCGTGGCGGCTATCAGTGCGCAGTCGGCGCGCGTGAGGTTGTAGGCGTTGATGCCGAAGTGTTGCTCGGCCACGGCCTCCACGCCGTAGATGCCGTCGCCCATCTCGATGGAGTTGAGATAGACCTCCATGATGCGCTGCTTGCCCCAAAGAGTCTCGATGAGGAAAGTGAAGTAGGCCTCCAGGCCCTTGCGCAGCCACGAGCGGCCCTGCCACAGAAACACGTTCTTGGCCGTCTGCTGCGAGATGGTGCTGCCGCCACGCAGCCGCTTGCCGTCGTCGAGGTGCTCCAGGGCGGCCTGCTCGATGGCTTTGTAGTCGAAGCCGTGGTGCTCCATGAAGCGCTGGTCCTCGCTGGCAATCACCGCCACGGGCATGGAGCGCGCCATACGTTCCAGCGGGATCCACTCGTGGTGGAGACGGACGGAACGGCCATCGGCGATCTGTTCGAAGCAACGCGTGAGCATGAGCGGCGTGAAATAGACCGGCACAAAGCGATAGGCCACCACCGCGAGCAGCGAGGAGGCGAAGAGCAAGGCCAGGGTCAGACGGACTATCTTGAATATCTTTTTCACCATATACGTTTGCAAAGGTACAAAGAAAAAAGCAAATGGATATAGACGCGTTCTAAAAAATGGGCGAAATATTGGAGAAATGATTTGCATAATAGCAAAATATTTCTTATCTTTGCATAAACTGAATAAGATAGGGTATAAACTGAATTGGATAGGTTGCACTATCTCGGCACAATAAAGAGTTCAAGCGTATGGCAACAGACGATAAGACAATATTGAAG
>OHKI01001039.1_pt1 | contig 10244 bp, 9 predicted proteins | sample 1568771 | NCBI WGS metagenome assembly OHKI01 (sample SAMEA3879540, study PRJEB24766) | human gut metagenome | biome: human-associated habitat; feature: feces | place: USA | collected 1985/1987 | reverse complement strand
TTTTGGGGCAATTTATTGCAATTAGGCCGGGACGGTGCTAACATATCAGCATGGATGCCTTTTTAAGGCACTCCAAAGTTAAAATCAAGGTATGGGTAAATAATGTGGAGCTTAAGGACGCGCTGCTTCTGCACGCAAACATGTATCCCAGGATGCGGCCTGCCGACGCTGTAAAGCTGGTGTACCAGAACGAATTTGGGGGAGGCCATATGATCAAAAGCCCTGAGGCTGCCCTGATAAGACTGCGCAGCGAGTATGCGGCAACAGAGCACGACGCCATGCGGCCGCTCATGATACCCATAGGCAGCGGCATGGCGCGAGTACAGCTTAAGGCTCTGAAGGAAAGCGGCATAGCGGGGTTGAATGAAGCGTTTGTGGAGACCGCCAACACCTCAGAAGGCACGCTTGCGGAGTTTTTGGAAAAGCTGGACGTGCTCCTCCATGTAACGTTGCAGGGCGTCTTTGCGTTCCAGGCAGCCGAGCTTGAGAAATACCTTTCGGAATATAAAAAGAAGGGCTATCCCGCCGTATCCCACAGTGAGGAGTATAGGGAGGCCTACCTCCCGGCATACAGGGTTGTAAAGGAGAGCATATTCAGGGAGAGGTTTAAATGAATATACTTGTAATAGACGGTCAGGGCGGCAGGCTGGGCTGCCAGATGGTAAGGTCCATAGCGGAAAAGTACCCCGGTGCAAGGCTTATGGCGGTCGGCACCAATTCAGCCGCTGCCGCGGCTATGGCAAAGGCCGGCGCCCATCAGGCGGCTGCGGGGGAAAACCCGCTTATAGTCGCCTGCCGCAAGGCGGATATAATAATAGGCCCAATAGGCATAGTCATAGCGGATTCCCTCTTTGGCGAGATAACGCCCGCAATGGCGGTCGCCGTTGCCCAATCCGATGCGGTGCGGATACTTCTGCCCGTAAACAGGTGCGGCAATATAGTGGCAGGCGTTCAGGAGCTGTCACTGACGGCTCTCATATCGGACGCTATGGCCAAGCTCGAAGGCGTGATGCAAGAGTAAACTGTATCTTGTCAACCGACGGCTTTTCGTGTACAATAGGCTTGTGCCGGTCAGAAGACGGCGCAGGAACAGAAGTTCCCCTGAATAAACCTTGTATCAATACCGTTTTTTGTGATGTCATGAAGGCGTCGCTTTCCCAGAAGGGATCGCGGCGCTTGTTTTATGCCATCTGGAAGGAGCTTTTATCATGAAAAACAACAACATAACAGTAAGGACAGTGGTATTTGCGGCGGCGTTTCTGGCGCTGGCACTGATGCTGCCATTTTTGACGGGACAGATACCGCAGATAGGCTCAATGCTTTCCCCCATGCACATACCCGTGCTCCTCTGCGGCTTCGTATGCGGCTGGCCCTGGGGACTGGCGGTCGGCGTGGTGGCTCCGCCCCTGCGCTCCGTACTGTTCGGTATGCCGCCGATGTACCCGACCGCGCTTTGCATGGCGTTTGAGCTTGCGGCATACGGCGCCGTGGCAGGGCTCATGTACAGGGCGCTGCCAAAGAAGAAAAGCAACATATACGTCGCTCTCATAACGGCCATGATAGCCGGCCGTCTGGTATGGGGCTGGGGTCATAGCAGGATCGTTTGCAGGATGGAGCGTGGCGTTTGCGAGATCCGTCAAAGTTCGGCTTTGCCGCCTTCTGGGCGGGGGCGTTCACGCAGGCGATACCCGGCATAATACTGCATATAATCCTCATACCGCTGCTCGTAATGGCGCTGGAAAAGGCAAAGCTGATATCGAAATAGCAGGACAAGGCCAAACAGGGAGAGCTTTTATGCCCTCCCTGTTTTATTATGCCTGTTTTATTTATTAAGCTTTGCGGCAAGATCCTCCAGCGCCTCGCCGAGCGCCTCCTCAAAGGACGGATGTGGACGCATTATCTTGAGCAGGCTTTCCACCGTGAGATGGTTGGCCATAGCTTCGGATATCTCGCTTATCATGTCAGAGCTGTGCTCGCACATGAGCTGCGCGCCTATTATCTCCCGGGTCTCGGCATTGGCTACGACCTTCATAAAGCAGCGGCCCGGATCGGCGATAAGCGTTCTGGCGTTGCCAAACATCACGCATTTGCCGGCTTTTGCAGGTATTCCCGCTTCCCTGGCCTCGGCCTCCGTCATTCCTACCACCGCTATCTCGGGCCGGCAGTATATGACGCTGGGCACAACGTTCATATCCACGCTGTTCTCCATGCCGTTCATCATATCGACGCATGCTGTACCCTGTGCAGAGGCAACGTGGGCAAGCTGAATCTTCGCGGATACATCACCTATGGCGTATACACCGGGTATGCTGGTCTGATACTTCTCGTTTACCTTTATGCTCCTACGGTCCATCTCGGGCGCAAGGCCCTCTGCAAACAGGCCGTCCATATAGGGCTTGCGGCCTATGGCGCACAGCACGGCCTCGCCGGTTACCGAGTTGTCCTTGCCCTTTTCACTAAAGCGCACCGTGAGGCCGCTTTCGTCCTTCTCCACACATTGTACCATGGAGTTGACGAACACATTCACGCCCTGTTTTTTAAGTATCATGGCGAGGTTTTGCCCGAGCTCGCGGTCCATATTGGGCAGCAGCCTGTCCATTCCCTCTATGGCGGTGACCTTGCAGCCGAGGTCGCTGTAAAATGTGGCGAATTCTATGCCTATCACGCCGCCGCCAATTATTATTATGGACTCGTACAGATGGTCACAGCCCTCCAGCAGCTCGTCAGAAGTCATTACTCCGGGTAGGTCCAGCCCGGTTATAGGCGGGCGGGCCGGTACGGAACCCGTAGCGGCGATTATCTTTTCCGCCGCCAGTTCATCGCAGCCGCCCTCATTCAGCTCCACGTGTACGCGGCCGGGAGCGGTTATTTGGGCGCGCCCCCTGATCAGGTCTATCTTTGCGCCCTTAAAAAGGCTCTCTATTCCGGAGCTGAGCTTAGCGGATATCTGCCGCTTATAGGCAAATATCTCGTTCATATCCGCACGCGCACCTTCAACATGTATGCCAATGCCAGCGCTGGCTGTGGCAGCATGATACGCCTCGGAGGAATGGAGCAGCGTCTTTGTGGGTATGCAGCCTCTATTGAGGCAGGTGCCGCCCGCCTCGCGGTTTTCTACTACGGCAACGGTCATGCCCAGCTTGGCGGCGCGCAGCGCGGCCACATAGCCTCCGGGGCCCGCGCCTATCACTATCAGTTGGTATTCCTTCATAAATATTATATCTCCTGTTCTTGGATCATGCGGCAGATATCCGATGCAATATCCGGGCAGGCCTTCTCCGCAGCCAGGCAAAGTTCAGCCTCGCTGAAGCTTTTGCCCTCAAAGGCCTGCTTCAGCTTTTCGGCTATGCTCCAGTCCATTGAGTCGGAGTACACCTCCGCTTCCTTGACCCTGCCGCTATCCACCATGAACTGTATCTGTACGCTGCCCCACGGGAACCTTTTGCCGCATTCGAACGTAAACGGTATCTCGCGGCCCAGACGCCACTCCCAGCTTGAATACTTTTCGAACAGCGGCTGCATAGCTTTTTTGTCCTTCTCCAAAAGGCCGATCTCCTCATACGGCAGGCCGTACACCTCTTCAAACGCCTCAGCAAGCTTCTGAGAAAGCAGTTCTATCGTGGTATCCGATGCAAGCTCCTTCAAGTTAACTACCCTTGAGCGAACTGAATCCACTCCCTTTGATGACAGCTTGGCCTTTGAGGGGTTGAGATAGCGTCCCATCTTTTCCCCGTCAACGTCCACCATGAGTGTGCCGTGATGGTATGCGCGGGGTCCGTTCTTGTAAAATGCGTTGCCGGAGAACTTACGCCCGTCCGCCAGTATGTCGTTACGTCCGGAACGTTCGACCTTCACGCCCAGCTTTTCGCATGCAAGCTCTATCACTTTAAGCTGCTTATCCAGATCGTAATCCGCTGTGGGAACTAAAAAGGTAAAGTTAAGGTTGCCAAGATCGTGAAAAACCGCACCGCCGCCCGAGAGCCTCCGGGCCAGCTTTCCTCCTTCATCCTCCAGAAGGGTGGTACGGCATTCCTTGAAAGCGTTCTGGTTGCGGCCTATCACCACGGTATTCTGGTTCTGCCAGAGATACAGCGTGCAGCATCCCTCATCTGTATTTTGCAGCAGATATTCCTCCACCGCCAAATTGAAAAAGGGGTCAAAGCTTTGACCCCTGTAAAGCTTGAGTTTATCTATCATTATTCACCGTTGTGTTTACGCCCTTGTATAGCGGACTATAGGGTTCCGCGCCGCCTTGACCTCGTCCGGCCTGCCTATCTGTGCATTGTGGGGAGCTCCGTGCATATACTCGGGGTCGGTATGGCCCAGCTCATACAGCTTGCGGTAGACCTCCGCTGCCCAGTCCAGGGTGTCCTTGCTCTCGGTCTCGGTGGGCTCCAGCATAAGCGCCTCGTGTACTATCATGGGGAAGTACATTGTAGGCGGATGCATGCCGTAATCGATAAGGGACTTGGCAACGTCCAGAGCGGAAACGCCGGTCTCCTTCTTGAAGCCGGAAAGATCGAGCACGAACTCATGCATGCATATACGGTCGAATGCGGGTTCGAAGGTGCCCTGTATCCTCCGCATGAGGTAATTCGCGTTGAGCACGGCGTTCTTCGCCGCCTCAGGTATGCCCTCGCGGCCAAGAGTCATTATGTAGGTAAGAGCCTTTACTACCACGAGGAAGTTGCCCGCAAAGCCGCGTACCTGGATATGTCCCTCGCCCTCCATCATGGCGCTGTGGGGCAGGAACTTCGCAAGGAAATCCTTGCAGCCGACCGCGCCTGCGCCCGGGCCGCCGCCGCCGTGAGGAGTTGCGAAGGTCTTGTGCAGATTCATGTGTATGCAGTCGAAGCCCATGTCGCCGGGGCGTACAACGCCCATTACCGCGTTGAGGTTTGCGCCGTCATAGTAGCAGAGGCCGCCTGCCTCGTGTACGAGACGGGTTATCTCAAGTATGTTTTCATCGAATATGCCTACCGTATTGGGGTTAGTCAGCATAAGGCCGGCAGTATCGTCGCCAAGCGCCGCCTTCAGCGCCTCCAGATCAACGCAGCCGTTGGGGGCGGAGGCGATATTTACCACCTGATAGCCGCACATCGCCGCTGTGGCGGGGTTGGTACCGTGGGCGGAATCGGGAACGATTATCTTGTTGCGCTTGGTATCCCCCCGGCTGTCGTGGTACTGCTTGATGAGCAGCACGCCGGTGAACTCGCCGTGGGCACCTGCGGAGGGCTGGAAGGTCATATCCGCCATTCCGGTGACCTCGCAAAGGTACTTGCGTATGGTGTCGAGCACTTCCCGGCAGCCTTCGGTGGTGTGCCTGGGGGCGAGTGGGTGAATGGCCGTAAAGCCGGGCAGCGCGGCCATCTCCTCGTCAATGCGGGGGTTATACTTCATGGTGCAGGAGCCCAAAGGATAAAAGCCGCAGTTCACGCCGTGTACCTGGTGGTTCAGCTCGGTATAGTGGCGGGAGATGTCGGTCTCGCTCCTTTGGGAGCTCGACGGTCTCCACATCGCACTTGGGCAGTATGGAGCACTTGCGTCCGGGCGCGCTCTTTTCGAATATCAGTTTCATTACGCAAGCACCTCCTTAACCACTTCTATGGCCCTGTCAAGCTGAGCCCTCGTTACCTTCTCGGTAGCGCACCACATTATGCCGTCCTCCACGGGCAGGCCGCCCAGTATGTCCGCGTCCTCAAGAGCCTTGAGCACCTCGTCCCGCCGGGGCATCTCGGTGACGAACTCATGGAAGAAGTCGCCCTTGTATTTAAGAATTACGCCGGGTATCTCGCAGAGCTTCGCCGCGAGGTAGTGCGCCTTCGCCATGCTCTGCCTTGCCGCCTCCGCCATGCCGTCGGGGCCCATGGTAGCCATATACAGGCCTGCTGTAAACGCGCAGAGGGCCTGATTGGAGCAGATGTTGCTGCTGGCCTTTTCGCGGCGTATGTGCTGCTCCCGGGCCTGAAGTGAAAGCACATATGCTGTATCGCCCTTGCTGTCGGTGGTCTGGCCTACTATGCGGCCGGGCAGCTTACGCATGTGCTTTGTGAGGGTAGCCATAAAGCCGAGATATGGGCCGCCGTAGGAAAGCGGCATACCGAGAGGCTGACCTTCGCCTACCGCTATATCCGCGCCGCAGTCCTTGGGGGTCTTCATTATTGCCAACGCTATGGGGTTGCAGCCCATTATATACATTGCGCCGGCGGCGTGTACCATTTCGCCTATTGCCGCCGCGTCCTCAAGCTGCCCGAAAAAGCTGGGCTGCTGGATATATACGGAGGCCACGTCCTCGGTGAGCATATCGCGCAGGGCGTCAATATCCGTCTTTCCGTCCTTCATGGGTACGATGCGCATCTCATCGCCGGTGCCGTAGCAGTAGGTGCGGACGGTGTTTATGGTATCCGGGTGGGAAGCTCCGGAAACCAGCGTCACCCTGCGCTTGCGGTCGCGGCACATGGCGGCAGCCTCGCCTGCGGCGGTAGCGCCGTCATATACCGAGGCGTTGGAAACGTCCATGCCGGTGAGCTCGCATATCATGGTCTGATACTCGAATATGCTCTGCAATACGCCCTGGCTCATTTCGGCCTGATAGGGGGTGTACGCGGTAAGGAACTCCTCCTTGGTGGGAATGTATTTCACTATACTGGGAATGTAGTGGTCATATGCGCCCGCGCCCCGGAGAACGGTCTTGAATACCTTATTCTTGGCCGCCATTGCGGATATGGCGTTGCTGACCTCCAGTTCGCTCATTCCCTCGGGTATGTTCAGCGGTTCGTCGAGATACATCTTCTCAGGCACATCGCGGTAAAGCTCCCGGTAATCCGTAAGCCCGATGGCCTTGAGCATCTCTCTGCGTTCCGCCTCTGTAGATGGAACGTAGCTGCCCATTATTTAGCCCTCCTGTGCGCAGAACTCTTCGTATGCCGCCGCGTCCAGCAGCTCTTCCTTGTCGGTGATGCCCTCGACCTTGATTATCCATGCGCCGTAGGGATCGGAATTGAGCAGTTCGGGGGAATCCAGCAGCTCTTCGTTTATGGCTACGACCCTGCCGGTAACGGGGCAAATCAGGTCGGATACGGCCTTGACGGACTCAACGTCGCCAAAGGCTTCGGCGGCGGTGACGTCGTCGCCCTCTGCAGGCAGGTTTACGAATACCACGTCGCCAAGAGCGTCCTGCGCGAAATCGGATATGCCGATTATGGCGGTATCGCCATCCATCTTTATCCATTCATGGGACTTGGAGTAGCTGAGATCGTTGGGATGATTCATTTTTTAAATACCTCCGTTAAACTATTCTATATGTTTTGTTGTTTCATCCCGCCCGGAAGTCCCGGGCGGGTCGTCTTAGGTTTGCGCCTTATTACAGGCCTATCTTTGCGGAAAAGCTCTCCAAGGCGTTGAGCATTTCCTCATCGTCGAAGCAGTAGTGCATTCTGGTGTAGCCGCTGCGGAGCTTTGTTACCTCGTCGCCTACTTCCTTGCCGCGCAGTATGCAGTCTGCCATCAGCTCTGCCAGCTTGTCGAACTCCTCAAAGCCGAAGCCAAAGCGGGTCATCTCGCTCATGCCCATACGCAGCGCGCCGGAGGCGGTGAAGCCTTCCTCATCTGGGGTAGCCTGATAGTTGACGATTATGTTGTTGCGCTCCAGGCGCTCGGCGACCTCGGGGCCCATGCCGTAGCCTACCGAGGCTATTACCTGATGGGTCTCTGTATAGCCGATCTCGGGGTCGCCCGCAACGTCCAGTCCCTGTTTCTTCAGGGCCTTGGCGAAGTGCTTGGCGTTCTCGATTATCGCCTTCTGATACTGAGCCTTGAAGGTGTTCATCTCGTATGCGGCCATCAGCAGGCCAAGTTGGGTGCCCAGATGGTGGTTGGATACGCTGCCGGGGAAGGCGCGGCTCTGGATGGTCTCCCAGAGGCCGTACTTCAGGTCTTCCTTTTTCCAGTTGGTGGCTATCACGCCGCGCTGGGGGCCAAAGAAGGTCTTGTGGGTGGATCCGGTGACTATCTCGGCGCCCTCCTCAAAGGGCTTCTGGAAGTAATCGCCCACCAGGCCCAGAACGTGAGCCATATCGTACATTATGGTGGTGGGTATGTTCTGCTCGTCCACGAACTTGCGTATAGCCGCCACGGGCTCCTTATGCAGCACCATGGACTTGCCGAAGATTATCAGCTCAGGCCTGTACTGGTCGATAAGCTTCTTGGTTTCCTCAACGTCTATCTTATAGATATTGTCCTCGCATACCGGGAAGTTCACTATGGCATGCCGCTCGGTAACGGGGTCGATGGCAATATAGTCGCGCAGGGCGCCCATGGGCTGAGCGGAAAGGTGGCCGCCCTTGATTATATGGTTATTCATCACATAGCCCAGGCGCTGGGGAGTATGCTTGCGGTCAAGGCGGTTCTTCCAGTCCATGAGGGCGGAGAATGTAGCCATATTGGACATCTGCCCGCTGATGACTCTCGTCTCTACCTCCGTGCAGTTGAAGTATTCCTTCATCTGCTCCACCAGAAGCTGCTCTACGCGGTCTATGAACTTAGTGCCCTGATAATAGAAGATATCCTGATCGTAGAAGGACTTTACCTTCTTGTGCTCCGCATACCTGAAGGCGGGGTCGGAGGCGCAAAGGAGCTGTACCGCACGGCTGGCGCTGTTCTCGGAGGGTATCAGGTTGATGCACTGGCGCTGGCGCCATTCGTGGTTGTGGGTTGCGTCGAATATGAGCTCGACGGCCTTCTTTGCCCTGTCGTCTACCTTGACGTCCATCTGGGCGGGCTCATAGCCGTAGATTATCGGGCGTGCAAAAGGAGGAGCGTCCACCCTCATATGATACGGAGGTATAACTGCCTTGAGCCGCTTGCCGCGCACGTCTATCTCCACCTTGTCGTCCTCCAGCACGTCGCTGGCGATATAGCACATGCCGATGGAGCGCTTGGCAGTCTCGTCGGTTATTACGGTTGCCAAGCCTTCGCCCTCGCTGCGGTAGTACGGTACCATCGTGCCGCTGGTGACCCAGCCCACAAGCTCGCCGTTACGGTATATTTCCATGCCTGCGCGCATTACGCCCCGATCCAGCAGGGTTATGGGCATTATGCGCCTGGGCAGAACGTCCATACCGGAGAAGTCGCGGTTCATTATCTTCTTAAAGGCCTCTGACTGCCTGGTGAGCGCCGCCCTGCCAATGAAATCGCCCTTCTGATCTGAGAAGCTTACGGCAAACTTGGCCAGGGACACGGCGAATATGGGCATATTGCTGCCGTCGGGGCCCTTACCCATCTCGTGGCCGTACAGGGGAAGGCCGGCCTCAAGGCGCAGGGTATCTCTGGCGCCAAGGCCCGCGGGCCTGCCGCCCAGCTCTACAAGGCGGTTCCACAGCCACTCTGCGTCGCAGCTCTTTACGTATACCTCATAGCCCAGAGGCTCGCCGGTGTAGCCGGTCTTGGCTATCCACGCCTTATGCCCCTCAAGCTCTATTATATTCAGCGCGTTCTTCATGGGCTCGGTTACAGCCTTGCCCTTTGTGAGGGTAAGCATTATTTCCTTGCTCTTTGGGCCCTGAACGGCTATCGCGGCGTAGTCCCCGGATATGTCGGTTATGGTGCAGTCGTATTCCTTCGCTATTGGCAGAAGGTGGGCAAGATCCTTTTCGGTGTTGGCGGCATTTACCACCAACAGGAAATTCTCCTCATTGAACTTGTAAAGATACGCGTCGTCTATGGCGCTGCCGTTTTCATCAGGGATTATGGCGTACTGTGCCTGCTTGATATCCAGCGCCATTACGTTGCTGGAAAGCACATGCTGCAAAAAGGCGATCCTCTCGGGGCCCTCGATAAGCAGCCTGCCCATGTGGGAAACGTCGAAGAGCCCGCACGCGTGGCGGGTGTACAGGTGCTCGGCTACTATGCCGGTGGGGTACTGTATAGGCATCTCCCATCCGCCGAAGTCCACCATATCCGCCCCCGCCGCAACGTGGGCGTCGTACAGCTGAGTACGTTTGAGTTCGCTCATAAAATTTCCTCCTGTTTTGATATATGATTTTTTGATTTGGCGTTGCTTTTGAGACAAATATCCGCGTTATTTTTTGAACACTTAAAAAGGCACAAACTTCCCCTTGGTGAGAATTTTGTGCCTCCGTAGTGTAGCCTGAGAGATTCCCCTTTAAGCCTGTGGGCGATAAAGAGTTGCACCTTCGGCGCACGGCGTAATGCCGTTCTTTTCGGAGCATCGTCAAGATCCGGTC
>OHKI01001026.1_pt1 | contig 10348 bp, 8 predicted proteins | sample 1568771 | NCBI WGS metagenome assembly OHKI01 (sample SAMEA3879540, study PRJEB24766) | human gut metagenome | biome: human-associated habitat; feature: feces | place: USA | collected 1985/1987 | reverse complement strand
AGTAAACGGAATAGAAGGCGAGGGGCATATGCACCTTGTAGTAGGCCACTCGGAAGGCCATCATGACGTAGGCCGCTGCGTGGGCGCGGGGGAACATGTACTTTATCTTTTTGCAGGAGTCTATGAACCACTGAGGCGTATCTATGGAGCGCATATGCTCCTCCATCTCAGGGGTAAGGCCTCTGCCCTTGCGGACGCTCTCCATAGTCTTAAAGGACATGGATGGGTCGCCGCCTCTGAGTATAAGGTAGTTCATTATATCGTCTCGGGTGCATATTACCTGCGACAGTGTCGCGGTGCCGCTCAATACCAGCTCCTGAGCGTTGCCCAGCCATACGTCGGTACCGTGGGAAAGGCCGGATATCCTGAGTAATTCCTCCATCGTAGTAGGGCGTGTGTCCTTGAGCATCTGCCGCACGAAGGTGGTGCCGAACTCGGGTATTGCTATGCTGCCCACGTCGCAGTCCAGCTCGTCCAGCGTCACGCCCAGAGGCTCGCTGGTGCGGAATATCTTCATAGTTTCAGGGTCGTCAAGGGGTATTGTCTGGGGGTCCAAGCCGGTAATATCCTTCAGCATTCTAAGCACCGTCGGATCATCGTGGCCCAGTATATCCAGCTTTACCAGCCTGTCGTCCATGGCGTGAAAGTCGAAGTGGGTGGTTATGGTATCGCCCTCGCTGCGGTCCGCCGGGTACTGCACCGGGGTGAACTCCATTATATCGTTTTCCTTTGGCACTATGACTATGCCGCCGGGATGCTGGCCGGTAGTCTTCTTAACTCCTGTGCAGCCCTGCACCATGCGATCCATCTCGTCCTTGCTGGCGTTTATGCCGTTTGCCTCACAGTAGGAGCGGACGTAGCCGTAGGCTATCTTGTCCTTTACGCCGGATATGGTTCCGGCACGGAAGGCGTGGCCCTCCCCGAACATCACCTCAACGTACTTATGCGCTACAGGCTGATAATCCCCTGAGAAGTTAAGGTCTATATCCGGGGTCTTGTCGCCCTTGAAGCCCAGAAACACCTCGAAGGGTATCTCGTAGCCGAGCTTTTTGTATTTTGTGCCGCAGACGGGGCAGTCCTTATCCGGCATGTCCACGCCGCAGGCATACTTGGTACGGTCTATGTCGAAGTCGCTGTGCCGGCAGTTGGGGCAGACATAGTGGGGCTGCAATGCGTTTACCTCGGTTATGCCCGCCATGTTGGCCACGAAGGAAGAGCCTACTGAGCCTCGGGAACCGACGAGATACCCGTCGCTGTTTGACTTGTGTACAAGGCGCTGTGCCATAAGGTACAGCGAGGAATAGCCGTTGCCTATGATGGAATTCAGTTCCTTATCAAGGCGCTTCTGCACCACCTCCGGCAATTCGTCCCCGTATATCTCGTGAGCCTTCTTCAGCGCCATATTCCTCAGCTCGTCGTTTGCGCCGGGGAACGTGGGGGCATAGGTGCCCTTTTCTGACAGGAATGCCTTCATTCTCTCGCAGCTGTCGGCTATCATGTTGGGGTTGGTTATTACTACCTCCCTCGCCTTTTCCTCGCCCAGATAGGAGAACTCCTCCAGCATCTCATCCGTGGTCTTGAAGTATAGGGGGGCCTGCTGCTCCGCGTCGTCAAAGCCTCTTGCGTGCATTATTATGCTGCGGAAAAGCGCGTCGTCCGGCTCCAGGAAGTGTACGTCCCCCGTGGCCACCACAGGCTTGCCCATCCTGTCGCCCAGGGCTACTATCCTGCGGTTGAGATCGCGAAGCCCTTCCTCCGTGTCCACTGTACCGTTTCGCATAAGGAAGGCGTTGTTGCCTATGGGCTGTATCTCTAGATAGTCGTACATGTCCGCTATGGACATGAGCTTTTCCTCGCTCTCCCCCCTGAGCACCGCCCGGAACAGCTCTCCTGCCTCGCAGGCGGAGCCTACTATAAGGCCCTCGCGGTGCATATTGAGAAGGCTTCTGGGTATCTGCGGTACCTTGCGCAGGTGCTCGAGGTGAGCATATGACACGAGGCGGTAAAGGTTCATAAGGCCCTCGTGGTTCCTGGCCATTATGATTATATGGTAGGTGAGCCTGCGGCCCTTTCCCTTTTCCTTGGGAACCGCGTCTATGAGCGGCAGCTTTTCTATGTCCTTTGCGGTCATCTCGGACAGTACGGCGTTCATTATCTTTGCCGCAGTCCTCGCCCTTTCCATAGCTCTGCCGCCGCAATGCTCCACGCCCAGCGCCTCCGCCGCAGTCCTCATATCCGTCTGCTTGCTTTCCCTGTGCAGGTAATGAAACAGCATGGAGGTGCTTACGCAGTGCGCGTCCAGCTCCATATCAAAGCGCAGGCCGTGCTGCCTGAGGTTGTTCAGCTCCAGCGGGTCGTGTATCACCTTCACTCCATCGCCTATAAAGTCATACAGCTGCTTCAGCCCGTCCTTCAGGCTCACGCCGCCGTTTATCATTTCGCGTGTAAGCCCTGCCTCCTCGGCCATGGCATCGGTCAGCGCCGCGCCGCTGTTGACTATTATGGATAAGCCTTCCTTTTCGCCGCTCTCGTCAAAGCGCAGCGCGGCTATCTCGAATACGTCGTCCTCCTTTACGCCGGGATATGCTACCACGCCTATCGCCACGTATTGCTCCGGCCGCTTTATAAGCTCGCTGTCGGGCATGAGGTATCCCTCGACGCCCAGCAGTATTTTTATGTCCTTGCCGTCCTTTTTCAGCTTGTCTGCCTGTGCCACCGCATCCGGGAAGGCGTGTACCACGCCGTGATCCGTTATTGCTATTGCCTTATGGCCCCAGCGGGCTGCGGTCTTTATGGCTTCCTTAACGTCTGTCAGGCCGTCCATGCTGGACATCTTGGTATGAAGATGCAGCTCTACGCGCTTCTCCTCGGACTTGTCCGTGCGCACCGCTCTTGGCTCCCAGCCCACGTCCCGCGGGAATACGCACATTCGCCTGAGCCACTGATCCATCATATACTTTCCGGCGACGATAAGTATATCCTTCTTTTTCTGTATGCCGGCTATGGTATCGACGATGCCATTCTCGCCCTCCTCGAGAAACATCTTGCAGGGAATCGTGTTTGTATGGTCGCTTATGGCAAATGTCAGTATAGTCCTGCCGTTTTTCTGCTTTGTAGTCTCCAGGGTTAGTATCTCGCCCTTTATTGTGACGTAGCACATAGTCTCGTCCACGTCGCGCTGCTGGATTATGGCGGTCTTTTTTATGGGCTTGCCATATATCACATCCGCCCTGTCGGGGAGTGCCTTTTTCTTGGCCTCCGCAGCCTTTTTAGGCTGCCAGGTGGGCCGTTCCTCTTCCTTGGGCAGCGTCAGCTCCATGGTATCGTCCGCGGTAAGCTCTATGTCAGTCTCTATGCCGTACCGATCGAGGTAATATGACTTTACCGTTTCCCTATGTCTCGGATCCGAGACCAGCTCGAACACCTGCCAGGGTATCCTTACCTTGAGCGTGCCACCCTCATAATCCCAGACGGAGCTGTGTATCGCGGGGCGGCATACCGGAAGTATGTCGCACCATGTCTTTTTGAGTATGTTCAGCGTATCCTGGTCGCGGCCGGACAGCAGCGCCGAAAGCCCGCCGCACCTGATTATTACCTTTGTGCGGCAGCCCGGCATGAGGGCGCAAAGCTCCCTCTCAAGACAGGCTATGTTTTCGGCGCTGGTTATATGGCCGCACCGCACGGTAACGGTCAGCAGATTTTCACGCTTGTTCAGTCCGGCATCTGTTATCTCGCCGTCTCCAAGGCCGTATTTTTCAAATATAGTCAAAAGCTTCTGTTCCATAGTCTATTCCATCATGGCCTTCGCCTCGGCTATCAGCTCGTCTACGGCGGCCTCCAGAGGAACTGTCCTGAAGAGCTTGCCGCCCTTGAACAGGGCGCAGCCGCCCTTGCCGAAGGCCACGCCTATATCGGCTTCAGCCGCTTCTCCGGGGCCGTTTACAATACAGCCCATCACGGCAACTTTAAGGTACTTTCCCTTGGGTATCAGGCTGGAAAGCTCATGCTCCACCCTGTTGGCGGCGCTGAGAAGATCGGTGCAGGTTCTGCCGCAGGTTGGGCAGCTGACTATTTCCACTCCTTCTTTTCTGAGGCCCATGGCCTTCAGTATCTCCTTCGCTGCGTAAACCTCCTGTACAGGGTCGCCGGTCATGGATACGCGCATGGTATCCCCTATGCCGTCCACAAGAAGGGCGCCCATGGCGGCCGCAGCCTTTACAAGGGCCATTTCACCGCCGCCAGCTTCCGTAACACCTATATGCAGGGGGTAATCGCACTCCCTGCTCATAAGCCTGTAAGCCTCAATTGTATTCGGCACGTTGGAGGATTTAATAGATATGACCATGTCATAATAGCTCTGTTTTTCCAGCATGCGGACGTGCTTCAGCGCGCTCTCAACCAGCGCTTCCGGCTTTGGGCCTCCGTACTTTCGGAGAAGCTCCTTTTCCGCAGAGCCGCCGTTTACCCCTATGCGCATGGGAACATGATGGGCCTTGGCGCAATCCACCAGCCTTTTTACGTTTTCCTCTCCGCCTATGTTGCCGGGATTGAGGCGCAGCTTGTCCACGCCGTTTTCCATGGCGGCTATGGCGAGCCTCCAATCAAAATGTATATCCGCCACGAGTGGTATGTGTATCCTGCTCTTTATCTCGGGTATTGCCTTTGCACATGCTTCATTGTACACGGAAGAGCGGACTATCTCGCAGCCCGCCTCCTCAAGGGCCAATATCTGATCGGCGGTAGCTATCGCGTCCGCCGTGTCTGTATTGGTCATAGACTGTATGGTGACGGGGGCGCCGCCTCCTATCTGCACCGCCCCTGCCATAACTTTTCTTGTTTTTTTCATCCTTCCCCCACAAATCGGTCTGCCATAATACGGCTAAAACAGCTTTCTTACGTCCATTACCGTAAGCAGTATCATAAGGCTGAAGAGCAGCACCAGCCCCGCCATATGTATCATTCCCTCCTTCTCGGGAGGTATGGGCTTGCCGCGAACCGCCTCTATCACCATGAACAGGAACCTTCCGCCGTCCAGCGCCGGAATTGGCAGTATGTTCATTATGCCAAGGTTGATGCTGATAAGCACTCCGAGACGCAGCACCACCTCAAAGCCGGCCCTCACCGCCTGACCTATTATGCTTATGGTGCCCACCGGCCCGGCGACGTCGTCGGAGGTAACGCTTCCTGTGAACAGGCCGCCCAGCACCTTGAACATCTCTTTTACAATATAGCAGGTGTAACGTACCGAATTTGTCGCAGCCTCAAGCAGGCCGTAGCGCAGTCTTTCGGGGGAGATATATATGCCCAGCCTGTTGCTTCCGCTTTCGGGATCGTATATGTCGCGGGCGGTGAGTGTCACGTCGCTGCCGCCGCGCCTTACCGTTACCTCTATGCCGGCGTGATCCGCCTGCCTTATGTAATCCGTGCATTCCGCATAGTAGGTTATGCTTTTGCCGTCTATCTCGGTTATGATATCGCCTACCTGTATGCCCGCGGCCTCCGCCGGGGTGTTCTCTGCGGTAAAGTCGTTTATCATCGGCATATACTCGCCGTAGGTCATAAGTATGATCACGGCCAGCACCACTGCCAGAAGTATATTCATAAACGGGCCGGCCAGCACCACTATCATGCGCTTCCATACCGGCTGCGCATTGAAGCACTCGGGATCGGATACACCTTCATCCTCACCGTGAAAGGCACATAGGCCGCCTATGGGCAGCGCCCGGATCGCGAAGCGGGTACCGTTTTTCTCCTTGCTGCACACCACAGGACCCATTCCTATGGCGAACTCGTCTATTCTGAAGCCAAGCTTTTTGCCCGCGTAAAAATGCCCAAGTTCGTGTACGAATACCAGCACCGTAAGCACCAGCAGCGCGCCAACAATTGACAACAGCGTCATTTATGCGTTTCCTTTCTCAAATGCAAGCTTCCTCGCCTGCCTGTCTATTTTTATTATGTCCTCAAGGGAGAGTATATTCCCCCTGTCCGCCCTGCTCATGGCGTATCCGACCACGTCGGCTATCTCGTCAAAGCGTATCTTGCCCCGTATGAACATATCCACCGCCGCCTCGTTTGCGCCGTTATAAACTATGGGCAGCGCCCCACCCTCGCGCAGCGCCTCATACGCCATGGGTATTGCCGGAAATTTATCGGTATCAGGCGCATAAAAGCTTATTTTGCCCATGTCCTCAAGGCGAAGCCTTCCAAACTCGCCGGGAGTCCTCTCCGGGTATGTCAGCGCATATTGTATTGCAAGCCGCATATCGGGCCTGGATAATTGTGCCATATTGCATCCGTCCGTGTATTCCACCATGGAATGCACTATGGACTCCGGGTGTACCAATACGCTTATCCTTTCCCCGGGTATGCCGAAAAGATAGCTCGCCTCCATTATCTCGAGGCCCTTGTTGAAAAAGGAGGCGGAATCTATAGTGATCTTTCTGCCCATTTTCCAGGTTGGGTGATGCCCTGCCTGCTCCGGCGTGACGGTTTTGAGCTGTTCCTTTGTATATTCCCTGAAGGGACCGCCGGAGGCCGTAAGTATGAGCCTTTGTATCTCGCCGTGGTTTCCCGCCGCCATGCACTGGAATATGGCGCTCTGTTCGCTGTCCACCGGTATTATGGCACCGCCCTTTTTCAGCGCGGCATTTACCAGGTCGTGGGCACAGACGATGCTTTCTTTGTTTGCAAGGGCAACGGTTTTGCCCGCTTCCAGCGCTGCAAGCAGCGGCTTCATTCCTGAAAAGCCGCTTATGCCGTTTACTATTATGTCGGCGCCCTCATAGGCCGCCGCTTCCAGCACCGCCTGTTCACCGCCGGCTATTTTTGCCTTTATTCCGCTTTGCCTGAGCTTATCCGCCGCAGCCTCCTCCGCCATGGCAATATAATCCGGGCGGAATTCCTCCGCCGCTTTAAACATGGCGCCGGCATCTCTGCCCGCGCAAAGCACGGCCGCCCGGAATTTATCCGGATTAGCCCTGATAACGTCAAGGGTCTGCCTGCCTATGGAGCCTGTGCAGCCCAAAACAGCTATATTCTTCATTATCTATTGCATTCCTTTAGCCCAGCATGCTGAGCCATACGTAACACAGCACCACCGGTGCGCACATGAGCACGCTGTCCAACCTGTCTATCACCCCGCCATGGCCGGGGAATATATTGCCGTAATCCTTTGCCCCTGCCCAGCGTTTTATGACGGACGCAAACAGGTCGCCTATCTGCCCTACTCCTCCGCAGATAATACCCACAAGCAGCATGGGAAGTATGGGCAGATGCAGCCCCCATATGAATTGCAGCAGGAAGCATACAAAGCCGCCCAGCAGCCCGCCAAGAAAGCTTCCGTAGCTTCCCTCAACCGTCTTATGAGGGCTTATCTCGGGGCAGAGCTTTCGCTTGCCCATCGAGGAGCCTATGTAATAGGCCAGCATGTCGCCCATGAGCGGGCATATGAATACCAGCAGCAGACCCACGTTTTTGGGCGATACGAGCCCGTCGGCGGGCATTATCAGCGCCAGCATCCCGAACAGCGACATGGGGTATATGAGCATGAACGCGGAGTATATGCTCTCCTCCGTGGTGCGCAGCTTGTTGAATACCCTCTCCGCCGCAATGAGCATCAGGCACAGCGCCCCGAGGAGCATTATGGCGGTAGCGGCGCTCATCCTCGCCGCCAGGGCCGCCGAAAATGAGGCTATGGGGAAGCACAGCGCCGCAAAGATGTATGCGGGCGCCGCGAATATATTCTTTTCCGTCTTTTTATAGATCATGTTTGACATTTCATATACCGCTATCACTGCCGCCACGGTAAATACCACGGTGCGGAATATGCTGCCGAGAGCCACTATGCCCACGAAAAGCAACCCCAGCAACACGCCTACTATTACTCTGGTTTTCCTGCCGCTATCCATTACGCCGCTTCTCCTTTTTGATGATTTATTCCGTCACCGCGCCGAACCTTCTGGTGCGTCGTTGGTATTTCCTTATGCAGTCCGCATATTTTTCGTCCGTAAGCTCGGGAAATGTCACGTCCGTGAACACAAGCTCGGCGTATGCCGCCTGAAGCAGCATGAAGTTGGATAACCGCTGCTCTCCCGCCGTACGGATTATCAGGTCAAGATCCGGCAGGCCTGCGGTATACAGGGCGTTCATAAGATCAGCTTCTTCCACGGGCTTTCCGCGCTCAATAAGGGTATTGCAGGCGCGTACCACCTCTGCCCTGCTGCCGTAGTTCAATGCAATATTGAGCTTCAGGCCGGTATTGTTTCTGGTTTTGTACATGGCCTCGTCCGTCTCCTGGCCCATTTTTTCCGGAAATGCGGACATGTCGCCCATTATGCGTATGCAGACGTTGTTTTTATCCAGGTCGTCCAGTTCGCTTATAAAGTATTCCAGAAAAAGATCGAACAGCGCCCCTATCTCTTCCTTGGGCCGCTTCCAGTTTTCGGTGGAAAAGGCGTACAGCGACAGCACCTCAATACCTATATCCGATGAAAAACGTATAAGCCCCCGCAGCCGTTCCATTCCTGCCCGGTGGCCAAGCTTTCTCGGCAGGCCCCGCCGCGTGGCGTAACGGCCGTTGCCGTCCATTATTATGCCTATATGCCGTGGCAGTTCCGGCGCCAAGCCTACGCTTTGAGGCTGTATCTTTGCCATTGTGTAAAAATATCCTCCGATACAAAAGGGGATGCGGAACTAACCGCTATCCCCCATATTCGCAGTCTGTTTTGAACAGGGCCCATATGAGCTCAACCGCATTGCCATCAGTACGCTGCCTTATCACCCGTTTTTCGTTGCCGTTAAGTCCCTTGCGGCTGCGGGTCTCTACGCACCTCACGCTGTATCCTTCGGCTTCCAGCAGCTCTCTCGCCCTTCCAAGCTCGTATCCAAGTACGGATATCAAACCGTCATTATCTCCTTTTCCTTATCAGCAATGACCTTGTCAATGTTCTTTATGAACTCATCGGTAGCCTTCTGGGCCTGCTCTTCCTGGCGCTTCTGGTCGTCCTCAGTTATATCGCCGTCCTTCTTGGCCTTCTTAATGGTATCGATGGCGTCGCGGCGGATAGAACGTATAGCTACCTTAGACTCCTCGCCCTTCTTGCGCACCAGCTTTACAAGCTCCTTTCGGCGCTCCTCGGTGAGCTCGGGGAATACGAGACGTATGAGGCGGCCGTCGTTGCTGGGGTTAATGCCCAGGTCGGACTTCTGTATAGCCTTCTCTATTTCCTTTATCATAGTGGCGTCATAGGGGGAGATGACCAGCAGCCTCGCTTCGGGGGAGGATATATTGCCCAGCTGGTTTATCGGCACCTGAGAGCCGTAATAGTCAACCATTATGCGGTCAAGGGCCTGGGGGTTCGCACGCCCGGCCTTGAGGGTTCCGAGGTCACGCTCCAAAGCGGCTACGGTTTTGGTCATTTTTTCTTTTGCGGTTGCGACAGCGTCCATATTTGAACCTCCTGAAAGTTTATCTTATAAAAAGCTCAGCTATATTTTACAGGAAATGCCTGTTTCGCACAATCCCCAATTAGAGATTGTTCACAGTATCGCCCGCTTTATACCTTACTTCACGTTGTCTATCAGCGTACCTATGCTCTCGCCCTGAACGGCTTTTACCACGTTGTCCGGGTCCGCCATGGCGAAGGCAAGTATAGGTATGTTCTGCTCCTTGCAGAGGGTTATGGCAGTAAGGTCTGTAGCCTTTAGTTCACGTTCGATGACCTCGTCGTAGGTGAGGTGCGAATACCTTACGGCGTTCGGGTTCTTCTTTGGATCGTCAGAATAGATTGCGTCTACATTCTTTGCAAGTAGCATTGCGTCCGCGCCTATCTCGGCGGCCTTGAGGGCAGCTGCGGTATCGGTAGAGAAGAAGGGCAGACCGCTGCCGCCTGCAAATATGACTACCTTACCTGCATCAAGGGCGGCATGTGCAGCCCGGGAGGAATAGCTATCCGCTATTCTTGGCATATCTATTGAGGACATCACCACGGCAGGGATCCCCAGCTTCAGCAGGCAGTCCTGAACGGCAAGAGAGTTTATGACAGTCGCCAGCATACCCATCTGATCCGCCCTGTTGCGGTCCATATCGCCGGAGCTGCGGCCACGCCATATATTGCCGCCGCCTATGGTTATACCTATCTCTGCTCCAAGCTCGTGAAGCCGCGCCACCTGTCTCGCTATAGCCTCCGCCTTGTCAAAATCCACAGCCTGCGCGCCGCCCATGGCCTCGCCGGAGAGCTTCAGTGATATCCTCTTGTATTTCAGCATTTTTCTGCTCCTTAAAACTATTATTACGGTCTGGACCGATTTTCACCAGATACATTATATAACAAAAAAGGAACACCGGAAA
>OHKI01001024.1_pt1 | contig 10365 bp, 7 predicted proteins | sample 1568771 | NCBI WGS metagenome assembly OHKI01 (sample SAMEA3879540, study PRJEB24766) | human gut metagenome | biome: human-associated habitat; feature: feces | place: USA | collected 1985/1987 | reverse complement strand
GGAAGATGGTACAAGAGAGGCTGCCGACATTTATTACTCTCATTTGCTTTTTTATCCCTATCAGATGTACATAAACTGGCAGCCGGAGGAAGTCGGCAACATTCTTTACAATGATAAGAAGTTCGTTACCTTGCTGTACAGTTGGAACAACGACTATTTCACCGAATATAGCAAAGTCTCAGATGCAGGGAGTTATATCAAAGGAAGTATTTATGAGTTTATTGAGAGCAGCGAAAAGACCGTTATCGTTGTCGATTGTGAAAACTCTGATCCCTACAAGCTGTGTGCTACCTTAAAAAACCTCGATCACGAGTATACACAAAAAATTGCGTCGATCATTCTCTTTGATGATGTGCATACCGCCTCCGCATGGAGAATATTAGACAGCTTCACCGCAATTCATGTTGAACACATGATGATTGAACGGGTGAAGCAAAGCAAGTCGCTCGTTGATGTCATGCTTATTGCCCGAACTTGTCAGGAACACTACAAGAATAACGTCGATTCCTTTATTCTTGTATCCAGCGACTCCGACTACTGGGGGTTAATCTCGTCTCTGCCGGAAGCACGTTTTTTAGTTATGATTGAACGAGAGAACTGCGGACCGGACTTGAAGAATGCACTTCTGAATGCAGGGATATTTTATTGCTATATTGATGACTTCTACTCTGGGAATGCCGAGGACATCAAGCTCGGCGCACTTTTCAAAGAAATGGAGCGTTATATTGACCAAACCGTCAGGCTCAATATCAACGAGATGTTCAGTGCCGCTTTGAAGGTAACGCGCGTTGAGATGAGTTCGTCTGAGAAAAAACAGTTCATCGCAAAGTACCTAAAAACAATGCAAATGGAAATTACAGATGATGGTGACGTGGTTTTGCAGTTGAAACGAAAATAAGTCCGGTATTTGGGACACTTGCTATGATAAAATAGAAATGAGGACAGGCTGGCAACCAACAAATGATCCTCAAGTATTGGAGATGAAGATATGGCATACCAAAGCGAAGCGGCTCTTGAACAGCAGTTTATTGAGCAACTGAACAAGCAGGAATATACCACAGTCGCAATTCCTGATTATGACGCGCTGGTGGAGAACTTCAAAGTTCAGTTTGAAGCCTTCAATGCGCCAAAGCTGGATACGCCTATCACCGATAAAGAGTGGGAGCGTATCTTCAACCTCATGCTCGGAAAGTCAGTTTTCCAGAGTGCAAAAATCTTGAGGGATAAGTTTGTCCTTGAGCGTGAAGATGGTACAAAGGTATATCTGTCCTTCTTTGATCAGGACCACACGAAGAACATTTTCCAAGTTACTCATCAAACGACCGTGGTTGGAAAGTACGTCAATCGTTACGACGTTACGATTCTCGTAAACGGCTTACCCCTGATCCAAGTAGAATTAAAGCGCCGTGGCATTGACATCCGCGAGGCAGTCAATCAAGTCATGCGTTATAAGAAGCACTCCTACAACGGGCTGTATCATTTCATTCAGCTCTTTATTGTCTCCAACGGTGTTGACACAAAGTATTTTGCAAATTCCGACAGAGACCTGATGTATAGCCTTGCTTTCTTCTGGACTGATTTCAATAACGTCCGTATCACCAATTTGAAGGACTTTTCGATTTCTTTCCTTGCAAGGGATCACATCATTAAAATGCTGACACGCTACACCATCCTAAATGATACCGATAAGATTTTGATGGTCATGCGTCCCTATCAGGTTTATGCCGTAGAAGCACTGATCCGTCAGGCAACACTCACAAACCGGAATGCGTATATCTGGCACACAACCGGTGCGGGCAAGACGCTTACATCCTTTAAGACGGCGCAAATCCTCGCAGCAAATCCGAACATCAAGAAAGTCATTTTCCTTGTTGACCGAAAAGACTTGGATTCTCAGACAACCGAAGAGTTTAACAAGTTTGAGGCTGGCTCCGTTGATGTGACAGATCGCACCGATGTCCTTGTCCGCCAGATGAAGGACAAGAACAGGCAGCTTATCGTCACCACGATGCAGAAGATGGCAAACGCTGTAAAGCGCCCTCAGTACGAGAAAGTAATGGACGCATACAAAGACGAGAAGGTTGTCTTTATCATCGACGAGTGCCACCGCAGCCAGTTTGGGGATATGCACAAGGACATTGTGCGGCATTTCAGAAAGGCACAGTTTTTCGGCTTCACAGGGACACCTCGGTTTGAAGTCAACGGTAAAACTGAGGGTAAAATCACGCAAACAACAGAAATGCTCTTTGGTGAGTGTCTTCACAATTACCTGATTAAAGACGCCATCTTCGATAATAATGTTCTGGGCTTCCACATCGAATACATAAAAACAATGGAGGGTGATTTCGACTGGGATGACCCGACACTCGCGGACGCGATTGATATAGGCGAACTCTATATGTCCGATGAGCGAATGTCTCTGATCGCCAATCACATCATCCAGAACCACAAGGCAAAAACCCGAAATGGACAGTATACGGCTATTTTTGCCGTGTCCTCTATTGATGCCCTTGTTAAGTATTACGACATTTTCAAGAAGATCAAGCATGATCTGAATATCAGCGGCATCTTCTCCTACGGGCAGAATGAGGATGCCGAGGGCAAGGACGAGCATAGCCGTGATTCGTTGGAGCGTATCATCAAGGACTATAACGAGATGTACGGAACCAATTTCTCCACGGATACGTTCTCAGCTTATCACAAGGACATCTCTGACCGAGTAAAGGGAAAGAAAACAAAGTCGCTTGATATTCTCATCGTTGTGAATATGTTCCTGACCGGATTTGACAGCAAGCAGCTCTCTGTCCTTTATGTGGACAAGGACTTGAAGTATCATGATCTGCTGCAAGCCTATTCCCGCACAAACCGCGTTGAGAAGGAAACAAAGCCCTTTGGCATTATCATTTGCTACCGCAACCTCAAAAAACGCACCGATGACGCGCTGACACTCTTCTCTAAGAGTCAAGATACCTCCGGCATTGTTGTTCCGGGGTATCAATACTTCGTGGAGAAGTTCAACGAAATGGTGATGAAGCTCAAGGAAATTGCTCTGTTTCCGGAGTCCGTTGACACAATGCAGAACGAGGACGATCAGAAGAAGTTTGTCGTGACCTTCCGTGAGCTGACAAAGTACCTCCAATCGTTGCAGACCTTTATTGAGTTCAGTTTCGATCAGGATGCTCTTATCATGTCCGAGCAAGAATATCAGGACTATAAGAGCAAATACCTCATGCTCTACTCAAGGCAAAAAACAGACCGCGAGGTTGTCTCCGTCCTGAATGACGTTGACTTCTGCATCGAATTGATGGAGAGTGACAGGATCAATGTCGCATACATCATGAACCTGATCCGTAACATCCACTTCGATGATCCCAAACAAAAGGATTACGATATTAAACACATTAAGGACGAGTTGGGGAGAACTGATAATCCGCAGTTGCTCCGGAAAGTCGAAATCCTGCAAGCATTCTTGGATCGTGTTGTTGTCGGCTTGGAAAGTGCGGATGAAATTGATGCAGCCTATAACGACTTTGAAAATGAAGCAAAGCGCGAAGAGATCGTTGCCTTTGCGAAGACCGAGGATATTGACGCATCCATGCTGACAGATATTATTTCGGAATATGAGTTTTCCGGCACAATGGATGCAGGAAATATCCGAGATCGGATTGAGAAGCCCTTGCCGCTTTTGAAGAAACGCTCCCTTGTAAATCGGATCGTTGATTTCATCCGACAGCACACAGAGAAATACCAATAAGGAGAGAGATAAATGGATAATTCGATTCAGGCTCATCAGAAGGAGCTTTGCAATAAGCTATGGGCAATGGCAAATGCCTTGCGCGGAAACATGGAGGCGTATGAGTTCAAGAACTACATCTTGGGCATGATCTTCTACTACTACCTTTCTGACCGGACAGAGAAGTATATGGCGAATCTTCTCAAGGATGACGGTATCGGTTATGAAGAGGCGTGGGCAGACGAAGAGTACAAGACCGCTGTTGTCGAAGAGGCGCTGCGCGATCTCGGCTATGTCATCGAGCCACAGTATTTGTTCCGCAAGATGGTCAAGATGGTGGAAAACCGCTCCTTTGATATTGAGTTTTTGCAGAGCGCAATCAACGCGCTAATGGAGTCCACAATCGGAAACGATTCTCAGGAAGACTTTGATGGGCTGTTTTCTGATATGCAGCTCGATTCCTCAAAGCTCGGTCATACTGTCAAAGACAGAAGTGCTGTTATGGCAAAGATCATCGCTTCGCTGGACGAAATCAACTTCGGTGTGGATGATACCAAAATTGACGTACTGGGTAACGCCTATGAATATCTGATCGGTCAGTTTGCTGCAACTGCTGGCAAGAAAGCCGGTGAGTTCTACACGCCTTCCGGTCCTGCCGAATTGCTTTGCCGTCTGGCTTGCCTCGGTCTCACGGATGTCAAGGATGCAGCTGACCCCACTTGTGGCTCTGGCTCACTGCTGCTGCGTCTCAAGAACTATGCCAACGTGAGAAACTACTATGGACAGGAATTGACCTCCACGACTTATAACCTCGCCAGAATGAACATGATTCTGCGCGGAATCCCGTATCGCAACTTTAACATCTATAACGGTGATACCTTGGAGCATGACTACTTCGGGGACATGAAGTTCCGTGTTCAGGTTGCCAATCCGCCTTATTCTGCAAACTGGTCTGCCGATATGCACTTCATGGAGGACGAGCGTTTCAACGAATACGGCAAACTTGCGCCTAAGAGCAAAGCTGACTTTGCTTTTGTACAGCACATGGTTTACCACATGGATGAAGATGGGCGAGCTGTTGTCCTGCTACCTCATGGTGTCCTGTTCCGTGGTGCGGCGGAGGAAGTAATCCGCAAACACCTTATTCAGAAATTGAACGTTCTGGATGCGGTAATCGGATTGCCTGCAAATCTGTTCTTTGGTACGGGAATCCCTGTCTGCGTTCTTGTTCTCAAAAGAGAGCGCAACGGTAACTCTGACAACATTCTTTTCATCGACGCTTCCAGCGACTTTGAAGCCGGAAAGAACCAGAACATCCTTCGGGAGTGCGACATTGACAAGATTGTTGAAACCTACGAGCGCCGTCAGGATGTCGATAAATACGCTCATGTTGCAACAATGCAGGAGATTGAAGAGAACGGCTTCAACCTGAATATCCCTCGCTATGTTGACACCTTTGAGCCGGAACCTGAGATTGACCTGAATGAAGTTGCCGCTGAGATCCGCAAGCTGCAATCTGAAATCAAGGATATTGATGCGGAACTGAAACCGTTTTTTGATGAGCTGGGGCTGGATTTCCCCTTTGACGTGGAGGGCAAATAATTATGGCAAATGTATCCTCAAGTAACGGTCTTGAGAAGCGTCCGAAGCTCCGCTTTCCGGGCTTTGATGAGCCGTGGAGTGTCTATAAGGCAGAAGAACTCTTTAAGAATGTGGCGGACAAGAATCACCCTACGGAAACCGTTTTGACCATTATTCAGGGCAAAGGAACCCTTCCGAGAGAACAAGCTGGAAGGAATATTCACTATGATGATGCGTCTCTTACAAACTACAAAAAGGTGGAACAGGGAGACTTCATTATTCATCTTCGTTCCTTTGAAGGCGGACTTGAAATGGCTAATGAAGATGGCATAGTGAGTCCGGCGTATACCATTCTGCGCTGCGAGAAACCACATTCAAGCCTTTTCTATGAAGCATACTTTCACACGGATGAGTTTATCAATCATATCCTCTCAAAGTCAGTAGAGGGCATTAGAGATGGCAGACAGATCAGCTATGAAGCGTTCAAGTGGCTTGGTTTACCGTACTGCGACGTCTCTGAACAGAAAAAGATTGCGCAGTTATTTTGTTCCCTCAGTCATAGAATAGAAAAACAGCAGCAAATGGTAGATGCCCTCAAGAAGTATAAAAGAGGTGTCATGCAGCGCATTTTTCGCCAACTCCCTTCTCAGGATGGCGCAGAGTGGGCTTGTGTTCGACTTGGTGATATTTTCAAAAAAGTTTCGCGCCGTAACGCAGATGGAGTAATAAAAAATGTAATTACCAACTCTGCGGAATACGGACTAATTCCTCAGCGCGATTTCTTTGACAAGGATATTGCAGTAGACGGAAACACAGCAAATTACTATGTCATCGAAAATGGAGACTTTGTTTACAATCCGAGAAAGTCAAATTCTGCACCATACGGACCGTTCAATAGATATACTCTCAGTGAACAAGGTATTATCTCACCGCTATATACCTGTCTTGTGCTGCAAGCAGATATTTCTCCTTCATATCTCGCTTGGTACTTTAAGAGCGACGCATGGTACAGGTACATCTATGATAACGGCTCACAAGGCGTTCGTCATGATCGAGTATCTATGACGGATGATTTGCTTATGGGTATTCCTGTTATGTATCCCAGCCATGAGAAACAACTTTTGTACGCGGATATTCTTGATGTTGTGGAGACACGATTGCAAGCCACCCAAAAAACACTTGACCTTCTGAGTAAAACGAGGGACGGCTATATGAGGCAGCTTTTTATATAAAGAGCTGTTGTAATAGACCAGCTCTATTTGAAAGCAGATAATCAAGAACGCTTTGCGCTTTGTCTGCCCTTTGGTCAAGGGCAGACAGAAAATTGGCAATGCGACATTGTTCTTCGTAAACAGGCAAAGCAAGCTCAATTCTACGGCACTTTTCTTGGTTTAACTTTGGTTGTGCCGTGCCAGTGTTATAGCGTGTATAATCGAGACTTTCAAGTAGCTCACAAAGGAACTTAATATTCTGTCCTGCTTTAGGTCGCATTACATGAGCATGGTTGTTTACCCAATATTTCCCCTCTGCGATAAAACACAACGGCGTACTGCGATTAAGTATATTTGCCCCATCCTCACCAAGAAGGAGCAGCGGCTCATCGAAGATGAAATCATCAATATAGTCTATTATGCCCGATGCGCCGTAATATGGATATTGTCCTTGCCGTTTGGCTCTGTCCGCACTTTCAAGTGGTTTACGCTGTCCGTCCAGAAAATCCACTGCGTCTTGTAGCGTGCAGGATGTCCATTCTGGATATGGGCTTCCGGTTGCATCTGAGAACTTTAGCTGATGTGAAAGAATAGCCGCAACGACACCTCTTTTATACTTCTTGAGGTTATCGACAAGCTGTGCCTGTTTTGCAATCCTCCGCTCAAGTGTACGGAGCATATCTGCTACCCGGTTTTGTTCTGAGAGAGCCGGTATGCAGACCTTGATTGTTTCAATCTGAGGATACTTCAAGTTCCATGTGTCAGAGGTCATGCCTTGAGAGTTCTTTCTAAATTCATTGATCAGGTTAGGGCTTTTGAAGAAAGCTGCAAAATATCCATTACTAATCGGGATTTTAGGCATTAGAACTGTGTATGCAGGACTAACTATACCATCACACGGAGAGATGCCGTTCGCTCCTTGCCACATTCTCATGGAGTTATAGACCATATCTCCTGTTAGAACAACCTTATAATTGCTTTTGTCTTCACTTGAGTTGTCTTTGCCTTCAATCTCTGAGCGAGGCATAACGCCATCGTTCATCGTGACAGAAAGCAGTTCCATGTCAGAAGCCCCTCGCTGACTTCTTTCTGCGTAAATATCACCTATACGACATTGTTTGTACGGCTCATCGAAGCCCGGAAAGCGGAGCTTCGGACGCTTCTCAAGACCGTTACTTGAGGGTGTTAATGCCCTGATTATCCCTCCACCGGATAATGTTCGTGGAGGTGGTCATTATGACTAACAATACACAATTCAAGACGCTTGTGAACACATGGCTAAATCAAAAGAAGCCCATGATCACGCCGTCAACCCACGCCAGCTTTACGCTGATTGCCGAAAATCACCTGATCCCGTATTTCGGCAAGCGCAAGATTGGCAGCATCACTGAAGCGGACATCCAGAGCTACATTTCGTATCTCTACAATGCTGGACGCTTGGATAAGACCGGAGGGCTTACCGTGAAGACGATAAGGGATGTTATCCTCGTTCTCCGGTTGTCAATGGAGTATGCCTACAAGGAACGGGCTATTCCACTCCTGAACTGGGACCTAATCGAATACCCAAAAGAGCTTGGTATCAAGAAAGTAGTTTCTCTCTCAAAAGATCAAGAGCAAGCTCTAATCCAGTGTATCTACATGGACTTGAACCGGAAGACAGCGGGGATTCTGATTGCATTGTTTACCGGAGTCCGGATAGGAGAGCTGTGCGGATTGCAGATGAGGGATATTTCGCTGACGGACAAGACCATCAGCATCAACAAAACGGTTCAGCGTATCTATGACAAGAAAAAGGGAGAATCGTATCTTCATATAGGACCGCCGAAAACGAAGACCTCCGCTCGAACGATTCCTGTTCCGTCCCTTCTCATGAACATCATCAAGAAGTTTTACACGGAAAACCCGAATCACTATTTCCTCACGGGCAAGACAAAGCCAACCGAGCCGAGAACATATCGGCAATTTTTCACACGTTTCTTGAAGAGGAACGGATTGGAGAAAGTGAAGTTTCATGAGATCCGGCATACATTCGCAGTTAGAGCAATCGAGATACCGGAGTTTGATATAAAGTCTCTTTCTGAAATCCTCGGACATAAGAACGTATCTTTTACCCTGAATGTGTACGGGAGTGCAAATCTCCAACAGAAGGTTAAGTGCATGAATCTTCTGAATGACCTCCTGTGATGGAAAAAATGCCCCGGCGCTGTGCCAGATGCACAGTGCCGGGGCATTTCCGTTTCCAGCGATTTAATTTTCTCCCGACGAGGGACTGTTCGTAGGGTGGCGCTTTCCATTTTGCGAAGCCGTGAAAACTCAGTGCATTCCATGGAAAAGTTCACGGGACAGCACACACCGTACACGCTTCCAATAATCACTGTTCAGTGCAATGTGTGTTCACTATCGTAAGTAAATTTACGGTTTTCACAATGCTTGATTCAGAGGGGATATTATTTGCCTTATTCTTGTGTGACATCAAGGGAAACCGGGTCAATGATCGTAACAGATTTACCCTGCTGATGAGCATATCTGACCGTCTTTCCGGTTCCGCTGGGGCTTCCATCCCAAACCGCGATCAGGACATCCGCATGATCAACCATATAACGGTTGCGCTTGTCCATGCAGTCGGGCGAGTAATGGGTTTGAATCAGTGTTTCCTTATCACACTTGGACGCAATGTCGAAATACCGATCTCTCAGAGCTTCCGACCACTTTGCGGCTTGACTTTCACATGGGATGGCGCTTTCGAGCGTAATTCCCGGATAGGACGCTTTCAGTCCCAGAACGATCTCAGCGGCATACATATCTACACCGATTGCCATTCCGGATATAAAGTGCGTGATGCCTTCATTTTCGATGAGATTGATGATTTGCTCCCTGAGAGTTTTTTTGAGGTCTATGCAGCGTTCGTCTTCCTCATTGAAACCAAACGGGAGGTTTTGCGGACGATGCCCGGTAAAAGCACAGGTCTTCATTTTCTTTTTCATCTCCTGACTATGTATTAGAGACTGTTTCTATGTCTCTGATACATAGTATAGCACGGAGATATGAAATATTCTGTCGAAATAAGGGAAGAAAAAAGGCTGCGTGATAAAATCACACAGCCCATGACGGATTCAGCCATTATCTGCCGTTTCCTGCTGAATCATCAGCTCAACCATCTGCAAAATGCGCTTCTGCGCTTGCGGAGACAACGAAGCAAGTTTCTCCGAGAGTTCAGACGATTTATAGCTTGTCGAATGCTCCAGGACGTCACAGAAAATCGCGTCTGCCGAAACCTCAAGCCCATTGAGAAGAATGATCAATTTCTCACAGCGAGGGAACGACATACCACGTTCAACCGTAGAAATATAATTTGCAGTCAGCCCGGTCTTTTCCGCAAGCTCTTCTTGCGAGATTCCGAGGCGTTCCCGGCATTGTTTTACTCGTTTACCTATTCGTTTGTCAATCATAGTGCATACCTACACCTTTTCTATAACGCTCATGATAATTATATGGGTTAGAGGCATAGTTATACAGAAACGCTAATAGCGTCTCTCTGCATTAGCGTGTGATTTCGACGGTATTTACAGAAAAGATACAAAAAAAGAGCCTCTGCCGATACCCAAACCGGGCATCGACAGAGGCTCTTGGTTCGTTTTCCGGGCATTCAAACAAGTGCCGAAATCGACACTTATTTCCGAGCTAAAGAAGAAACTGCGCAGGGAATACAATCACTTAGGTTGATCAATTTGCGCCGCTCTGAGGCTTGCAATCACAGGCTATTTTGACCCCTAACTGTCTACACTGCGATGCCTTGCGGGAGAAGTGCGGACAGGCGATGAGATCCGCACGGAAGCTCTG
>OHKI01001022.1_pt1 | contig 10380 bp, 8 predicted proteins | sample 1568771 | NCBI WGS metagenome assembly OHKI01 (sample SAMEA3879540, study PRJEB24766) | human gut metagenome | biome: human-associated habitat; feature: feces | place: USA | collected 1985/1987 | reverse complement strand
AATTACTGTTGAGAGAATACGAAAATACTTTGCGGAGCAAAGCGGTGCTGACTTTACAGAGCCTATTACAGCGGGAATTTTTGTTTCTATTGCGGCTTGGGCAAGTTATCAGCGTTTGGAAGACGAAACGCCTTATTGGAGAACATTAAAGGCAAACGGCGAACTGAACGCAAAATATCCCGGTGGTATTGAAGCGCAGAAAGAAAAGCTTGAAGCAGAGGGACACATCATTATACAAAAGGGTCGCAAAAATATAAGGTATTATGTAAAGGATTATGAGCATTCTCTTTTTGAGTTGGAATAGTGAACATCGGTTGTTTTTTGCGATGTTGACGATGTTACATACGGCGGACTTAAGAAAATAGGCTTTACAAAGACAAAAACGCTGGGCTACGGCGGAGATTGCTGTGATTTCCACTTTTTTAAGAAGTGATTTTTGTGGATAAGCTGATTTGATTTTGTGTGATACTGTAAAGCACAAAATCCGTTAAAGTCAGGAATGATTTTAAGAGCTTGGCAGGCTGTTCGCAAGGCTTGCGGTAATGAAGGCGGTTGATGTAACGGGAGGGGCAAGCAAGGCAAGGATGCCTGAAATGAACGCCCAAAGGCTTTGCACGGACGCAAAGCCAACAGAGCGTTCATAAAGAGGCAAGGATGCCTGAAATGAACGCCCAAAGGCTTTAAGCACGGATGCTTAAAGTCAGCCACACTTAGTCGTTATACAAGGATGCAAAACCATACAAGCACACACAGACCCTCGCCATGCGAAAAAATAATGTGATTGCTGATATTTACGGACTTTGTGAATGGTACAAAGATAGAAACGATTTTAAAGGGGGTGGGAATATGACGCAGGAAACTTGTGAAAAATGTGACGGGACGGCATATTTCCACCTCCCCGGTCTGTTTGAGTTTTACGGGCTGTACAGCCTGTTTCTGCCTTTATTCTATAACCACAGGGAGTATTTTTACGATTGGTGCGAGATAGGCTCGATATACGGCGCTCCTGCGGATTGTCTGTGGGGCGGCGGACGTGTGGGGTTCGGTGATGATGAGGCTGAAAAGGTGCTTCGGCTTACACAGAAGTACGGCATTTCTGCAAGGCTCACGTTCAGCAATTCTCTTATAAAGCAAGAGCATCTTTCGGACAGAAAGTGCAACAGGCTGTGCGAGATGTTCAGCGAAAGCACAGCGGCGCAGAACGGCATTATAATCTGTTCGGACCTGTTGCTTGAATATATAGGAAAGAATTATCCGGGTCTGTATTTTGTATCATCGACCACAAAGGTTCTGACGGATTTTATATAGCTTGAAAAAGAGCTTAGCCGTGAGGATTTTCGCTTTGTTGTACCGGATTTCAGACTTAACAAGGCTTTTGACAAGCTGGGTACGCTTACCGAAAGGCAGAAAAGCAAGGTAGAATTTCTGTGCAACGAATGCTGTTATTTCGGCTGTACCGACAGGAAAAGCTGTTATGAAAATGTCAGCCGTAAAAGTCTTTGTGAGGATTGCGAGGATTTTATATGCCGTTCTCCCGGCGGCAACGAGGGGTACAAGTTTTCAAAGGCTATGGAAAACCCTGCGTTTATCGGAACGGACGATATTGAAAATACCTATCTGCCGATGGGGTTCAATCAGTTCAAAATAGAGGGCAGGGGGCTTGGCAGTGCGGTAGTGCTGGAATTTCTGCTGTACTATATGACAAAGCCGGAATACCGGCTGAAAGTAAGAGAAGAAATATATCTTGACAGTATGCTTGATCTTTTCTGATAAAGCGTTACACGGAGGATTTTAATGCTATACATAATGCGACACGGTAAAACCGAGTGGAATAAAAAGAAAAAATTGCAGGGCAGGACGGATATTCCGCTGTGCCGTGAGGGAATAGAAATGGCGGAAAAGGCACGGGAGGAATATAAGGACGTGCATCTTGATATTTGCTACTGTTCGCCGCTTATCCGTGCAAGGAAAACAGCCGAGATATTGCTCGAGGGCAGAAATGTGCCGATAGTAACAGACGACAGGCTGAAGGAAATGTGCTTCGGGGAATATGAGGGTATCGAGAACAGCTTCAGTATTCCCGACTGTCCTATAAACTTACTGTTTTTCCACCCTGAGCAGTATACAAGCTCTATAGGCGGGGCGGAAACATTTGACGAACTGTTTGGCAGAACGGGTGAATTTCTTGACGAGGTAATCTATCCGCAGATAAAAGATGGCAAGGATATTCTGATAGTCGGACACGGTGCGATGAATGCAAGCATTGTGTGCAGGGTAAAGAATCTGCCGCTGTCTGAGTTCTGGAGTGCAGGGCTTGAGCAATGCAAGATGATGAGGCTTTTGTAAGAAGATATATTAGCAAGTACGATTCTTTGTGGGAATATATCTGGAAGTGCTGCGAGCGTGAAATTACGCTGACTTACGATGAGATAGCAAAAATCTGCGGTGTGCCGATAGATCATTCCTTTCTGACATATAAGAAAGAACTTGGATGCTACGGGTACAGGGCTGAGAAAATATCTATGAAGGATAAGACGGTAGGTTTGTCAAAAATGAGTGAAAATATGAGCGATAAGTGGGTCGATTACGCTGTGCGCATTCAGAGCATTGCACAGGCAGGACTTGCGTACTGCGAGGATAAGTACGGCAGGGAGCGCTATGAGGAGTTGAGAAAAATCTCCGCAGAGATGATCTCGGCAAAGACCGATATTCCGCTCGAAAAGGTATACGATCTGTTCTGCAACGAGAACGGATACCAGACACCGAAGCTCGATACCAGAGGGGCTGTCTTTATTGACGGGAAGATACTGCTTGTGCGTGAAAACAACGGAACGTGGTCGTTGCCGGGCGGATGGTGCGATGTAGATCTGTCGGTTGCAGAGAATACAGAAAAAGAGGTGCTGGAGGAAACGGGGCTTTCGGTACACTGCAAAAAGCTGATTGCCGTGCAGGACTGGAGGAGGCATAACAGGCTGAATTGCCCTTACGGCATTATGAAATTCTTTGTGCTGTGCGAATATGACAGCGGAGAGTTCAAAGAGAATATCGAAACTACGGAAACGAGGCTGTTTGACAGGAACGCTCTGCCGGATAATCTTGCGGATGAGAAAACAACGGCAGAGCAGATAAGGCTGTGCTTTGAATATTATGACAATCCGCATAAGGAAACGTGTCTGGAATAATATAAAGACGGTTTAACCGCCTGCGGCCTTCTTTCATAAACTGGCAATAAGCGAAAGAATGAAGGAGGCGTTTATGTGAGAAGTCTGGCACAGCTTGAAAGAGATGAAAAATGCAGGGTAGAACGGCTGTTACTTGCAGGAGATATGAAAAGAAGGCTTATGGACCTCGGCTTTACAAAAGGAACAACAGTCACCTGCGTGTTGTGCGGTAGCGGAATAAAGGCATATCTTGTAAGAGGTGCGGTAATTGCACTCAGAAACGAGGACGCAGATAAAGTACCGGTAAGTGAAATAAAAAATTAAAAAAATTTCGTAAACTTGTAGACAAACGGCAGAAAATATAGTATAATAAAATGACTATGGAAATAGGCGAGGGTGTGCGATACAGATATTAGCATATCTTTCGTAAAATGGGATCTTTTATCTGCTAAGGGCGGATATGAATTAAAGCCGTGTTTTTCATCGTCAAGGAAGAAAGACACGGCTTTTGTGCAGAATTGCGAGGTGCTATAATGACAATTTTACTGAAAAACGGTCATGTTGTTGATTATGTGAACGGTTTTGAAGGCAAAAAGGACATACTTATAAAAGACGGCTTTATCCGTGCGCTCGGCGATAACCTTGAATGCGACGATAAGAACGCAAGGGTGGTAGACTGCAACGGGCTTACGGTGATACCGGGTATATGCGATATGCACGTTCATCTGAGAGATCCCGGACAGACATATAAAGAGGATATTTTTACAGGCTGTGAGGCGGCTGTCGCAGGCGGTGTTACGGCGCTTGCGTGTATGCCGAACACGAAACCGCCCGTTGACAACAAGGAAACGGTAAAATATATTCTCGACAAGGCAAAGAAAGCAAAGGCGAAGGTTTATCCTGTCGGCTGTATCACAAAGGGTATGCAGGGCAAGGAACTGTGCGACTATGACGAACTAAAGGCGGCAGGCTGTGTTGCGGTGAGCGACGACGGCAGACCCGTTGAATCTGCGAATATGATGGCGCAGGCAATGGTAAAGGCACACTATGCAGGGCTGAAGGTAATTTCGCACTGTGAGGATCTTGAGATAATAGACGGCGGTATAATCAACAAGGGAAAGATTTCTCAGCAGCTCGGCGTAAAGGGTATGAGCAGGCTGAGCGAGGATATAATCACGGCAAGAGAGCTTGCCATAGCACAGGATACGCAGATGCCGATACACATTGCGCACGTTTCGACAAAGGGCAGTGTGAACACGATAAGAGGAAATACCCATATCGGTGTTATGTGTACCTGCGAAACCGCTCCGCACTACTTTATGATGACGGACGAAAAGCTGTTGTCAAGAGATGCGGACTACAGAATGAATCCTCCGCTTCGTGAGGAGGACGATGTTATGGCGATAACCGCCGCTATAATAGACGGCACTATCGACTGCATAGTAACCGACCACGCTCCGCACAGTGCAGAGGAAAAGGCAGACTTCGAGAAAGCTCCCAACGGCGTTGTGGGAATGGAAACATCGCTTGCGGCGACACTGACGGGACTTTATCACACGGGTACGATAAGCCTTATGCACATAGTAAGACTTATGTGCGTCAACCCCAGAAAGATACTGGGAATAGAGGGAGGCTCGCTCGGCATAGGCGATATTGCGGACATCGCAATATTTGACGCTGACGAAAGCTGGACGGTAGACCCCGAAAAGCTCCACTCAAAGTCAAAGAACACCTGCTTCAAGGGAATGACCCTTAAGGGCAGGGTAAAGTACACACTGGTAAACGGAAAAATAGTATACGAGGACAAGTAAGCTCCGATATACTTGAAATAAATAAAAAGGATGGATACGAAAATGTCAATGGATAATCTTCTTCGTGCAATCTGCGAAAAGCAGAACCCCACAGTCGCAGGACTTGACCCCAAGCTCGACTATGTGCCTCAGTACATAAAGGACAAGGCTTTCAACAAGTACGGCGAAACGCTCAAGGGTGCGGCAAAGGCGATACTTGAATTCAACAAGTGTCTTATAGACGCTCTCCACGAGGTAGTTCCTGCAATAAAGCCTCAGGCGGCTTATTATGAAATGTACGGTACGGCAGGAATGAAAACGCTGTACAAGACGCAGGAATATGCAAGAAGCAGAGGTATGTATGTTATCACAGACGGCAAGCGTAACGATATAGGCACAACTATGGAAGCGTATGCCGCAGCGCATCTGGGCAAGGTAAAGGTAGGAAACGAGGAATACGAGCCTTTTATGGGCGACGCTCTGACGGTAAACGGATACCTCGGAAGCGACGGTATCAATCCTCTTATCAAGGTGTGCAAGGAAAACGACAAGGGCATTTTCGTACTGGTAAAGACATCGAATCCGTCAAGCGGCGAGCTTCAGGATCTGCTGATAGACGGTGTTCCCGTATATGAAAGAATGGGCAATATGTGCGAAAAGTGGGGAGAGGAGCTTCCCGGCAAATACGGCTATTCGGGCGTAGGTGCAGTAGTAGGTGCGACATATCCCGAACAGATCGCCGAGCTTCGTAAAAAGCTCCCTCACACATTCTTCCTTATCCCCGGATACGGCGCACAGGGTGCAACAGCCAAGGACATTGCCGCCGCATTTGATGTGAACGGTCTCGGCGGTATAGTAAACAGCTCGAGAGGAATAATGACAGCATATAAAAAAGAAGGCTGTGACGAGCATGATTTCGCAGGTGCGGCATTCAGAGAGGCACTGCGTATGAGAGATGAGATAATGGGCTTTGTAGGAAAGATACAGCTCCCTTAAGTGATAGAACAAAAAAGAAAAATATATGAAAGGAACGAATTAAATGGACTTAAAGGCTAACAAAGCAAAGACCGCATATCTGATACTTGCAGACGGAACGGTGTTCACGGGCAAGAGCTTCGGCTGTGAGGGCGAGGTCGTAGGCGAGATAGTATTCACAACGGCAATGACAGGTTACGAAGAAACGCTGACAGACCCAAGCTACTGCGGACAGATTGTAACGCAGACATTCCCTCTTATCGGAAACTACGGCGTGAATGACGAGGATTACGAGTCAAAGACAAGCGTGGTAAGCGGTTATATCGTGCGTGAATACTGCGAGGTACCGTCAAACTTCCGCTGTGAAGGCGACATAGACGGCTTTCTGAAAAAGCACAACATTATCGGACTGTTCGGCATAGATACAAGAAGGCTTACAAGAATAATCCGTGAAACAGGTGTTATGAACGGCATGATCACAACAAGCGAGCCGACAGACGAATTCAAGGCACAGGCGCTTGAAAGAATAAGGGCTTATGTTGTAGGTCCTGTTGTGCCGAAGGTAAGCGTAAAGCAGCCTGAGAAGTTCAGTGCCGAAAACGGCAAATACAAGGTTGCGCTTATGGACTACGGCTATAAGTTCAATATAAGACGTGAGCTTGTAAAGAGAGGCTGTGACGTGACGGTATTCCCCTACGACACAAGTGCGGAGGAAATACTGAAATTCGCTCCGGACGGCATAATGCTTTCAAACGGACCGGGCGACCCTCAGGACAACACGGTATCCATAAATACGCTGAAGGAGCTTATCCCTCACAAGATACCCACGTTTGGCATCTGCCTCGGTCATCAGCTCTTAGCGCTTGCAAACGGTGCGACAACTGTCAAGCTGAAATACGGTCACAGAGGCGGAAACCAGCCTGTAACCGATGTTACTGTTGACAGAACATTCATCACATCGCAGAACCACGGTTATGCGGTCGTAAGCGACAGCCTTCCCGAAAGTGCAGGCAAGGTAAGCCATATCAACGGAAACGATAAGACCTGTGAGGGCGTTATGTACACGAATGCTCCTGCGTTCACTGTGCAGTTCCACCCCGAAGCGTGCGGAGGTCCGCATGACACTGCGTATCTGTTCGATAAATTTATCAGTCTGATGGAGGAGAATAAGAAATGCCGTTAAGAAGTGATATAAAGAAAGTTCTCGTTATAGGCTCGGGTCCTATCGTAATCGGACAGGCTGCTGAATTTGACTATGCGGGAACGCAGGCGTGCCGTGCGCTTAAAGCAGAGGGTCTTGAGGTCGTACTTATAAACTCAAACCCCGCTACCATCATGACGGACAAGCATATGGCGGACAAGATATACATTGAATCGCTGACGCTGGATGTAGTAAAGAAGATAATCAAGATAGAAAAGCCGGACAGCATTCTGTCAACGCTCGGCGGTCAGACGGGTCTTACACTTTCAATGCAGCTTGCTGAGGAAGGCTTCCTTGCCGAGAACGGTGTAAAGCTGCTCGGTGCAAATCCCGAAACTATACACAAGGCAGAGGACAGACAGGCGTTCAAGGATACTATGGAGGCTATAGGCGAGCCGTGTATTCCCTCAAAGGTAGTTGAAACCGTTGAGGACGCTTTGGATTTTGCCGAGGTTATACACTATCCCGTAATTGTACGTCCTGCGTTCACGCTCGGCGGTACAGGCGGCGGTATTGCATATAGCAAGGACGAATTACACGAGATCGCAACAAACGGTCTGCGTCTTTCGCCTATCACACAGATACTTGTTGAAAAGTGTATTTCGGGCTGGAAGGAAATCGAGTTTGAGGTTATCCGTGACGCAAAGGGCAACGTTATCACCGTCTGCTCGATGGAAAACTTCGACCCTGTCGGCGTTCACACAGGCGACAGTATCGTTATCGCTCCTGCGGTTACGCTTGCAGACAAGGAATATCAGATGCTGAGAACAGCGGCGCTGAACATCATTCAGGCGCTGAAGGTCGAGGGCGGCTGTAACTGTCAGTTTGCATTAAAGCCCGACAGCTTTGAATACTCGGTAATCGAGGTAAACCCCAGAGTTTCACGTTCATCGGCGCTTGCGTCAAAGGCTACAGGCTATCCTATAGCAAAGGTTGCAACAAAGATAGCGATAGGATATTCTCTTGACGAGATCGTAAACCAGGTAACAGGCAAGACCTACGCCTGCTTTGAGCCTGCGCTTGACTACGTTGTAGTAAAGTTCCCGAAGTGGCCGTTTGATAAGTTCGTATACGCAAAGAAAACGCTCGGTACTCAGATGAAGGCTACAGGCGAGATAATGGCTATCGGAACGAGCTTTGAAGAAGCTATGATGAAGGCTGTACGTTCAATAGAACTTGGTATGGACACGATGCGTAAAAAGGCTTTTAAGAAGCTGACAGACGAAGAAGTAAGAGCAAAGCTCCACGATGTCGATGTTGACCGTTCGTTCTGCGTATTCGAGGCGCTGAGAAGGGGCTTCAGCGTTCAGGAGATACATGATATAACCACTATCGACAAGTGGTTTATAACCAAGCTTAAAAACCTTGCAGAGCTTGAGCTGTGGCTTGAGGACGGCGAGCTTACACAGGAGAAATACGACCTTGCGAAGAAGTACAGCTACCTTGACAGGACTATCGAGAAGCTGTCCGGTCAGAAGCTTGCTGACAAGGGCATAAAGACACGTCACGCAGTATACAAGATGGTTGATACCTGTGCCGCAGAGTTCTCGGCTGAAACGCCCTACTTCTACAGCACTTATGACGATGAAAACGAAGCTGCGGAATTTATCGAACAGCACCCGACGGATAAAAAGAAGATAATAGTTTTCGGCTCAGGTCCTATCAGAATAGGTCAGGGTATCGAGTTCGACTACTGCTCGGTACACTGCGTATGGGCACTGAAGGAAATGGGCTATGAAGCAATTATCTGCAACAACAACCCCGAAACAGTTTCGACCGACTTTGATACGGGCGACAGACTGTACTTCGATCCGCTGACATTTGAAGATGTTGACTCGCTGATAGCTACCGAAAAGCCTTACGGCGTTGTAGTACAGTTCGGCGGTCAGACGGCTATAAAGCTGACAAAGCACTTACAGGAGAGCGGAGTAAGAATACTCGGTACTTCGGCTGAAAGCATTGATGATGCAGAGGACAGGGAGAAGTTCGACGAACTGCTCGAAAAGTGTAAAATTCCTCGTCCTAAGGGACATACGGTATTCACGACCGAGGAAGCGCTCAAAGCCGCAAACGAGCTTGGCTATCCTGTTCTGCTCCGTCCGTCATACGTTCTGGGCGGTCAGAATATGATAATCGCTCACTGCGACAGCGATGTTACCGAATATATGACTATCATCACGGCTACAGAACTTGAAAACCCTGTGCTGATAGATAAGTACCTTATGGGTACTGAGGTCGAGGTTGACGCTATCTGCGACGGTACGGACTTCCTTATCCCCGGTATCATGGAGCATATCGAGCGTGCCGGAGTTCACTCGGGTGACAGTATCTCGGTATATCCCGCTCAGACATTATCCGACAAGATAAAGAGCACGATAGTGACATACACGGAGCGTCTTGCAAAGGCACTGAACGTAATCGGTCTTGTGAATATCCAGTATGTTGTATATAACAACGAGGTTTACGTTATCGAGGTAAACCCGAGATCATCAAGAACCGTTCCTTATATCAGCAAGGTTACGGGCGTTCAGATGGTCGATATTGCAACAAAGATAATGCTCGGCGAAACTCTCAAGGAGCAGGGCTACCACAGCGGACTTTATCCCGTTGGCAACTATGTTGCGGTTAAGGTTCCCGTATTCAGCTTTGAAAAGCTCCACGATGTTGATACACAGCTCGGTCCTGAGATGAAGTCAACGGGTGAGGCACTCGGTATAGCAAAGACATTTGAGGAAGCTCTCTACAAGGGACTTATAGCGGCAGGCTTCAAGATATTCAAGAAGGGCGGAGTAATGTTCACCGTCAAGAATTCAGACAAGCCCGAGATAGTACCGCTGGCGGAGAAATTTGAAAAGCTCGGCTTTGAACTGTATGCCACAAGCGGTACGGCATCAATGCTGAACAGAAATATGATAGCTACAAACTTTACCTATCGTATACACGAGGACAAGGAGCCTAACGTAATAAGCCTGCTTGAAAGCGGCAAGATAAATTACGTTATCTCAACGTCAGAAACAGGCAGAAAGCCGGCTCTCGACAGCGTTAAGATAAGACGTAAGTCGGTTGAGCGTTCTATCGCTTGTCTTACATCTGTCGATACGGCAAACGCTCTTGTAAAGTGTATCGCTATGGACAAGACTGTAGACGATCTTGAAATGGTAGATATAACAAAGATATAATGAGGTGCGATTTTGAGAACAGGCGAATATAAAGTAAAATTCAATTACACGATATTGAGGGGATTTATAGACGC
>OHKI01000978.1_pt1 | contig 10718 bp, 7 predicted proteins | sample 1568771 | NCBI WGS metagenome assembly OHKI01 (sample SAMEA3879540, study PRJEB24766) | human gut metagenome | biome: human-associated habitat; feature: feces | place: USA | collected 1985/1987 | reverse complement strand
CGGGCAGGTCGCGGCAGCAGCCGTCGTAGTGGGTCATCTCACCGTTGGCGCGCTGTTCGGCGTGCAGTGCCTCCAGCCGCTCCTCGGTGCAGAAGCAGTAGTAAGCCTTGCCCTCTGCCACCAGCTGCTCGGCATACTGCTTGAACATGCCCATCCGCTCGCTCTGAACGTAGGGGCCCACAGGGCCGCCGATGTCCGGGCCCTCGTCCCACAGCAGGCCGGTCTCCCGCAGGGTGTTGTAGATGACATCCACAGCGCCCTCAACGTAACGGCCCTGGTCGGTGTCCTCAATGCGCAGGATGAAGGTGCCGTCCTCGTGCTTGGCCATCAGGTAGGTGTACAGCGCGGTGCGCAGGTTGCCAACGTGCATATAGCCGGTGGGCGAGGGGGCAAAACGGGTGCGGACTTTATTGCTCGGCATAGAAAAACGCTCCTTTTATATTTACAGGCAAAAATTGCGGATCGCTACCTTTTAGTTTAATCGCTGTGCGCTGTTTTGTCAACGAATCGGCCGCAGATTTGGCAGAATGGGCGTTTGGAAGCAAAAGAAAAATCTTTTTGTCGAAACTGCACGCAATCATTGACGAATGATTGGAAATTTTGTATACTGAGTGGGAGAGATGGCACAATTTTCCTTTGAAGGCTCTGAAGGAGAGATCAGGGCCGGGAGAGAAGGGGAAATGGCTGTCTGAGGTGTAAATGACAAAGGAGAAGAAAAAACTATGAAGAGTACCGGAATCGTCCGCGGCGTTGACGGCCTGGGCCGTATCGTCCTGCCCAAGGAGCTGCGCACCAGCATGAAGCTGGACAACGATGCCAAGCTGGAGATCTTTGTGGAAGGCGATGAGATCATCCTCAAAAAATACCGCCCCACCGGCAGCTGCGATTTCTGCGGCGAGGTGGACGATAATGCCATCCAGTATGCAGGCTACTGCATCTGCACCTCCTGCCGCAAGAAGATCGGCAGCATGAAAAAATAAAGCGGAGAAGGAGGGCAGCCCATGAGCCAGATGATCGACTTTACCCTGCCGTCCTGCCAGCCGGGGCGGACGCTCCACGCGTTCCGCTGTGTGCCGGAGGGAGAGGTGCGGGCGGTGCTGCAGCTCTCCCACGGGATGGTGGAGTTCATCGACCGCTATAAGCCGCTGGCCGAGAACCTGGCCGCCCGGGGCATCCTTGTCACCGGCAACGACCACCTGGGCCACGGCGGGTCCATCCGCACCAAAGAGGATTATGGCTACTTCGGCGAACCCGACGGCAACCGCGCCGTGCTGGAGGATCTGCACGCTGTGACGACCCTGACAAAGCAGCTGTATCCCGGCGTGCCCTATTTCCTGCTGGGCCACAGCATGGGCTCGTTCTACGCGCGGCAGTACCTCTGTGAGTGGGGCGATAAGCTGGACGGTGCCATCATCATGGGCACCGGCTACCAGCCCAAAGCGCTGGTGCAGCTGGCCAGGACCATCTGCCGGGTGCTGGCCGTGTTCCATGGCTGGCACTACCGCAGCAAACTGGTGGCCAGACTTTCGTTTTTGGGGTACAACAAGGGGTTGGAGGGCCGCACAGCCCACGACTGGCTCAACCGTGACCCGGTGGAGGTGGACCGCTACCGCGCCGACGAGCGCTGTACCTTTATCTTTACCCTGAACGCCTATTACAGCATGTTCAGCGGCATCCTGCGGCTGTACGACCCGGCTCTTCTGGCCCGGGTGCCCAAGGATCTGCCCCTGCTGTTCCTGGCAGGCGATGCCGACCCGGTGGGCGAACAGGGCGCAGGCGTGAAGCGGGCGGTCAAGAGCCTGCTGGATGCCGGTGTGAAGAACATCGAGGTCAAGTTGTACCCCAGTGCCCGGCATGAGCTGCTGGTGGAGCTGAACCGCGAAGAGGTCTTTGCTGACATTGGTGACTGGCTGGAACGCCGGCTGTAAAACACGAACACGCAAAAACAGAACCGCCGCCCGGAAATTTCGGGCGGCGGTTCTTTGCACACACGATCCAAAAGGAGAATGGAGGAGAGTTTTTGTCAGAGCATGGGGGACAGGGGGATTACTCGCCGCGGACGGCTGCGAAGCCAGCTTCCAGATCGGCGATGATGTCATCGATGTGCTCGGTACCGATGGACAGGCGGATGGTGTTCTGATAGATCTGCTGCTCGGCCAGCTCCTGATCGTTCAGCTGGCTGTGGGTGGTGGAGGCCGGATGGATGACCAGGCTCTTCACGTCTGCAACGTTTGCCAGCAGGGAGAAGATCTTCAGGTTGTCAATGAACTTGAAAGCTTCTTCGCGGCCGCCCTTGATGTTGAAGGTGAAGATGGATGCGCCGCCGTTGGGGAAATACTTCTCGTACAGGGCGTGATCCGGGTGATCGGGCAGAGAGGGGTGGTTGACCTTCTCCACCTGAGGATGGTTTGCCAGGAATTCGACCACCTTCTTGGTGTTCTCCACATGGCGCTCGATGCGCAGGCTCAGGGTCTCGGTGCCCTGCAGCAGCAGGAATGCATTGAACGGGGAGATGGTGGCACCGGTATCGCGCAGCAGGATGGCGCGGATGTAGGTGACGAAGGCGGCAGGGCCTGCGGCATCGGCGAAGGAAACACCGTGATAGCTGGGGTTGGGATCGGCGATATTGCCGAACTTGCCGCTGGCCTTCCAGTCAAATTTGCCGCTGTCCACGATGATGCCGCCCAGGGTGGTGCCGTGGCCGCCGATGAACTTGGTGGCAGAGTGTACCACGATGTCGGCGCCGTGCTCGAGCGGACGGAAGAGATAGGGGGTGCCAAAGGTGTTGTCGACCACCACGATGGTGTTGTGGCGGTGGGCTATCTCGCTGATGCGGTCTATGTTGGTGACGCTGGCGTTGGGGTTGCCGAAGGTCTCTACGATGATGGCCTTGGTGTTGGGACGGAAGGCTGCCTCGACCTCGTCAAAGTTGGCGGGGTCTACGATGGTCGATGTCACGCCCTGAGTGCTCAGCGTGTGTTCTATCAGGTTGAATGTGCCGCCATAGAGATTGTTGGCGGCTATGATGTGGTCACCGTTGACGGCCACATTCTGCAGGGCGTAGGTCACTGCAGCCGCTCCCGAAGCCACTGCCAGTGCTGCCACTCCGCCTTCAAGTGCTGCCATGCGCTTCTCAAATGCCTCCTGGGTGGGGTTGGTCAGTCGGCCGTAGATGTTGCCGGCATCGCGCAGGGCAAAGCGGTCGGCGGCGTGCTGGGAGTTGCGGAACACGTAAGAGGTGGTCTGGTAGATAGGCACGGCGCGGGCGTCGGTGGTGGGGTCGGCCTGCTCCTGGCCTACGTGCAGTTGAAGGGTCTCGAAACGGTACTTCTTGTTGCTCATAATACTTTCCTTTCTAATCGTTTTTGGCTCGTCTGTGGACCTAAATGAGAGGGCAGACAGAGCGCGGTAATACATTTATTGATATTGTCGATGCAAAGTTACAGCGATTTTCACTTTCTCGCAATAGCATACATGGGTTATTTGGACTACCACGATTGTGGTATATTGCATCTGGGACGGCAATCAGAGGGCTGGAGACGGCGTCAGCGGTCGATGGAGATGGCGTCAGCGGTCGATGGAGATGGCTTCTCCGAGGGGCTGGAGCCATCGTCGGTGGCTCGTGACTTATGATACGTGAGTCCGTGCCTTTTGAAACGTGGGCGCGTATCATAAGGCACGAGCCCACGTGACTTCCGTCACGAGCCGCCAACTGTGGTCTGCGCTCCCAGCAGAGGCGGTGGCTGCCTCGGTGGGGATACGAAAAGAGGGAGCCCGCTTCTATCAGCGAACTCCCTCGGTGTGATAACACTAATTAGGTATGGATTATATCTTGGTAATGATACCTGCTTTGCTTTGGCTCAGAAACTCCACCACCTTGCGCACCTCGGCGCCGTCGGGCACCTGGTCCTTAATCTGGTTGATGGCGTCAAAGAGCGAGGTCTGGCCGTGGAATACCAGTCGGTAGGCATTGGCCACGTGCTTGCGCACCTTCTCGTCGATGCCGGCAGCCTCCATGATGACGTTGTTGGGACCGCCGTAAGCCACCGGCTTGCCACCGGCGATGATGTAGGGAGGCACGTCTTTGGAGAAACTGGTGCCGGCCTGTATCATGGCCATGTCGCCCACGCGGGTCTTGGCGTTCTCGATGACCGAGGTAGAGAAGATTACGCTGTCGCCTATCTCGCAGTCGCCGGCAATCTTGGTACCGTAGCCGAATACGCACTTGTTGCCCACCACGGTGTCGTGGGAGATGTGGGCGCCCTCCATGAGGAAGTTGCTGTTGCCCAGCACGGTCTTGCCGCCGGCATGGGTGCCGCGGTTGATGACCACATTCTCGCGTATGGTATTGTTGTCGCCTATCACCACATGGCTCTCTTCACCGGTGAAGTTGAAATCCTGGGGAAGGGCGGCAATGACGGCTCCCTGGAACACCTTGTTGCCGCTGCCCATACGGGTACCGTTGAGGATGCTCACGAAGGGATAGATGACGCAGTTGTCGCCAATCTCTACATCGTCTTCGATATAGACGAAGGGATATATGCGGCAGTTGTCGCCTATCTTGGCTTTGGGCGACACATCTGCCTTGGGACTTATTATACTTGCCATATTAGTTGGAATCTTGATTAATGGGTTAATATTACTTGGCTCCACCACCGAGGGCGTAGTAGAGGTTGACCACTGCCTGCATCTTGTAGAAGTCGTCGGCCACCTTGGACAGCTGCACATTGAGCAGTGACGACTGGGCGGTGATGATGTCCAGATAGTTGCTGCCGGCGTCGCCCACGAGCTCGCGGGTCTGCTCGACGTTCTTCTGGAGCACCTCTATCTGCTTGGCCTCAATCTGGCTCTTCTCCTCCGATGAGTTGTAGAGCACCAGGGCGTTGCTCACCTCGCTGCCGGCCTTGAGCACGGCGTTCTGCCAGGTGTTGTAGGCCTGCTCATACTGAGCCTTGGCCACGCGGAGTCCGGCGATGAGGCGTCCGTTCTGGAAGAGGGGCTGCACGAGCGAGCCTACGGCAGAGAGCAGCCACTTGCCGGGGTTGACGATGCCTGCGCCGGAAGAGTTGGTGAAGGCGCCTGTGCCCGAGATGGTGATGGAGGGATAGAAACGGCTGCGGGCGGTCTCTACGCCATAGAAGCACTGGGCCAGGGCCATCTCGGCGGCATGGACGTCGGCGCGGTTGTTGAGCAGCTGCACGCCCACTCCGGTAGAAAAGCTGGTGGGCAGGCTCTGGGCCTCTATCTTGCCACGGGCTATGGTCTGCGCCTGTTCGCCCAGGAGCAGGCTAAGCGTATTCTCGGTCTCACGGATTTGGCGTTTCAGGTCGGCCTTCTTGGTCAGCACCGAGTAGTAGTTGGACTCGGCGGCTTGGACCGATACCGAACGGTAGCCGCGACGGCTGTCGATGAGCACCTTCATGGTCTCCCAAGTGTCCTTGGTGAGGGTCTCCATATCGCTTACGAGCTCGAGTTGCTTGTCGAGCATCAGCAGGGTGTAGTAGAGGTTGGCGATGTTGGCTATGAGGTTGGTCTTGACCGTGACCTGATAGTCCTTCATCTGCAAGAGCGACATCTGGGCGCCACGCTTCACGGAGAGCAGGTTGCCGAAGAGGTCGAGCGACCAGCTGGCGGTCACGGGCAGGCTGTAGGTCTGGGTGGCCTTGTTGCCGTCCCACGAGGCGATGGTGCCTTGGGGCGTAAAGGTGAGGGCGGGCACAAAGGCGAGCTTGGCCACCTTGAGCTGGTCTTCAGCCATCTTCACGTTGAGGGCGGCGTTGAGCAGGTCGGGGTTGTTGGCCAATCCCTTCTCGATGAGGCTCTGCAGCTGGGGGTCGGTAAACACCGAGCGCCAGGGGATGTTGGCAAACGAGGTGGTGTCGGTGACGGCCAGCGTGTCGGTAAGCGACGCGGAGTCGCGCACCAGGCCGGCAGTCTTCACATCAGGACGCTCGTATTTGCCGTAGAGGCTCTTGCAGCTGCTCATGCTGAGCACTGCAAGACCTACGAGCAATATATTCAAATTCTTTTTCATTGTCTTTACTTCAAGTTATTGGTCGGTTTACTACTTCTTGGTCAGTCCTCTGTGGTGGGCGGCAGAGGCATACTGCTCCAGCTCGGCGGCAGCTTCCTCGTTGGTCTCGTCCTCGAACTTGAGCGGACTAATGCGCTCCTGGAGCCACTGGAATACTACGAAGAGGGCGGGCACTACGAATACCTGGATGGCGGTACCGATGAACATACCTCCCACGGCGGCGGCACCCAGAGTCTGGTTACCGTTCTTGCCTACACCCGAAGCAAACATCAGTGGCAGCAGACCGATAACCATGGCCAGTGAGGTCATCAGGATAGGACGCAGACGGGCTGCGGCTCCCAGGATGGCCGAGTACTTGATGGCCATACCCGTGCGGCGGCGTTCAAGGGCGAACTGCACGATAAGGATGGCGTTCTTGGCCAACAGACCGATAAGCATAATCAGCGAAATCTGCATGTAGATGTCGTTGGAGTGGCCGAAGAGGTTGGTGAAGATAAACGCACCAGCCAGACCGAAGGGGATGGACAGCACTACCGACAGAGGCAGGATGTAGCTCTCGTACTGCGCACTCAGAATTAGGTAAACGAATACGATACAGAGTACGAAGATGATGGCGGTAGAGTTGCTCGACTCTGCCTCAGAGCGGGTAAGACCAGAATACTCGTAGCCGTAGCCGTCGGGCAGATTGTCCTTGGACACCTCAGAGATGGCCTTGATGGCCTCACCGGTAGAGTAGCCCGTATTGGGGGTAACCGACACGTTGATAGAGGTGAAGAGGTTGAAACGGTTCACGTTGGACGGCGCAGGTTGATAAACTCGCTTACAGGCGACATCTGGCCCGACGAGGTGCGCACGTAGATGTTGGACAGGTCCTCGGGGCGCATACGGCTCGACACTTCACCCTGTATCATTACACGATAGAGCTTGCCGTAGGCGTTGAAGTTAGACGCATACATACCTCCGTAGTAGCCCTGCAGGGTGGCGAGCACCGTAGAGGGTGAGATGCCGGCCTGCTTGGTCTTGGCTACGTCTACATCCACCATGTACTGGGGGTAGTTGGGGTTGTATGAAGTCATGGCGTTCTGTATCTCGGGGCGCTTGTTGAGCTCGGCGAGGAAGTTCTTGGTCACCTCGAAGAAGCGGTTCAAGTCGCCACCGGTCTTGTCCTGCATGGTCATCGTCACACCGCTCTGGGCAGAGAAGCCAGGAATCATAGGAGGACCGAAGGCCAGAATCTGGGCGTCCTTGATGGTCGCGGTCTGCTTGTAGATCATGCCCAGCACTGAGCCCGACTCCATAGGATTGACGAAGAGGGCCTCGATGCCTCCGCCGGTAATCGCGCTCTTGATGCGGTGGAAGAAACCGCCAGGGCGCTCATCGAATGGCTTCAGCTTGATGATGAAGGTGGCCTGGTCTGAGCCCTGGCCTGCGATGAAGTTGTATCCGATGATGGCCTCACGACGCTGGATGGCAGGGTTGCCGGCGAGCATCTTGTCGACCTGGTCCACAATCTTCAGCGTGCGCTCCTGGCTGGTACCAGGGGCTGCAGAGATGGTCACGAAGAGGGTACCGGTATCCTCGTCGGGCACCAGTCCAGTCTTGGTGGTAGCCATCAGGATGACCAGCACGGCAATACCTGCGACTATCGTACCGGCGGTTATCATGCCGTGGCGGATAATCCACTCGACACCACCTTTATACTTATTGGTAATCTTCTCAAACTGGTAGTTGAAGCCAGCGTGGAAGCGGTCAATGAACGACTTGGCCTTGTGGCTGTCGGCGTCGTCGGCGTGGGGCTTCAGCAACATGGCACAGAGGGCTGGCGACAGGGTGAGGGCGTTGATGGCGGAGATGACGATAGATACGGCCATGGTCACACCAAACTCGCGATAGAAGGTACCGGATGTGCCGCCCATGAATGACACGGGGATAAACACAGCCGACATTACCAGCGTGATGGAGATGATGGCACCCGAAATCTCGTTCATCGCGTCGATAGAGGCGGTCAACGCGCTCTTGTAGCCCTGGTCCAACTTGGCGTGGACGGCCTCGACTACCACGATGGCATCATCGACCACGATGGCGATGGCCAACAGCAGCGCCGAGAGGGTAAGCAGGTTGACGGAGAAACCGAATATCCAGAGGAAGAGGAAGGTACCTATGAGCGCCACAGGTACGGCAATCATAGGGATGAGGGTCGAGCGGAAGTCCTGGAGGAAGATATACACTACCATGAATACCAGCAGCAGCGTGATGATGAGGGTAAACACTACCTCCTCGATAGAGGCGTAGAGGAACTCGGTCACATCCTGCTCGATGGTGTACTCCAGTCCGGGAGGGAAGCTCTTGCTGGCTTCAGCCAGGGCTTTCTTCACGTCGGTGGCTATCTGTGTGGCGTTAGAGCCGGCAATCTGCTGCACCATACCCATCACGGCGGGCTGGCCGTTGTTCTTCAGACTTACGGCGTAGCTCAGACCGCCCAGCTCGATGCGTGCCACGTCACCCAAGCGTAGGGTCTGCCCCGTGGTGTTGCTCTTGAGCAGTATGTTCTCATACTCGGGCACGGTCTTCAGACGACCCTTGTAGCGCAGCACATACTCATAGGCCATATCCGAGTTCTCGCCAAACTTACCAGGGGCAGCCTCGATGTTCTGCTCACCCAGGGCGGTTGAAATATCAGAAGGTACGAGTCCGTACTCCTTCATCTTCTCGGGCTTGAGCCATATACGCATAGAGTAGTTACGCATAGAGGGACTCTGCACATCACCCACACCGGTGATACGCTTCAGCTGGGGGATGACGTTAATCAGCGCGTAGTTGGTAACGAACTCGTCGTCGTAGCGGCCGTCCTCGGAGGTGAGAGAGAACATTATCACGTTGGATGTCTGGCGTTTCGACACGGTCACACCCACGCGGGTTACTTCGGCAGGGAGCAGCGCCTGAGCCTGAGACACGCGGTTCTGCACGTTCACGGCTGCCATATCGGGGTCAGAGCCCTGCTTGAAGAATACGGTGATATTGGCCATACCGTCGTTGGTGGCCGACGAGGTCATATAGGTCATGTTCTCCACACCGTTGATGCTCTCCTCGAGCGGCACGATGACAGAGTTGAGCACCGTCTGGGCATCAGCACCGGTATAGGTGGTCGATACCGAGATGGTAGGCGGTGCGATATCGGGGTACTGCTCCACTGGCAGCGATATCAGACCGATGGTACCCAGCAAGACGAAGAAGATGGAGATTACCGTCGAGAGTACCGGTCGTTTGATAAAGTTTGTAAATGTCATGATTTACTTGTTTTCTTATACCTTATTATATATATGCTTACTTCTTCTTGCCGCTCATGGTGGCAGCGAAGTCGTGGGCGTTGCCCTGACTCTCGGCCAGCTTGGCAGCCTCGTCTATCTTCTGCTGATAGCGTTGCTCGGTGATGGGGACAATCTCCATACCGTCGGTGAGCTTGGTGATACCCTTGGTCACGATGCGGTCACCCACGTGCAGACCCGAGGTCACGATGTAAGTCTGGCCGTCGTTCTGGGGGTTGATGGTTATCTCGGTATATTTCACCTTGTTGTCCTTGGTCACTACATACACGAAGGTCTTGTTCTGTATCTGTGAGCAGGCCTCCTGAGGTATCTGGATGGCACCCTGGTCTACCGAGGGGATGATGATGGTGCCGGCGCCGCCGCTCTTCAGCAGCTTGTCGGGATTGGCAAAGTGGGCTATCAGAGATACCGAACCGGTAGTGGCGTCGAGCACACCGCTCATCTTGACTACCTTGCCGGGATGGTTGTAGATAGAGCCGTCGGCCAACTTCAACTTCAACTCGGGGAAGGAGGCGATGGCAGCCTGGGTGCTGCCGTTGGTCTTGCTCAGAGCCAGCAGCTCGCTCTCAGAGACTGAGAAGAACACCTCTACGGTGCTTACGTCCGACACCGTGGTCAATGCCTGACCCGACGCGCTTACCAATGCGCCAGCCTTGAAGGGCAGACTGCCTACTACACCGGCTGCCGGGCTCTTCACACTGCACCATGCCAGCTGCTCACGGGCAGCGGCAAGAGCGGCCTCGGCCTGGGCAAGCTGAGCCTGGGCTGTGGCGTAAGAGTTGGCAGAAGAGGTATACTCATACTGGCCGATGATGGCCTTGTCATACAGTTTCTTGTTGTTGTCCATGGTCAGCTTGGCGGTGCTCAGCTGAGCCTTGGCGGTGCTGACGGCTGCCCGGGCCTGACGCACGGCAGCGGCATAGGTCTCGCTGTCGATGGTGAAGAGCACCTGACCAGCAGCTACGGTCTGACCCTCATGCACCAGCACCTTGGTGATGAAGCCCGAAACCTTCGGACGTACCTCTACATCCTGAATACCTTTGATGGTGGCGGGGTAGGTGGTCTGCAGTGCAGCGTTCGACGATGCTATCGTGCGTACGGCAAACTCGTTGTCACCGAAGTTGGGCATACCGCCACCACTTTTCCCACATGAAGCTAAAAGAGTAGCCCCGATACAGGCTACCACAAGCGAGAATTTTCTTACTTTCATACCTAATTATGCTATTAATATTAATGTTTCAATTGTATCCCTAAACACGACGCTGTAGAAAACCTACAGCGGTCAAAAAGTTTTTTGACACTCTGATACCAAATTCAAAAATCTTCCTGCAAGCAAGCTTGCATCGGATTTCTGAACT
>OHKI01000970.1_pt1 | contig 10758 bp, 9 predicted proteins | sample 1568771 | NCBI WGS metagenome assembly OHKI01 (sample SAMEA3879540, study PRJEB24766) | human gut metagenome | biome: human-associated habitat; feature: feces | place: USA | collected 1985/1987 | reverse complement strand
GCGCTTGGAGGGATAGTCGACGGCGTCGAGCTTGATTGCCAGGCGCTTGACCAGGGGTACCGTGAGAAAGGTCGTGATAAAGGCAGCGGCCGCCACGCATAAGTACGGTATGAAGCTCGTGAATGAAGCCATGAATCAAAAAACCGCCAAGCGTCGAAGGAAAAGGTCAAAGGTTGCTACGCGGAAATGGCATAGCTGTCCCATGATACTCGACCGAGGGGGGTGCGGAGGTTTGCACCGTGCGATTATCACGCGCATACCAGATATTGGAATGTTGTCGATGGCTTGTCGGGATGCCGGCGGGGATCCATATGGACTGTATGGTGATTTTCGGCAAAAGAAAACCACCCCCCACGTTACGAAAATGAACCCACCTAAAACAGGTGGGTGCCCTCATCGACTGTTCCAGCGTCCTTAACAACGAAGGATACCTGTACTAGGTACGACTGTGTGGGCTCCCTAAATAAACGCGACGGTTCACCCAGTTGCTCCGCGGGGGGCGGAATACCTACATCATAAAGCGGCACTTTATCGATTCCAGTCTTGACATTACAAAAATCGTGTCGGACGATTACGGCGCCTTAGGGACGGAGCCGTCTACGCGGTCTGGCCCTTTACGTTTGAGCTGCTGAATCGTTGTTTTGGAGCATGTTTTTATGCCGACGTCGTTGACCGAACTTTTTTCGCCCGCCTGCCATTTGTGTCCGCGCCGTTGCGGTGCGGCGCGCGATGAGGGCGCGCGCGGCGTATGCGGTGCTAACGACACGCTCAGGGTGGCCCGCGCGGCGCTTCATATGTGGGAGGAGCCGCCTATCTCGGGCGAGGCCGGTTCGGGCACGATCTTCTTTAGCGGTTGCTCGCTTAAATGTATCTACTGCCAGAACCACGAGATTTCGACCGGCAATTTTGGCCTTGAGATTTCGCCTGAGCGCCTGGTCGAGATTATGCTGGAACTGCAGGACCAGGGTGCCAACAACATCAATTTGGTGACGGCGACGCACTATGCGCACCTGTTGCCTGCCGTGATTGCCGCGGCACGGGCGCGCGGACTGGTTATCCCGATCGTCTACAACACGAGTGGTTACGAGCGCGCGAGTGCCGTGGCGGCGCTGGGCGACCTGGTCGATGTGTGGCTTACCGACTTTAAATATGCCAATGCCGGCTTCCTTACCAGCTTAGGTATTTTTAACATCAAGCAAGCCAACAACATCGAAGTCTACAAAGGCAGCACGTATTTGCAGCAGGACGGCGAACAGGAATACCAGGGGATAGAATTGTCTGTGAATGGTAAACTCGCCGATAAGTGGAATTTCATGGGCGGTCTGATGTATTTGGATGCCACTCAAAACAAAACCCAAAACGGTACTAACGACGGTAAAACTGTCAATGGTGCGGCCAAATGGAATGCTGTGGCCGTACTGGAATATAATCCGGATGAAAAATTCAGTATTGTCGGACGGGCAATGTACACCGGTAAAGCCGATATTTATAATGAACAGCTGCAGACCCCTTCTTATATGACTTACGACTTGGGTGTCAATTATAAAACTGCTTTCAACAAAACTCCTGTTACCTTGACTGCAATGTGCTACAACCTTACTGATAAAAACTACTGGACTGCCTATGGTAATAATCTGATCTTATCCAGCCCGCGTACCCTGATGCTGTCCGCAACCTTCGACATTTAATTTTCACTTCCATTATCAAAGAGGGTATGTATGCCCTCTTTGATTTTGTAATAGCAGGAGGCAGTTACCGCTATGCTTAATTTCACCGATATCGACTTCAACGCAGTCTGGCAGGAAACCTTTGGCTGGAACGCTGCCGGCGATACCGACAACCGCAAATTCAATGACCAGGCAGAAAATGATTTTTGGGTCCGGCTGGCGCCGCGATATACACAGGAATATAATCTCAATCACGATACCGGCCTGATTGCCGATAAACTGGCCGGCCTTCTGGGCAGGAATAAAACCATCTTGGAAATAGGCTGCGGCAGCGGTAATTTCACTTTGCTGATGGCACAATATTCTCAGCAGATCCTCGGTCTTGATTTTTCACCTGCCATGCTGGCTGTGCTTGAAGAGAGGCGGCTTGCCGAAGGTATCGGCAATATTCGCACGCAGGCAGGCAAATGGGAAGATTTTACAACTGACGCTATATTCGACTACATCGTCAGTGTCAATTCACTCTACCGTATCCGCGACATAAAAAGCGCTTTATTGAAAATGCACGCTTACAGTACCCAGGGCTTTATCATCGTCAGAACTATCCAGCGGCCGTTCTTTTACAGCCTTTATCAGAAAAACGGCGTGTCCTGCCCTGAATGTCCTGACTATCAGCTGCTGCCGCTGCTTTTATGGCGGCTTGGTCTGCAGGCCAACGTAGAATTTCTAACTTACCCCAAAAAGAAGTGTTTCCTCGACCTGGCTGATGTAAGTCAGGAAATGCAGGCTGATTTGACTGCGCAAATCTTTCATGAGCAGCAGGCAAAGCTTTTGCAGGCCTTTACCGGACAGGCAGCTTTTACAGACGGACGATATACGATCAGCCAGCCGCGCACTACTGTTATTATTTCTGTAAAAAAATAAATCTGGGATGAAAATATGAAACATTTTTATAAGCCCCTGTTACTGCTGCTTACGACAGCCGTGCTTTTGCTTGGCGGCTGCGGCGTGCAGCAAACTGCCTCAGAACAGGAAAAAAATATCACAGCTGAAAACAGCGCCGTTGTTTTAGCTGCCGGCAGACATTTGGCCCCAGGCGAAAAAGACGGTTACTATTGCAGCAAGATTTTAGGCGTTTGGGAACCACTGATCACCAAAGATGAAAACGGCCTGCCTAAACCCTGCCTGGCCACAGGCTGGGAGATGAAGGACGGCGGCAAAGAATGGATCTTCCATCTGCGCCGGGGCGTACAGTTCCACAACGGCAGCCCTTTTAATGCCGATGCCGTTATCAAAAACTTTGAGCGGATGAAATTAGGCGTCAAACGTTCCTCTTTTTATGGTCTGGATATCAAAACCTTTTATCCGTCGCTGATTCGTTACGAAAAAATCGACGATTACACCTTAAAATTCCTTTTTGCCGAGCCCAACGTCAACCAGCTGTATAAAATGATCGACTTCGGCAGCCCTGTCTATGCCCCGGAATGCTTTGCTCCCGACGGCAATTTTCAGGGCTTCGCTATAGGTACAGGGCCTTATAAGATCACTGAAAACGTACTGAACAAATATGTCCGCCTTACCCGCAGCGATACTTATTACGGCACTAAAGCAAAGGTGCCCGAGATAGTAGTCAGGAATATTCCCAATCCCGACGTCCGTTATGCGGCCTTAAAGGCCAGCGAAATTTTAGGAGTTCTGGACATCAACGCCATTCCGCCCTTTTTGGCTGAGGAAATCAAACAGGATGACCGTTTTGCAATATCGACCAATAAATCGACGATGATCCGCTTTTTGGCCCTGAACGGCAGCAGATTTCCTTTTAACGATGTACGTATGCGTCAGGCCGTCAGCCTGGCGATCGACAGAAAAGATCTGGTCCAGGCATTATATTTAAACTATGCCGAACCAACTGCCAATCTTTTGAACTACACCAGCCCTTATTATAAAGACTATCCGGTAGAATATGACCCCGAAAAGGCGCGAAAACTGGCCCGTGAAGTATTAGGCGGACAACGCTGCGAAGTGGTCTACTGCATCAATGGCGGCGAACCGCTGCAGAAAGGCGAAGCAGAACTGATCTCATACTGGCTGCAAAGCATTGGCCTCGATGTGACGATCCAATCGCTGGAATATGCCACCATGGCCCGGCAGATGCGCCGAGGCGACTATGACATTGCCCGCGTACAGCAGGGCTTGCCTAACGGCGACCCCTACAGTATTTTTTATACTTTTATGATGCCGGACGGCAGCCGCAATAAGATCAGCTGCCTGGCTTACCAAAATCATGAGGTCGCAGCTTTACTGCAGGAGGCCAAGCATTGCACAGATGAAAATAAACGCCGTGCCATTTATGATCGGTTGCAGCTTATTTCCATCGAAGACCAGCCTGTAGTACCGTTATTCAACGACCGCAGCATCGTTGCTTACAGCAAACGTTTAAAAAATTATGATGCGCTGGTTTACGGCGTTAATTTAGCAGAAATTGAGTTGATAGACTGATGATTAGTTATTGCTGTAAAAGAATCCTGACTGCTGTACCCGTATTGCTGGGCATCAGCCTGCTGGCTTTTATACTGGGCGTCTTATCACCCGGCGATCCGGCTGAATTTGTCCTGAATCAGGACGGATTATATGCCCCCAGCGAAGAACAGCTCGAAGCGATGCGCGAAGAACTTGGTTTGAATAAACCACTGTGGCTGCGCTACGGTCTGTGGCTGATGGGAATTCTGCAGGGCGATCTTGGCAGCAGCTATATCACCGGCCGCGACATTGCCGCCGAGATCGTGCAGCGCCTGCCTGTGACGCTGGAGCTGGCTGTACTCGCGCTGCTGATGGCAGGTGTGGGCGGTATCTTTTTAGGCAGCATCTGTGCAGTTTACCGCGGCAGCTTTTTTGATAACTTCGTCAAAAACCTTACTAATGTCATGCTCTCGATTCCCGGTTTCTGGCTGGCTTTGATCCTGATCCTTATTTTCAGCGAACAGCTGCGCTGGCTTCCCACCAGCGGTACGGGCAGCCTGAAATATTTCCTGCTGCCGGCTTTCGTTCTGGCTTTTGCCACCATGGCCACTGTCTGCCGCTTTATGCGCGGCGCACTGCTGACAGAATTTGGCCGTCAGTATTTTCTGGTCGCCAAAGTACGTGGCATCAATAAATTCAACCTGCTCACACGTTATGCCCTGCCTAATGCCATTATCCCCGTCATCGCTCTGCTGGGCAATTATTTTGCCAGCGTTCTGGGCGGTTCTGTAATAGCCGAAAGCATTTTTGCTATCCCCGGTATCAGCAGCATGGCACTGGAAGCCATCCGCTACCGTGACTATCCGGTGCTGCAGGCTTATGTTCTGGTCAGCGGCTGTACGCTGATCCTGGTGATGGTAACGGTCGATCTGCTGATCGCTTATCTCAATCCCAAGGTAAAGCTGGGTGAGCGGTCATGAAAAAATCAAACCTGCAATTTTACTGTGCGGCCAGTGTGCTGCTGCTCATTATCGGCGCCAGTATCCTGGCACCGCTCCTGGTTACACACAATCCCTTTGAACCCGATATGGCAAACCGTCTGCAGCCGCCCTCCTGGCAGCATTTTTTTGGTACTGACGCTCTGGGACGCGATATGTTCAGCCGCATTCTTTACGGTGGCCGTGCTTCGATCCTGCTTTCACTGGCTTCGGCAATTCTGTCGCTTGGTGTCGGCCTGGTAATCGGTCTCTTCTGCGGCTTTTACGGCGGCAAATTGGATATGCTGTGCACTGTCGCCAGCAACATTTTCCAAGGCATTCCGGGCAGCTGCTTTATGATCGCCATTGCCGGCATTTTCGGTCCCAGCATCAAAAGTCTGGTACTGGCGCTGGTCATTACCTCCTGGGCCGGGTTTTCCCGTATCGTGCGCGCTGAAGTCATGCAGCTTAAAGAAGAACCTTTCATCGAAGGTCTGCGCTGTCTGGGATGCAGTGACAGTCGGCTGCTGCTGCATCACATCATTCCCAATATTGTCAACAAGCTGCTTATTCTGTTCACTATCCGTGTGGGACGCGGTATTCTGTCCATTGCCGGACTCAGCTTCCTCGGCCTGGGCGTTCAGCCGCCGACTCCCGACTGGAGCGTGATGGTCAGCGATGCTGTTTTGTATTACCGCAGTTCACCGCATCTGATTTTGATACCCGGAGCCTGCATCTTTTTTCTGATCTACGCTATCAATAATCTGGGCGAATTTATGCGTGACAAACTGGATGTACGCTTTAATGAGGTGCGTAAATGGTAACTTTAAACTCTGCAGCACTTGATCTGGTGCTGCATCAGCTTTACGTGCACTTTCCTGTCCCCGGTGGACTGGTTCGGGCCGTTGACGGTGTTGACATCTGCTTCCGTCACCAACAAATCACTGGTATCATCGGAGAAAGCGGCTGCGGTAAATCCGTTTTGGGGCAGGCTATTTTAGGCATTCTGCCCGATTATGTCGCTCGCAGCGGCAATATTTTCTACCGCAGTACAGATATTCTGGCATACAACACTTCCCTGCCCGGTTTTTACGGACAGCAAATCGCCCTGATACCTCAAAATCCCGGCGACTCGCTCAACCCGCTGCGCACAATAGGCAGGCAATTCGACGATATCCTGCAGACTGCCGGACTCAATGATAAAACCAACCAGCGCAAGCAACAGCTGCTGACCTTTTTCGGATTACCGGATGCAGAGCGCGTACTCGCCGCTTATCCGCATGAGCTTTCGGGAGGTATGCTGCAGCGCGTATTATGCGCGATGAGTATTTGCTGCTCGCCCCTGTGGCTTCTGGCCGACGAACCTACCAAAGGACTGGACGAAACAGCCTGCGGCGTTGTTTATGAAAATCTGCAGAAAATAAAAACCAGACAGTCACTGGGTATGCTCATCATCACCCACGACTTACAGCTGGCACGTTCTATCTGCGCCGACATCGCCGTTATGTATGCCGGCCAGATCGTCGAATACGGTCCCCAAGTCCTTACCGGCCCACGCCATCCATATACCCAGGCTTTCTTGGCAGCACTGCCGGAAAACGGCTTTCAGCCGCTGCCTGGCCTGCCGCCATTACCGCAGGATCATTTGCCCGGCTGTCGGTTTGCGCCGCGATGCCCCAGCTGTCAAAAACGCTGTCTGCAGGAAGTCCCGCCTGTCTATGACAGCGGCACCGCGAAAGTGAGGTGCTTCCTCTATGCTTGAAGCTGTCGAAGTTTCTAAAAAATATTGGGACCGCAGCAGCGGCAGGCAATACGATGTTTTACAAAGCTGCAGTCTGCAGATCGCTGCCGGAGAAGCAGTCGGTATGATGGGACCCAGCGGCTGCGGCAAAAGTACTCTGGCACGTGTATTGCTGCGGCTTCTGCCGACAGACAGCGGCCGTATCATCTTTCAGACGCAGGACGTGACTCAGCTGTCTCAGAAACAGCTGAAACCCTTTCGCCAGCAAGTACAGTTCATATCGCAGCGTCCTGAAAGCTTTTTTGATCCGCTGCTGAAATTGGGTGCCAGCCTGCGTGAACCGCTGCAGATATTTGATCTGCCTGACAGCAGCGAGATTATCGAAGCCGCACTGGCCACAGTCAAACTGTCACCTGCCCTGCTGGACCGTTATCCGCATCAGGTCAGCGGCGGCGAAGTACAGCGCCTGAGTATCGCCCGTGCGCTTTTGCTTAAACCGAAACTGCTTATCCTGGACGAGCCGACATCAATGCTGGATATCTCCGTCCAGGCACAGATCCTACAGCTTTTAAAAAATATTCGCCGGCAGGAACAGATGGCGTTCCTCTTTATCTCCCATGACAAAGCCGTAATCAATTATATGTGCGACCGCCAGCTATATATGCAGGAAGGCAGGATCACCTGACAAAAAAACACCCAACGCTATGCGTTGGGTGTTTTACTTTAATAAGAACATCAGTACCGCTTCTCCTGCCGTTACAGCCATTGTCCCAGTACTTCCTGCAGCCGTTCGATACTGACCGGCTTGCTCAGATGCTCGTTCATCCCGGCATTGAGCGCCATCTTGATATCTGAAGAAAATGCGTCAGCCGTCATTGCCACAATTGGTATCTGCCGCGCATCTTCACGCGCCAGCCTGCGAATCTCCCTGGTTGCTTCATAACCGTTCATAACAGGCATCCGCACATCCATCAATATCATTTCATAATGACCGGGCGCAGATGCATTAAACATTTCCACTGCCCGCCGGCCATTTTCAGCACCCTCGCAGACTACCCCCAGGCTTTGCAGAAACTCCAGAGCGATCTCCATATTCAGGTCATTATCTTCAACTATCAGGACCCGGTGTCCCGAAAAATCGCTCCTGCCCGCAGGCTTTACTGCCGGCAGCGGTTTTACTGCATCATCGCCCAGCCAGCGCAGCGGCAGCGTTAAGGTAAACTTTGCGCCGCCTTCCGGCCTGTTGGCGGCTTCGATAGTGCCGGCCATCAAATTTGTCAGGTTCTTGCAGATTGCCAGCCCCAGTCCCGTCCCCTCGATTTTACTTGTACGGCTGTCTTCACCGCGTTCAAACATATCAAAAATTTTCGGCAGCAGTTCTTCCGACAGCCCCGGACCGTTATCGCTGACAGTAAAAACATACTGCGAACGCTGCGGGATCACTGCGGAAAGCTCCTGCAGCCCCAAAACGATTTCTCCACCTTCCGGAGTATATTTGACCGCATTACCTAAAACATTAAGCAAAATCTGCTTGAGATGCGTACTGTCAGTCATAACCTCCGCATGTTTCAGCTCTTCAAGCTCCAGCCGCAGATTTTGCATTTTTTTACCGGCCATCGGGCGGATGATATTTAGTACATCCTCCAGCAGCTGCGGCAGGCTCAGCTCATCATCTGTTAAAATAACTTTACCGCTTTCGATCTTCGACATACTTAAAATACTGTTGATCAGCTCCAGCAAATGGGCGGAGCTGCTGCCAATTTTATTAAGACAGTCCAGCGTTTTGACTTTATTCTCAATATTCTGCCTGGCGATAGTCGTCATTCCGATGATCGCATTCATGGGCGTACGGATATCATGGCTCATCTGCGACAAAAAAGCGCTTTTCGCCTCATTAGCAGTATGCGCCGCCACCAAAGCTTCCTTCAATTCCTGCTGCTGTTCCATCTCACGGCGGCGCTCATCATCAATAAAACGCGCCACCAGGACCGCCTGTTGTTTTTTCGAACCGCTGTAATCCGGCAGATATGAAACCATCAGACTGATCCATTTATAGACCCCGCCGTTTTTGCGACGCAGCTCCATTTCCAGCTTATCACCGGTTTTAGTCAAAACCCGGCGCATCTCCCGTAAATTAAAACGCTGCCTGAATTTATGCCAGTCCTCGCGCGGTACTACATCTCTGGTATAGGCCAGAAATTCCTCACAAGTGCCGTTATACGGATAGTCCACGCATTTTTGCCCGGTCAGCTCAACAAAATGATAAGTACCTGCGTCCAGATCAAAATGCACTACTGCATAATAAATATCGCCCAGCACGTGATTGATCTCATAATTAAGGCTTTCGACCAGCTGCTTTTCCTGCTGCATCCGTTTCCAGGCGTCGATATCGCGCATCGTACCCACAACGCGTACCGGCAGTCCCTGTTCATAAACAGTCGTTGCCTGCACTAAATACCACTTGTTATCTACCTGTTCGTCAATATAACGGCGCATCCTGATTTCCAGGGCTTCTTCGCTGCGTTCACCGCGCAACAGGCCCAGCCAAGCCTCCCGATCCGATGGATCGACAAGATTTTCTTTTATAACTACGGAAAGATAATCCGGGATATAACTGCGCCGTGTTTTTTCCTGAGAATTTTCAGACGCTATATTGCTCCAGGAATGCATCACCTGTAATCTGATATCATATTCAAACAGCAGATCTATACTGGATTCCATTGCGACCCGGTAACGTTCTTTTTCCTCGTACAGCTGCCGTTCCATATCCCGGCGCTGGGTAACGTCGCGCATAAAACAGCCGCAGTAGCCGTACATCGGCTGATAGCAGTCGACCGACAGATATTTTTTTAAATTTTCGTTATAATCCTCGATATTTTGGGTCAGACCTTCCAACGCTGTTTTCGTATAGATATTCAGCCATTTGGCGCCGTTATCGCCCCAAATATCACTAAAAGACATTCCCAAAAGATAATTTTTACCGTCGATACCCAAAAAAGAGGCACAGGCGCTGTTGGCATAAACAAAGATAAAATCCTGAGGCAGTCCGCTTGCATCGGCCTCTACCCTCAATACATATACTGGCAGCGGCAGCTTATCAAACTGCATCATCATACCACGCTGCATCGCGGCAAAATCTTTGTTGAATTGTTCTAATAAAAGCTTCTTTTCCAAGCTTTCTCACCCTTCCGCGGCCAAAGCCAAGGTTATCTTACAGCATGCCCGTACAAAAACCTGTCGACGATCAGATCCGCCAGTTCAGCATCGGTAAATTCAGGCTGACCCACATAGTGCAGCACCGACATCGTTACCCCGCCGAATAAATGGTGAGCCGTGATCGTAGGCTGCCCCTGCTTCATAAAGCCAGTCTCCATACCTTCGCTGATGATCGTCACCAGACATAGGACCTGCTCCCTGATCAGATTGCGGTACCGCAGGATACGGTTATATTCATCTTCAGACAGAGTATCACCGTACAAAGAACTCATTTCCCAGGAACCATCGTTTAAAAATACCGGATGAAAGCCGCGCTGATTGCCGCTCACCTCATACCATAAAATCCGATACAGATCCTTATTATCCCGCAGAAACGGCAGCAGCGCCAGCATATAGCTTCTGATTTTTTCGCTGGTGCTTTTACCTGAAGCAACCACCTCCTGCAGGCATTGCAGGAAAGGCTCTATCTTACTGGCGACAAGTGTATAAAATAAGTTATCCTTATTGCCGAAATATTTATAGACCGTGCCCTTACCTGTATCCGCAAGCGCAATGATCTCGTCTAAAGTCGCCTGCACATAGCCGCGGCGGCTGAAAACTTCCTCTGCTGCCAGCAATATTCTCTGATCTTTAGGTAAGGTTTTGTCTATTTCGCGCATAAATCAAACTTCCTTTCAATAAATATTTCTATTTCTCC
>OHKI01000965.1_pt1 | contig 10819 bp, 8 predicted proteins | sample 1568771 | NCBI WGS metagenome assembly OHKI01 (sample SAMEA3879540, study PRJEB24766) | human gut metagenome | biome: human-associated habitat; feature: feces | place: USA | collected 1985/1987 | reverse complement strand
TGGCCTCTGGAGCCCGTATTCAGTCCCTATTTCACCGCAACTTAAAAGGGGGCGCTGACCGGGTTGGTCAGCGCCCCCTTTGTTGAATGGATTAACCGCCCAGATAGGCCTTGCGGACGTTGTCGTCGTGCAGGAGCTCTTGGCCCGTGCCGGTCATGGTGATCTTGCCGGTCTCGAGCACGTAACCGCGTGTGGCAATGGAAAGCGCCATCTGCGCGTTTTGCTCGACCAGAAGCACCGTGGTGCCGGCCTTGTGCAGGTCCTCGACAATCTGGAAGATCTGTTCGATCAGAATCGGCGCCAGGCCCATGGAAGGCTCGTCAAGCATGAGCAGCTTGGGGTTGCTCATAAGGGCACGACCCATAACGAGCATCTGCTGCTCGCCGCCCGAAAGGGTGCCGGCGACCTGGCGACGGCGCTCCTTAAGACGCGGGAACTGCTCGTAGACGCGCTCCAGGCCCGGAGCCACCGTGGACTTGGGCTGCGTATAGGCACCCATCTCCAGGTTCTCCTCAACCGTCATCTGCAAAAAGGCGCGACGACCCTCGGGAACTTGAGCCAGGCCCTTACCAACCAGCTTATCAGCGGGCGTATGGGTAATGTCCTCGCCCATAAACTTGATGGAGCCGGTCTTGGAGCGCAGCAGGCCCGAGACGGTCTTGAGCGTCGTGGACTTACCGGCGCCGTTGGCACCGATCAAGGCCACGATCTCACCCTCGTTGACGTTAAAGGAGATGTCCTTGATGGCGTGGATGGCGCCGTACCAGACGTTGATGTTGTAGACGGAAAGCATCGGCTCTGCCATTTAGTTCTCCCCCTTATCCTGCTTACCCAGATACGCCTCGATAACGGCATCGTTGTTCTGGATTTCCTCGGCGGTACCCTTGGCGATGACCTTACCAAAGTTGAGCACGCAGATGCCCTCGCAGATGTTCATAACGAGCGACATATCATGCTCGATAAGCATGATGGCGATGCCGAAGGTGTCGCGGATCTTGACGATGTTCCCCATGAGTTCCGCGGTCTCGGACGGGTTCATGCCGGCGGCAGGCTCGTCGAGCAGCAGCAGCTTGGGGTTGGTGGCAAGCGCGCGGACGATCTCCAGGCGACGCTGGGCACCATAAGGCAGCGATCCGGCCTGCTCGTTTGCCAGGTGCTCCATATCAAAGATGGACAGCAGTTCCATGGCGCGCTCGTGGGCGGCCTTCTCGTGTTTCCAATACGTCGGCAGGCGCAACACGCCCTCAAAGCCGGAGTAGCGCTCCTGGTTGTGCAGGCCGACCTTAACGTTGTCCTCCACCGTCATGGTGTTGAACAGACGGATGTTCTGGAACGTACGGGCAATACCCATGCGGTTGACCTGGTAGACCGACTTGCCCGAAGTGTCCTCACCGTCGAGCAGGATAGTGCCGTGCGTGGGCTGGTACACCTTGGTGAGCAGGTTGAAGACCGTGGTCTTACCGGCACCGTTGGGGCCGATCAGGCCGGCGATCTCGGTCTTGCCGATAGTCAGGCTAAAGTCGTCGACTGCCTTAAGGCCACCGAACTCAATGCCCAGGTGAATGCACTCGAGTGCCGGGCGCTCGCCCAGATCGCGGTCGGGAACGATGGCGCCAGAAGGATACGGGACCATCTTGCCCTTGTTGAACTCAAACTTACTGGGCATCGGCTGCCACCTCCTTCTTGGAAGCAAAGCGGTCCTTGACGCGACCGAAGAACGCCTTGAGCTGCGGGTTGTTGGTAAAAATCATGACCAGGATCAGCACGATGGCGTAGATGAGCATGCGGTAGTCCGAGAACTGACGAAGCAGCTCGGGAAGCACCGTGAGCAACGCCGCCGCGATGACGGAACCGCGCATGTTGCCCAGGCCGCCCAGGACCACGAACACCAGGATGAGGATCGACGTGTTGAAGTCGAACTTGGTGGCGGAGAGCTGCGAGAAGTTACCGCCGAAGAGGGCTCCGGCAGCGCCGGCAAGGGCAGCAGAAACCACGAAGGCGATCATGCGGTACTCCGTGACGGAGATGCCTACGGACTCGGCTGCAATCTTGTTATCGCGCACGGCCATAATGGCACGGCCGGTACGGCTGCGGACCAGGTTGAGCACGATCACGAGTGCGACCATGACCAGGATGGCACCGGCGAGGAAGGTCGAGTACGTCGACACGCCCGAGGCGCCCTGGGCGCCCTTGATGATGGCGGTGCCGTCCTCGAGCAGGTGCAGGTCGTCGATCGTAGAGTTGCCCGTGATGTTAAAAATCACGTGCAGGCCGCGGGAGTCGACACCCACGATAAGGCAAGTGACGATCTCTTTGATGATCTCGCCAAAAGCCAGGGTCACGATGGCCAGATAGTCGCCGCTCAGGCGCAGGACCGGGATACCAATCAAGAAGCCCAAGATGGCAGCGGCGATAGCGCCGACCACGATGCTGATGATAAGGCGCACCGGATCGGAGGGAACGGCGCTCTCGAGGGCGACGGCGGTGACGATGCCCGTGTAGGCACCGACGCTCATAAAGCCCGCGTGGCCCAGCGACAAGTCGCCCGCGATGCCGACGACGAGGTTGAGGGAAATGGCCATGACGATATAGGCCGTGATGGGAACCAGCTGACCGGCGATCATGCGCGGAATCATGTGGTTAGACTGCATAAAGAACACGATGGCGAAGGCCACGATGCACATGGCGTACGTGACAAAGTCGTGACGCGTCTGCTTGTCTTTAAGAAACTTCATAACGCTCACCTACACCTTCTCGGGGACGTACTTGCCCAAGAGGCCGGCAGGCTTGACGAGCAGGACGATGATCAAAACACCAAAGACGATGGAGTTGGCAAGGCTCGTGGAAATGTAAGCCTGCGCCATCGCCTCGATGATGCCGATGAGAATGCCACCGACAAAGGCACCGGGGATGGAGCCGATGCCGCCGAAGACGGCGGCGTCGAAGGCCTTGATGCCAGGCATGGCACCCGTCGTGGGCTGCAGCACCGGCGAGTAGGAGCACAGGAGCACGCCGGCGATGGCGGCAAGCGCCGAGCCGATGGCAAACGTCATCGAGATGGTGCGGTTGACGTTGATGCCCATGAGCTGAGCGGCGGCCTTGTCCTCGGACACGGCGCGCATGGCCTTGCCCATCTTGGTCTTACCTGTAAAGAACATCAGGCCGGCCATGATAACCAGGCAGGCGACGATGGTGACGAGCGAGACGGCGCTTACGTTGAACTTGGCCAAGAACTCCGGCACCTGGAAGGTGACGAGCGAAGTGAAGTTCTTGGGCGTGGCGCCCCACAGAAGCTGCGCGGCGTTCTGCAGGAAGTAAGACACGCCGATGGCCGTGATCAGAACGGCCAGCGGGCCTGCTTGGCGCAGCGGCTTATAGGCCAGACCCTCAATGAGAACACCGAGAACCGTGCAGACCACACAAGAGAGAACTACAGATGCCCAGCCCGGGAGGCCGAGATACGACGTGGCGCAGAACGAGACATAGGCACCGACCATGATGACGTCGCCGTGAGCGAAGTTGAGCATCTTGGCGATACCGTAGACCATGGTGTAGCCCAACGCGATGATGGCGTAGACGCTGCCCATGGACAGGCCGTTGACCAGGTATTGGATAAAGACCGTCATGTTCCACATCCCCCTTTCGAATAGGTTTCCAGTTGATGTATGAAAACGGGACGTTACATCGTCCCTAGATACCAAGCAAGCAGGGAAGGCCAAAACCTCCCCTGCTTGGGATCAAAACCGCTCTATGTAAGGCGGCCAATTAGGCCTGTACGTACTTGCCGTCGGTGATGACGTAAGCCGTGGGCTCCTTCTGGACCTGGCCCTTATCGTTCCAGGTGAGCTTGCCGGTCAGACCGTCAACGGTAATCTTGAGCATAGCCTTAGACAGCTTCTCGGCGGCCTCGGTCGGGTCGGCGTCGACACCAAGACCGGCCTCCTTGAGGGCCTCGGCCACCGCGTGCACGCCGTCGTAGGCGTCGGCGGCAAACTGGTCGGGGGTGTCGCCGTACTTATCCTTGTAAGCGTTGACGAAGTCGGCGTTCTTCTCGTCGTCGGCGGAGAACGGGGTCATGAGCAGCAGGCCCTCGGCAAGAGAGGTATCGAAGCCCTCAACGCCCAGGATGCCGTCCATGCCGTCGCAGCCCATCATCTTGACGTCGTAGCCCATGTCCTTGGCGTTCTTGAGCAGGACGGACGCCGGCGTGTAGTAGATCGGCGCAAAGATCATGGTGGCGCCGGCCTGCTTGGCCTTGGTCAGCTGGTTGGTAAAGCTCGTGGCGGAGTCGTCCTTAAAGGTCTCCTCGTCAACAACCTCGAGCTTGGACTCAGCGGCCTGGGCCTTAAAGGAATCTGCGATACCCGAAGAATAGGCGTCGCCGGAGTTATAGAACAGCACGAACTTCTCGTCCGCATACTTCTGCGCCAGGAACTTGGCAGCGTTGACGCCCTGGTTGGGGTCGGTGAAGCAAACCTGGAAGACGCAATCCTTGCCGTCGGTGACGTCCTCGGAGGACGCGGACGGGGTGATCATGAACGTCTTGGGGTCGTTACCGCACTCTGCGGCAACGGCAACCGACGCACCCGTGGTGGTCGGGCCGACGAGGGCCTGCATGCCCCAGTCGAGCAGGGTATTCAAGGCGTTGACGGCCTTCTCGCCGTCGGCCTGGTCGTCCTCGGCCTTGCTGGCAAGCGGCAGCTCCTTGGTGGAGAAGTCCTTGCAGCCAAGCTCGACACCCTGGGTAACGGACTTGCCGTAGGACGCGTTGGCGCCGGTCAGCGGGCCGATGGTGCCGATCTTAAACGAAGCGTCACCCGAAGCGGAACCGCTGTCGCCGCCGTTGGAGGAGCAGCCAGCTAGAATGGACATCGCCCCCAGACCTGCTGCGCTCGCGATAACGCTCCTGCGATTCATAACAGGGTTCAATGACTTACCGGTGAGGCTCGACATGCGGCTCTCCTCTCAAATCTCGTCGGGTTTCGGTAGCCCGACAGGCCATCCTTCGCCGTGTTCGGCGTTCGCAAAATAGTAGACGCTTTAGTTGAGAAAAGTGGCGATTATTTCAACTTTTCTTTTGTTTTGTCCATTTATCCAAAATTATGCGTATTTCTGTCGGTTTATACAGTTTAGCAACTTTATTGTGTGAAAGTATTGTTTCCGTTCTGTTACAAGCGTCCCTGCCCTGATTAAAACGACCTCACCGCTCGCGTTTTGTGCGCACCTAGGCGGCGATGTACTTGCCGTCCTGAATCACATAGGCTGTAGGTCGTATGTAGCGAGCATGTTTCCAATGTTTCCGCAGCGTTTCGGGGGTGCCGTTTTGTGCGACTCCTGTTGCCTGGCGAGCACGCACCCTCGGTTCACGCTAGAATGCACTCAACCTTTAAGCGGTTAATCCATCCATAAGATGCACGAAGGAGCTATCTATGAGCGAACCCCTGCGCACCGTGAACGTCGGTCTGATCGGTCTGGGAACCGTCGGCGGCGGCGTGGCCCGTCTGATCAAGAGCCACCACGATGAGTATCTGGCAGCCTACGGCATCGACCTTAAGCTGACCCGCGCCTGCGCGCTTGCCTGGGAGCAGGCCGAAGCAGCCGGTATTGAGCGCGAGGCCTTTACAAGTGACTGGCACGACGTCGTCACCGACCCCGCCGTCGACATCGTCGTCGAGCTGATCGGCGGCGAGCATCCCGCAACCGAGATTTTCACCACTGCCTTCGAGAACGGCAAGCACGTCGTCTCTGCCAACAAGGCCTTGCTGGGCCGTCATGTCGAGACGCTCGCCGAGAAGGCGCGCGCGTGTGGCGTGCAGATTAAATGCGAGGCCAGCTGCGGCGGCGGCATCCCCATCGTGAGCACGCTCGAGCACGACCTGGTGGGCAACAAGATCTTGACCATCGCCGGCATTCTCAACGGCACCACCAACTATATCCTGTCGCGCATGGACGCCGAGGGCGCCGATTACGCCGACGTGCTTGCCGACGCGCAGGCCAAGGGCTATGCCGAGGCCGACCCGTCCGCCGACGTCGACGGCTTCGACGCCGCCAGCAAGACGGCGATCCTCGCCTCCATCGGCTTTGGCACCCGCGTGACCACCGACGATGTGTACCAGCAGGGTATCCGCACCATCGGCGCCGAGGACATCGCCCAGGCCCGCGAGCTCGGCTACACCATTAAGCTGCTCGGCATCGCCCGCAACACCGACGCCGGCGTCGACGTCCGCGTGCATCCCACGCTGATCCCTGCCGATCACATGCTCGCCAAGGTCAACGGCGCCATGAACGCTGTCTACGTGGTAGGCGACGCCGTGGGCGAGACCATGTTCTACGGTGCCGGAGCTGGCTCCTTCCCCACCGCGAGCGCCGTCGTGGGCGATATCCTGTCGCTCTCCGAGCAGATAAGCCGCGGCGTGGCTCCGCTGCCCGAGATTGAGCCCTATGGCCACAACCTCGCCTTTAAGCCCATGGACGAGCTCCAGACCAAGTACTATGTGCGCCTGAAGGTCGCCGACCGCGTGGGTGCCCTGTCCGAGACGGTCGACATCTTTGCCAAACACAACATCTCGATCTCGCTCATCAACCAGGTCGAGGACGGCAAGTCGGGCGTCAGCGATGCCTGCTCGGTCATCTTCCTGACGCACCGCGCACTCGAGAAGGACGTCCAAACTGCCGCCGCCGAGCTTGCCAGCGTCGACTGCGTGGCCGAGGTCGCCAACGTCTTGCGTATCGAGGACGTCGAGGCCTGGACCGAAGGCGTCATGGCCAACTAACCCAACGCTCGCCTAGCAATACGCGCCTTGAGGGCTCCCGTCCGATGTGGGACGGGAGCCCTTTTGTCACCTACCCTAAGCACAACGGCAGAGCATATTTGCGCGAGCCGCTCATCGGTAACGCGGGCTACCGTTCACCGATATGCAAACGCGACCGATTCCGGCTACCGCTACGCTGTGCTGCGAATGTCCGCCCGCGATGAGAGGAAGCACCATGTTGCTCGAGGGCAAGAAAGCAATCATCACCGGAGGCACGCGCGGTATCGGCTATGCCATCGCCTGCCGTTTTATCGAGGAAGGCGCTGCCGTCACTGTCTTTGGCTCGCGCCAGGAGACTGCCGACGCGGCCGTTGAGAAGCTGGCAGCCGCCTATCCCGACGCCAAGGTCTGGGGCCGCTCCTGCGACATCACCTCGCTCGAAGCCGTGACCGAGGCCTTTACCCAGGCTGCCGCCGACATGGGCGGCTTGGACACGGTCGTCAACAATGCCGGCATCTCCCAGCGCTCGCCGCTCCTTAACTATACGGCCGAGGAGTTCGCAAAGGTCATGAACCTTAACGTCGTCGCTGTCTTTAATGGCCACCAGGCTGCCGCCAAGATCATGACCGAAGCCGGCCACGGCGGCACCATCACTACCACAAGCTCGATGGTCGCCAAGTACGGCCAGCCCTCCGGCGTCGGTTACCCCACGTCCAAGTTTGCCGTCAACGGCATGGTCCAGTCGCTCTCGCGCGAGCTCGCCCCCATGGGCATCCGCGTCAACGCCGTTGCCCCTGGCGTGACTAAGACCGACATGGTCGCCAACCTACCCGAAGAGGTCATCAAGCCCATCGTCGCCACTATTCCGCTCGGCCGCATGGGCGAGCCCGAGGATGTCGCCAACGCCTTTGTCTTCTTGGCAAGCGACATGTCCTCCTATGTCACGGGCGCCATCCTCCCCGTCGACGGAGCCGCCCGCTCCTAAAGGTCGAAAGTTTCGGCTTCGAACCTCAACGGAGCTCAACGCAAAAGGCGCGCTGCCTGCATCAACCGCAGGCAGCGCGCCTTCTATTATTTGGACGGAACCCGTATCCCGGCATTCCTTACTACTTACCGTCGTCGTCCTGGGCTTCATCGCGCGCGTAGAGCTCCAGCATGCGGCGGCGGTATTCGTGCACGGCGAGCTTGGCGCGCTCCAGGCGGCGGCGCTCACGCGGAGTCAGCTTGGACGGGTCGATCTCGTCGCCATAGGTCTTCTCGGCCAGCAAATGAGCGGCGTCCACGATACGGGCATCGATGTGCCCGCTTGCCGCCTCGGTCGAAAGGCGGTCGGCAATGGAATCAAGGGTAGGTATGCCGTCGAGCGAACGCCCATGTCCATGCGAGGTCAGCAGCTCGTGCTCGCGTGCGAGCAGGCTCGCCAAATCGTGATGGGCGCGCAAGATGTCGAGCGCATCGGATGGATGCTCGGCAACCTCTGCCACGGCAGCGACCGGTGCGGCGTCGACCACGCGGTAGAAGAGCTGCGCGAGCAGCGGCATCAAGAACACCGTGATGGCACCGGCGGCAACCATGACCGACGCAATATCTTGCGACAGCGCACCCGCGTTGACGGCAACGCTCGTCACGGCAACGATGATCGGAAGCGCCGTGGTGCAGTACAGGGCCACGGTAATGCGACCATACGCCGACACATCGCGCGTCGCAGGACAAATGTTCATAGAAATAAGGATGGGCACGGCACGAATAATCAGCAACGCCACGATAAAGCCCGCGAGCAAGCCCGGGCGCGACGCCACGGCCGTCAGGTCGATCTTTGCGCCCGATACGGTGAAGAACACCGGAATCAAAAAGCCGTAGGCCAAGCCGTCGAGCTTAGTCTCGAGCGTATGGTTGCCCTCGGGGATGATATAGCGCAGGACAAAGCCGGCGGCAAAAGAACCCAACACGATGTCGAGGTCAAAGATGGCCGAGAACGCCACGAGCGTGACCAGGATGAACACCGTCAGACGCACGAAGGTCTGCGACGTGGTATCGGCGCGTTCCTCGACAAACGAAAAGAAGCGGCTGCCGACGCGCCTGGAACGACTTGGGACCACGGCCAGCAGCACGCAGACCACAGCAAACAGGCCAAGAATCACGAGCGTCTGGATGCCGGTGCGGGCAGACAGCAGCACCGACATGGCGAGCACGGGGCCGAGCTCACCCCAGGTGCCATACGCAAGAATCGAGTCGCCCACGCGCGTGCCGGTGAGCGAGCGCTCGCGCATGATGGGCACAAGCGTGCCGAGCGCCGTGGAAGTAAGGGCGAGCGTCACGGCGATACCGTCGAAATGGCTGACCGAGAACCACGGCGTAAAGCGCACGGCAAGCCAGGCGATGCCAAACGTGACGGCCCACGTCGCCAAGCCGTAGCGCCCCTCCACACCCGTAATGTTCTTAGGGTCGATCTCAAAGCCGGCAAGCAGGAACAAAAAGGCCAGACCCAGCTCGGACACCAGCGAGACCTCGGCATCTACATGGATGACGCCGAGCATATGGGGTCCCAGCACCGCACCGAACACGAGCAAAAAGACCGTCTCGGGAACGGGCTTTCCGGGAATCGCCGAGGCGATGAAGGGGCTTGCAAAGGCCACGAGCGCGATGATGGCGAGTGAAACGAATGCCATGTGATGCCTTTCTCTTGTTTGCGCTTCACTGTAGCACCCTCGCCGTCCTCAACGCGCCACGAGCTGTCGTATCATAGTGAGGTTTACAAACATGTGGCTCAAGGCGACCGCAGGGCAGACCCCGCAAACCGACCGCTGCCGCATACCGTACCGTACGCCCAACCGATCAGGAAGGCAGGAACCAATGGTCTCTCGTATCTACGTGGAGAAGAAACCCGGGTTCGACGTCGAGGCTCAGCAGCTCAAGGGCGAGCTGACCGAAATTCTCGGCATCAAGGGCATCGAGGCCCTGAGGATCATCAACCGCTACGACGTCGAGGGCATCGACGAGGAGCTTTTCCGCTCCTGCGTGCCGACCGTCTTTAGCGAGCCCCAGGTCGATGTGACCTACGACGAGCTCCCCGCAAGCGATGGCGCCGTCTTTGCCGTCGAATTCCTTCCTGGCCAGTTTGACCAGCGCGCCGACTCCGCCAGCGAGTGCGTGCAGCTCATCAGCCAGGGCGAGCGCCCCGCCGTGCGCTCCGCCAAGGTCTATATGATCTCGGGCGCTCTGGACGAAGCCGCCATCGAGGCCATCAAGCACTACGTGGTGAACCCCGTCGAGGCGCGCATCGCCTCGCTCGACCTGCCCGAGACTCTGTACATGGAGACCCCCGAGCCCCAGCCCGTCGAGGTGCTCGACGGCTTCCGCGAGCTCGATGAGGCCGGCCTTGCCGCCTTTATCGCCGATCGCGGCCTTGCCATGGACGAGGCAGACATCGCCTTCTGCCAGCAGTACTTCCGCGATGAGGATCGCGACCCCACCATCACCGAAATCCGCGTGATCGACACCTATTGGTCCGATCACTGCCGCCATACCACCTTCGGCACCGTCCTGGACGACGTGACGATCGACGACGCCGTGGTGCAGCAGGCCTTCGACCGCTACATGGAGATGCGCCACGAACTCGGCCGCGACGCCAAGCCCGTCTGCCTCATGGACATGGGCACCATCGGCGCTAAGTACCTTAAGAAGACCGGCGTCATGACCGATGTCGATGAGTCCGAGGAAATCAACGCCTGCACCGTCAAGGTGAAGGTCGATGTCGACGGCGAGGACCAGGACTGGCTGTTCCTGTTTAAGAACGAGACCCACAACCACCCGACCGAGATCGAGCCCTTCGGCGGTGCCGCCACCTGCGTGGGCGGCGCCATCCGCGACCCGCTCTCGGGCCGCAGCTACGTGTACCAGGCCATGCGTGTCACCGGCGCCGGCGACCCCACCGTCCCCGTGTCCGAGACGCTCGAGGGCAAGCTGCCGCAGCGCAAGCTCGTAACCACCGCTGCCGCCGGCTACTCCAGCTACGGCAACCAGATCGGCCTTGCCACCGGCCAGGTCAACGAGCTCTATCACCCCGG
>OHKI01000964.1_pt1 | contig 10834 bp, 8 predicted proteins | sample 1568771 | NCBI WGS metagenome assembly OHKI01 (sample SAMEA3879540, study PRJEB24766) | human gut metagenome | biome: human-associated habitat; feature: feces | place: USA | collected 1985/1987 | reverse complement strand
TGTTCTTCATAGCAAAAATTCCTTTCTGTGCAGTTTATTCTCTGCTTTATAAATCTGTCATAATACCGCCGCATTTTTTTGTTATGTACCGCTTACGTTTTGAGTAATCGTTTACTTGCATTCGCAAAACAAAAAACCTCTGCGACAGGTGTTATTATTATTGTATCACAAATAATCGTCATTGTCTACAGATTTCCGATAATTTTACGCCGTTTTCACACAAAATTATCAGAAAGTCGATGTAACAGGTTACACGGTAATTAAGTAAAACGCATTTGTTTTACCGTTTATTGACACGCCGTGCTATTTATGTTATCATTTTACTATATTAAGTATTTAAACAGCGGAGGAAGACCGATGAAATACAGACGATTGCTCTTTGGGGTAAAAGACCCGTATTCCGATAGTTCCGACGAATTGTTCACCAAAGCCGTAAAAGAAAATTTCTCCTACTGCGTTTCTCATTGCGATGATTACCGCAGAATATGCGAAAATCTCGGTATATCCTCTCCCTCGGATGCGTCCGGACTTCCCGTGATACCCACATTGCTGTTCAAGAAAAAGCAGATTTTCAATAAAGGCTGTATTCCGCTTATAAAAGCGACTTCCTCCGGCACAAGCGGCAGGAAAAGCACGATAGCCTTTGACGCGGGCGGACTTCTCTGCGGACTTAAAATGGTTATGCGTGTATCAAAGCTGAGAAATCTGTTTTCTCCTGTTCCGTGCCACTATATCATTATGGGTTACAAGCACCACAGAGGAAATAAGACCGCCGTAACAAAGACGGCTTTCGGTGCGACATTCTTCACTCCCGCACTGAGCCGCAATTATATCCTGACATATAAAAAAGGCGGATATTCCCCCGACTTTGACAGGATTATAGATCTTATTGTCAGGCATTCACGTTCACGTTTTCCGACAAGATTCATGGGGTTTCCGGCTTATACTTATTTTTTGTTGAGAATAATGGACGAGCGTAAAATTTATCTTAAAATGCCGAAAGGCTCACGCATAATGCTCGGCGGCGGCTGGAAACAGTTCTATGCTGAGCAAGCCGACAAAAATTCCTTTTACAGCCTTGCCGAAAAGGTACTCGGCATAAAGGAAAACGATATTATCGAATTTTTCGGAGCGGTAGAGCATCCGATTTTATACTGCGACTGCAAGGAACATCACTTCCACGTTCCCGCTTACAGCAGAGTTATAATCAGAGATATCGATACGTTAAAACCGCTTGAAAACGGCAAGACAGGACTTGTAAACCTGATAACTCCTATGGTTAAAGCTACCCCGGTGCTTTCCGTAATGACAGATGACCTCGGCATACTCCATAACGGAAGCGAATGTTCCTGCGGACTGAAAACGCCATTTCTTGAAATTGTCGGCAGAGTTGCGCCGGAGGATATAAAGACCTGTGCGGCAGGCGCAGAAGAGATAATAAAGGGTGTGAACGTATGATTTTCTTTGATGGCGAAATATACGAAAACGATATGTGCGACAAGCTGTTAGCCCGTTTTGAAGACAGAATATGCGACACTCTCGGAAACTGTCGGCTTTCTGCTAAGCAGGTCATGCTTGCCGCCGAAAAAATCAGCACGGATATAGAAAATGGTGCTTTTGACGATATGCTCTCAGCGCTTGACGTTGAAAATGTAAGTTACTATAAACAGCTTATACTCGCCTGCCTCAGCCGTGAAAATCTTGAATACAGGCTGAAAACCGAACTCGGAGATTCAGACGGCTTTATCGGTTCTCCGAACGGCATCACTCCGAAAATAAAAATTCAGACAAAACCTCTCGGCGTTCTGTTCCACATAGCCGCAGGAAATGCCGACGGCTTACCCGTGATGAGCGTTGCAGAAGGGCTTCTTGCAGGCAATATCAATATACTGAAGCTTCCGTCCGCCGATAAGGGCTTGTCGATCCGCATAATAAAGCGACTTTGCAAATATGAGCCTTTGCTGTCACGCTACATATATGTCTTTGATACCCCGTCAAGCGATGTGCGTACCATCCAGACGCTTGCAGGCTTTGCCGACGGCATAGTGGTATGGGGCGGTACTGAAGCCGTAAAAGCAGTGCGTTCACTTGCTCCGCCGGGAGTTAAGCTGATTGAATGGGGACACAAGCTCGGCTTCTGCTACATTTCCGATTACGCAAACCATACAGATGAATTTTCGGCTCTTGCCGGGCATATAGCCTCTACAAAGCAGCTGCTCTGCAGTTCCTGCCAGACCGTGTTTATTGACACCGATGATAAAACCGAGCTCACCCGATTCTGCGAAATGTTCCTTCCGTATCTTGAAGCGGCAGTCGGGAAACACAGGAACACCTCTATAGGCACACGGGCGAGAGATACGCTCATAAGCTACTCCGCCCGTCTTGAACAGGCAATCGGGATACGGCAAATTTCTCCCGATGTATTTTACGGCAAAAATTGCAGCCTTATCATAAAAGACGACTTTGAACTTGAACTGTCGCCTATGATGTGCAATGTGCTTGTAAAAAGGCTCCCGAGAAAGAACATAATGCGTACACTGAGAAATGCAAAAGGCTTTCTGCAGACCGCAGGGCTTATCTGCGGCAAGGCTGACAGAGCAGAACTTACCGACCTGTTGCTCTGTGCAGGAGTTACAAGAGTTACGCAGGCGGGAAATATGTCCGCTTACTTTTTCGGAGAATCCCACGACGGAGAATATCCGCTATCCCGATACACAAGAAAAATCAATATCGAACTGAATAATCAGACTGAGGAAACAAATATATGAAAAAACTCGTTTTACCGCTCAACATTATTTTTCTCGGCTTATCGCTTGCTTGCGATACAGCTCTGATAATTACTCATCTCTACCCGATAAAAATAACCGCAAGCGTTTTCTTTATGCTTGCCGCCGCAGTAAATCTGATATACGCCCTGAAATACTTCCCCGATAAGAAACTGCCGTCAGTAATACTGACCGTCGGCGTATTCTTTGCAATGAGCGCAGATATAGCGATAAACTTAAATTTCATCGCAGGAGCGGCGATTTTCGCATTAGGTCATATCTGCTACTACATAGCATATTCGCTGATGCAAAAGCCCCGACCCACCGACTTTATCCCCGCAATTATAATATTTATCCCAATAGTGCTGTTTATGATGTTCTCACCGCTTCTTGACTTCGGCTCGTCGCTTATGAAAATCATCGGCATTTCATACGCAGTTATAATCTGCATTATGACAGGCAAAGCAATAATGAACTTTATCCGCATAAAGAACAGATTCAACCTTATACTTGCGCTCGGCAGCGTGCTGTTCCTTATATCCGATATAATGCTCCTGATGGCGTACTTCTCAAAAATAGATTTCCCGTTCTCGAATTTCTGCCTTGCCCTCTATTACCCCGGACAGTGCCTTATCGCAAACGGTCTTGCACATATTAAAACAGCTATAACAGAAAAAATCCGTGTCGCCTGACACGGATTTTTATTACCGATTATTCCGGGCTATCGTCCACTCCCGACCGTCCCACAAAGTCACGCAAACCGCAAACCTCTCAAAAGATCGGAATCCGAGTGCCTCGGCTCGCATTTCCGCCTTTAAATACGGTTGCTGTATATTCACGTTTGTTTAACGGCGGGAATAAACAAACAAGTATTTCGACAGCTTGTTTTCAGCTACCGTCAAACCCCGACCGTACCACAAAGTCACGCAAACTATCAACATTTCAAAAGGTCGGAATTGTCAGCGGCGACCCGCCGCTTAGTGCTTGCGGAACCAGTTACGCATCCACTTGCCGTTTTCGGTGAGATCGCTCTCGCTCCAGTTACCGTTTGCCGATGTTCCCGGTCGCAGTACCGAGCAGGTTTCATCCTTGTTGCAGATACTCCAGTTACAGTAGCTTATGCCTTGCTTGTCAAAATAGCTAAGCCACTTCTGCGTTTCGTTGAAGTCATTCGCACCTCCGCCCGATGCGTCACAAGTACCGAATTCCGACACGAATACAGGCAGTCCCTGCGCCACGCAGTTTTCTACATTTGAACGAAGTCCTGCGTGAGTTGCCGCATAGAAGTGGAACGCATACATTACATTCTTGTAGTTCAGCGGGTCTGAAAGCGGCTTGTCGATTTCCTGACTCCATGTCGGCGTACCTACTATAATTACCGAGTTCGGCGCATTCTTGCGGATAACGGGTATTATCTTTTCCGCATACGGCTTGATATTGCCGCTCCACGATGCACCGCCGTTCGGCTCGTTGCATATCTCGTAAATTACATTCGGATATTTTGCATATCTCTTTGATACCGTTTCAAAGAATGATTTCGCCTCGTTTGTATACTTGGACGGGTCACCGGGATTAAGAACGTGCCAGTCAATGATAACATACATATCCAGCTTGATGCAGATGTCAACACCCTTTTCAAGCAGTTCAAGGCTTCCGCTCTTGTTGCCCATATAGCACTGACCGTTGCCCCACTCGTCAACATACATTGCAAGACGGACAACATTCGTGTTCCAGTCGTCACGGAGCGTTTTGAATGCACTCTCATTTACGAATTCGGGGAACCATGTAAGCCCGTGCGTACTCATTCCTCTGAGCTGATAACCCTTGCCGCTCTTATCAACAAGCTGTCCGTTCTTTACCGAAAGCTGACCGTGCTGTGATACCGGTGTAGTGCCTTTAGGGTCGCTCGGCGCCTTGGGAACTGTTGCCGCCGGCTTTTTGGTCGTTGACGTATTATTATTGTTATTATTATTGTTGCTGTTATTTCCGGCACTCGTTCCTGCGGTACTTCCGTTTACAGTCACTTTACCCTCATTGATATAAGCGTCAGCCGAATAATTGAATCCGAATGAAACGCTCTTTCCTTTTTCTATAGTTCCGTTGTAGCTCTCGTTCTTGACCGTCATTGTGTTTCCCGAAATGCTGAATATTCCGTTCCACTGCGACATCAGCTTTGTATTGCCGGGGACGGTTACCTTTGCCGTCCAGCTGTTCACCGTATCGCCGTTATTGGTGATGACGATCTCATAACCTCCGCACTTCCTGCCGCCCTCTTCCCAGCTGCTCGACTTCTTCCACTGAACAGTGAAATTGCTTGCAGATGAAGCAGGCTTGCTCTGGCTGTTGTTTTTCGTGTCGGCAGTTGACGGTGCCTTTGTTGTATCGGCAGGCTTCTCGGTGTTCTCTGCCTTTGATGTATTTTCCTGCTTTGAAGTATTACTTTCTTCCTGCTCGGAGGTGTCGGAAGATGCGTCGCTCTCTGTTACGGAGCTGTCAACGGAAGTAACCTCGGAATTGTCATCGACACTGCTCGTATCCTCAATATACGACACATTGCTTTCGGTCGCCGAGCTGTTTCCGACAGACGATAATACACCGCTGTCCTGCGCCGCACAGCCTGCAAGCATAGCCGCCGCAATAAACACAGCTATCGCACGTCTGATTATAGATTTTTTCATATTTCCTCTTTCGGTCGTGATATTAAAACAGCCCTCACGAATGAGGGCTGTCATTATCAGTTAATCTTTTTAAGATTACTTTCTCTTCTTAGCAACTACTACTGCACCTGCTGCGAGGAGTGCAACACCTGCAACTGCTGCAATGCCTTCAACACCTGTGTTTGTGTTGGGCTTTGTAGAATCACCTGTTGTAGGAGCATCTGTAGCGGGAGCATCTGTAGCGGGAGCATCTGTAGCGGGAGCATCTGTATCAGCGGGCGCCTTATCATAGCCTGTTACATCAAATGTAACTTCAATATCACTTGCAAAGTTGCCTGCCTTGTCATCAAGAATTTCTGCGTCAGGTGACCATGAGTTGATGATCGGAACGCCTGCTAAGCCTGCTACGACTGCATCCTTATTATCAGCACAGTTTGCATCGGGCTTTGTTGTATCTAAGTCAGCGATGTCGTTGCCTTCAACATAGTCGAATGAAACGGGAGCAGAAAGCATTTCTGTGCCTGCGAACTTAATGCTTGTAAGTGTGATAACAAGATCAGGGTGATCTTCAACAACGATGTTTGTGTAGAGCTTAAGAACATTGAAGCCTATACCTGTCAGCTTAGCTGTATATGTACCGTCCTTGTCGATCGTTACATCTTCAAATGAACCGGGACGTGCAAAATACTCATCACCTACAGCCTCGCCGCTACCTTCTTCGGCGTTTGTGTCGCAAACATAAATCTTGCTCTGCTCAAGGTTGTTTCTGAACAGCCAGTTAGCTGTCTGGAAACCAAGACCTGCCTTTTCGGCACCTGCTGCTACTACTAATGTAGATGCTACTGCAGCTGCAACCGCACTTGCGGATAATACCTTTAATAACTTCATTTTAATTACCTCCAAACAAATTGTATATGTTTCGTTCTTATGAGTGTTGTTAAAAGTTTACAACATTCTCAATTAAATTAATTATAACCTCTGCACGTCAAAAAATCAATTTGCATTTTTCACACATTTACCACATAACTTTTAGTTATTTTGTACAATCAGGTTATTAAGTTATAACGCAGACCGTTCTCGATTGTCACCCATTTGTGCGGTTTAGTTGACACGAGGAACTGTCGGTGGTATTCTGTTAAAGTCGTTTGACAAAATGGAAAGGAAACAAAAAATATGAACAGACAGAAAATCACAACAATCGTACTTTGTGCGCTCTTTGCGGCAATTACGGCAGTACTTTCGCAGATAGCAATACCGATGCCCTCCGGCGTACCGGTTACATTACAGACCTTTGCAATAGCCCTCTGCGGCTTCTATCTCTGCACGGCAAGAGCAACCGTTTCAACGGTCGTTTATGTTCTGCTCGGTGCGGTAGGCGTTCCCGTATTCAGCGGCTTCAAGGGCGGAATCGCTTCAATAGTAGGTCCTACGGGCGGATTTATAATCGGCTTTATCGCTATGGCGGCCATCAGCGGAATAGCATTCAGAAATATGCCTGAAAAGTTCCGTGTACCGCTTAGAATAGCAATGGGCATCTTAGGCGTTGCCGCTTGCCATATCTGCGGATTTGTACAGTACGCTCTCGTTGCAGGCAAGGATCTGTTATCCAGCTTCCTGCTCGTATCCGCTCCCTATCTTATAAAGGATATAGCAAGCGTAGTTCTCGCATACTTTGCCGCTCTCGCAATTTCAAAGGCTCTGAAAAGAACAGGCTTTGCTCCAAGCGAACAGGCGTAATTGCAATAAATTTATAAACATTAAAGGCAGTGCCGGGTGGCGCTGTCTTTTTGTTTTTTATAGTGCAAACTGCTTTTCCCAAAACTTCAGCCGATTCTACAAAAGTATGAGATTCTGTTCTCAAGTCTTATTCACCCAACCGTCAACTGCCAGAACGGCGGAATTTGAAGCGGCTCACAGCCACCGATGAACCCTCAGTATCATATTACCCCGCCGTTTTGCCACGTTCAGACAACCTCAAACATTTCCAAAGGCGGAATTTACAGTGGCTTTCAGCCACCACCTTTGACTTTTCTTCTGTTAAGTGATATACTCTCTAAATAGAAAGACAAAACACGGAGATACTATAAATGGATAACAAATACGAAGAACGGCTCGGCACAGCCTCGATGCTGCCTCTTATACTTAAAATGGCACTGCCGGGCTTTGCGGCACAGCTTATAAACCTGCTGTACAGCATAGTTGACAGGGTCTTCATCGGACACATAGAGCTTATCGGCACTGATGCGCTGGCAGGTATCGGTGTTACAAGCTCGATAATCATTCTTATCTCGGCATTTTCACAGATAGTCGGCGGTGGCGGCGCACCGCTTGCCTCAATAGCGCTCGGCAAGGGCGACCGTGAAAGAGCGCACAGGATACTCGGCAACGGCTTTTCACTGCTCGTGCTGTTTACTGTAGTAACATCGGGCATAACCTACATCTTTATGGAGCCCCTGCTCCGCCTTATCGGCGCAAGCGACGCTACTATCGGCTATGCCACAGACTACCTCTCGGTATACCTTACCGGCACGCTGTTCGTAATGTTCGCAACCGGACTTAATTCGTTCATAAATGCACAGGGCAGACCCGGAATTTCAATGATAGCCGTAATAATCGGTGCGATCCTCAACATAGGCCTTGATCCGCTTTTTATCTATGTGTTCGGTATGGGTGTAACGGGCGCCGCTCTCGCAACGGTAATATCGCAGGCGGTAAGCGCCTTTATAATAGTCGGCTTTCTTGTATCCGACAAAGCGACTTTGAAAATAAAGCCGAAATATCTTAAGCCCGATATAAAGATAATCGGCTCGCTGTTCGCTCTTGGAATCGCCCCGTTTATAATGGCAAGTACGGAAAGCCTTGTCGGCTTCGTCCTAAACGGCTCGCTGAGCGCATACGGCGATATATACGTCAGCACCCTTACGGTAATGCAGAGCGCAATGCAGTTTGCCGCCGTGCCTCTGAGCGGCTTTGCACAGGGCTTTGTTCCGATAGTCAGCTACAATTACGGCAAGGGTAACACAGACCGTGTCCGCCTCTGCTTTAAATATTCCGTGATAATTATGTTCTCGTTCTTCGCCCTGACAAACCTGTTTATGATTACCTTTCCCGAATTTGTCGCAGGAATGTTCACAGACGATACCGCACTTATAAAAACAGTCGGCAGAATGATGCCCCTTTTCCTTACCGGTATGACCATATTCGGACTTCAGCGTACCTGCCAGAATATGTTCGTTGCTCTCGGTCAGGCTAAAATTTCACTGTTCATAGCCCTTTTGCGTAAAGTGATACTGCTTATCCCTCTCGCCCTTATCCTGCCGAATTTTCTCGGTGTAGAGGGTGTATATCTCGCTGAATCCGTAGCGGATGCTACCTCGGCAATCTGCTGTACCGTTATCTTCGCTCTTACCTTCCGCAAGATACTCAAAAAGCGTGAGCAGACATAAATTAAACAATCAAGCGGTCACAGGGAAAGATACAGCCCCGTGACCGCTTTTCTTATACGATTTTCAAGCACCGCCGGCACGAAAAACAGTGCCGGCGGTGCTTTGCATTTATTTCAGAAATTCCGCCAGTATCTGACCGAGTACCCTGTACTGCTCATCGCTGAGCCTTTTTCTTACTGTATTGTTGTATTCGTGAAAAGCGTCTATAAGCAAGCGAACACAGTCAGCCTGCCCGTCCGTAAGCCCGATAAGCGAAACCGTTCCGGATTGCTGTAAGCCGCAAAGATAGTCAAGCGATATATTATGTTCTCTTGCAATTGAGCAAAGAGCCTCATACGTCGGACGTTTGTCTCCGTTTTCATATCTGCACATCATACTTTTATCTATATTCGCCCTGCTTGCAAAGTCCTTTTGCGACATATTCTTTTCTATTCTGATTTTCTTCAGCCTGTTGCCAAATTCATTCATACAGCACACCTCTGATTGCATTTTATGAAATTATCTCATAAAATCGTTGCTAATTGAGCAATTTTGTGCTATTATTATTGTATGATGGACAATTATTATCCGAATAAATTGCTTAAATACAAAAGGTGATTAAGTGCAGCAACAAATAAAATCCAGACAACGTGTTACCGAACACGGCGAGGTTTTCACCGCCGAGCGTGAAGTAAAGGCAATGTGCGACCTTGTAAAACAGGAAACCGAGCGTATCGACAGCCGTTTTCTCGAACCCGCCTGCGGAACGGGCAATTTCCTTACCGAAATTCTCGCAAGAAAGCTGTCGGTCGTAAAGTCTGAATACGGTCGCAGTCCTCTTGAATATGAAAAATACTCGCTCCTTGCGGTAAGCAGTCTTTACGGTGTCGATATAATGGCTGATAATGTCGAAACCTGCCGTGAACGGCTGTTTAAGCAGTGGGACAAGCAATACAGAGCCGTCTGCAAAAAAGAATGCAACGATGATACAAGAAAATCCGTCCGCTTTATCCTGTCAAGAAATATCGTCTGCGGAAATGCCCTTACTCTTAAGTGCGTAGACGAAAACTGCAACGATACCGAACAGGATATAGTCTTTTCCGAGTGGGCATTCGTTTTCGGCAGTAATATACAGCGCAGCGATTACAGCTTTGACGATCTGGTGAACGGCAATAAGGAAAAGGCTTCTCAGCTCACCCTCAGCGACAGCACAGAAGGCGAGGGCACTTTTTTACGGAAATATATATGCAACTACAGGAGGTTATGGGAAAATGGCTGATAATATTTCAACCGGAATTTTAAGCGGACTTTACGAAAAGGTATACAACCCCGATGTTCTGTCCTGCCTTGCCAATCTCTCAAACGATGAGGTTTTCACACCTCCGGAGATAGTAAACAAAATGCTCGATATGCTCCCGCAGGAGCTTTTCTCATCTCCCGATACAAAGTTTCTCGACCCCGCCGTGAAAACGGGAGTATACCTTCGTGAGATAGCAAAGCGCCTTATAAAAGGTCTTGAAGCCGTTATCCCCGACAGACAGCAGCGAATAGACCATATTTTTAAAAATCAGCTTTACGGCATTGCGATAACCGAGCTTACAAGCCTGCTCTCACGCAGAAGCCTTTATTGCAGTAAGTACGCAAACAGTGCTTTTTCTGTAACACACTTTGAAAATTCGGACGGAAATATCCGTTTCAAGCGTATCCCCCACTCGTTCGACAAATCCGGAAGATGCATTTTCTGCGGTGCGTCCGAAACGCAGTACGACCGTGGCGAAGAACGTGAATATTATGCGTATGAATGGATACATACATTACACCCCGAGGAGATTTTTGGCATGAAGTTCGATGTTATTATTTCAAATCCGCCGTATCAGTTAAATGACGGTGGTGGTACAGGAAAAAGCTCTAAACCAATTTATCAACTATTCGTCGATACCGCCAAAAAACTGAAACCCCGTTATATAACAATGATTTCGGAGAAAAA
>OHKI01000950.1_pt1 | contig 10923 bp, 9 predicted proteins | sample 1568771 | NCBI WGS metagenome assembly OHKI01 (sample SAMEA3879540, study PRJEB24766) | human gut metagenome | biome: human-associated habitat; feature: feces | place: USA | collected 1985/1987 | reverse complement strand
GCATAACGCAACAAGAAAAAGGGGGAGTTTTTACGGGTGCCGGAGTTGAGATAATAAAGCGAAACGGCGGAATAACCGCTGTCATAAGCGGAGAAATCGGGCATTTTGAAGCATCGGGAATAAGAATTAGAATCGACGCAGAGCTTGAGCGGCTTATGCCGTCTATGCTTATTCTGGATATGTCCGGCGTATCATTTATGGACAGCTCGGGTATAGGGCTTATACTCGGCAGGCAACGCATTATGGAATCGTTCGGCGGCGGTGTGGCGGTAAAAAATCCGTCGCCGTCGGTACGCAGGATAATACAGGTGGCAGGCTTGTCACGACTTATAATAAGCGGTAAAAATACGGAGGATAAAAAATGAAGTGCGAAAATTATGTTAAGCTGTCGTTCCCTGCTCTGTCACGAAACGAAAGCTATGCGAGGGCGGCTGTAGGGGCATTCGTTTCCCAGCTTGACCCGACAGTTGACGAGCTGGGGAGCGTCAAGGCGGCGGTTTCCGAGGCGGTGACGAACTGTGTGGTACACGCCTATTCAGAATGTGAAACGGTGGGCATCATAAATATAACCGCCCGTATAAAAGATGAAGAAGTATACATAAAGATAACCGACAAGGGCTGTGGTATAGAAGACGTGAAAAAGGCGATGGAGCCGCTGTTTACAACAAAGCCGGAACTTGAGCGGAGCGGACTTGGCTTTGCGGTTATGGAAAGCTGTTGCGATAAGGTAAAGGTATCATCAAAGATAGGAAAAGGCACAACGGTCACGCTCACGTTCCGCTTTGAAAAAAGGGTGCTTAAATGAGCGCCGACAAGGACAATTCGTTCATCACGGAGCATTTCGCACTGGTGCATTCGATAGCAGGCAGATTCAGAAATCGGGGGATAGAATATGACGAACTGTTTTCGGCAGGCTGTGTCGGTCTTGTAAAGGCAGGCAATAATTTTGACGAAAGCAGGGGGCTGAAGTTTTCAACGTATGCGGTACCGGTCATCATGGGGGAAATAAAACAGCTTTTCCGTGACGGCGGTACGGTAAAGGTGAGCCGCAGTTTAAAAGAGTTGTCACTGAAAATTTGCAGGCTCCGTGACGAGCTTATCAAAAACGGCGAAGAACCGCATATTTCGGTGCTGGCGGAAAAGCTTGGGATAACGCCCGAAGAAGCATCGCTTGCGCTTGGGGCTTCGCTTCCGCCTGTTTCATTAAGCAGTTATGACGATGAAGAAAACGACGAGGGCAGTTTCGACCTGCCCGTTGAGCCTGAACAGCCGAAAGCGCTTGACAGAATGGCACTGCGACAGCTTGTTTCCCGTCTTGAGCCGATAGACCGCAGGCTTATAATACTGCGTTACAGCGAGGAATGTACGCAGAGCAGAACGGCAGAAATACTGGGAATGACGCAGGTGCAGGTGTCACGCAGAGAGAAGAAGATACTGGAGGGATTGAGGAAGCAGTTATTGTGTTGATGCGGCAGGTTGCCGCTGACAATTCGCCGTTCTTTTTGCCTCTGCTTTGTCGAGATTACGTTATCGGCGGATATCTGTGACAGAACGATCGGATATGCGCATAATCACCAAAACCGATTCGGGAGGGGCAAGCCTCTCCCGTAGCATTTGCCACCACTTGAACCTTCATTTCCGTTTATAATTATCAGATAGGTGCATAGATTCTTTCTTTTCTACACAATCACCAAAACCGATAAGTTCTGTAGGCTTTTTTCTCTGCATTTTGACGGCGATGTAAGATACTGTAAATTTGTCGTTCGAAAGTGTTTGTGAAAAGTCAACAAAAAACGTATGTAAGGTTTATGTAAAAAGATTATAATAAACAAAAAATGTTGAAAACTCGGTTGAAACTGTTGAATTGCAACAGGGGCTGTCGGGATATACAATAGGTATTGTAATAATACTTGTATGTACTTGCACAATGGCAGTCTGCCAGACTTAAAGTTCGTGTTTAAAACGAACTGCAAATTTATTATCCCTATCCCCAAACCCCTTCCCCTTGGGAAGGGGCTGAGTGTGGGGCTGCCGCCCTCACCAAGCAAGGACGCTTGCAGTCAGTCGCACACAGTCGCTGCACGATGCAGCGACACCAACGACTGACAACCCGCATTGGGGCTACGCCCCAAACCCCATTAAATAAACAAGAGATTATTATTTAGCAGTCTGGACAAATGCGCTTAGCAAAGTAAAACAATAATACCCGACAGGAAAGGAAGTTTTCAACTATGTCAAACGAAAGATATGAACTTAACAAAAACCTCGCCCAGATGTTAAAGGGCGGTGTAATAATGGACGTTACAACGCCTGAGCAGGCAAGAATAGCACAGGAGGCAGGCGCTTGCGCAGTTATGGCGCTTGAGCGTATCCCTGCCGATATAAGAGCCGCAGGCGGTGTTGCAAGAATGAGCGACCCTGCTATGATAAAGGGCATTCAGAACGCAGTTACAATTCCCGTTATGGCTAAGTGCCGTATCGGTCATTTCGCTGAGGCGCAGATACTCGAGGCTATCGAGATAGATTATATAGACGAGAGCGAGGTTCTTTCTCCCGCAGATGACAAGTACCACATCGACAAGACAAAGTTCAACGTGCCTTTCGTATGCGGTGCAAAGGACTTAGGTGAGGCACTCCGCCGTATCTCAGAAGGCGCTTCTATGATAAGAACCAAGGGCGAACCCGGTACAGGCGACGTTGTACAGGCTGTAAGGCACATGAGAATGATGCAGCAGGAAATCCGCAGGCTGACATCTATGTCAAAGGACGAACTTTACCAGGCCGCAAAGGATCTTCAGGTCGACTATGAACTTGCAAAGTATGTTGCGGAAAACGGCAAGCTCCCCGTTGTAAACTTCGCCGCAGGCGGTGTCGCAACTCCTGCCGATGCCGCTCTGATGATGCAGCTCGGCGCTGAGGGCGTATTTGTAGGAAGCGGTATCTTCAAGTCGGGCAACCCCGCAAAGAGAGCCGCCGCTATCGTAAAGGCCGTTACAAACTACACTGACGCTAAGATGATTGCAGAACTGTCGGAGGATCTCGGTGAAGCTATGGTCGGCATAAACGAGCAGGAAATCGCTCTCCTCATGGCAGAACGAGGCAAATAAGGCGGCGGGTCGCCGCTGACTGTTCCGACCTTTGCGGCAATGTGCCGCTTCAAATTCCGACCTTTGCGGCGAACCGCCGCCGGTAATTCCGACCTTTTTAAAGGTTGGGACATAGCTAAGATTAGTGGGACGGTCGGGGATAAACGATATATGAAACAAAACTACAGCGTACATAATTCGCCCGGTTTATCCGGACATTCCGCTTTTTAAGCCTTCTATCTATACTAATATTTGTAGGGGAGGGTGTATGCGTGCTTGTATGGTTTTGCGTCCTGCAAAACTTTTGGCACGCGAATTAAGGCATCCATGCCTTACTTGCCCCTCCCGAAATATATCACGGAATTTTGCAGTTTACTCAAATAATATGAAAAAACACAGAAAATCATATTATTTTATAACTCAGCCGAAAGGACACAACTAATGACAGTAGCAGTTCTTGCGCTTCAGGGCGCATTTGCGGAACACGAAAAAATTCTCTCAAAGCTCGGTGCAGACAGCTTTGAGATACGTCAGAAAAAAGATCTTGACCGCAGCTTCGACCGCCTTATAATTCCAGGCGGTGAAAGCACGGTGCAGGGAAAGCTGCTCCGTGAGCTTGATCTTTTTAACGGCATAAAGAGCCGTATCGAAGGCGGTATGCCTGTCTACGGCACTTGTGCAGGTCTTATCCTGCTTGCAAAATCTATCTCAAACGACAGCGCACAGCACCTGCAGACAATGTCTATTGTTGCCAACCGCAACGCATACGGCAGACAGCTCGGCAGCTTCCATACCGAAGCGCAGTTTGAGGGTGTCGGAGAAATTCCTATGACGTTTATCCGTGCGCCGTATATCGACAAGGTTTATGACGATGTGCAGGTTCTCTCGGAGGTGGACGGAAAAATAGTAGCCGCAAGACATAAAAATCAGCTTGTCACAGCTTTCCACCCGGAGCTTGACGGCGATACAAGAGTACACGAGTATTTTCTGAATATGTAAAGATATGTGGGATCCGCTGTTTTTTAAACGGCGGATTTTTTTGTTTACATCGCTCCGGTAATGCCTTGCTTGCCCCTCCCGTTATAACCTTATCGATCTTGCCGACACCGCCAATTACGCAAGCTACCCAAAAACTAAACTCCATTCATTTTGCATATTTTTGAAAAATTTTTCAAAACCCCCTTGACAAATCGCAAAAGCAGTGATATAATAAAGCCTATAAAGTCGATAGGCTTTTAGAGATTAAACCGAACCGAAAACGAGGTAAGGATATGACAAGATATATAAGCGGTTTCCGATGTTGATTTTAGCAGCATCTTCAAAGTAGGACAGATATACTTTTGTTGTAAATGCAACACACGGTTTTATACCGACGGAATAACAAACGAAAATTAAACTTAACGTATAACAGATTATGAATCGAAAAGGAGAAAATCACAATGAGAACATTTGACAAGATCACAGACCTTATAGGCGGCACACCCATATTAAAGCTCAACAACTACATAGCCCTGAACGAGCTTCCCGCAAACATCTACGCAAAGCTCGAATACTTCAACCCCGCAGGAAGCGTAAAGGACAGGATCGCAAAGGCTATGATAGACGACGCCGAGGCTAAGGGCGCACTCAAGCCCGGCGCAGTTATAATCGAGCCTACAAGCGGTAACACAGGTATCGGACTTGCCGCTGTAGCCGCTTCAAAGGGCTACAGAATAATCCTCACAATGCCCGAAACCATGAGCGTTGAGCGCCGTAATCTGCTCAAGGCATACGGTGCGGAACTTGTACTTACAGACGGTGCAAAGGGTATGAAGGGCGCAATCGCAAAGGCAGAGGAGCTTGCACAGCAGATTGAGGGCGGATTCATTCCCAGCCAGTTCACAAACAGTGCAAACCCCACTGCTCACTTCAATACAACCGGTCCTGAGATATGGGAAGATACAGACGGAAAGGTTGACATCTTCGTAGCCGGCGTAGGCACAGGCGGTACGGTTTCAGGCGTAGGTAAGTACCTCAAGAGCAAGAACCCGAATGTAAAGGTAGTTGCGGTTGAACCTGCAAGCTCGCCCGTACTTTCAAAGGGTGTAGCAGGACCTCATAAGATACAGGGTATCGGCGCGGGCTTTGTTCCCGAAACGCTTGATACCAAGATTTACGATGAAATAATCGCAGTCGAGAACGAGGACGCATTCGCTACAGGCAGAACGCTTGCAAGAAAAGAGGGCTTACTTGTCGGCATCTCGTCCGGTGCGGCTGTATATGCGGCTACACAGCTTGCTAAACGCCCCGAGAACAAGGGCAAGAACATTGTTGTCCTTCTCCCCGATACAGGCGACCGTTACCTCTCAACACCTATGTTCGCAGAATAATTCAGAAATTTCTATACCCAATTTTATATAGCCATCGCAAAAGCTGTCTCAAACGGACAGCTTTTTGCATTTTGATTATAAAGAAACTTCAAATAATTACTGAAAATCCGCATCACAACGTTATCTTATAACCGTATTTTGCAAGTTATCAATTTTAAACTTGCACAAACGTGCTTGTGCTATAGCACAAAACCCTGTAAAACCGGTTGACCTTACTGCTTTTCGGTAGTACAATACAGGTAAAGAAAAAACATGTACCGCAACGGCGCAGGACGATGAAAGTTCTGCGCCGTTTTGTTTACAAAGGAAAGGATGACGTACAAATGTATGAATGCAGTTTAGACAGAATGAAGGATAAGATCTCCACTTTCAGCAAATTCGGTGATGCAGGCCACGGCGGTATCACACGTTACTCGCTCTCGCCCGAGGCTATTATGGCCCGTAACGAATTCATCAAGCGTATGAAGGCTATCGGCGCGGAGATCGAGATAGATGATGTTGCGAATATCTACGCAACGCTCGCCGGCACAGACCCCGACGCAAAGCGTATCGTAATGGCTTCCCACTGCGACTCGGTAAAAAACGGCGGTAACTATGACGGTATACTCGGTGTTATGTCGGCTATGGAGGTACTTGAAACAGTACACGAGAAGAACATCCCCCATAAGCATCCTCTCACCGCTATGATATGGACAAACGAGGAAGGCTCGCTGTATCCGCCCGCTATGATGTGTTCGGGTATCGTATGCTACGATTATCTGCCTGAGGACATCAGATGCAAGTTCAAGTATGAGGATATGATGAATTCAAAGAGTATCCTTGACAATACATCGACATTCGGTGAAGCACTTGACAAGTCGGGCTTCAAGGGCGACAAGAAGTACCGCCTGTCACCCGACAGATATATGTATATGTTTGAAACTCACATCGAACAAGGTCCTATCCTTGAAGACGCAGGAAACGATATAGGCGTTGTTGACTGTGTACTGGGTATGTTCAACTACAGGCTGAAGTTCTACGGACAGACGACCCACGCAGGCACATTCCCGATGCCCAAGCGCCGTGACGCATTCTTTGCCGCTTCACAGGCTCTGTGCTATCTGCATGAGGAAATCGACAAGCTCGGCTACAGCGACCTTGTTTACACAACGGGCGAGGTTGTATGCCACCCCTGCGTACATACCTGTGTACCCGACTTCTTCGACTTCTCGTTCGACTCACGTCACGAGGACCCCAATGTACTTGAAAAGGTACTGGCTATCGTAAAATCCTGCGAGGAAAAAACGTGGGCAGGCTGTACCTGCAAGGTAGAAAAGGCTTGGAACCGTGATACTGTCTACTGGGATAAGAAGCTGGTAAGCTATGTAAAGGCATCGGCAGAAGAATGCGGTATCAAGCACCAGTATATCCACTCAGGCGCAGGTCACGACGCACAGTTTGCCGCATATATGCTCCCGACAACTATGATATTCGTACAGTCGAAGGACGGTCTTTCACACTGCGAGCCGGAATATTCAAGCCCCGAGCATTGCACTGAGGGCGCAACGGTTATGCTGAATGCTGTCCTTAAGGCAGATAATGATTGATTATAATGACAACCACTTCTTTTTTTGGTATATTTCCTGACTGATTTTGCTTTATCTGATTTACTTTCACCCGCTTTTTCGGCGGGTGATTTTTTTGCGGTCGGCGTTCATTACGGACGGTAATTAAAAATAGCATAATAAGGCTTGATTTTTTATTTAAACTATGGTACAATAGTACAGTATCAGAAATAGAACCCGTGATTATGGGTGTAAGCCCTGTGCAAGGGAGTCCTGTGAACCATGTCAGGCGGGGAACCGAGCAGCATTAAGCAGTCATGACCTGTGCCGCAGCAAGTTTACACTCATAATCACGGGTTCTATTTTTGCGTATCGTTTTATTTACCGATTATTATGTACTTTGTCACGGGAGGTTAGTTATGCATCTTGCTCTTTATCGTAAGTATCGTTCTGCCACCTTTGACGAAGTAATTTCGCAGGAACATATAACCACCACACTGAAAAATCAGATAAAGGCCGGCACTCCAGCTCACGCTTATCTGTTCACAGGTTCGAGAGGTACGGGTAAGACCACCTGTGCAAAGCTGATGGCAAAGGCGGTAAACTGCTTATCTCCCGTTAACGGCAACCCCTGCGGAGAATGTGAAAGCTGTAAGGCAATAGCCGCAGGCTGTCCGGATATAATCGAGATGGACGCAGCCTCAAACAACGGCGTTGACGATGTAAGGGCATTGCGTGACGAGGTTATGTACGCTCCGACTGTCTGCCGCTATAAAGTTTATATAATAGACGAGGTGCATATGCTGTCCTCACAGGCATTCAACGCACTTCTGAAAACCATAGAAGAACCGCCGCCGCACGTTATATTCATACTTGCGACTACCGAGATACACAAGGTGCCTGCGACTATCGCATCAAGATGTCAGCAGTTCCGCTTTTCAAGAATTGACGTAGAAGAAAGCACAAAGCGGCTGTGCGAGATAGCAAAAAAAGAAAATGTAAATATAACCGAGGATGCGGCAAGACTTATTTCAAGATTGTCCGACGGCGGTATGAGAGATGCGGTTTCGCTGCTCGACCAGTGTATAAGCGTGAGTGCCGACATTGACGAGGAAACCGTAAGGACTACCGCAGGCATCGCAGGAACAGAGCATCTGTTCACGCTTGCACAGTGCATACACGAGCAGAATGCGCCCGAGGCACTGAAAATTCTCGACGAGCTTCACAATCAGTCGAAGGATCTTATGCTTCTTCTTGACGAGCTGTTGTCGCATTTCAGAAATCTGTGCATACTGTCGGCAACGAACTCCGACTTTTCACTTATCCCTGCAGGAAGCGGAACAAGAAACGATCTTGCAAGGCAGACAAAGGAGTTTACTCTCGGAGAAATAATGCGGTGTATGGATATACTGCAGGACTGCATTGCGAGAACTCCGAAAACGGCAAAGCGTAAGACGGTTGCCGAAATGTGCCTTATAAGGCTGTGTACGCCACGTCTTGACAGTGACACATCGGCATTGTCGTTAAGGCTTGAAAAGCTGGAGAACAGGCTCGACAAGCTGTGTGACGGCGAGATAAGCATTCAGCCGAGAACCGCAGTGCAAACTGCTGAAATCACAGAAAAGCATATACCGGCGCAATCCGCAAAGCCCGTAAGCGTAACCGGCGACAGACCGCAGGATATTATTGCAGATACGCTGAACAGGATAGAAAATAAAATCACATCCGCCGATGATAAGCAGAAGGACGTGACAGCTCCGTCCGCCCCGGTACAGCAGAGCGGTACAGACCGGAATGCCGCAGACAGCAAGCCTGACTGGCTGTTTGAGGGTACTGGCGGCGCTGATGATAACGCAAGCGCAGTAAACGAAGATGCTCCTCCGTTTGACCTTGACGAACCGCAGGTAAGCGTTGCTCCGCCTGAGCCCGCTCCGCAGGAACAGGCAAGCAATACAGGCGGCAACGGCGACAAGCCGGACTGGCTGTTTGAGGGTACGGGCGGTGCTGATGAAAACGCAAGCGCAAGAAACGAAGATGCTCCTCCGTTTGACCTTGACGAACCACCTATAAACGTCGCTCCTGCCGAGCCTGCTCAACAGGCTGAACAGGTACAATCGGGTAATATTCCGCCAAGGACAGCATATGAGCAAAGCACAAAAATGCCAAAAACACAGGGTACCGGTAATGCCGATCCGCAGGTAACCGAGATACTCGACAGACTTCCCGTTATACTGCAGGCTATACTGGGACAGGTGCAAGTGACGCTCGGTCGGGATACGGTGAATATCAGCGGTTATCAGAAATTCCAGTATGATTTCCTGACAACAGGCGACTCGAAGGAACGGCTTGAGAAAGCCGCCGAAGAGGTAACAGGCAGAAGGCTTGTAATGACCTTTGACAATAACGGCGATACAGCCGAAAGCAAGGATAAAAGCGACCCTGTTTCCGATTTCTTATCAAGAGCGGAAAAAATGGGCGTAAAAATAAAATACAAAAAACCAAAAAATTAAGTCGTTGACTTAAAGATACGAAAGGAAAAATTACAATGAAAGCAAGATTACCCAAGGAATACCAGAACAGAGGCGCAAACAACATGAACAGCATGATAAAGCAGGCTCAGAAGATGCAGGAAGACATCGAGCGTGTACAGGCTGAGCTTGAAGCAAGAGATTTCACGGCTTCTGCCGCAGGCGGTATGATTGAAGTTACAATGAGCGGTGCAAAGGTACTCAAGGAGGTTAAACTCAACCCCGAGGTAGTTGACAAGGACGCTATCGAGGATCTTCAGGACGTTATCGTAGCAGGCGTAAATGCCGTTATCACACAGATCGAAGAAGTAAGTGCCGCAGAGATGGAAAAGGTAACAGGCGGAGTTAACATTCCGGGACTTGTTTAATGGCTGAATATAATTCTCAGCCGCTTATAACGGCGGCGCAGGAATTCGCCAAGCTCCCCGGCATCGGTCTTAAAACGGCGCAGAGACTGGCATATTATATACTGAACGCCCCGGAGGAAGAAGTGGAGCAGTTTGCGTCCGGAATTCTACGGGCAAGACGCAGTATGAAGCTGTGCAGTGTATGTCAGAATATCTGCAATACGGACAAGTGCGATATATGCTCGGACAGCCGCAGAAACCACAAGGTCATATGCGTTGTGGAAAGTCCCAAGGACGTTTCTGCCATAGAACGAAGCGGCGGCTTTGACGGAGTGTATCATGTGCTTCACGGGCTGTTGTCACCGATGAATTCGATAGGTCCGCAGCAGCTTAAAATAAAGGAACTTATGGCAAGGCTGTCGGATACGGACGAGGTCATAATGGCTACAAGTCCGACTATCGAGGGAGAGGCTACGGCAACATATCTTTCAAGAATGATAAAGCAACTGGGCGTAAAGGTGACCCGTCTTGCGTATGGTCTGCCTGCGGGCGCATCGCTTGAATATGCGGATGATGTTACGCTCCAGAGGGCGCTTGAAAACCGTAACGAAATATAATTTTCTTCGGGAAAGGAATATAATAAATGACACAGGAACAGTTGAACACGATACAGGAACAGACAAAGAAAATAACCAACCCGAAACTGCTCGAAGTGATGAGGACGCTTAAAAAGTGCGCTGAAGAAAAAACAAATCCCGAACCGCAGTATCAGGTGGATTATATCGACAATCTGATGGAAGCAAGACTTCTTGCCCCTGTAACCGTGACGGATATGTCGGGGGAGAACGAAAATCAGATGAAGGTACAGTTCTCGCACCTTACAAATCCTCAGAACGAGAAATATTTTATGGTGTTCACCGATATGGAAACAATGCAGAAGAACATCAATGATATAAGCAAGATCTGCATAATCGCCGTTACATATAAGGATCTTTCCGCTACGGCCCTGATCATCGGGGCAGGCGTGCTGGCCGGCTATTTCCCTGCCC
>OHKI01000942.1_pt1 | contig 11016 bp, 6 predicted proteins | sample 1568771 | NCBI WGS metagenome assembly OHKI01 (sample SAMEA3879540, study PRJEB24766) | human gut metagenome | biome: human-associated habitat; feature: feces | place: USA | collected 1985/1987 | reverse complement strand
GACAAGGAGAAGAAACTTAAATACGAGATTGACAAGATGAACGAGTGGGACATTCAAGCGCAGAAGGAATATGCCGTGCGCAAGGGCTTGGAGGAAGGGCTGCAGAAAGGGCTGCAGAAAGGGCTGCGGGAAGGCCGTGAGGAGGGTCTGGAGCAAGGACGTGAGGAGACAAGACTTTCTATCGCAAGAAAGCTTTTCGAGGCCGGGACACCGGTTGATGTGATTGTCAACTGCACTGGAGTTGATGATGGAACAATCGCATCGTTCGCTCATCCCGAGTAGCATAATGGATGGCGATCCGCAAGTCCGGGAAGGAGCTTGCGGATGCTTCCTTTGAAGTTGCCTGACACATATCTCGCAGACGTTATTTGGCGGATTTGCGTAGCAGACCGTAACGTACCTTTATGTCCGGTTCGATTTCAGGGGAAGGCAAGTGCTCTTTCCTGATCACCGCTTTTTCCACTTCGGTAAAATCTCCACAGGTCATAAGATTCACGAAACCGTTGTCGTACATTATCTTGATCTCAGACATAAGCTAGGTCGCGTCAATGTCTATGAGATCGCTTACGATAAGGCCATTGAGCATCGCATCGGTATAAGTCGCCGAAGGAAAGTCCCTGTTGATGGCCGTGAGCAACTCCTTGAACCAGGCGATGACCTCAGTTCTCCTGTCCGGCTCAAAGAAAGAGATCTGAGCGACAGCGTTGGCGACTGTGAATTTCCAGAAATATTCGGTAATTTTACGGGGAAAATGAAAATGATTGTTGTTATGAATATTCGGAGAATGTTTTTGGGCATGGCGGTGCTGTGTGGGTTTTCGGTTTTGAGTTTTGCGGGCGGGGAGGAGACGCGGAAACTGATCGATGACGTGAACGTTTTCGTGGGGACGGACGGGTTCGGGAACGTGTACCCGGGGCCGCAGGTGCCGTTCGGCGGGATCCAGATCAGCCCGGACTGCGATGACAAGGACTATGACTGCGCCGCTGGGTACAAGTACTCCAAGCCGTTCATCCAAGGGTTCAGCCTCACGCACCTCAGCGGAACCGGAATCCCGGACATGGGCGATTTCCTCTTCCTGCCGGGAACCGGATCGAAGATGGATCCGTCAACCTACGACCACACCCGGGAATGGGGCGAGCCGGGTTACTACGGAGTGATCCTGAAGGACTACGGGGTCAAGGCCGAGATGACGGCAGCCCCGCGAAGCGGAATATTCAAGTTCACATTCCCGCAGTCTGACAGTTCATTTGTGATGATCGACCTTGACCACACCCTGAAATGGGATTGTCTTTGGTCAACGGTCCGTCTGCTGGACGAGCGCACGATCATCGGCAGCAAGGTCGTCAACGGCTGGAACCCGGGACGTTATGTCTACTTCGTGGCCAGATTCTCAAGGCCGATCGAGGAATTCAACATATTCCAGGATGACAAGCCTGTGATCTACAACACCAAGCGGTTCCGCAGCTCGCTTGAGGCGTGGGGACAGAAACTGAAGGCCGTCGCAAGGTTCAAGACCGGAGCCGACGAGAGCATATTCATAGATGTCGCCGTGTCGGCTGTAGGCACTGATGGTGCTCTGAACAACCTCAAGGAGCTGGAAGGCAAGGACTTCGCCGCTGTAAGGACCGAGGCCGAGGATCTCTGGGAAAAGGAACTCGGGAAGTACGAGCTGGATTCCGACGACAAGACGCTCCGGGAGACATTCTACACCAGCGTCTATCGCACAGCCCTACATCCGTTCCTATTCGAGGACGCGGACGGACGCTTCCGCGAGCACGACGGCACGATCGGGAATGCGGAAGACTTCACCAACGTCACGACATTCTCGCTATGGGACACTTACAGGGCTTTCCACCCGCTTCTCAACCTCGTCAACAAGCCGCTTCAGGCAGACATCGCCAACTCGATGCTCGCCCATTTCGACAAAAGTACCGAGAAGATGCTCCCGATCTGGTCGTTCTACGGCGGCGAGACCTGGTGCATGATCGGCTATCACGCCTGCTCTGTACTGGCAGACATGATGCTCAAAGGCGTGCGTGGATTCGACTACGAGCGCGCCTTCCAGGCGATGAAGACCACCGCCACCAACCCTCACTACGACTGCATTCCTGAATATACCTCCCTCGGCTACGTGCCTTTCGACAAGGAGAAGGAATCGGTCTCCAAGACTCTTGAATATGCCTACGACGATTGGTGCATTGCCCAGGCGGCCAAGCTTCTGGGTCACCGGGAGGACTACGAGTTCTTCCTCAACCGGTCGATGAACTACCGGAATCTCATCGATCCCGAGACCGGCTACATGCGCGGAAAGGATTCCGCCGGCGACTGGCGCGACCCGTTCGCCCCTGTCGCCTATCAGGGTCCGAACTCGGTCCACGGCTGGGGCGACATCACGGAAGGGTTCACGATGCAGTACACGTGGACAGTGCCGCACGATTTCGGCGGATATGTCGAGAAAGCCGGCCGGAAATTGCTCCAGAGCCGCCTCGACAGCCTCTTCACTATCGAGCTGCCCGAGGATATTCCCGGAGCGCACGACATCTGGGGCCGCATCGGCGGCTACTGGCACGGCAACGAGCCTTGCCACCACGTCACCTATCTGTACGACTGGTTCGGCGAGCCTTGGAAGTGCCAGAAATGGGTGCGCTACATCGCCGACAACTTCTACGGCAACGAGCCCGGCTCGCTGAGCGGCAACGACGACTGCGGCCAGATGTCCGCCTGGTACATTTTCAACTGCCTTGGATTCTATCCGTTCTGCCCCGGATCCGATGAGTACTACATCGGTTCTCCGTGCGCCAAGGGGCTGAAGGTCAGGCTGTCAGACGGAGGTCTGCTGGAAATGACAACGGAAGGTTGGAGCAAGGAAGCGGTTTACATCAAGGCCGCCTACCTCAACGGCAAGAGGCTGGACTCCCCCGTCATCCGCTACTCCGACATCAAAGACGGAGCCCGGCTTCATTTCGTGATGTCCTGCAGGCCGGTGAAGAATGGTTTTCGGCTGCGACCAAATTGATTGGCGAAAGATTACTTGGTAAGCGATAAACAATAAGTTGGTTATTATTTAAGGATTACTTAGGGGGTATCATCCGAAAATATTTCTGTTTTTTATAATCCGCATACGTTTCTTTTCATTATTTACGTTTTTAGTGCATATTATTGCGGTTCAAATATTCATTTAAAATTTGAACTATGTATTTCAATGAAAAGAGACAAGGACTCGCTCCGTTCGTGAATCTGCGGAGCGATGTGGGATTCAAGGCAGTGTTCGCGGACAGGAACAACAAGGACATCCTCATCGGGGTGCTGAACCAGATCCTGCCTCCGGAGGCGAGGATCGAGGACATCAAGGAGTACTCCGACAGGGAGCAGCGGAGGGATGTCCCCTACGGGAAGAAGACGGTGCTGGATCTGGTCTGCGTGGACAGGGACGACAGGACGTTCGTCGTGGAGATGCAGGCCTCGGAGGAGGACTTCTTCTTCGAGAGGTGCGTCTACTACGCGTCGGGACTCTACCATCTCGAGCTCTCGGACGGGGTGCGGTACAAGGGGCTGCGGCCGGTCTACGTGGTGTCGTTCCTGAACTACCGCCTGAGGCACGATGACGAGTCCCTCTGGGACACCGACCACTTCATCTCCCACTGGAGGTTCACCGAAAAACGCACCGGAATGGTTGCGGATCAGACAATTAGTGTTATCTTTGTGGAGATGACGCTGTTCACCAAGACGCTGGAGGAGTGCGTGACGGAGTTCGACAGGCTGTTCTACATATTCAAGAACAGTGATGGCTTCCAAAGGATCCCCGAATGGATCGAGGAGGCCGGCGGGATCTCAAGACGGCTCGCCGAGGCGTGTGAGGTGGCGGCGTTCGACAAGGAGAAGAAACTTAAATACGAGATTGACAAGATGAACGAGTGGGACATTCTGGCGCAGCGGGAATTCGCCGAGCGCAAGGGCTTCGAGGCGGGATACGCCGACGGAGAGGCCAAGGGGATCGCCGATGGGATGGCCAAAGGAATGGCCAAAGGAATGGCTGACGGTTTGGCCAAAGGAAAGGCCGAGGGGATGGCTGAAGGAAAGGCTGAAGGAAAGGCTGAAGGGCTTGTTGAGGGCAGACTGGAAGTGGCCAAGGCCATGCTTGAAATCGGTATGCCGATAGGGCAGATCCTACAGTTGACCGGGCTTACCGAGAAACAGGTAAAGGCATTAAGGTAATGACCCGAAAAACAAGGCGACCGGAGATCCCGGTCGCCTTGTTTTAATAAGCTGGTTTAAAGTTAAAGAGGGTTACCTTGCGAAATACATGCTCTCTCCATTGCTTCCGTTGTAGTTCGCCTGATAGACCACATCGTAACTGCCAGAGATTGTGGAGTTGTCAGCTGATGTTGCCTTGGCGATCGAAACACCACAGATGTAGTATTTTCCGTTGCTGGTCTTCTGACCGGCACCGAAGTACTGGTACTTCAAGGTCTTGAAGTTGTCCTTCGCTGTAAACCAAAGCCAATCATAGTTGGTCTCGGAGAAATCCTTAGGAGCGAAGTTGTAGTTGCCCCAACCGTTTCCTCCCGAGCACTCAGGCAAGTAAACGCAGAACTTACCGCCACTTAGCGACTGAGACTTGCGGCGGTCAAGGAACAGGCCCACCTTGGCTGTCTTGTTCTTGTAGTCAATCTCGACGCATGCGTCAAGGATCGAGTCGAGGTAAAGTCCCTTGACACCCACGTTGTTGACATGCTCCGCACCATTGGCGTCCGCCAAAGTCTCCCCGTTGAGAGGATTGCCGAATGTCACCGTTGTCTTGTCAGCGTCCACGTTTCCCTTACCCAAAGTCTTGTTTGGATCAAAGAGTTTGGAATATAACGTCCAGGAACCCTTGAAATCGGCAGGAGAAAGCTGAGTCACGGTGATCCTTGAGCCGGTGGTAAACTCGATTGTTGCGGTACGAGGACTTCCTGTAGTGTTCTCCGTCCAACGAACGACACCGTCCTTGTAGGTAAGCCATCCCTTGTCAACCGATGCATCGCCTCCAATAATAGGACGATAGCCAGCCTTGTCGTTCTTCCACAATTCGAGTTGCTCAGGCTCGGTAGGCACACGTGCCTCGACCTTGACCTTGCAGGATGCCGTCTTCCCACCGTCGGTTGTCGTGACTGTCACCACAGCCTCTCCTGTCGCCTGTCCGGTAACAACGCCGTTCTTGTCAACAGTTGCGATGTCCTTGTCCGACGTAGACCATGTCACAGACTGGTCAGTGGCGTCGGAAGGATTGACTATGACCACCAATGTGGCTGTCTCATTTTCATAGACAGTGATCTCCGCCTTGTCAAAAGACACACTCTGAACAGGCTTAGGATTGACAATGATCTCACTGGTTGCCTTTAAACCACCATCGTCAGTGGTGACGGTGATGGTAGTGGAACCAGGAGACAGAGCCACAACTCTACCAAAGTTGTCAACAGACGCGACCTTTGCATCGGAAGACGCCCATTTGAAGTACTTGCTGGTCGCATTATTTGGCGCTACGGTCGCTGTCAATTCCGTATGCTCACCGGCTGTCAGAGTGACCTTGGCCGGACTTATTGAGACACTCTCGGCCTTTACGAAACTTTCCTCATCCTTACATGACGAGACGAATGCCATCGCAAAAACTGAAAGAACGCCCAATATCAATAATTTTGCTTTCATATTCATAATTCATTAATAATTCCATGATTAGTCTGCCCAATGAGTGTTGGTAGTGGTCTCGGATCTTGGAATCGAAAGAACCATCTCATCAACCGACAATGTGCCTGTCCTGTAGTGGTTGTTTGATCCCGTGCGGTTGACACTGATGTTCCAACGCTTGTTGTTGTAGAATTCACGTCCACCTTCGCACCACATCTCGATGCGGGTCTGAAGCTGGACCATCTGGAGTGCGGACATCCCCGACATCCCGCTGTAGTTATCACAGGTGAGAGTCGGCTTGCCGGCTTTGGTACGGGCGGCGAGCAACTTGTTGAGAACCTCTTTGGCCTTGGCATCCTGTCCACTCTGGGCATAGGCCTCGGCAAGCATCAGATAGGCCTCGGAAGAACGGAAGATGTAGTTGTCACAAATGATCTGATGGTCACGCACGGTCACACCCTTAGCGAAAGTCGCGGCGAATTTCATACTTGAATATTCAGGAATCTGCTGCTCCAGAGTCTTCCCATCCGAATCAAGGATGTACTTGTAGTTGGCTGTGGATGTGGTGAATATGTCCTTTCGGAAATCATTCGCGTCAATCTTGTCATAGAGCCTTGAGTCAATCCGAGGCGGCTCTCCACTCGAACCGGCCACACCATTGGCGAATATGTTGAAGAATGACGATGTGTAGGTGTTCGAGCCGGCGCCACTGATGAATCCCATCAAGGCCTCAGGGTTGGCGGCCACGACAAGGAAGGCGTTATCCTCAGACTTGCAGTCCTTGGTTCCATCGCAATAGGCCTTGAAATCCTCATCCTTCGCACCGTAGTTCGCCTCCTTGATGAAATTAGGGAACTTGCTGACAATCTCAGACGCAGCCTTGATACAAGTGTCCCAATCCCCGGACCACAGAGCGGCACGAGCAAGAAGGAACTGAGCCACGCCACGGTCAACATCCTTAGGCTCTGTCGTATAGCCCATTTCCGCAAGATCCTCGACAGCCTCGGTAAGATCCTCAAGGATGAACTTGTAGGTGTCCGTGGCGGAAGAGATAGGCGCAGGATCGTTTGTACCGTAAGACTTATATATAGGCATTCCCTTTCCGTCCTTACCACCATTGGTGTAAGCCGGCTGGAAGCGCTCCATAAGCTGCATGTAGGCGTACGCGCGGACCGCAAGAGCCTGTCCACGATACTTTCTGGCATTAGCTCCGGCTTTAGCCGCCTCTGGCGTGAGGTAGAGGAGAGCCTTGTTGGCTCCCGTCAGCATGCTGGCGCTAAGAGCGTAATAAGGGTAGGTGTTGTCAGTGAGGCTGAAGGTCTTGATGAGCTCATAGGCTGTCTCATGCCCACTGGACGCCGTCACGGCGGTTCCAGGTATGACATCGTTGCCTCTTAGGCTCATCAGGTAGTCCTGGTCAATCTGCGAGTTGAGAGGATAGGACGAATAACCTGTCCATGTCTGACCTGAGATGTTGAAGAAATTCTCAAGCCCTGTGCCGACAAGATTAATAATCAAGTTCTTGGCACTCTCATCTCCTTCTTCAAGAATCTTCTGAATCTGCTCGTCCGTGATGTTGTTAGGAGGAGCGACATCCAGAGACTTGCATGAGCTCAGGGAGAAGGCGGCCAGCAAGGCGACCGCTATGTAATTTATGTACTTTTTCATAATTAACATTTTCTTAAGAAATTAAAAGTCCAGGTTTATTCCGATAGTGTAGGTACGCATATTCGGGAATGTGTAGCTGTCCACATCGTTATAGCCACCGGAAGCGGACATTGTAGGATCTATGGCCTTCGCCGCCGAGAGGATGAACAGATTGTCAGAAGAAGCGAACACCTTGATGTTGCTTACGACCTTGTCGATGCGAAGCTTGTTGAGAAGCGACTTGGAGACATTGTAGCCCAAAGTAAGGTTCTTCAGACGAAGGTACGAGGCACTGAAAAGACTCTCGTCGGTGAAGCTCCAATTGCCGCCATTGGCGGAAGTACCGCTGAAGTAAGAGTTCTCTCCGGCAGGGTACCACTGCATAGGGAAGCCGGCTCCCGTGTTGTCCGGTGTCCAGGTGTTACCCTTCACATCCTTGGAGACAAACATCATCCTATACATCTGGGCGTCAACCACATTATAGAGGTACTCCGCATAGTTGCGGCTGAAGAACTTTCCTCCGATCTGATAGGCAAACTGTGCGTTCACGTAGAAGTTCTTGTAGGAGAAACTGGTGTTGAAACCACCTTGGAATGTAGGGATAGCGCTGCCGACCTCGTACTTGGAAGCATTGGCGTAATTGGTTGTCTTCACGCTGCCGCCGACCTCGGTGTCCTTATACTTACCTGCCGCGTGGTCAGCTTCGGTGACCCTATGGAAGTACATAGGAAGACCGCTGCTCTGATCGATTCCGGCATATTTGTACATGTAGAGATTGAACCAGTCCCGACCGATGCCTCTGAGATAAACATTGGCATTTTGCTGGGAGCCTCCGGCGGAAGCCCAAGAGCCTTGGTTGTCTTCCCATGTTCCATCAGGAAGTCCCTCGGCGTGGGCAGGGATGGCATCATCAGGAAGGTCGGTTAGTTTGGTGGTGTAGTGAGTGATGTTGAACGCCACGTTCCAGCGGATGTCCTTGGTTCTGATGATGTCGGCGTTGATGTCAAGCTCAATACCACGGTTTGTCAACTCTGCGATGTTGCGAGGCAGCGTTGTCTGTCCCATTGCAAGATATGAAACCGGTTGACTGAATTGAGAGTTGCCAGTGACACGGTTGTACCAGTCAAAGGTGAGGTCAATCCTGTTGAAGAGGGTAAGATCAAGACCCACGTCAAAAGTTTTGGTCTCTTCCCAAGTGAGCTGCGTGTTCACGAGACCTCCCATAGAAAGCTTGTAGCTGTCACCGGTTGGTTTGCCTTGGCCATTGTTCGTTGTCTGGTAGGTAGTGCTGTAACCCCAGGTTCTGTAAGTCTGGTAGCGGCCGATGCCGTTCTGGTTACCGATCACACCGTAGCTGGCGCGGAGCTTACCATTATTGAGCCAGCTGTCCCTGAGATCCTGCATGAACGATTCCTCAGTGAAGCGCCAACCGGCACCCACAGACCAGAATGTTCCCCATCTGTTCTCTTTTCTGAACTTAGATGAGCCATCACGGCGGACGGATCCTGAAACATAGTACTTGTCAGCGAATATGTAGTTGGCGCGTCCGAGCCATGATCTCATTCTTTCTATGTCATGACCATAACCTGGAGTCGGAGCGCTTCCGGCACCATAGTAGCGTCCCACAAAGTTGCCGGCCGCCAGGAATCCAGGTATGAACTCATCCGCGGATCCCCAGTTCACAGTCTGCTGCTCCCAATCACTGTCTTCGAACAACGCCATCGCATCAACGTGATGTTTTCCAAAGTCCTGATTGTATGTGAGCCGGTGCTGTAGATTCATCACCTCGATGTCGTTCATCCTCTTGCCGAAATATCCACCCATGCTTGCGGCGCGACCGGTCGTTCCATTGTAGTAGACGGTCGTTGTCCGGTTGATCTTGTCGTAGGCGAAGTCTGTCCTGAAAGTGAAGTGATCCAGGAAAGGAATCTCGATGTAGGTACGGGTGTTCAGAGTAGAGGTAAGATCCTCGCGGATATCGTTGTCCATCGCATACATGATGTCCGTTGATCCGTAGTTGTTACCCGTCTGTCCGAGAGGGGAATAGGTCGAGTTATAGAGATAGTTGCGGACTCTGTCCCCGTTCTTGTCATAGATGTAGTTACCTTCGGCATCGTGGGCGTAGAAAGGCACGATCGGTGTGTGACCATTGACATAACGAGTGATGTTACCCTGATTGGAACCGGAGTTACGCGCGGCCCAGTAAGTACCCTGATAGTTTGTCCTTGAACGGGTGTAGCCCACATTCGCACCAACCTTCAGCCACTTAAAGAGGTTGACGTTGATGTTGGCGCGGCCCGTGATGCGCTCGAACCTTGAATTAGGAACATAGGAAGGATCTGTAAGATAACCCAAAGAAAGGTAGTGATCCTCCTTGTCCGATCCACCGCTTGCGGAAAGATCGTACTGCTGACGGAAGCCGGTCTTAAGAAGAGCGTCGGCATAGGTGTCGTCGTAAAGAAGGGAAGCGTTAGGGTTGATCTTGCCGTCTGTACCGACGAGATACGCACCTGTCATTGTCGAACTTGCGGAAGAGCCTGTGCCGTCAGGAGTGTAAGTTGCTCCAGGCACATTGTAAGCCATATAGTTACCCAACATATTACGTCCGAAGCTATCGTTCAGGCCAATGTAGTTGAACAAGTGCTGGCTGGCGAACTCTGCGGCGGCGTCGTGAGACACATTAGGATTGCCGATGTTGGTGTAATACTCCCCAGTCTCCTTGTTGAGTGCCGGACCGGCGCCATTTACACCATAGCGATAGGAGTTATAGATCGACTGCCAGAGATATTCATAGATTCCAGCGGCATTGTCAACCTGCCCTACCTTGTAGGAACCGACGGTGTTCCAGCCAGCGCGTGCCTGGAAACTGATTTTTGTCCTGCCACTGTCACCTCTCTTGGTGGTCACGAGGATGACACCGTTGGCTCCGCGTGATCCGTAGATGGCCGTTGAGGCGGCATCCTTGAGGACGGTGATGGAAGCGATGTCTTCCTGATTCATGTTTGACAGAGGGTTGTCTCCCTGGGCAGGAACACCATCGATGATCACGAGGGCGTTGGAAGCCCCGACATTGGTGGAGCCGAGACCGCGGACACGAAGACCAGCGTCGTTACCAGGCTGACCGTCAACAGAAGCATACACGATTCCAGGAACGGCACCTTCCAATGCCTTGGTCGCCGAAGAACTGTTCTGCGAAGCGATCAGTTTGTTGTCAATCTGCGTAAGGGATCCTGTGAGATCCTTGCGCTTGGCAGTACCATAACCGACGATGACAACCTCGTTGAGAAAATCAGCATCGCTCTTGAGAACCACATTGACCACAGAAGACGATCCGAGCCGTACTTCCTGAGATGTGTAACCAATGCTTGAGAAAACGAGGATAGCTCCCTTTCTGACATCTGTCAGACTGTAGTTACCATCCAAGTCTGTCATCGTGCCGGTCGTGGTGCCCTTTATGAGGACATTAGCGCCGACACAAGGCTCCCCAGCCTCGTCCGTGACCTTACCGGACACGGCAGACTGGGCGAATGCCTGCACTCCGATTGTCAGAAGCACAAGCAATGTCGTAATTAATCGTTTACCCATAAACTGTGTATTAAAAAAAGTATTGTTAAATTCCTTTATCTTTCCTCAATCGAGTAACTTTGGAGTGACTTGAACTGAAAAAAGTTGTCACTGTACGGGGAGAAAGAGTACAGTGAAATG
>OHKI01000939.1_pt1 | contig 11036 bp, 10 predicted proteins | sample 1568771 | NCBI WGS metagenome assembly OHKI01 (sample SAMEA3879540, study PRJEB24766) | human gut metagenome | biome: human-associated habitat; feature: feces | place: USA | collected 1985/1987 | reverse complement strand
TTTCATCAGGTACTTTCTTCTCTGCTTCGTTCTTGAACTTGTCCACGGCTCTGGCCGAAAAGTATGGCCTGGATAAGCCGCTGGGTGTGCAGTACGTCAACTACATGAAGAGCCTTTTGCACGGCGATCTGGGTCTGAGCCTGCGTCAGCGCGGCCGTACCGTGAACCAGATCATCGCCAGCAAACTGCCGGTGTCCTGCCGTCTGGCAGGCATTGCAGTGGTGGTGGCTCTGTGCGTGGGCATCCCGCTGGGCTGCATTTCCGCTTATAACCGCGGCAAGTGGCTGGATAACATTATTATCGTGTTTGCTACCTGCGGCATCGCGATCCCAAGCTTTATCTCCAGCGTGCTGCTTTTGTACCAGTTTGGTATGAACATGAAGGTGCTGCCCACCGTTGGCCTGAACAGCGCAGCCGCCTATATCATGCCGGTCACCGCACTGGCCATCTATCCCTCGGCTTATATCACCCGTCTGATGCGCTCCAGTCTGCTGGACGTCATGGGTCAGGACTATATGCGCACTGCCCGCGCAAAGGGCGTGTCCCAGTTCATGATCCTGTTCAAGCACGCACTGCGCAACGCCATCCTGCCTGTCATCACCTACGTTGGCCCCATGCTGGCCAGCCTGATGACCGGTTCTTTTGTGGTGGAAAAGATCTTCTCCGTGCCCGGTCTGGGCCGCGATTTCGTGTCTGCTATCACCAACCGTGACTACACCATGATCATGGGCACCACCATCCTGCTGTCCAGCATGGTCATCATTGCAAACGTGATCGTGGATATCCTTTATAAGATCATCGACCCGCGCATCAAACTGCAGTAAGAGAAAGGAGCGATTTTCATGGAAAACATTAAAAAGAATCCGCTCAGCCTGCAGCTCAACGCGGAGGATTTTCTGCCCGCCAGCAATGAGGAAAAGCAGAGCCTGGTGGTCATGCGCGAAAGCGTCAACTTCTGGAAGGACGGTATCCGCCGCCTGAAGAAGAACAAGATCGCCATGGTCAGCTTTGTGTTCATCATTGCCATTGCCATCTTTGCCTATCTGCTGCCCGCCGTCTGGCCTTACAGCTATTCCGAGCAGATGAAGGGCAGCAACAACCTGAAGCCCTTCGAATACTCTGCCTCCGAGCAGGCGCGTATCGACGCAGGCGAAAAGGTGTTCCCGCACATTCTGGGCACCGACCGTATGGGTCGTGACTTCGCTGTGCGTATCATGATGGGCACCCGCGTCAGCCTGTCTGTCGGTCTGATCGCTTCTGTGCTGGTGCTGATCATCGGCGCTACCTATGGTGCGGTTGCAGCCTTTGCCGGCGGCTGGGTGGACAATATCATGATGCGTATCACCGATATTCTGTACACCATCCCTGATATTCTGCTGATCATTCTGCTGGGCATGGCCCTGAAGGATCCGCTGGACAAGCTGTCCACCCAGCCCGGCTTCAAGTGGATGCAGACCCTTGGCCCCAACATGATCTCCATCTTCATCATCTTTGCTCTGCTGTACTGGGTCGGTATGGCGCGTATCGTCCGCAGCCAGATCCTGATCCTGAAGGAGAGTGAGTACGTTACCGCTGCCCGCGCACTGGGCGCTTCCAGCGGCCGTATCATCAAAAAGCATCTGCTCACCAACTGCATCGGTACCCTGATCGTTACCACCACCCTGCAGATCCCGGCTTCCATCTTCACCGAGAGCTACCTGAGCTTCATCGGTCTGGGTGTTGCAGCCCCGCTGCCTTCTCTGGGTTCTCTGGCTACCGATGCCGTCAAGGGCATGAACACCTACCCCCATCTGCTGATCGCACCCGCACTGATGATCAGCGTGATGATCCTTGTGTTCAACCTGTTCGGCGATGGCCTGCGCGATGCCTTTGACCCGAAGCTGAAGAATTGATGAGGTGAACAGAAATGAGCGAGAAAATTCTTGATATCAAAGAAGAACGCCTTTCTTTCTTCACCCCTGCGGGCGAAGTAAAGGCACTGAACGGCGTTTCCTTTACCATGAATCAGGGCGATGTTCTGGGCGTTGTGGGTGAGTCCGGCTCCGGTAAGTCGGTCACCGCCTACTCCGTTATGGGCCTGACCGCTTACCCCGGCAAGCTGGTGGGCGGCAAGGTGTGGTTCAACGGCCACGAGATCGAGAACATGAAGGAGAAGGACTTCCGCAAGATCCGCGGCAACGAGGTCTCCATCATCTTCCAGGACCCCATGACCAGCCTGAACCCGGTGTACACCATCGGCAACCAGATCGTGGAGGTCATCCGCCTGCACACCGATAAGAACAAGGCCGATGCATGGGCACGTGCCAAGGAGCTGCTGGAGCTGGTTGGCATCAACGAGCCCGAGAAGCGTCTGAAGCAGTACCCCCACGAGCTGTCCGGCGGTATGCGCCAGCGCGTGATGATCGCGATTGCACTGGCCTGTGAGCCCAAGCTGCTGATTGCTGACGAGCCCACCACCGCATTGGACGTGACCATTCAGGCACAGATCCTTGAGCTGATGCAGGATCTGCGCAAGAAGCTGGGCATGAGCATCATCATGATCACCCATGATCTGGGCGTTGTGGCTTCCATGTGCGAGAAGATCGCCGTCATGTATGCCGGCCACATTGTGGAGTATGGCACTACCGACGAGATCTTCTACCAGCCGGGTCACGAGTACACCAAGGGTCTGATCAACTCCATCCCCAAGCTGAACACCGCAGAGCACGAGCGCCTTGTGCCCATCGAGGGTACCCCTGTGGACCTGCTGAATCCGCCGGCCGGCTGCCCCTTTGCGCCCCGCTGCAAGAACTGCATGAAGATCTGTCTGAGCAAGATGCCCCCGCGCACCGAACTCAGCGATACCCATTATACCTACTGCTGGCTGCAGCAGAAGGCTGAATTTGAGAAAGGGGAAAAGGCAGAATGAGTGAACACAAGACGCTGGTTGAAGTCCAGCACCTGCAGCAGTATTTCCCCGCCGGCGGTGTGGGCAAGAACCGCAAGTACGTTCAGGCTGTGGATGACGTAAGCTTTGCCATCCGCAAGGGCGAGACCCTTGGTCTGGTAGGCGAGTCCGGTTGTGGCAAGACCACTACCGGCCGCACCTTGCTGCGCCTGTACGAGCCCACCGGCGGCAAGATCTACTATGACGGCAACCTGCTGTTTGATAAGGATAACAAGATCGCAGTGGATATGCTGCCCTACCGCCGCCGGATGCAGATCGTTTTTCAGGATCCCTACGCAAGTCTGGACCCCCGCATGACCATTGGCGACATCGTGGGTGAGGGTATTGATATCCATCATCTGGCCGAGAACGAAAAGGACCGCCACGATAAGATCATTGCTCTGCTGGAGCGCGTTGGCCTGAACAGCGAGCACGCAAACCGCTACTGCCACGAGTTCTCCGGCGGTCAGCGTCAGCGCGTGGGCATTGCCCGTGCACTGGCTGTGAACCCCGAGTTCATCGTCTGCGACGAGCCGGTCTCCGCGCTGGACGTGTCCATTCAGGCGCAGGTCATCAACATGTTTGAGGATCTGCAGAACCAGCTGGGCGTGGCGTATCTCTTCATCGCACATGATCTGCTGGTCGTACAGCATATTTCCAACCGCATAGCGGTAATGTATCTGGGCCACGTAGTGGAGCTTGCGGATGCCAACGAGCTTATGTCCGATCCAAAGCACCCCTACACCCAGTCCCTGCTTTCCGCAGTGCCTATACCCGACCCCAAGACCGCCCGCAAAAAGAACCGCATAGTTCTCGAGGGCGACGTTCCCAGCCCCCTCAATATGCCCTCCGGCTGCCCCTTCCGCACCCGCTGCCGCTACGCTACGGAGCAGTGCGCCATGGAGCGTCCCGAGCTGACCGACCGGGGCGGCGGCCACATGGTAGCCTGCTGGAACAAATAACTTCAAAAGTATTTTACCCTTCCGGGTATTTACTAAATAAAAAAAATGGAGGAATAACCATGAAAAAAGTACTCGCACTGCTTCTCATCGCTGTGATGTGCTGCGGCGTATTTGCTGCCTGCTCCAGCCCTGCTGCTGAAACTCCCAGCGAGCCCACTACCACCGAGGAGACTCCCGCCACCACAGAAGATGCGGACGCTGCTTCTCTGGTAAGCGACGCCTTCATCAACCCCACTGCCGACTGGACCCAGTACAACGACCTGATCACCCAGATCAAGACCGAGACCGACTACGCAAAGCGTACCGAGCTCATGCATAAGGCCGAGGATATCCTCATGTCCAACTACTGCATACTGCCCTTCTACTATTACAACGACCTGTATATGCAGAAGGACTATGTGGACGGCATCTACGCCAACCTCTTCCAGACCAAGTTCTTCATGTACGCTACCATGAGCAACGGCTCCGACACCCTGCGTCTGAACCTGGCCTCCGAGCCTGACTTCCTGGATCCCGCCCTCAACAGCACCGTTGACGGCGCCTGCCTGGCAGCCAACTCCTTCTCCGGCCTTTACACCTACAACGCAGAGGGCCACACCGTTCCCGCCTGCGCCACCGGCTACACCGTATCCGATGACGGCCTGACCTACACTGTCACCCTGCGCGAGGGCCTGAAGTGGTCCGACGGCTCCGACCTGACCGCCGCCGACTTTGAGTATGCGTGGAAGCGCGCCGCCGCCACCGCCACCGCAGCTGACTATGGCTATATGTTCGCCGGCTTCGCGGGCTATCCCGATGAGCTGAACGTGACCGCCAAGGACGCCACCACCTTCGAGTTCGTCCTCACCGCGCCCTGCGCCTACATCGAGGACCTTATGGCGTTCCCCACCTTCTATCCCGTGAAGCAGGCTGCCGTTGAGGCCTATAAGGATTGGCAGACCTCCCCCGGCGGCTGGTGCCAGGATGCCGGCTTCGTTTCCAACGGCGCTTATGTCTGCACCGAGTGGAACCACGACACCTCCATGACCTATGAGAAGAACCCCTACTGGTACGATGCCGACAAGGTGACCGTCAACAAGCTCCAGTTCATGCTTTCCGCTGATGACACCGCCATCTACTCCGCCTACAACGCCGGCGACGTAGACTTCATCGATACCGTTCCCACCAACGAGATAGCCTCCCTGAAGGACGTCAACCCCGAGTTCCACATCATCGACGCTCTGGGCACCTACTATGCGGCTTTCAACTGCAAGAGCGCCCTCTTTGCCGATAAGACCCCCGAGCAGGCCGCCTGCATGCGCGAGGCCTTCTCCATCCTCATCGACCGCGACTACATCATCGAGAACGTAGCTCAGTGCGGCCAGAAGCCCGCTAACTCCTTCATCCCCTACGGCATGGCGGACGGCAACGGCGGCATCTTCAAGACCGACCTGGTAGAGCAGGGTTACTTTGATCCCTTTGCCATCAACAACGACTATGAGGGCACCGTTGAGAAGGCCCGCACCCTGCTGAAGGCTGCCGGCTATAAGTTCGGCGACGATGGCATGCTCTCCGCGGAGACCCCCATCTCCCTCGAGTATCTGACCAACGAAGCCACCAGCCATGTAAAGATCGGCGAGGCTATGCAGCAGGATCTGGCCGCCATCGGCATCGACATGACCATCAAGCAGTGCGACTGGAACGTATTCCTCCAGGAGCGCAAGAACGGCAACTTCGACTTCGCCCGCGAAGGCTGGATCGCCGACTTCAACGACCCCATCAACATGCTTGAGATGTGGATCACCGGTTCCGGCAACAACGACTGCCAGTACGGCCGTTAATCCGCGTCAACTATTCAACCATTCAACTGTTCAAGGCCGGGGCCATGCTCCGACCTTCTCTATCGAAAAACCCCGGAAATTTTCTTTTGACAAGTAAACGATCGTTTATCATAATATATATAAACGATTGTTTACTTTATTTATAACATGACACGGAGGTTGCATGAGCGATACGAAGAAGAGCATTCTGCTGTCAGCTCTCGGCCTGTTCGCCAGAGACGGCTACGAGGCTGTGCCGGTGAGCGCCATAGCGGGCGAGCTGGGCATAACGAAAGGTGCGCTGTATAAGCACTATAAAAACAAGAGGGATATTTTTGACAGCATCGTAAGCCGCATGGAGCGGCATGACGCCGAGCGCGCAAATGAATTTCAAATGCCCACGGGGTCTGTTTCCAATATGGAGGAGGAATACCTCAGGGTCACTGTAGACCGGTTGGTGGAATACGGCAAGGCGCAGTTTCGGTATTGGACACAGGACAGCTTTGCTTCCTCCTTTCGCAGAATGCTGACGCTTGAGCAGTACCGCAGCCCGGAGATGGGCAGGCTGTACCAGCAGTATCTGGTCTCCGGTCCTTTAGGCTATGTGGCGGATATTTTCGGCAGTCTCGGATACGCCGACCCTATGGAAAAAGCCTTGGGCTTATATGGGCCTATGTTCCTAATGTACAGCGTATATGACGGGGCAGAGGCCAAGGACGGCATAATTGCCGCCGCGGACAGCTATCTGGAAAAAGCCGGGAACAGGCTGAGGGAGGAAAAGAACATATGAAGCTCACCCTTATACCTGCACAGTACCTGGAGCAAAGCATCCAATACCCTGAGCTTTCCCTCTGCCGGATAGTTTCCCAGGAAAAGGGCTTGTACCGCATCATAAGCGCCGAAGGGGATCAGCTGGCGTCGGTATCCGGTAAATTCCAGCATGAAGCAGCCTCCCCTTCGGATTACCCCGTTGTGGGCGACTATGTGATGGCAGCCCTAAACGGCGGAGCGGCCGTTATAAACCGTGTGCTGCCCCGTAAAAGCCTATTTCTCCGTAAATCGGCAGGCACAGCCAGGATGGAGCAGGCCGTTGCCGCTAATATTGACACCGTATTCATCTGCATGTCGCTGAACAGCGACTTTAACCTGCGCCGCCTGGAACGCTACTTATCCGTTGCGTGGGAAAGCGGTTCCCTGCCCGTAGTGGTGCTTACCAAGGCCGACCTTTGCGATAATCCCGCAGTAAAGGCCGCCCAGGCCGCCAGCATCGCTATCGGGGCAGATGTACTTGTCACTTCTTCCATGGCGCTGGACGGCTATAACCAGATACTGCCTTATATCTCCCAAGGAAAGACAGTTGCCTTCGTAGGTTCCTCCGGCGTAGGCAAGTCCACCCTCATCAACCGGCTGCTGGGCGAGGACAGGCAGGATACCGGCGGCCTCAGGAACGACGACAAGGGCCGCCACACCACCACCCACAGGGAGCTGCTGATGCTTCCCAACGGCGCAGCGGTGATAGACACTCCCGGCATGCGGGAGCTTGGCATATGGGACGCCTCCATTGGCCTCAGCACAGCCTTCAGCGATATAGAGGAGCTGGCCGCCCGATGCCGTTTCGGCGACTGCACCCATAAAAACGAGCCCGGCTGCGCAGTGCGTTCCGCGCTGCAAAGGGGCGAGCTGTCAGAGGAGCGCTTTTTGTCTTATGAAAAGCTGGCGTTAGAAAACGCCTATGCAGCCGGCCCCACAGGCAGCCGCGCCGCAAAGGAGCGTAAATTCAAGAGCATAGCAAAATTCAACAAAACTAAACCAAAGAGATAAGGTTATAGATATGAGTATAATAATACGCAACGAGACCCGGCCGACTACCGCGCCGTAGAAAACCTTACACGCGAATCCTTCTGGAACGTATACCGCCCCGGCTGCACAGAGCATTATGTTCTGCACTGCTATCGCAGCGCGCCAGACTTTGTGCCTGAGCTGGATTTTGTGATGGAAAAGGACGGTGAGCTGATAGGCCACGTCATGTACTCCCGTTCCGAGATAACGACCTCCGGCGGCAAGGCCATACCCATAATGACCTTCGGTCCCATCAGCATCGCCCCCGGGTACAAGCGGCAGGGCTACGGCAAGCGGCTTCTGGACTACTCAATGGAAAAGGCACGCGATATGGGTGCAAAGACGCTGGCCATCACAGGCAACATAGACTTCTACGGCAAGTCCGGCTTTGTCGTGGCCAGCACAAAAGGCATCCGTTATGCCGATGCCGATCCCGATGACACGGTAGTTCCATATTTCCTCATAAAGGAGCTGGAAACCGGCTTTCTCGATAGCATAACCGGCACCTATCACGACCCCGAAAGCTACTTTGTGGCTGAAAGGGATCCCGAAGGCTTTGAAGCATTCGAGGCGCGTTTCCCGCCAAAGGAGAAAAAGAAGCTGCCCGGCCAGATTTTCTGATACCGGGCAGGGGAAAACACGGTATGTTTATTCCCGCTCAAGTCTTGAGCGCAGAAGCGGCAATACTCTCCGATACATGGTGTATCCCTCCAGATAAATTCGTTTGTCAGCCCATATCGGCGGCAAGAGCCTGGTCGATGAGCTTTTGCAGCGTCTCCGCCTGCTTCTTTTCCGTGATGGCGCCTACGATGGGTTCACCCACGATATTGCCGCTGCGGTCGACCACATAGGTGGTGGGATAAGCAAAGATGTTGGTAGTAAACTTTCCCGCCTCACCATCTGAGTCAAAATACACATTCTGATAGGTGGCGCCCTTCTTGGCCAGCACGTCCTTCGCCTCGGAAATCGCTGCCTCGTCGCCGTCCAGCGTGAAGGTGTTGACGCCGATGAGGGAGCCGCCCTTCTCCGCGAGTTCCTTATTCAGCGCGTCCAGCTCGGCAAGCTCTCCCACGCAGGGATTGCAGGTGGTGAACCAGAAATTCACTACGGTGACGGTGTTGCCGGAGAACAGCTCGTCGCTCTTCACCGTGTTGCCATCCAGGTCTTTCCCCTCAAAGGCGGGGAACTTCTGCATACTGCCGTCGTCGGGAGGGGTGCTCGTGTCGCTGCCCGCTGGCATACTCATATCGCCGTCCATGGATTTCTGCATGATCTCGGGATACTTCTCTTCCAACTCGGTCAGCTTGTTTTCAATATTGCTGATCTCCGTGGCCGACTCCTTCAGCCACGCATACTCCTTGTCGGTGAACTGCTCTTTAGCGGCCTCGACGGTATCCAGCAGGAAGTCGCCGTAGTTTTTGCCGTCCTCCTGCATGGTCATGCCCTTATCGGCCGCCATGAACACCTTCTCCCAGAGTTCGGCATTTTCCGACAGGAGCGCGTTTTCCCGCTCCAGCAGCTCCTTGTGCAGGGCGAGCGCCTCCTCGGCGGTTTTCGGCTCGCCGGTCATGGCGGAGCCGTCTCCGCTCATATCCGCCTGCTTGTCGTTGTCCTTTGCGCCGCAGGCTGCAAGGGAGAGCAGCATCATCGCGCACAGCATCAGAGCCAGTATCTTCTTTGCGTTCATATTCGTTTCTCCTTAAGCTTTGTTGTTGTTTTCTCGCAGCGTCGCTGCGTTTTCTTTCTCTTTTCCATCGCCGAAGCCGTAGCGGAAGCACACGGCGTTCGTCGGACAGGCACGGATACACATCCCGCAGCGGATGCACTCGGTATGGTTGGGCGTTTTCGTCACATCCACGTCCATCTTGCAGGCTCTGGCGCATTTTCCACAGGAGACGCACTTACTCTTGTCCACCTTCATCTGGAAAAGGGATACCCGGTTGAACAGGGCATAGAACGCGCCCAGCGGGCATAGCCACTTGCAGAAGGGACGGTAGAACAGTACGCTCAGCACGATCACCGACAGCAGGATGCTGAACTTCCATGTAAACAGCTTGCCCAGCGCCGCCCGGATGCCGGAATTGGCGAGGGACAGCGGGATGGCTCCCTCCAGCACGCCCTGGGGGCAGAGGTATTTGCAGAAGAAGGGGTCGCCCATGCCAACGTCGTTCACAAGGAACGCCGGCAGCAGGAGGACCATCACCAGCAGGACAGCGTACTTGAGGTATGTCAGGGGCTTGAGCTTCTTTGTGGAGAGCTTCTTTGTCGGGATCTTATGCAGCAGCTCCTGAAACCAGCCGAAGGGACAGAGGAAGCCGCAGATAAAGCGCCCCAGCAGCACGCCCAGCAGAATGAGAAAGCCTGTGATATAATAGGAGAAGCTGAACTTGGACGAGCCCACCACTGCCTGAAACGCCCCGATGGGGCAGGCTCCGGAGGCCGCCGGACAGGAGTAGCAGTTCAGCCCCGGCACGCAGACGGTTTTCCCAGCGCCCTGATACAGTCCTCCCTTGAGGAAGTTCGGCAGGTGCAGGTTGGTCAGCAGCGTCGCCCCCGCCTGAATCCAGCCCCGGAAGCGGGACATGGTCTGTGAAACGCCTGAAAACTTTTTACCCAATGCCCACACACTCCAAACATAACTTAATGGCTTTGCTCAGCACCGTTGCCGCCTCGCCGCTCCAAACGCCGAAGCACAGCATGGCAATTCCGGCAATCAGCAGCACAATTTGCGCCGCCGCCTTTTTACCATGGCTCAAATTTCATCACCCTTTCCGTTTTTCTGCCTTTATCATAGCGCGGGAGAGTTAAAGTCTCTGTTAAGAACGAAAACTTAACACAAACCTTATCCGTTTTTGCTATAATTATATCCTGTAAAACACAAATGTAAAGGAGGGCTTTTTATGCACCTTTTGGTAATAGAGGATGAACGCGCCCTGTGCGAAACCATTGTACGCAGCCTGCGGCGGCTGGCCTACAGCGTGGATTATTGCTATGACGGAGAAAAGGCGTTGGAGCTGCTAAGCGTGGAGCGGTACGATTTGGTGCTTCTTGATTTGAATCTGCCGGGTAAGGACGGCATGACCGTACTGCGCACACTGCGGCAGACAGACCGCGAAACGCGGGTGCTTATACTCTCCGCCCGCGGTGAGGTTGAAGATAAGGTAGAAGGGCTTGACGCCGGAGCAAACGATTATTTGGCAAAGCCGTTTCATCTGGCGGAGCTGGAGGCGCGCATCCGCAGCCTTACCCTTCGGCAGTTTACGCAGCAGGACGTGCTGCTTTCCTGCGGCGAGCTCACATTTGATACGCGGGCAAGAGTAGCTTCCGCCAACGGACAAACGTTGACGCTTACGCGCAAGGAAACCGGCATTTTGGAATATTTGATGATGCATCAGGGGCGGCCAATAAGCCAAGAGGAGCTTATGGAACACGTTTGGGACAACAGCGTGGATAATTTCAGCAATTCCATTCGCGTCCACATCTCCGCCCTGCGCAAAAAGCTCCGCGCCG